>Ga0302308_10004911_pt1 | contig 10461 bp, 4 predicted proteins | sample III_Palsa_E3_3_FD_200531 | JGI IMG/M metagenome (GOLD analysis project Ga0302308, IMG submission 200531) | Peat permafrost microbial communities from Stordalen Mire near Abisko, Sweden - III_Palsa_E3_3 | ecosystem: Environmental > Terrestrial > Soil > Palsa > Peat permafrost | place: Sweden... | reverse complement strand
GCATCTGCGCCGCGGCCTCCGAAGCTGAGCCCGCCGCCGGCGCGTCGGCCTTCAGCAGCACGACGGAGGTGAGGTTGGCCCCCAGGGGCGTGGTGTCCTGGTTCGCGGGCGGCTCCGGCGTCGCGACCGGCGGCGCCGGCGCCTGTTGCAGGCCCGGCGCCTCGTGCCGCTCGACCACTTGGCCAAGCGCGGGGTGAGCGAAGCCAAGGATGGCGGCGATCGCGGCCGTGCTTACGGCCGTGAACTTGGTTGTTTGGCTCATGATCGTCGTCCTCAATCGCATCACAGACCCGACACGAACACGATTTGCGGAGAGACATGCCAATTGCTGTAGGCTGGCGCATTGCAGTCGGCGGGGCAATCCGGGCCGGACGGGGGTGTCCCCGCGCCTTCCCCGATACCGATCGATGGCGGGTCGGTGTCGTGGGCGAAGCTCCACTGGTACGGCGCCCAGCCCAGTGACGAGTTCCAGGACTGCTGGGCGCCCTGCCCCGCCGGTTGATAGGTCGGAGGCGGCGGATAGACGGTAATTCTAATTGGCGCGGGCGTGATCGCGCCGGTGTTCACCGAGGCCAGGGTCACCGTGTAGTTCGAGGCGTCTGGGATCGACGCTGTCGGGGTCAAAGTCAGCTCGGTTCCGATGTTGGCGCTGGCGTAGGTCTCGGCCAGGGTCGAACTGCCGGCGTCATACAGTGTGCCGCTGGTCACCATCGGCGTCGCCGTGGCGGAGGTGGTCCCGTCATAGGTCTTAGAGTTCGTGGCAGCCGTGATCGTGATCGCTTCCGGGATGATCACCCCGGTGTTCACCGCCGCCAGGGTCACCGTGTAATTGAACGCGTCCGGGATCGACGCGGTTGGAACCAGGGTCAGGCCGGTTCCGGCATTGGCTGTGGTGTAGGCCTCGGCCAAGGTCGAGCTGCTGGCGTCGTAGAGTGTTCCGCTAGTCACTGCCGGCGCCACGCTGGCCGAGCTTGTCGAGTCATAGGTCTTCGAGTTCGTGGCCGCCGTAATGGTGATGGCTTCCGGTGTAATCACGCCGGTGTTCGTGGACGCTAGCGTCACTGTGTAGTTTGAGTCATCCGGAATGGATGCGGTCGGAACCAGGGTCAAGCCCGTGCCCGCGTTGGCGGTGGTATAGCTCTCGGCTAGGGTCGAGCTGCTGGCGTCGTACAGCGTACCGCTGGTGACGGTCGGAGCCGCTGAAGCTGACGTCGTGGTGTCGTAGGTCTTCGAGTTGGTGGACGCCGTAATGGTGATCGCCTCGGGACCGATCGCGCCGGTGTTCACCGAAGCCAAGGTCACGGTGTAGTTCGAGGCGTCCGGGATCGACGCGGTAGGGACCAGCGTCAGGCCCGTGCCGGCGTTGGCGGTGGTGTAGGCCTCCGCCAGGGTCGACCCGCCCGCATCATACAGTATGCCGCTGGTCACCGTCGGGGTCACCGACGCGCTGGTGGTGGAGTCGTAGGTCTTGGAGTTCGCACCGGCCGTGATGGTGATGGCTTCGGGGGTGATCACGCCGGTGTTCACCGAGGCCAGCGTCACCGTGTAGTTCGACGCACCGGGGATCGACGCGGTGGGGAGCAGCGTCAGGCCCGTGCCGGCGTTGGCGGTGGTGTAGGTCTCCGCCAGCGTCGACCCGCCCGCATCATACAGCGTGCCGCTGGTGACGGTGGGTGTGGCCGACGCGGCGATCGTCGAGTCATAGGTCTTCGAGTTTGTGGACGCGGTGATGGTGATGGCTTCAGGGGTGACGGTCACCGACCCGGAACCGCCGGCCACCGTGTAATCGCCGCTGCTAAGCGTCAGGCTCGACAGGTTCGCTAGGCTTTCAGGGCCTGCCGAGGCCCCCGCCATGGTCGCGGTTCCGCCCACGGTCACTGCGGCGCCGCCGTTCACCGCATTGATCACCGTCAGGTTGGCGCCCTCGGCCGTGACGCCGGCATTGTAGACTTGGCTGCCGGAAAGGGTCACCGCCAGCGGGTTGACGGTCAACTGCCCGGTGTTGGCGAAGGCCACAGCATAGCCGTCGCCCACGTTGAGCGTTCCGGCGGCGGCGCTGATCCCATAGTTCCCGCCATTGACGACGCTGGCGTTCGCATCCGCGCCGGAGCCGGACGAGCTGATCGTCGGCGCGCCGGAATAGACCGCGCTCGCCGTGTCGGCCAGATAGGCCCCGCTGACGCCCGCCTGCAGGCCGCTGATGGCATAGGCGCTTTGCAGCGCGGCGCCGTCGTTGGTCCCATAGGTCTTGCTGGCGTTCTGGGTGGTGACCGTCAGAGTAGGCTGGTAGGCGAACACATACCGGTCGCCCGACACACCGACGCTGCCGCCGGCGGCTGTGTCCCACACCGCGGTGGCGCCGCTATTGAGGTCGCCGAACACATCACCGGTCGGGTTGGCCGAATAGATCAGCCAGCGGCCGCCGCCAGACACCGTCACCGCCGATGCCCCGGCGTCGTTGGTGAAGGCGCCCGTCGCGCTCAGCGTCACATCATCGCCCGACCCGGCCGACACGGAGGCTCCCGAAGCGATCGTCAGAGCGCCAGCGGCCGCTACGTTCACCGCGCCGGTCGAGGTGACGCCGACGGTCGAGGCGCCGGTGGCGTCCGTAACCGACCCGATGGTCAGGCCGGCGGCGTTGGTGACGCTCACCGCGCCCGCGTTCGCCGCCAGGGTGGTGATCTGATTGCCGGTGTTGTTCAGCCCATATCCGCCGCTACCGCCAAGCGACAGCGCGCCTGCATCGATCGCCGCCGACTGGGTCACCGCGCCGTCGGACGCCAGCGCCAGGGTCCCGGTCAGGCTGGTGGCCGTATCGAGGTTGAAGCTCGTCGCCGCCGTGGTGATCTGCTGGTTGACCAGGGCGAAGCTGGCCGCCGGCGTACCGGCCGCCGCCGTGGCGTAGGCCGCATCCAGGGCCGACAGCGACCCGATGCTCGAGCCGGCGGTCTCCACCAGCCATCCGCCATCGAGGTTGAAGCCCGATAGCGAGCCCGTCGCGCTGGTCTGCAGCGTGGCGGCGTCGACCGATCCGGTGGCGTTGTTGGCGGTGGTGTAGGCCAGCACGGACGAGCCGCTAGTCGTGTTGATCGTCCCGGCCGGCAGCAGCACATAGTAGTAGCCATTGGCGCCTGTGGCGGCCGAGCCTTCGGCCGAGCCGCCGACGGTCAATCCCACCGTCACCACCCCGTTGGCGCCCGAGGCGTTCGGTCTGTTGACGGCGTCGGTGTAGGCCACGCCAGACACCGCCTGCACGCCGGTCGGGTAGAAGTTGGTCAGGTAGGGATAGAGGCCGTTCGTCCCGCCGCTGAAGGATGCGTCCAGACTTGCCGAGCCGCTCTGCAGCTGCGCCGTGGTCAGGCCGGTCCCACCGCCCGAACTCCCGGACTGGCCGGTGGTCTGGGTGTCCCAGTAGCCGTCGGTGATCGTGGCGCTGATTTGATTGCCCACCAGCCCGCCGACGTAGACGCCGTTCCCCGAGACCGCGCCAGTTGCGTAGGTGTCGGTGATTGTGACGTTGTAGCCATAGCCTACCAGGCCGCCGACGTAGACGCCGGCCCCCGAGACCGCGCCGGTGGCGTAGGCGTCGGTGATCGCGCCGCCCTGCTGATCGCCCACCAGACCGCCGACATGGCTGCCGCCGGAGACTGCGCCGGTGGCGTAGGCGTCGGTGATTGTGCCGTTGTTATAGCCTTCCAGCCCGCCAACTTCTCCGTTCCCCGAGACCGCGCCGGTGGCGTAGGCGTCGGTAATGGAGCCGCCGCCGCCCTGGTAACCCACTAGACCGCCGACGCCGTAGCCGCGTCCGGAGACCGCGCCGGTGGTGTAGGCGTCGGTGATCGCGCCGCCGTTTTGATTGCCCACCAGCCCGCCGACGTCGTCGCCGCCCCCCGAAACCGATCCGCCGACAAGGCCGATGTCGCGGATCGCACCGCCGCTCTGTAGGCCGAACAAGCCATCATCACTGTTGCCGCTCGTGTCGTTGATCGTCAGGCCGGTGATGGTGTGGCCGAGGCCGGTGAACACGCCGATGAAGGTGTTGCCGCCGGCGCCGGCCAGGGCGCCGGTGAAGGTGGTCCCAGTCCCGATGAGATTGTTCGCCAAGGCGTAGTAGCCACTATCGTCGTTGAAGACGGCGTCGATGCCGGCGATGTCATCGGTCCCTGAGTCGGGGCCGGTGCTGCCGGTCTCGGCCAGCCGGTAGAGCAGCGTGTAGGCCTGCCCGTTGATGGTCAGGCTCTGGCCGCCGCCCTCGGTGTTGGTGAAGGACAGGCTGCCGCTGAAGCCCGACCCGATCAGGCCGAAGCTAAGATTTGTCGGCGTGGCTGTGTTGTAGGCCAGGTCGACCACGCCCGCGCCGGTGACCGTGATCGGCGCGTCGATCGCCAATTGCTGCGCCGCGCCCAACGTCAGGCTGTTCGCGCCTGCAAGGGTGATCGGCGCGACGACGGTCAGGTCCGCGCCGGTGGCGTTGGTGTAGACCGCCAAGCTGGACGTGAGGTCGAGCGCGGTGTCGAGGGTGAAGCTGGAGCCCTCGGCCAGGACCCCCGGGGTCAGCGACGACAGGAAGGCGGGGTTAGTGGCGGAGTAACCGGATAAGGTCGTCTGCGCCGCGCCATAGCCCGAGGTCGAATAGAGCAGCGCATGGGTCGCATAGAGCAGATCGCCGCCATAGACGTTGAGCCCGCTCACCGAGCCGGTGGCCTGGGTGAAGCTGGCGGCGTCGACCGATCCGGTCGAGACGTTGGCGGCGGTGGAGGCCAGCACCGACGAACCGGTGGTGGTGTTGATCGTCCCCGCCGGCAGGGCGAAATAGTAGTAGCCGTTGGCGCCGGTGTCGGCCGATCCCTCGGCGGTCCCCGCCACGGTCAGCGACACCGGCACGGCTCCGTTGGCGCCGGAAGCGTTCGGCGTCGCGCCCGCGTTGGTATAGGCGAATCCGGAAGCCGGCTGGATGCCGTTCGGGAAGAAGTTGATCAGGTAGGGATAGAGTCCGTTCGTCCCTCCGCTGAAGGACGCGTCGCTGAACACCGCCGCGCCGCTCTGAAGTTGCGCCGTCGTCAGGCCGGTCCCACCGGAACTCCCGGACTGGCCGGTGGTCTGGGTGTCCCAATAGGCCTCAGTGATCGTGGCGCTGTTTGAAGAGCCGACCAGACCGCCGACGGAGTTACTCCCTGACACCGCGCCGGTGGCGTAGGCGTCGGTGATCGAGCCGGCGTATTGGAAGCCCACCAGCCCGCCGACGTAGCCCGTCCCGGAGACCGCGCCAGTGGCGTCGGCGTCGGTGATCGTGCCGTCGGCATAGCCCGCCAGCCCGCCGACCGCATTGTCGCGTCCGGACACCGCGCCGGTGGCGTAGGAGTCAGTAACCGCGCCGCTAAATTGAGCTCCCACCAGCCCGCCGGCGTAGCCGTTCCCCGAGACCGCGCCGGTGGCGTAGGCGTCGGTGATGGAGCCAGAGTATTGAGCCCCCACCAGACCGCCGAGGTAATAGGCCCCCGAGACCGCGCCGGTGGCGTAGGCGTCGGTGATCGCGCCGCCCTGTTGGCTGCCCACCAACCCGCCGACAAAGCCTCCGTTCGACGAGACCGACCCACCGACGAGGCCGATGGCGCGTATCGCGCCGCCGCTCTGTTGGCCGAACAAGCCATCATCAACGTTGTTGATCGTGTCGTTGATGGTCAGGCCGGTGATGGTGTGGCCGAGGCCGGTGAACACGCCGGTGAAGGTGTTGACGCCCGCGCCGGCCAGGGCGCCGGTGAAGGTGGTTCCGGTCCCGATGAAGTTGTTCGCCAAGGCGTAGAAACCCGCATCTCCACCGGCGGCGGTGTTGGCGTCGATGCCGGCGATGTCGTCGGCGCCGCTATCAGGGCCGGTGCTGCCGGGCTCGGCCAGCTCGTAGAGCAGCGTATAGGCCTGCCCGTTGATGGTCAGGCTCTGCCCGCCACCCTCCGCTCCCGTGAACGAAAGACTGCCGGAGAAACCTTTGCTGGTCAGGCCGAAGCCGTAGTCGCCGCCCGTGCCGCCGTCGTTGGTGGTCAGCACGACCCCGCCCGCGCCCGAGACCGTGATCGGCGCGTCGATGGCGATAGAGTGGTAGGCGTCCAGGGTCAGCGTCGCGGTGGTGGACCAGGCGATCGGCGCGGCGACGATGATGTCGCCAGAGCCGCTGCTATTGGCGACTCCGGGGCCGCTGGAGCTCGACGCGGTGGTCTGAAGGGTAACGCTGGTCCCGGCGGCCAGGCTGTTGTCGATGGTCGCCGCCGCTCCGGAGTTCACGGTAAGGTCGGTGGGGTCGATCAGCCATTGGCCGGCCTTCACCGTCACGCCGGTGAAATCGACGCTGGCGCCCGAGGTCTCCACCTGGCCGCCCGCGCCGCTCGAGGTCTTCGCCGCGATGGTCCCCGTGGCCGTAACCGCGCCGCCGTCCGCGATCAGCAGCACCTTGCCGTCGTTATTGGAAACGCCGGTAGCCTCGATCACCGAGGCCGTGTTGCCGGCTAGGGCCAGCACATTCCCGCCGTTGGCGCGCAGTTCTACCTCGGCCGCTTCGATGGCGCCCCTGTTGGTGGCCGATGTCCCCGACCCGCCCACCAGAACCTGGAACTTGCCGTCGCTCTGGGTCGCATCCGCGAGGGTGACCTGATAGCCGGCGGCCAGGCCGACATCGCCCTTGGCGGCGGTGATCTGGCCGTCGTTCTCCACCATGGAGCCGATCAGGGCCACATCGCCGCCCAGCGAGCCGATCTTGCCGAGATTGAGCACCTGGGCGTTGCTGGACCCTGAGAAGGTCAGCGCGCCGCCGCTCATGAAGTTGGCGTTGGACAGATCCTGGGTGGAGGCGACGAAGGTCCCGCCGGTGTTCGCCACCCCGGTCTTGCCGATGATCACCCCGTTGGGGTTGATCAGATAGACGCTGCCGGTGGCCGACAGCAGGCCATTGATGTTTGAGATCGAGCTTCCGGTGACCCGGTTGAGCGTCGCACCCGATCCGTTGTTGAACTGGACCGTCCCGCCCTCGGCGATGGAAAACGCCGGCCAGTTGATGACGGCGTCGGTCGAGGACTGGTTGATGGTGAGGTAGGAGGGTGACGAGGCGGTGATGACCGCCGATCCCGCCTTGACCACCCCGCCCGTGGGCAGGGCCGGCGCGGCGCTCGCGGCCCCGGCGAGCCCGATCAACACCCCAAGCGTCAGACCGAAGATCGGCGCATTCGCGATCCGGCGCGCGCGCGAAGGACGGTTACTCATGCCCCGGCGCCCCAATATCGCGCAAACGGGCGACCTCGCCGCCAATAATCCTTGATCGTTCCCGTCTCCCTCCTTGTGGCGAACCGAGTGCGCAACCGGCTATGGCAGGGATGGGAGGGATCGCAGGAAGCGTCTGCTCCCAAATTGAGTGGGAAGACAAAACAGTTGTGATCCCGCTGTTGTGGCCCGACGCCTGATTGTCCAAGCCGGTGACGAATTGGCCTGCGTTCTGACCGCTGGCCTGGTTGCCGCTGCCGGTGACGTTGATTCCGGCGTTGACGCCCGTTGCGGTGTTGGTCTGGGCGAGCGCCGGTCCGGCTGTGAAGCCGGCGATCAGGCTGATGAGCGAGACGCCGGCGAGCAGGGCGGCGGTGCGCCGCGCAGTCATGATGTTTACCTTAAGTTGTCCCACCCAAGCCTCTGCGTCGCATCGCCGGAACACCGTCCTGGCTCGCCCCCCACGGATTGAACACCGGACGGACGGAGGCATTCGCCGCCTATCCCAACCCAATGGAGCGTTAAACATTGTGTCGGAGCTTGAAAAACCAGTAGATGGCTAGCGCGCTGTAATAGGGACACCCGGACAACAACTGGGACGCCGGGACAATCAAGGCGCAGGATTGTCACGGAGGTTGTAGCTGACGAGCGCGTCCGTACCCCCAGCACCCGAAGTTCAGTGATGACATCGTCGGCCTTGCCGGTCTTCCAGTTTTCAAACCTTGATCTGCCGCCCGAGCAACAGTTAGCCGCCTGGTCGGTCTTGTTGGCCGGCTTCGATGCCGAGGCCCTCGGACCGGGACCGGGGTTCGAGGCCACCGCCCAGGCCTTTCAGCTCGGAGGCGTGTTGTTCACGATCCAGAAGCTTGATCCTGTGCGCATGGTGCGAAGCCGCAAGCGAGCCGATGCGGACGGGCTCGATAATATAGTGGTGGCTTATGTCGGTGACGGATCCTGGGTCGGACGGTTCAATGGCCGCGACGATCGGCTGGACGTCGGCGAAGTCTGCATATTCAACATGGCCGGCTCGATGGAGGCGGTATGCAGCGCGTCCCACTCGGTGGTCATTCTGATTCCCCACGTTCTGCTGGACGAAGCTCTGGGGCGGTTTCCTTTGCATGGCATGATCCTGCGCGGGCCTGTCGCCGGGGTGTTCACCGGCTTCACCGACGCCTTGATAAACCGCCTCCCCAATCTGACTGTGGATCAGGCCACGCCGCTCAGCCGGGTGATGCGCGACGTCCTGGTCGGCTGCATCGTCAGCAGCGGCCTCGCGGTCGATGACGCCGGCCGCCCATCAGACTCCGCCCTGATCCAGAAGATCCGAAGCTATATCGACCAGCACCTGACCGGCGCACTCTCGGCCGATGAGATCAGCCGCACAGTTGGCGTCTCACGCAGCCGGCTCTATCGCCTGTTCGCCCCCATGGGCGGCGTGGCCGCCCACATCCAGCGGCGCAGGCTGGCCAAGACCTACACCGCCCTGCTCAATGGCAAGGATAGCCACAGCATCGCCGAGGTCGCCGAACACTGGGGCTTCAGCAGCCAGGCCCACTTCAGCCGCGTGTTCCGGCGCGAGTTCGGCGTCACTCCCAGCGAGGTGCGGGCGGCGAGCGTGCTTGATCCCACCGCCGTGATTGACGCCGATCTGCAGGGTCTGTTCGACCGCTGGCTCGACACGCCCTAGCGCGCTCGGCGCCGCAGCCGGACCGTGGTTCCTGCAACATGCAAACTGGCAGACGCTGTGTTTGACGGCGGCGGGCGGCATTGCGGGCGCCCTCATTTTGGCGCCCGCAGCGCGATACCGAGTGGCGCGCCTCAACGGCTCTTCTGGGGGAAGGCGCCATGACCGCCGTGTCGGCCGCCACGCCCGCTGACACCCGGTCGCCGGGTGCGAGGCGCCGCCTGACGCCCGAGTCCTAGTTACGTTCGACCTTAGCGTTGTTCAGCTAACAAATATCGCGCTGCCCTCTAACAGCGCAACATCTGAGGGCGCTGTCGCCGGCGCGGCGTCGCGCCATTCTGCTGGTGACTGTACTCGACACCACAGAGCGCCTGACCGACGACGCCATTGGCGTCTTTGACCGATTGATTGGGCGGCTGTTTCGCCGCGCGGAACGCCGGGCGTCGACAGAACTGCAGCGCGACGCCCGTACCATCAACGAGAAGGTTCGATTGCTCACCAAGATTGGCGTGGCGCTGATAGACGCCAAGGAATCCGGGCAAGATCCGTTCGACGCGATGGCCAAGGTCATGCCCTGGGACGAGTTCGTCGACATGATCAAAGAGGCGAAGGCCCTCGTCCGGCCTGATGGTCCCGACTACCTGGCGCTCGCGGAACGTAACCATGCCCTCATGCGCCGGATCGGGCCACTGTTTCTGGGCGCCTTCACCTTTCAGGGCGTCGCCGCGGTGAACAGCTTGGTTCGCGCGATCGAGATGCTGCGCCCCTTCTACGCGGGCAATCGGCGCACCCTCCCCAAGGAGCTGCCGACCGCCTTCATCCGCCGGGGTTGGCGGCATCTGGGTCGCCGGCAGCCGGCAGTATCGCGCCGTTGAGGACCAACTCATCGCAAAGCCGCTGTTCGCCGCGATGAAGGAGGCCGGTCCGCTTCCCGTCTCGGCGCCGCTTGATTGCGCCATCCATCTGCAACAGCGCCAGGACCTTCTCAACGAACGGCTGCGGTTGGTCGCCGACAAGGCGGGGAAGGATCAGCTGGAGGATGTCCGGCTCAGCGGCTCATCGCTCAAAATCACCCCGCTCCAGGCCGTAACGCCGGAGGCGGCCGAGCTTCTCGCCGATCGTCTGTATGGACTTCTGCCCAAGGTCCGCATCACCGATCTGCTCAGCGAGGTCGCCGCATGGACCGGCTTCAGTGACTGCTTCACCCATCTACGATCCGGTCTTCCGTTCGAGGACAATCGGGTGATCCTGACCACGGTTTTGGCCGACGCCACCAATCTTGGCCTGACCGGCATGGCCGAGGCCTGCTCGGTCGCAACCTACAAACAAATGGTCTGGACCGCCGGCTGGCATCTGCGGGAAGAAACCTACGGGCGCGCCCTGGCGCGGATCGTGGCCGCGCAACAGGCCGATCCGCTCGCCGCCGCGTTCGGCGAGGCCTCCACCTCAAGCTCGGATGGCCAGCACTTTCCCCTGGGCGGGCGCGGAGTATCCACTGGCGCCGTCAACCCGCACAAGGGCAGCTCGCC
>Ga0302308_10004909_pt1 | contig 10462 bp, 11 predicted proteins | sample III_Palsa_E3_3_FD_200531 | JGI IMG/M metagenome (GOLD analysis project Ga0302308, IMG submission 200531) | Peat permafrost microbial communities from Stordalen Mire near Abisko, Sweden - III_Palsa_E3_3 | ecosystem: Environmental > Terrestrial > Soil > Palsa > Peat permafrost | place: Sweden... | reverse complement strand
TTCGGGATCGAGAAAGCCCAAGGACACGAGAATGTGTGCCACCTGTTGTATGACCATCACCTGCAGTTCCCAAGTCTGCGGTTTGCGGCTCGTTTGTTCGATTGCGGCCAAGCGGAATCTGATTAGCACGTCTGTGACCATGATTGTGACTTTCATGAGCAGGCTCCTCAGAATGGAATTCTGAACACGACAATCAAAAGCCCGCTCCCAAGGGCTTTTGTATTTTACTTCTATGAATAGAGATGCGTTATGGTTCTCCTGCTCAGAGCATGGTGAGAAACTCCAGCAAAGCCGGATCATCACGCCAATGGCGTTTGGGTTTCATTGGGCTGAGCCGGTTGAGTTCTTTGCGAAATCGCTCGGGCGTCATGTACAGATAACGCTCGGTAGAAGCTAGGCCTACCTGTCCCATATAAACCGACAATGCCGGTAGCATTCGGTTGAGGTCTGCCTTGTTCTTAATCCAAGACGTGATCCGGTGAACGGCGAAGGTGGCACGCAGGTCATGCATCCGAGGCTGGTAGAAAGAGCCATCGTGACGGACGATGCGAGCCCTGAGCCGTAACCGTTGGAAGATGGTATTCAACGTCCTGGCAACGATCTGGTGTCCATCGATTCTGGGGAAGAAGACATCCGCATCGAGCTTCGTTCGCTTCTTCCAGGCCGCGTATCGGCGTAACGCGCCGAGAAGATCTTTGCCGATCGGTAGCTTCCGTGACCGGTTGAAGCGCGCTGTGCGGATGGTGATGAAGCCACGCCGGAGATCAACATCTTTTGCCGCAAGCTGAAGGATCTCCCCTGCCAAGGCTCCCGTGGTGTAGAGCGTGACGAGGAAGGCCCGAAGAGTTTGGGGATGCACGCTGTCGTTGGGAGTCATGGGTACTCGCGTCGCTTGGAGCAAACGTCGAATCTCTTCTCTCGTGTAGATGTAGGGGATGAACGTCTGCCGCTGCAACGGCCGATTGGGAGGCATCGAAAACTCGGGGATGATTTCACGCACGGCAAAGTATTCAAAGAAGTAGCGCAGTTGGCTGTGCTTTCCTCGAAACGTCACCGCTGAAGTCTTAGGTCCGTTCAAAAATCGAAGAACGTCGCGCGTTTGGATCTCGGCGATCGCAATTTCGCCCAGCCCCTTGCTGAATCCCTGAAAGTTCTTATAGCCCTTTTCGAAAATGATTCCGCGTGTTTGCTTGTACAGCAAATACTGCTCGATGCCTTCGGCAAGCTTCACAGCACACCTGCCAGACTAAAGCTCGCGAGCGCCCTCAGTGAGCGGGTATCGTATTTCGCGTAGATACTCACAGATTTGGTGTCTTTATGTCCCAGAAAATCTGCGATGTCGCGCAGGGACGAGCCTTTCTTCAAGAGTTGCGTGGCACACGCATGGCGCAAGGCATGAGGCCCGAAGTATTCGGACTCGATATTGAGGGCCTTCATGCGTTTGCCGGTGACCGACCATAAGGCGCCGGCACGGATCGGACGATAGGGCGTGCTACGGGTCACAAAGAGGTTTCTGCAGGTACAGTGGGGACGGCTTTTTTGCAGGTAGAGGATGAGGGCTTCCCCTACCTCATACTGCAAAGGAAACTGTTGGGTTCTGCCACGCTTGGACCGGCGCACTGTGATTGTCTCGTTTCTCCAATCAATGTCATCTAAAGTGAGCCGGATGATCTCGCTAGCTCGCAAGGCATAGATGGCGCATAACATGAAGATCGCGTGTGCGCGGTAATCACTCGGCTTGTCACCTTGCGTGAGGCGGAGCAAGCGACGCACTTCTTTCCATGACGGCCCTCTGGGTGCTTCCTCGTATTTTGGAATGCGCGGGCTCTTGATGCTGCGTCGAATTCCGACCCTGCACCATCTTTGGGATTCGGCATAGCCGAAGAACGTTCGCATCGCCTGGCATTGCGTCGCGAGCGATCGTGGACTCCAACCGGCTTGACGCTTCGCTTCAATGAATTCATCTGTGTCAGCAACGCAAACCTTCGATAGGTCGGTGTAGCGCTGCGTCAGCCATTGCAGAAAATACCACGCGCGTGAGCCATAGCCACGCAGCGTTTCTGGAGATAATCCCCGTTCCACTTGCATGGCATGGAGAAATTTCTGCATCGCGTCATGGAACGGTGGTGGAGATTGCGGCTCTAGGACGAGCATTTGATGAAAACTCAACCAATTGCTCGCTACCTGTCGGAAGTGTCTTGCGGTGACGGCCTGTGGGACTCGATCCGAGTGAAACTCGGCATCCGCGGCCCAATGAGCCCCTGCTTTGTCAATCTCTTGCATCTCGATGGGCCGGAGGGCGGAAAGTTCCATCAAGCGGACTATGTGAAATAAAAGATTTGCGACAGCGCGTACACGCGGACGGCTGACGCCGCGGTGTGCAAGATGGGTTAGGTACTGTTCGCACTCGTGAAACAAAGGAGAACGGCGGTATTTCTCGCGGACATTTTTGTCAACAAAGAGGGAGTCTATCATACGAACACTTTATCGGAGTGGTCGTCTACACCAGTTGAAAGCTATTGGAGGAGACTCATTGAGTCGGTCTACAATTCGAAATTTGTCGAATCGGCAAGTGTTTTACGGACCTCGATGAAGACGAGTTCGCCTACAAAACTGGTTGATTTGAGCGAACAACGCAAACGAGTTCACCCGCGCTGTTTCAATCTGATCCGACTGGCGCTGTGTATTCCAGACAAAACATAACCAGTCATAGCACCATAACGCCAAACTAGGTCAGAGCGCTATTTCCCATCGTCATTTGCTCTATCTCGGTTGGCCTTGGACGCCAAGAGTATCCACTGAGGGCGCCACGAGCGTGACTTCGAAGCCCTCGCCACTCATTAAGACCTGCGAAGGAAGTGATAGAACGTAACGAACGGGATCTCCATACCGTTCAAGATCAGGAACAGAAAGTCTTTCAGACTGCTTCAGGAAAATCAGATGTGGTTTAGCTTCAGTCGATACGAGAGCGGTCAGCCTGTCCACATCGACAGCTTCTAGGTCAACAATGCGAGTCTGGGGTGGTTCGTACATTTGGATCACGAGCGGTTCCATCGTGACGATGAAGCTTGATGGCCCAACCCGTGATTTCGCGAGAGAAGAGGCGTTTTCAGCAGGCGACAACCTGCTTATCATCTCGTCTTCGACAGCATCCCTTCGCAAGCGGATCGTTGCGACGAGGCTAACGAGTAGGGTGGCAGCTCCGGTTGCCACGAGAACCCGGACAAGAAACCTCTTGCCAAAAAGACTGCGATAGCGATTCCGACAGAGCATCACGACGGCATTAACGCCGATACCAGCCGTGATTGCCCACAACCCCATGAAATTCATAGAAAAGCGCAGCGCGGCCCCCGCTTCGATGTGCCCTGATGCCATTTCGTAATAACTGCGTATATGTGAAGCGTACAGCAGAATGTATGAGGCCAACAGAACGACGGGCACGGCAGTTCTTCCCCGTTTCATAAGAGCAACGACGATCCCAATCCCAACGATAACGAACGATCCTTCATACCAACGCATCACCAGGAAGGAAGAGAGAAATCCCCCAACGAATCTCACGAGTTTGCTGAGCGTGAACGGGAACTGACGGAGAAGTTCTCTTTCCCCTTCCGAAGTCTGAAATAGATGCATCTTGAGACTCAGGATTAACGCCAGCCCGGAGGTAAATAGAATTAGGGCGAGTGGCAAGGGTTTCGATGACTCCTTGGGATTCCGCTCTAAGAGTACGAACGGGAAGATGATAGGAAGGACAATCGCGAGAACGATGTCCTCTCGTTTGACCGTCAAGGAGAAGCAAATCGCCGTGCAATACGCTAGCCCAATTAGCGCCTGATTTACAGACGTCATGCGATGGTGAGAGCAGAGCCTCAGAAAGAACCACACGGCAAGAAGAATGCAGAGATTGGAAAACGGCTCCGCCGAGGTCTCAAGGCCGTACACGGCAAAGACAGGGAGTGCCGCCAATGTGAAACCCGCGATTAACGCAGAAGTGTTGTCGTCCGTTATCAAATGCACAATTGCAAAAACAATCAGAACTGAAAATAGTGATGCGAACAAATTGATGATACTTCCGGCTGAGGAGCTATATCCAAACAGACGGCAGTATGCGGAAATCACATAGGGGTACCCCATGAAATGCTCTGGAAATTGCTCCCATTGTTGGCAGTCACTGATACTTCCAACTTCACACGCAACAATGGAAAACGGCGTGCTGGAGGCACTAGGCGGTTCCACATGCTCGGCCAGTTGTCGCCCCTCGACCGTGTAAACGTAAGAATCCTCGTACTCCATCCCATGAAAGAAAACACCGTCGGTCGGTACTCGCCATAGCGCTGTGGCCAGCAAGAGCAAGACGAGCGATTTCCATTGTGAATGCACTACGCTTCGGAGCGAGCGATCGAAGCTTATGGCCGTCGCCGAGAACAGAATCATTGCCCAAAACAGAAGAGTAATCGTCAGAATTGGCGTCATCCAAACGTACCCACTCTGCAGTCACGGGTACTAGAGAGCACGGATGTGCTCGCTGTGCTTCTTTACAGCCCATTTGAATAGGCCGCCGCATTCCGCTAGAGCGGAGCAGCGTTCGCATTCCGGAAGGTACAAGTTCTTCCAGTCAGAGATGGACTTCTGTGCGAAGGGCCACAGGGACGGCTTGAGTACGCAGAGCTGGTGATTGTAAATGGATACCGTGATGCCACGCATGACGAGAGAGTTCACCGCTCTCTCAAGTTCGGCCTGATAGTCAAATGGGTCAATCCAAAGCTCGCCGATGTTCCTTGGTGTGTACCCGACGTATTCGAGACCCATGAGCGCGACATGTTCAACGAAAGAGAGGTTCCGGTAGATGTATTCCGCGAGCTTCGCTAGACGTGGAATCGTCAAGCGGTGAAGGACAACTCTAATCTCGACGCGGATTCCATTTCGCGCAGCTTGATGGAGGCCCGCAACTGTCTGGTCGAATGCGCCTTTCGCTTGGACGATGTGGTCGTGATCGCCTGCGCAATCAGAATAGAGTGGCACGCCGAGGCAGATGTTCGGGTGCCCAACTGCAGCGAACCGTTGGGCATACTCTGGCCAAGCGAATGTGCGCCCGTTTGTGAGGACGTGAAGCTCAGTGGTCGGCAAGGCAGTGCTGAGCTGATCTATCAGTTGGAAGAGGTGGTCACCGAGTAGTGTTGGTTCGCCTCCCGTGATGGTGAGGTAATCGGGCGCGGGGCGCATGAGCCCGATAAGTTCTTGGTTTCGCTTCGTCAAAGATTCCACGTCGTCGTGGTCTTTCGGGGGTTGTGAGCACATCAAGCAGTTGCTGCTGCACCGTTCGGTCACGAACATCGAATGGTGCCGTTCGTAGGGGCGATAAAGGGAACGGACGAACCCGCTCTCCCCCTCCATCACGATCACGTCGCCATCCCGAAAATGGTCTGATTCACGTAGGCGCTCAATCACCGGAAATTCAGTGACCACGTCGTCATGTGACAGAATCGCTCGATATCCAGAGAGGTCGGAAGACTGTTCAATGCCCTCGGGCAAAAAGCGAATGTGTTCGGTGCGATCGTGAAAAGGTAAGTCTTGGGTTGTGATGCGGCCAACCACCGCTCCCTTCATGTTCCGAGCCAAACCTGCTGTCGTCAGTCGCATTTCGCCACCTGCACAGGCAGCGGGTTTCCGGTAAGCCAGGCCCAGAAGATTCCCATTGTTTGAGGGTCATCCTCGTTAATGAAGGCGAAAAGATGCTTGATGACTTCCATGTTCCGTTTGCAGAAGCCACTCGTCGGGCGATGCCCGTACATATCGCCCTGGGTTGCGTGATGGTAGATGGGGTCTGCACCACAGTAGGATTGGAAGGCGCAGTCGGAACATCCAGCCAGGGACTGGTTGCATGAGACTTCAAACATGTTAAGGGCAGCCTCGCTCGTGAAAAGGCTGTGACGATTGTCCCTGTGCACGTTACCGAGTCGGAACGTCCAGTCCTGCATTTCCGCAAGCATCCGGGACTCGTCTGACGCGAACACATCTCCGTTGTAGTTGTAGACCAAAACATTCCAGGCCTGGCCCGCCGGTGATTGGAGATCGACATACCCGGTTCCCTGTGGAGTAAGAATCTTCGACAGAAGGATTTGGCTGTAAATCTCCGTAAGGCGGTAGCCGCCGCGATTAATCGCGAGGATGTGGTTAAGTCCCTTCTTGTAGAACTCAAGGAACCGTTCCATCTCATACCCGGTCTTGGTCTTTGTCTTGAGGGCAAAGCCGTAAGGACTGATGGGGCGAAGAAATATTGTGTGGAAGTCTCTACGGACGTACTCCTCAATGATCTCCTCGACATGATCAAGCGAAGCTGCGGTTGTCGTCATCAATGCCGCAACGTTATTGAAACCGAGAATGGCTCTGCTGCGCTCGATGCCATCAATAGCTCGTTCATAACTGTCGTTTCCAGGCCGCGGACGATTCTTGTTATGCAGGAATGCGGGGCCGTCGAGAGACGTTGAAACCCTCACGCCCTCGTCTCTGAAATAGGTCAACATTTCGTCCGTAGCGCAGGCAAGATTCGTCGTCACAACAATATCTAATCCTTTGCCCCTGAGTTGCGCTTGTTCCTTTGCCCTTGGCACGATGTACTGAATTATGTCGAATGCTAGGAGCGGCTCACCGCCTTGCAGCTCGAGAGTGACATGGGGAGATGGAGAATCCAACATCAGTGATATGGAACGGTCAGCCGTCGCCTCGCTCATATCGAACTCTCCCTTGGTCGCCGTCTGTCGAGAGACTTGGCAGTAGTGACAGGAATGTTCGCATCGCAAGGTGACTACAAAAATGTGAAGTTTTGTGCCACCGCTCAAATGGTCGTACTTCGTTCTGATTTTGGTGGCGAGAACATCAAGGAGAGGAGAGGATGTGTCGTCGAAGACGATATGTTTCGCTTTAAGGTCTTTATAAAGCTCCGAGCGAACGTCCACCACCCCATCCGCGAGAGATTGGGTTGTCCCCTCCGGGGCGAACAAAAACTCTCCCGCTTCATTGACGAGAAGCTCCTGCCCAGAGAGCCTGGCGAATCGGAACGGCAATAGGGAGACCTGCTGGGGTTCGGGTGCGTAGTGCTCGGCGGGATAGAAGCTACGGGCCATTGACGTTCACACCAAATCATGAGTTGCTGAGAATCTTGAACATTCCGTCTGGCTTCGCCTCTTCAACTGCATCTCCAAATACGCCCAGAGGTTGCTCTTCAAGCACTCCGGACTCTGAGAATGCCTTAGCGAGTAGCAGGTCTCGCACGCTCAAAGTTTGTACAGTTACTCGTTCGCGGAGCGCGAAGTCCAAAGCGGCTGCCATGAACTGCTCCTGGGCTTCGTCCAGAGGATGGTCGCTACCGGCCTTTGGCTTGAGGCGCACTGTCGATTGCTTTTCACTGTCGCGGGAGACATCACAGACGAAATCTCTCGAAAACCAATAACATGTCTTAAGGAGCGCATCAACGCTCACCAAGTCATGTCTGACGTGAATGGTCACGGTACCCTGCGGCAGAGGGCTCTGGGTGTCGATCTCCACGGATATCTATCTAAGCGGCACGCGAGGCGTGAGACGCATGAGAGGCATGAGACGCGTGGGAGGAATGTGATCCGTGTGCAGCGATTAACTTGAAGCCGTTCGCTTGTTGTTTGAGAGTCAGCTTTGCTGGCAGCGGCTTCCGGGCACCGTCGGTGTTTGCGGAAATGCCGTTCGCATTTGGGGTCGCAATCGTGGTGTGTGTGGATGAGGCAACGGCCCCGGTCACAAGCACTGCGCCACCCATCAAGATTGACAGCTTTGAAGCTATACCACTGAAGAAATCCTTCTTGTCGCTCATCTCGTACTCCTCAGAATCTCTGGTTTAGGCCGTGGGAGAAGTATACGTGCGAAAATCGCGACGCCATGAGAATTATTTTCATGGCGCTGCTTGGCCCTAGCAGGCAGGCCACATTTTGCGTCGCTCTGGTAGCGAGGGAGCGGGATATAATTCCCGGCTACGGGAGAATCCAGATGAAACGTGTATCCGTGGTAGTTTTTTGCCTTTTTAGCTCCTTTGCTTTTGCTCAAACCCCAACAATTCCGGCAAGCGAGGCGGCGAAGCACGTCGGGGAACAGGGCACTGTGTGCGGGCTGATCGCCAGCAAACATACCGTGGAAAATGGCAAAGGAAAACCAACCTTCGTAGACCTCGATCATTCGTTCCCGAGCCAGACCTTCACGGTAGTGATTTGGGAATCTGACAAGGCCAAGGTTGGAGATTTCCCTGCATCCGGGAGCGTCTGTGTTACCGGAGCGATTACCGCTTACAAAGGCGTTCCTCAGATTGTGTTGCATGACGCCAAGAGCTGGTCAGTAGCTCCCAAGGCAGCAGCACAGTAGACGCTCAGTCTTGCCTATGGATCAAGACGTTCAGTGCTTTGCGTTGGCAGGTCTTAGACCGGCGACATGAAACCAAGGTTGACTAACCTATATGTCATCGCTATATCGCTTACGCGATACTTTCGAGCCAAAGCCATCCTGTCGGATTCGCCAAGTTCAAGAACTCCATTTCGATTGAGGAACTGCGTCAGGTCCCTACGCAGGAACTCTTTGGGCATTAGAAGATTTGCCGCGAACGCATTCGCTTCGATCTCTCGAGTGTCAGTTCCTTCTGCTGATTTTTCATCGCGCCTTAGCACAGTAAACTCCCAGTCCAAATGATCTTCGTCGGGGCGATGGTCTAAGAGGAAATGGGCTAGCTCGTGCGCTATCGTGAATCGCTTACGTGTGCTGCTTTGGTTGGCATTCACAGCAATACCAGCAACTCCGCCGCTTCGAAGAAGTGCACCGGACACATCGCCATTGAAAGCCGATGCCACGATGCGGACTCCCTCTTGTCGAGCGATCACGTCTACAGGTATTGGCGCTTCGCGAATGTCGTGCTTCGTCAGCAGAAAACTTACTTTTTCTTCGATCTCTCTACGCGTTCTCATCGTCGTCTCCCAAAGGGTCGCTCTCGACTAATTGGCGCTTCGAAACTTGTAAGAAAAGTTGATCTGATTCCACATCTCCATCCTCGTATACCACCACATCGTGTAGCAACGGAATGAATTCGTTGACCGGGGCATTCAGTGCATGTGCAAATGCGTACACCTGGCATAATTGCACATTTTGGATTCCTGATTCGAGATTCGAAATTGATCCCCGTGAAAGTCCAACGATCTTTCCGAGTTCAAGTTGCGAAAATTTCTTAGTTTTGCGTATCAACGCAAGTCGCTCTCCGAAGCCTTCATTCACCAGTTCAGCACGCACCTTCGGCTTTCGCTCTTTCATTATCCACAAGGTTTGCACAGGCGGCTGTGCAAAGTCAAGTTTTACTGGCATTATGCCAGTAAAACTAGGCAGAAAATATTGCTTGCTGGCAATCAACGGCATCTTGTGCTAATCTGAGACCGAAAATTGGGCTCCACAACAAGAAAGCCGATGCAGGGCAGCCACCCTGACACCGGCTAGGTAGCGATTATGATCGCCCACTACCTCACTTGCGCGAAGTAGCGATTCCCACCGCAGATTACCAGCGGCGTAAGCAACGTGCAAGGGTTCGCAACTATGGCGGTCCGTGAGGACACCCATGAAGTATTCGGTTACTTGCACGACAAAGCACTCGACGTATGAGCGCATTACCCATATCGGCTGTGTCACTGACACCGGTCTCTATCAGCGCTTCACCGAAGACGAAGCCATCAACCGTATCCGCAGCGGCGACGAGTTCCACGTCACGAAGGACAGCCATACCGTCAAGGTCGTGATCGCAGAACACGAAGGGCGTCCGTACCTCAAGACCGAGCGTGATAACTTTCGCCCTGACAACCTGCTGTCCCTGAAGCACTGCGCCGACCTTCCCAAGCCTGTCACGCCTCCCGTGGTGACCGCACCGGCTCGTTCGCACTCGGTGTAACTATGAGTGCGACTTTTGAACTGGTTGCTAACAACCTCGGGGAGGCAGGTTCGCCTGCCTTCCCGGAGTACCCTCAATTCACGCTTATCGAAGCGCCTGGCCGACTGCATCTGGCCACCAGGACTTCGGCTGGCCTGCCAATTATGGAGGAAATGACTCCAACGAGGGTTTGGCAGGGCCTCATCACACCCTTCGAGATGGACGAGGATGCGAGACTAGCACTTCGTATGCTCGCGGCTGATCGCGCTATTTCAGTGCATGGTGGATCGCTACACCCCGGCCCGGAAGCACACCTGATGCAACCGCATCCAGCAGAGTCTCGGCTCATCGGCACGGATGTGGTTTTCGATGTTCTTGTCACTGAATTTGAGGCGCCGGCACATCCTTGGGCATTCTCACTGTCTCCAGCGATCTTCCAACGTCCGCAGAAATTTCACCCCCACCTCCGTAGCGACAGATCCTTGCGGCTTCGGTCGAGAGAGCTGCATGCCTTCTGTGTATATTCATCCGCGGAGTTCGCGT
>Ga0302308_10004906_pt1 | contig 10475 bp, 2 predicted proteins | sample III_Palsa_E3_3_FD_200531 | JGI IMG/M metagenome (GOLD analysis project Ga0302308, IMG submission 200531) | Peat permafrost microbial communities from Stordalen Mire near Abisko, Sweden - III_Palsa_E3_3 | ecosystem: Environmental > Terrestrial > Soil > Palsa > Peat permafrost | place: Sweden... | reverse complement strand
GCAACCACTACATCCCTCATCGTATGCCTGGGCTTTTCCACGACAACGCCCGGTCGAGCCTGGAATAGAGTGGAGTGGGCGTCGCCGACTTCTTCTTCGGGGCGACCGTTGGAATAGTAGTACGTCGCCATTGACTTGCGCGTCCGGTCAGGTGGGCACGAAAGAGGCGTCGGATGACCGTGGTAGGAAAAACTCGTTGTACTGAAGATGGCGCAGCGATTGAACAACGGCAATATCTTCTGTTCAGCTGCGGTCATATCACGGTTCCAGAGTTCAAAATGACCACCATATTCTTCCTTCCAGTCCTTGTTTAGATAGACCAGAACATTAATCCGGCGATCGAGCTTCAGCTTGGTATGAAAATTGAAATCCGCATGAACTTCGAGGTTCCCACCTGGCTTGATTTGATGTAGGCCACCACCCACATAATAGGGATCAGAGATGACGCCTTGAATACCGGTGAGTACCTCCAAGAACTGAAGCATTGGACGGCTATTGAGGAAGTACAGCACATCGCGAACCGACGGCGGCAGTTTCTCAACTTCGTCAAAAGCCAGCTTGCGCTCAGTAGGCTTATCAAACTCAGTCCATGTCAATTGCTTGGGCTCAGGAAAATCCTTCAGCGCGGCTTCAGCGGCTTCCACGGGAAGAAAGTCGTCGAAATAGATGTGAGGAAAAGGCCTGGCATTCTTATATTGCTCCGCCTTTTCCTTTGCCAGAGACTCCAGCTTCCTGCTGAACTTCTCGCTGAATAGTTCCTGCATTGTAATTCTCCTTTTTCGGTCGGGACAGCGATCTGCCCGCACTGGGCGCGCTGGACGTGTCCTGAGTCAAATCTATAGGATGGAGCGCACCAGGACAAATCCTACTTTTGAGCCAGCGGCAGAGGGGTATAGGCAAAATATTACCATGAAAAATTTCGGCCAACGAACGCTGCTTAACGGAACTTGGGGTCTTTGGAAGGGAGATACGGTTGACCGTTTTTACCGCACAGGGGCGATAGGGTCTAAATTTACTTGCCGCTCAAGCCGACAGACGAGCGATGAAACCAAACGCAATCTTTGCAATTCAATCCTTCTTATCTTACCAGCCTGTGCCGACAACCAGGACGCGTCTCAGTCGCCCGCATCGACAGCTGCTTTGACTGCGGTCTTAGTAATTCTGTAAGCGGCGCTCGCCATCCCGCTCGCTGCATGGCCGGGAGCAACGGCAATCGCCTTGATAGTTTCGTCCTCACTCACCTTGATAGCAGAGGTATACCTGGCTGAGCCGGTCGTCGGTGTTATCCCGTTGGTTGTGTAGTAGATCAACGCGCCCGATGTCGCATCGGAAATATCGAGCGTCTCCTGTGCTGCGTAGGTACCTGCCTTCAAGGAGAAGGTGGGTACCGCAGTTTCAATCACGTAGGCGGCGCCAGCCATCGCGCTCGCTGCATGGCTGGGAGCAACGGCAATCGCTCTGACAGTTTCGTTCTCACTCACCTTGATCGCGGAGGTATACCTGGCTGAACCAGTCGTCGGTGTTGCCCCGTTGGTTGTGTAGTAGATCAACGCACCCGATGTCGCATCGGAAATATTGAGCGTTTCCTGAGCTGCATAGGTACCTGCCTTCAAGGAGAAGGTGGGCACCGCCGTTTCAATCACATACGTGGCGCTTGCCATCGCGCTTGCTGCGTGGCTGGGAGCAACTGCGATCGCTTTGATCGTTTCGTTCCCAGTCACCTTGATCGCAGAAGTATATCTGGCGGACCCGGTCGTCGGAGTTGCCCCGTTGGTTGTGTAGTAGATCACCGCGCCCGATGTCGCATCGGAAATATCGAGCGTTTCCTGTGCTGTATAGGTACCCGCCTTCAAGGAGAAGGTGGGTACCGCGGTTTCAATCACGTACGCAGCGCTCGCTATCGCGCTCGCTGCATGGCTGGGAGCAACTGCGATCGCTTTGATCGTTTCACTCTCACTCACTTTGATCGCAGACGTATACTTGGCGGAACCTGTTGTCGGTGTTGCGCCGTTCGTTGTGTAGTAGATCGCTGCCCCCGATGTCGCATCTGCTATCGCAACACTCTGGGTCGTGGAATACGTCGCCGACTTCAATGAAAAAGTCGGCGACGCGGTTTCGATGACATAGGATGCCGTGGTTACCGCGCTCGACGTATCGCCAGAGACAGCGGCGATCGCCTTAACACTCTCACTCTCGATCACTTTGATCGGTGCGGTGTACCGAGTCGATGAGGTGGTTGGCGTGGATCCATTGGTGGTGTAGTAAATCAACGCCCCCGGCGTCGCATCGGAAATCGTCAACGATTGATCGGTTGCATACGTTCCTGCCTTCAAGGAAAAAACGGGTGCGACCGATACAACGTTGATTTTGTATTCCTCCGTGACTACGGAACTAGCCGCATGGCTCGTCGCCACGGCGATTGCCTTCACGGTCTCACTCTCAGTTACTTTGATCGGCCCCGTGTACTTCGTTGAGGTCGTAGTAGGCGTCGCGCCGTTAGTCGTGTAGTAGATCACGGTGTCTGCCATCGAATCTGAGAGAGTCAGAGTTTGTGAGGTTGCGTAAGCGCCAGCCTTCAGAGAGAAGGTTGGTGCCGTTGCTTCGATCTCGTACGCCGCCGACGATACCGAACTTGCCGCATCCCCAGTTGCCACTGCGATTGCCTTTATCGTCTCGTTGACACTTACCTTGATCGGACCGGTGTATTTGATTGAGCTCGTTGTAGGCGTTGCGCCGTTGGTGGTGTAGTAAATTGACGCACCCGATGTTCCGTCTGCGAGCGTAACGTCCACAGCTGCACCATAGGTGCCTGGGGCCACTGAGAACGTTGGCGCGTCCGTCGTCACGATCGTGTAAGACGCAGCCGCAACAGGACTTGGAGCATGTTCCGCTGCAACGGCAACGGCTTTAATCGTCAAGGAACTGCTGACCCTGATCGGGCTCACGTACTTCTTGGAGCTTGTAGAAGGTGTTTCACCATTCGTTGTGTAGTAGATGCTTGCTGCCGGGGTTTGATCCGTCATCTCGACTGTCTGTGCGACGTCGTACTTCCCAGACCTTACTGAGAAGTTGGGCGCCGCCGCCGGAGTAAGAATGGTGTAGGTTGCCGTCGCAACCGAGCTAGCCGTATCGCCCCCAGCCTTCGCAATGGCCTTGATGGTCTCGGTACCGCTCACCGTGATCACCCCCGCATACTGCGCCGAGGACGTTGTTGGTGTCGTTCCATTGGTGGTGTAGTAGATCGTTGCGTCAGCGGTGGAGTCGCTGACAGTGATCCGTATTGCGTTGCTGTAGGTTCCTCCTAATATCGAGAAGTTTGGCGTTGCTGTCACGGGAGTGCTGATGGTGTACGTCGCTGTCGCCACTCCGCTGGTGGTGTAGTTCGTCGCTGATGCAATAGCCTTAATGGTTTCGCTACCGCTTACGGTGATGGCGCCGCCATAGACGGCCGAGGAGGTTGTCGGGGTACTGCCGTTGGTCGTGTAGTAAATCGTAGCGCCAGAAGTTGCATCGGCGATGCTGACAGTCTGAGGAGAGCTGTATGTTCCACCTGCAGGCGAGATGGTCGGTGTCGCGGCAGCGGGAGTGCTGATAGTGTAGCTCGCTGTAGCCACTCCGCTTGTTGTGTAGTTGGTCGCCGTGGCGATTGCCTTGAGGGTTTCGCTAGCGCTTACGGTGATGGCGCCGCCATAGACGGCCGAGGAGGTCGTCGGGGTGCTCCCGTTGGTCGTGTAGTAGATCGTCGCGCCAGCAGTTGTATCCGCAATGCTGACAGTTTGCGCAGAGCTATAGGTGCCACTTGCGACAGAGAAGGTAGGCATTGCCGCTGCCGAGGCGCTAATGGTGTAAGTCGCCGTCGCCACTCCGCTTGTTGTGTAGTTTGTCGCAGTTGCGATCGCCTTGAGGGTCTCCGTGCCGCTCACCGTAATCGGTCCGCTGTACGGCGTTGAAGACGTTGTCGGTGTGCTTCCATTGGTGGTGTAGTAGATGGTCGCACCTGGAGTTGAATCCGAGATGCTTACGGTCTGCGCCAAGCTATAGGTCCCACTCGCGACCGAGAAGGCAGGCGTTGCCGCCGCCGAGGCGTTGATGGTGTAGCTGGCCGAAGCAACTCCGCTGGCGGAGTAAGCCGAGCCTGCTGCGATGGCGTTGATTGTCTCGCTGCTGCTCACCGTGATCGGTCCGGTGTAGAGCGTTGAGGAGGTCGTCGGTGCGCTGCCGTTGGTTGTGTAATAAATGGATGCGCCGGAACTTGAGTCTGAGATGCTCACCGATTGTGCCGAGCTGTAGGTTCCTGCGGCTACTGAGAATGTTGGTGTTGCTGCGGTTGGAAGACCGATCACATACTTGGCGCTTGCAACTGCACTCGGACTGCTCCCGGCAACCACTGCGATTGCCTGGAGGGTCTCGCTCGTGCTCACCACCACGGGAGCAGTGTAAGCAGTCGAATTTGCAGTTGGAGTGCTTCCATCCGTCGAGTAGTAGATAGTCGCGCCTGGCGTAGTATCCGTAATCGTAACCGTCTGCGCTGCGCTGTAAGTACCCGCGGGAACGGAGAACGTCGGCGCCTGGACTGCTCCGGATACCGCCGTCAGCACGGTCATTGAGAATGGTGGCAGCGTCAAACCCGTTGCGGGATTGAATCCGCTGAGCGTCTGAGTCGTTGGTTGCACAACGGTCGAGAACTCGTTGTTGTCCGTTATGTTGGCTGAGGTTAGCTGGGTCATCTGCACGGATCCAGTCGGCGCGTCCGCTCCAGAGAAAGTAACTGGTAGCGCGGTCGTTTGGCTCAGATTAAAGAGGACCGTCGAGACATTGCCCTGGTTCAGGAAGGCGAACGACTGGATGTCGTGCGCACCGTTGAGTACGACTCCGTCGCTGCTCAACGGCTGGTTCCATGTCGGATTTGCACCCGTCTGAGCCGTCTGCAGCATGCTGCCGCCGATCACGCTGTTCGCCAGCGCCTCGGCAAGGAACTGCGGTCGACGCCTGTTGGTCGTGCCCATGTCCACGACAATTCCCCACAGTCGTACCAGGCTCCCATCGCCGCGCAGATACTCATACTGCGGCAACGCAAACATGTTCTGATACTTAACCCCCAGCCGCATCATTTGGAGCATATGGTCGGCCATTGCGACGCCCGCACCCACGGAGGGAGTCAGCGCATCGAGCTCTGGCTTGGTGATACCGCCAATCATCGTGCCGAGATTGGTTTCGTACACGCTGACGTTGGTCGATGTCGATGTTGCTGATGGAGCCGCCGCTGCCACTGTCATGTCCTGATACACTTCGCCGCCCGCGGACTCAAAGAGTTCCGGTTCGGCAAACAACGCACCGAACATCGTCGCCTGCGCTTCGTCGTTGGCGCTATAAAGCAGGTATGGAGCGATATCGATTGAGTCGTGCTGATTGCTTACGCTCAACATGGGGCCGTCATATCCGGGAGAGCTAGCCCATCCATCCAGGATGAGATCGAAGCTGCTCGCCACAAATCCAGGCGCCTGTCTTGCCACTGCAAAAATGGTGTTTGCCCACTCCGGATAGCCAGGGATGTTCATGGACTCGCCTTTGAACGAGCCGTTCCAAGTTTCGTTCCCGAGCTCAAGATGGATCTTGCCAAAGACGGATGTCCAGGGCGAGGTCTGGCCGCGGCTGATGCGAAGCGCGCTCCATGGATCGGAACCATTGCCGGTCAGGTACTCGATGAACTCCGTCATCTCGGTCGGCGTCGTCGCGGTTGGAATGGTGATCCACGGGTCTGCTCCGACTGTCTGACAGAGTTGCAGAAATTCGTGGATGCCGTAGGGGATTACGGTTTGCACTCCGCTGCTGTTCCACCCCTCGCGATAACGGGCGCCGGGAACTTGCAGCTGATTGGGAAGATCGGAACCAAGGGCTGCTCCAGCAGCCATCATGCGGATCGTGCCAGGATTGAGCTCCTTCAGAGCATTGACCACGTCGTCGCGAAATATCGTTGGATTGGATGAACTCGTGTTTGTCTGATCGAGTGAAACATCGTCCAGTTCCACACTGGAATTGGAGGCCAGGAATTCGAGTTGCACAGACCCAACAGCGGAGCCAGTCTCGTTGGCGCTGAACGTGAGTGTGTAATCCTGCCAACTGTTGGTCAGCGTCACCGTCTGATCCAGATAGAACGGTATGCCATTTTCGAGGCGCTGAACGGTAACGGTCAGGGTATTGTTGCCGCCAATTCCCTTGGCGCGGAACGTAACTTCAAAAGTTCCATTCAACTGGATAAAGCTCAGACCAGACCACGTATCGAATCCGGACTGGACGGCCGCCGATTCTCCCGGCGCGCCGGCATTCAAGACCAATGCCTGTTTTCCGGGAGTCTCCGGCGACAGATCAGTCGTTTCCGTCGAAATTGTGCCGCCGCCTGAAACATCGTCAGCCCAACCTGCATCTCCGTGCCCAGGCTGCAAAGCTGTTTCTACAGAAAAATAATCTCCTACAGCTGCGTTAATATTCTGATCGAACGTGATCATCATCCCGCATCCAGAACAATTCGCGGATGCGGTGCTGGCCAAAACCGTGCCTGTCTTGCCCCCAGAATTTCCAGAAAGGATTCGGTAAGTCGTGCCCACCCAGTATCCAGCCGCCATCGCTGCATACTGGTTATCGTCCTGACAAGTGTTCGCGGTTACTACTGCGCACTTCAAGACCATCCGGTACTTCAAGCCTTCAAATCCGGGATTCTCGAACACCAGATTCTTGGTCATCTGACCTGAATCCCAGTAGGTCTCGTCGGAGAGATTCACACCCAGACGGCTTACAGACGGTTGTTGGACCGCTCCGGAAATCTGGATGTTCGTTGGTGTTTGACCTAATGCTCCGAACGATGCGGCCAAAAAGATTGCCGATAAAATGACGCAAATCGACGATTTCCTACGGGTATCAAAAGAAACAAATTTCATGAACGCAAACTCCTCTACCAATTCGAGGCGGAGAGTCCTATTGAACTTCTCAACCAGTACATTGCTTTTTTGCTCAGCTGCCTACGCTGCAGAGAGCCGGAACCAAGGCTATTGGGTAACGGAAGACTAGATTACCTTAGCTCATCATCATTGGGTACTAAATTTGAAAATTTTCCCTTTTCGCTGGCATGGCCGGGCAATGGGTAGCAGCGACAGAAAAGTTCAGGGACGAAACACACCCTCTCCTTATCCCTTAAAAAATCAATCGCTTAACGAGAGAACCGATCGGACCAAAGGTTAGGTACAGTAAGTTCCCAACGCCCAAAATGGCATTTTCGACTTGGTACCTAAGTAACCATCTATGTGGTTACTTACTGCCCGCGAGCACACTCCAAACTTCTATGAACGGCTCGACTGGGTTCTGCTTTGGAACAGAAGAGGCAATAAGTACGAACTCAAGAGCGTCAAGGCACCGCGTATGGGAAGGCACAAATCGCGAGACTGTCAACGGCTGAATGGTGACTAAACCGAGTCTAAATCATCGATGAGCAATTTTGATCAAGGTTTGAATTTTTTAATGTACATTTTTCTTGATCTACACAAAACCACATTTCGCCGGTCTTAATCGCCTTCTTAAACGGAAAGGCATCGAATGCCCACATTCTTGGCTGACGCCACCTCAAAATGACTATCGAGTCTATCGCTGAATTGCTACGAGTCATGTCCCTTCTGAATTACGATCAGCCGCCGCCAAAGAGTTAGCGACGCCCGGGCACACCCCTTCTTTGCATACTATGAGAACACGGGATCTGCAAAAATCGAAGATATCCTAAGAAACTAGCACACATTCCACGATGAATTCTGTGATGACTGAGATTCGCCTCGAATGAAATGAGCAACGGCAGGAATGTCGATGGTTCTGCACAGATCCTTTCCCAAATAGCAATGATTGACCAAATTTCATTTCGCTTATCAGAATGACCCGATTCTCGAAGGAACGATGCATGATCAAAACACGTTTTTTCCTGCTTTGCATCGCAAGCTCTTTGCTACTGCTCGCGATCCATTCCGCTCCTTTGGCTGCTCAAATCGACGGCCATGGTGCCGAGGCCGACGTCAACGCTCTGACGGTGCAGCGCGTCAGTTCAGAGCCCGATTTCGACGAACGACTAGGTTCCGTCCGCTGGAGCCCAGACGGAGAGCGGTTCGCGTGGATTGAGACGTCCTCGCATACGGGGTCAATACGGATCAACGACAAATCGCCGCAGCGTGAGATATGGTCGGTTTCAACCCAGGGCAGAGTTCAGCCCAAGACCGAATCAGGGAGCCAGAGTACCGTCTCGAGTGCTCATTCTTCGGCTGATCGAATTCTCCTGGTCTCAGCAGCCAAAGTCACCTCCAGTCTAAGTGGCTTTGAAACACCGACTCATCCTAAGCTCGAAGACGACGACCAGAAAAGCAACCCATACATCTTGCGCGATTTTGAATGGACCCCAGATCACAATTCCCTGCTTCTTGTAGGTTTGCGATCGATCGCCCTCCTCGAACTGGCCACCGGCAAATCGCGACTTCTTGTTTCCGGGCATGAGACCTTAACGGATGCATCCATATCCCCCGACGGTCGAACCGTAAGTTTTGTACGGGAGCACGCACTCTGGATCGCTCCCTTGCATGGCGAACTGCACCAACTCATCGCGCCCAGGGCTCGCACAGATATGAGCGTGGGCGAACCAGACTGGGCCTACCGCAATGAATTCCACATGTCGCGCGCTTACTGGTGGTCGCCAGATTCGAGCCGAGTCGCCTGGCTTGAAACCGATGATCGCTCGGTGTCCAAGTACACTTTGCGCTCGAGCAACGGTGAAAGCCGTCAGATTGCCTATCCGAAGCCAGGTGGCGACCTGCCCATAGTCCATGTTTTTGTTCAGCGAGCGGCCAAGGGATCTCCGTTGCAAATCGATCTCGGTTCTACAAAGGACTTCTACTTGCCGTTCGTCACCTGGCTACCAGACGGCCGCCATCTGGCGATCCAACGCCTCGACCGCTTTCAGCACTCACTTGACCTCATCCTTGCCGATACCCTCACAGGTAAGACCACTACCCTACTTACAGAACGAGACAAATACTGGATCAACTTCTCCGACATTCTGTATTTTTTCAAGGACAGCAAGTACTTTCTATGGTCTAGTGAGCGCACTGGTTTCCGCCATTTGTACCTCTACGATATCCAGGGAAAACAGATTTCCCAGATCTCTCGCGGTAATTGGGAAGTGACGCAACTTAACGCGATTGATGAAGCGACCTCCAACGTCTATTTCACCGCCACCGAAGCGAGCCCCCTGGAGCGCCATCTCTACAAGATCAAGTTGGATGGTGATCGTCCGTCTCGCATCACACAGCAACCCGGAACACATCAGGTCAGTTTCAGCCCAAAACTGGGCCAATACATTGACGACTTTTCCAGCCAGGAAACACCACCCCGTTTATTCCTGGCGCGGATCGATGGAATCAGCCAGGTTCAATTGGATGCGGAGACTGAAGGATCAAATCATTGGCCTACGAAGCAGATCGATCAAAGAATCTCCCATCATGACAGCCCTGGTGCAGCAACAGGCACTGCGGAAAACGCGGCTTCGTCAGGCGCGTTGAAAGCTCAGCCCAACTCGCTACAGCCACGTTTGGAGGCAGTCGACTTCATACCTCTGAAGCTCCATCTGGGCGCAGAGACTCAGGCGTTTCTGATACGTCCGCCAGATTTTCACCCCACGAAGAAATACCCAGTGATCGTCTATCTTGCCGGCGGTCCCGGAGAACAATTGGTGCGGAACGCCTGGGGTGGCGCCACTGGACTCTGGATGCAGTTGATGGCCCAGAACGGATATATCGTATTCGCACTCGACAATCAGGGAACCTCGGGTCGCGGACATTATTTCGAGGAACCCATTCATCTCAGGCTTGCAGCACAAGAGCTGGCGGACCAGCGTGATGGGCTCAGCTATCTGAGCACCTTGCCTTACGTCGACATGGCTCGCCTCGGCGTTTGCGGGTGGGGGTATGGAGGTTTTCTTGTGGTGCACGCCATGCTCGACCGGCCAGTGCCCTTCAAGGCCGGTTTCGCCGGTGCCCCCATCACAGATTGGCACTACTATGACGCGGTATTCTCCGAACGCTATCTCGATGATTCGGTAGCTCACGCGGACGGTTGGGCTGCGTCGACAGCGTTTGAGAATGACAACCCACGATTCTTCAAAGGGGCCCTGATGGTTGCACAGGGATCTGAAGATGAGTTCGTGCATCTTGAGAACGCCCTAACTCTTCAGGATCAACTTCTGGACGCAGGCAAGTCAGCCAGCATACTTCTGCTTGCGAATCGTGGCCACGCAATCGTGGATCCGCCATCGCGCCTCGTGCTGTTCAAACAGATGACAGATTTCTTCCTCGAGAATTTATAATCGGATTGGAACGATTTGGAAGGGCATCACGTTTGTTCCAGTTTCTTGCATGACTTTGCTCTCCAGAATCCGGGCACCCAAAAGCGGA
>Ga0302308_10004903_pt1 | contig 10479 bp, 11 predicted proteins | sample III_Palsa_E3_3_FD_200531 | JGI IMG/M metagenome (GOLD analysis project Ga0302308, IMG submission 200531) | Peat permafrost microbial communities from Stordalen Mire near Abisko, Sweden - III_Palsa_E3_3 | ecosystem: Environmental > Terrestrial > Soil > Palsa > Peat permafrost | place: Sweden... | reverse complement strand
CCCGGTGATGAGAAGCTTGGTCGGCTCCTCCGCGAGGAAGGTTACGCCTGCCACGCGATAGAAGCTGGTCGTCAACTTGAAGGAGCGGCCATTCGCCTTCTCGGCCAATTGCACGACGTTTCCGGCTCCCCAACAGATATGGTGAGGGCTGACAAAACCGAAGAAGAGTGGCGGCTTGGCCAGGCTGCGGGGCTTATCTAGATGCTCCAGATCAGGGCCGGAACAAGTGTAGAGCCGATAGCGGAAGCCTGCGGAAGTCGGAATTCCAGCAATGAAAGAAAGGTGGATTCGGCCTCCTTCATAATAGAAGGAGGGGCTGCGCTCTGGAATATTCGCAGGGATTCCGGTGGCAATGGGGCGGACGGTCCGGTCGTTCCAATCGCAGTAGGCCAGCTTCCAAGGCCGGTAGGTAACGCGACTGCTGCGGGGTAGATCCTTGAAGTGCTGCGCCAGGGCCTTATTTCCGCGCATGGCTTTCCAAATGGTCCCGGTCGTTGGGACATTGGCATGCATCATCCCGGACGAGCGACAGAAGATCAATGTGTTGCCATCGAAGAACGGCATGTTGGTTGCCACCTTTGAATTGGAGAAGACGGCCTGTTGCGCATCCATGAGTTGCTCTTCCATAATATTCCCTTAACTCCGGTTCGTTCCGAAATGACGACTATCGGGTGATTTTGCGGCCACGGCAGCAGCCGCGCCTTTGTTCTTCCCTCGCCATCTCCGCCTGCCGCTGCTGGCGCAGAAGCTCCTCACGACGGGAAACCACGGGCTGCTGGGAAGGTTTCGTGGTTTCGTTGCCTGACATAAGAATTGGGCCTATTGGCCTTCTTTGGACGGCCTAAGCGCCAGCCAGAATGCCGCCGATACCATCAAGGGGCCAAACCAGAGCCATGGTTCGCGATACCAAATCCACCATAATCCCGACATCACCAGACCAGCCCAGAAGCCGAGGCAGATGTAGCAATCGAGGACGCCCTTGGCTTTGCCGGGAAGCAGGGGGCGAAAGATGTTTTCCCGCAACCAAGCGCTGGGCCCCTCGTCCGGCCATACGATAAGAATGGTGAGCCCCATAGCCGACAGCAGATAGCCAATTAGATATGCCCCCACAAAATGCGCCCGGTTGCTTAAATCCTAAAAGCGAAATCCCCTTTGATTGCGTCGCTAGCCATAACGACGATCTCTAGGGAATATCATGCAGGCAGAATTCCGTCAACTTGATTGGCGTTGCGGCAGCGGTCAATTGAGTCATCTCCACAAAGGCCCAAATTTTTTGTGACAATTTGTGACAAATAAACTTCGTCTTGGTGCATCTCGGTGCAGCTTGGGTCAAAACTCCAGGTGCGTTAAGATGCACGGAAATGCAGGGTTACGCATGGCGGCGCAGGCTAGCTAAGGATTCGATTCCCTTCACCCGCTCCCTCTAAAAATGGGCTTTTCTTGATTTTTTGGGACAAATGGAAATGCCCCAGGCTGTCAAAGCTCCTAAACCCAAGGATTTCCTGGTTGTAGTCGAGCGGGGACCCACTGGCCTAAAGGGAACGGCCAAAATTTATTTCGATCCCGTCAACGTGAAAGGGGAACGCTACGACTCGTTCCTCGTCACCCATTACAGCCTCGGAAAGCGCTGCAAACAGCGTTTCAACGATTATTCCAAGGCTTTCACCCATGCCGAGGAAAAAGCTGCGGAATGAGGCTTGTGACGAATCCGACGATCTTATCGAGAACGACCCGTTGGTTCGACCATCCCTCGTGGCCGTAGCCGGGAACTTCCAGGTAATCTACCTTCCGGCCTAAATCCCGCAGCCGACGCACGAATTTATCGGAGTGCATCTCCTTGCCGACCGCTTTGTCGGCATCCCCATGGATCAGGCAGTAAGGGATGTCAGGCATCTGCTCCGCCTGGGCCAGGGGGGACTGTTCAGCCAGCGCTTCCTCGAAGGTTCCCTCATAGCCGCCGAACGCGAGGAACATGGTGCGGGGAAGGTCGGGCCGTTCGGTGAAGTGATAGGCCGTGTCACAGACCGGATAGATCGCGAGGCATCCGACGACAGGATGCCGGGAATAACGGGCCTGGAGGAGCGCACTGCATCCACCCATGCTGCCGCCCGCGGCGATGATCGGGATTTCCGGCCCCAGCCCGTAGAGGCGGAAGGTATCGGCAATGAGTTCATCGACAAAAGCTCTTGCCTCGCGGTTCATCCAACCCCACGGATGACTGTAGGGAAAGAGAACGAGCGCGCCCGCTTTCTGCCAGAGATATTCCTCGATGCCGGGGCCTTTGCGAAATTCGGGAGCACCGAGGCCTTGATGGTTCACCACCAGGGCGCGGGGCGGCCCGTCGAGATAATTGTCACCGACGTAGGCGACCTTCTTCAAATCAGCGATGGTTTTTCTTTCGAGTTTCATAATTTAGGATGAGTTCATTATTAGTTAAAAACAGGCAATGCGATGCCGAAGCTTGCAGAGAGTATTTTAGCTCACGACTCCTCAAGGAAAGAGCGGTCCAGGGAAACAAATGCCGTCTTGCCAGAGTCGGACGAGAGCCCGATTCCCTCTGGAGCGACCTCAATGGAGCGCACTCGATCGAAGCCGCGCGGAGTAAGAACGACTCCCATGATCGTGCTTACGGTAAGAGGGTGATGGGAATTAAGCCGCAGGGAGGTCGGGTGACCGGAGCGAGAAAGGTCATTGGGGCGGACCGAGGGGGCGAGGCCGCCATGAAACCAAGAGGTGATCTCTTCCAATCCGAGGGTATCGATGTGCCGCCCGTTCCATGGGGGATAATGACGGCCTCCGTTCGAATGCCACATCAAGGTATGGCGAAGGACGCGAGGATTCTTCAGCGAGAACCAGACGTGGCGTTCCTTTGGGAAGGAGACCGCCGTCCATGCGAAGGGGAGCGCCGGATCACCCGCCAGCATAACGATGTCCTCATAGCCGCGCCGCGCCGGGTAGCGACTCAAATCGGCGGTTCCCCCCACCAAGGCAGGGACCTGATCCAACGATTCGAAGATCGCGCCGGGAACCAGGCTCGAATAGCCCCGTTCCTCGGGGCGCTCCACCGGCTCGACAAAGACCTGTCCGAGCCGGAAGGGACTCGTCGAGATCAGGCCGCTGCCGGGGTGCGAGGGAAACCGGAGAGTGGCATGATGGCCGAGGCTCATGGGGCCAGACATGCCGGAAATGATGTGCCGCGAATAGATCACTGGCTCCCCTTTCCGCAGGGTGATGAACTTATCGACTTGGCCCAGTCGGATTTTAGGACGAATCCGCAGATGGAGCGTCTCCGCACCCGAGATCCGCTTCCGCCCCACGAACGTCCAGGGAGAATTGGCGGTCTCGCCATGCGGCGGATGGCGTTCCCCGCGAAACGGAGCGGCATTTCCTCCGAAAGGAAGACAGAAGAAATCGCCCCGCATGGAGCGCATGACGCCGGGAGCCGCGGAATCGATCTTTTCCTCGGCCCAAGGGGCGATCGCGAAGGGTTGAATCTTGCGGCCCTTCCGGTCGAAGGTGACTGGGGCCAGGTGACCTCCAAGCCGGGTGACGTAGGCCTCCACCTCGGGCGTGGCGAGGCGCCAGCTCGGCTGACCCAGGATACGGTGGAGTTTCTCGGGGCGGGGAGAAGCCATTTGGAGTGAGAAAATAGAATCGTCGAATTGACATGATTGCGTAACCGATTACACGCTTCAATTAAATTCCATTGATAAACGCTTTTTATCGCAATTGGATTGACTTTGCGTAACCGGTTACTCATTTTAAAACCTTTCATGAATACTTCCATGACCGGACTCGTCAATTTCGCCAAGGAACCCCACTCTGTGGAGCTGCGGGAGGTCCCCATTCCCGAGATCGGCGAGGATGATGTCCTCTTTGCGGTCCGCGCCGCCGGAGTCTGCGGGAGTGATCTGCACCAGTTCTCCGGCAAGCAGAGCTGGACCGTGAATTATCCCGTGGTGCTGGGTCATGAGTTTTCCGGCGTGGTGGCGAAAGCGGGGAGCCGGGTGCGCGGCTTCGCCGAGGGCGACCGGGTGGTCAGCGAGACGGCGGCGGTCCTGCCGCCCGATTCGGCCTTCGTCCGGCAGGGGCTCTACAATCTGGAGCCGAAGCGCCTCGGCTTCGGCTACGGGGTGAGCGGGGCGATGGCCCCCTATGTGAAGGTCCCGGCACGGTGCCTGCACAAGATTCCCGATTCCCTTTCCTTTGAAAAGGCGGCTCTGACCGAGCCCTGCGCGGTGGCCTACAATGCGACCTGCGTCAATTCCCGCCTCCGGCCCGGCGACACCGTGGCGGTGATCGGCCCGGGGCCGATCGGGCTGCTCTGCGCCCTCTTCGCCAAGCTGGCGGGCGCGGGCCACATCGTGGCGATCGGCATCCCCGCCGACGCCAAGCGGCTGGCGGTGGCGAAGCAGCTCGGCGTCGAAACCATCCTCGGGGCCCAGGGGGAGGATGTCGCGGAGTGGGTGCGGAATTTCGGCGACGGCTATGGCCTCGATCTGGTGATCGACGCGGCGGGGGTCTCGGCCTCGCTCAAGCTGGCGCTCGATATCGTCCGTCCCGCCGGGCAGATCACCAAGGTCGGCTGGGGACCGCAGCCGCTCAATTTCTCCCTCGATCAACTGGTGCAGAAGGCCGTCACGCTCCAGGGGAGCTATTCCCATAATTGGCCGATCTGGGAGAAGGTGATCTCACTCCTGGCCTCGGGGAAACTCGATCTCACCCATGTTCTCAATCGGGTTTCTCCCCTCGCCGAATGGCGTGGCGTCTTCGATACCATGCATGCCGGGGAGATCGTGAAAGGGGTCCTGATTCCGTGACCGCCGGAGCGGGCAGGAAGCCGCTGGTGATCGGCCTCGGCGAAGTGCTCTGGGACCGTTTCCCCGATGGGGACCGGCTCGGCGGCGCGCCGGCCAACGTCGCCTTTCACGCCAGCCAGCTCGGCGCCCAGGGAATCCCCGTCTCGCGGGTAGGACGGGATGCCGACGGCGACCGCATCCTTGCCGAGCTGAAAGGAAAGGGACTCTCCGTGGAAGCGATCCAACGGGACCCTGCCCGTCCCACCGGCATCGTCCGGGTCACGCTCGACAAGGGGCAGCCCTCCTATGTCATCGAGGAAGGGGCGGCCTGGGATGCCCTCGAATCAACCCCGCAGTTGCAGGAGCTGGCGGCCCGCGCCGATGCGATCTGCTTCGGGACCCTCGCCCAACGCACTCCTCTCTCGCGACGCACTCTCCAGGACTTCGTCACCCGCACCGCTCCTGGCACACTCCGCCTCTTCGACATCAATCTACGCCAGGCTTTCTATGACCGGGGTTCGGTCGATTTCGGCCTCTCCCATGCCACCGTCCTGAAACTCAACGGCGACGAGCTTCCCATCGTGGCCGGACTCTTTGATCTTCCCATTGCCATCGATACGGTCTGCGGATGGCTCTTCGAAAATTTCCCCCTGCAATGGATCGCCCTGACCCGTGGCGCGGAAGGTTGCGAGCTCCGCTCCCGGAGCGAGACGATCCGCTCCGCCGCCCCGCGCGTCACCTGCATCGACGCGGTCGGCGCGGGCGATGCCTTCTCGGCAGCGCTGATCGCCTCCTTCCTGGAAGGGCGGTCTCCCCAGGAAGCCGCCGACCGGGCCAACCGGATCGGCGCTTACGTCGCCAGTCAACCCGGAGCGATGCCCTCGCTCTCCCCTTCCCTCTCATGAATACGATTCCCTTCGGCATCAGCCAATACACGACTTGGCCGCAATCGTTTGACGACGACCTCGCGCTCTATCGGGAGGTGGGCATCGACTATATCGAGGTCTGCGAGGGGAAGCTCGATCCCGCCGATCCCCAGCCGCAATTGCGCCGCCTTCGCGAATCGGGCCTGAAGGTGGCCAGCATCCAACCTCGGCTCCACTCGCTCTTTCCCGATGCGCCCCGGCCCGAGCCGCGCGAGCCACGAGAGCGGATGAAGCACCTGCGCGGGACGGCCGAACTCTTCGGCCAGCACTTCCCCGGTGCGACGCTGGTGACAATCTCCGGCGCGGTGCCAGAGGGCGACTATGCGCTCGGTTATAAAACCGCCGCGCACGAATATCGCGAAGCCGCCAAGGCCGCCGCCGATAACGGGGTCCGCCTCGCGCTCGAACCGCTCAACCCGATCCTGATGAACGTCGATACCTTCCTCTGCTCCTTGGCCCAGGCGGAGCGGGTCATCGCCGAAGTCGATCACCCGGCTTTCGGCCTCTTCGTCGATGTCTGGCACGTCTGGGAAGACGCCTCGGCGCCCGTACGACTCGAAAAGCTGGGAGACAAGATATTCGGCGTCCATGTCAACGACTGGCGTACTCCGCGCGCCTTCGGCGACCGTTGCCTTCCGGGCGAGGGAGTCATTCCTCTTGTCCCGCTGTTGCGCGCCATCCGCAAGAGCGGCTATGCCGGGGCCTACACGCTCGAAATCTTCTCCGAAACGCGGCTGGACGGCTCGCTCTGGGCCGATCCGCGCCGGACGGTGACGGATGGAAAAAAGGCCTTCGAGCAACTTTGGAGAAGCTTATGAGACTCAAAGATAAGGTGATCGTGGTAACGGGATCGACCACCGGCATCGGCGAAGGGATGGTCCGCCGCTTTGCCGCCGAGGGAGCCGCCGTCATGATCCACGGCACCCGCGCCGAGGCTGCTCAAACGCTCCACGATGCCCTGGCAAAGGATGGCATCCCAGTCGGCTTCACTCTGGGATCGCTGGCCGATCCCGCCGTTCCGGCCCGGGTGATCGCAGAAACCGCGGCCCGCTTCGGCCGGATCGACGGACTGGTGAACAACGCGGCGATAATGACCCGGAGCAACCTGGAGACGACCGACCTGGCAGCCTTCGACCTCACCATCGCGGTAAACCTCCGCGCCCCGCTCTTCCTGGCCCAGGCGGCGCTCCCTCACTTCCGCAGGCAGGGCGGAGGCCGCATCCTCAACATCGGCTCGGTCAACGGTTACTGCGGCGAAGCGAACCAGCTCGCCTACTCGACGAGCAAGGGTGGGCTGACTACCCTGACCCGCAATCTGGCCGACGCCCACGGGGCGGAAGGAATCAGGGTGAACCAGTTCAACGTCGGCTGGACGCTGACACCGAACGAATTCGAATTGAAGAAGAAGGAGGGCCTTCCCGATGACTGGCCCCAGCGGATTTCGAAGACCTTCGCTCCCGCAGGCCGCCTCCTCTCGCCCGACGATATCGCGTGGGCCGCGGTCTATTTCCTCTCCGACGAGGCCGCGCTGATCAATGGCGCCATCCTCGACCTGGAGCAATATCCCCTGATCGGCCGCAACCCGGCCAAGGAAACCTGAATCCGATGAAACCGAAGCTGGCTGCCTTTCCGAAATGCTTCATGGACGAACTCTGCGTCCATCGCACCATGACCCTTTTCGAATGGATCGAGCTCGCCGCGACCCTCGGCGTCGATGGGCTCGAATTCTATTCCGGATTCCTCGACGACGATCCCGCCTTCCTGAAGCAGGCCAAGACCACCCTGGACAAGCATGGGCTGGAAATGCCGATGCTCTGCTGCTCCCCCGATTTCACCCAGCCCGATCCGGCGCTGCTCCAGGCCGAGATCGAGCGGGAGAAGCGGATGATCGAGATCACCGCCTTCTTCGGCGGAAAATTCTGCCGCGTCCTCTCCGGACAACGGCGGCCCGAACTCTCCCGCGCGGCCGGGGTGGCGCAAGTGGTCCGCGTCATCACCGGACTCCTCCCCTTCGCGGAGCGCCACGGCGTGGTCCTCACCATGGAGAACCACTACAAGGACAATTACTGGCAGTACCCCGAGTTCGCGCAGAAGATGGAGGTCTTCGCCGAGATCGTCGACCAGATCGAGTCGCCTTGGTTCGGGGTCAATTACGATCCCTCCAACACCATCCTGGCCGGAGAAGACCCGCTCGAATTGCTTGCGCGGGTGAAACAGCGCGTCGTCTCGATGCACGCCAGCGACCGCTACCTCAAGCACGGCACCATCGAGGACCTGCGGAAGGAGGAGGACTCGGTCGGCTACGCGGGCCGCCTCGCCCACGGCGTGATCGGGAAAGGGATGAACGATTACGACGCCATCTTCTCCACGCTGGCCGGGACCGGCTTCGGCCCCGGCGGCTGGATCTCGATCGAGGACGGCATGGACGGCATGGACGACCTGCGGGAATCGGTCAAATTTCTCCGGGCCAAGATCGACCGCCACTTCCAGGATTAAGATGCGCTTCATCGACCTCTCCCACCCCATGCGCGATGGCCAGCCGAGCTTTCCCGGCGATCCGGTCCTGCATACCGAGGCCCACGCCACGATCGAGAAAAACCGCTGCAACGTGACCCGGATCGCCATGGGCAGCCATCAAGGAACCCACCTCGACGCGCTCTTTCATTTCATCCCCGACGGCAAACGGATCGACCAGATGCCGCTGGAATGGTTCCACGGCCCCGCCACGGTGCTCCGCATTCCGAAGGCGGCACGGGAGGAAATCACGGTCGCCGACCTGAAGCCTTTCGAGGCCCGCATCGTTCCCGGCGCCCGCGTGATCTATGAGACGGGGTGGCACCGGCATTACGGGATGGCCGATTACTTCACCGATTTCCCCAGCCTGACCCAGGAAGCTGCGGCCTATCTGGCGGGGCGCGGCATTCGCCTCCTCGGGATGGACACGCCCACTCCGGGCAGGGACTATTACGAGGTGCATCACCTCCTTCAACAAAAGCCGGCCGAAATCGTGATCGTCGAATCGCTGGCAAATCTCGACCAAGTGCCCGATGACTTTCTCTTCATCGGCTTTCCCCTGCGCTGGGAGGGAGGCGATGGTTCCCCGATCCGCGCCGTCGCCGGAATCGAGTGATGAAGCGTCCACCGACCATTCATGAGCTGGCCGCCGATCTCGGCGTTTCCTCGACCACGGTTTGGCGCGCCTTCCAGGAGAAGGCCCGGATCGGCGACGCGACGCGGCGGCGGATCCTGGCCCGGGCCAAGGCGCTGGGCTACGCCCCTTCCCAGGTCGCGCAAAACCTCTCCCAAGGCCGCACCAAGACCCTCGGCGTGATCGTGCCGATGGCGGGGCATCCGGTCTTTTCCACCCTGGTAGAGAAGATTGAGGAGGCCGCCTTCCGGCGCGGCTACAGCGTCATCCTCTGCAACACCTATCTGAGCATGGAACGGGAGACCGAATATGCCCGCATGCTGTTGAGCCGCCGGGCCGAAGGGGTCATCGTCGTCCCCTTCGCGGAGCGGGCGGGAGGGGCTCGCGCCCATCGCCACCTCCAGGAGCTCCGCAAACACGGCATCCCTGTCGTCCTGTTGGAGCAGGGGCTGGCTTCCGCTCCTTTCCCCTCGGTGGTGGCCGATAATTTCGGCGCGGCCTACGCGATGACGCGGCACCTCATTGGCCTGGGACATCGCCGGATCGCCTTCGCCTTCCACCCCGTCCACGATTGGGACCCGGTCGGCACCGAGCGGCTCAAGGGTTTCCGCCAGGCGATGGCCGAGGCCCGCCTCGCTTCCAAGGCCCGCATCCTCCTCGATACGGTCCGGCTAGAGGAGGGAGGCCGGGTCTGGAGCTACCGACCCGAGCCGGTGCGGAACTGCTTTCAAGGACACGACCGCCCCACGGCGCTCTTCGCGGCAATGGACTCGCTCGCCATCCAGGCCATGGAAACACTCCACGGCCTCGGCCTCGACGTGCCGGGCGATGTCGCCGTGGCCGGGTTCGACAACATCGATTTTTCCCATTTCACCCGCCCGCCGCTCACCACCGTCGCCCAGCCGCTCGAGGAAATGGCGCTCCGCGCCGTCGATCTCCTTTTCGAACGGATCGACCAGAGCCGGGTCGACTCCCCTCCCCGGCGCTCCCGGGAAAAGACGGAGCGCCTAGCTTGCCGCCTCGTGGTCCGCGCCTCGTGCGGCTCTCCTCTCACCCTCCAAACCCATCCATGAAAACCATCGTTCAAATCTCGCTCGATCTCACCAATATCCCCGAAGCCCTAGCCACCGCCCATCTTGCCCGCCGCTGCGGCATCGATTGGCTGGAAGCGGGTACGCCGCTCATCATCGCGGAGGGGATGAACGGCGTCCGCGCCTTGCGCGCCGAATTCCCCGGCGTTCCCATCGTCGCTGATCTGAAGACGATGGACGGCGGCTGGCTCGAAGCCCAGATGATGGCCGAGGCGGGTGCCACCCACGTCGTCGTCATGGAGCGGGCCCATCCCGAGACGATCAAGGTGGTGGTGAAGGCGGGGAAGGATTTCGGCGTAAAGGTCATGGGCGACAACCTCGGCGCCCCCAACATGATCGACTCGGCGAAGCGGCTCGAGGACTTTGGCTGCGATTTCGTGATCCATCACGTCGGCTACGACGAGCGACGCGGCTTGGCAGCGGCGGGGAAGCCCTTCCCCAGCCCCCTCGACCAACTCCGCGAAGTGGTCCGGGCGGTGAAGATCCCGGTTCAGGCGGTCGGCGGCCTCAGCATC
>Ga0302308_10004901_pt1 | contig 10484 bp, 9 predicted proteins | sample III_Palsa_E3_3_FD_200531 | JGI IMG/M metagenome (GOLD analysis project Ga0302308, IMG submission 200531) | Peat permafrost microbial communities from Stordalen Mire near Abisko, Sweden - III_Palsa_E3_3 | ecosystem: Environmental > Terrestrial > Soil > Palsa > Peat permafrost | place: Sweden... | reverse complement strand
CGTCCCGGACAAGTAACCATTGGATCAACTGTTGATTTCGGGCCGAGTCACCGTTGAGGCTCGGATGAAGCCCACGAGCGATCTGGATTCGCAGAGGCTGCAGTCATTGTAGTCGCAGTAGATTTTCTGCCGGAGGTGGGCAGCGCTCTTTGGTCGTCCAAGCTCGTGCAAATCCTGGAACGCCATTGTAGGCGCGATTTTTTGTGGGTTGGGTTGTGGGTTGCAAAACGCCATCAGCCCGGATGTGCAATGCGAATTGGATGATCAGGTTTTACTCTTACACTTTCGGATCTTTTGCTCCGATTCAATTGGCGCATGTCTCACTAAAAGTGCCATTGCCATTGCTCAAAAATGTGCAATATGCGGAATGCTGTGAGAAGAGGAAATCTGTTCCATTCATTCGATCGATAGCTTGCGAGGTCTTCTGACTCAATGAGGGTTGCGCCTTTGGGGATATCGAGAGTGACGCCCGATTTCAGGAATAAGGATCCAGTTAGATAAAGACCGGGTTTCAATGTTACAGTGCTCTTTACAGCGGCAGCGGCATCGATGGCTTTCTGGAGCGATACAGTTTCGGTCGTTGTACCATTCCCTTGAGCCCCATAATCGTTAGCGAGAAATAGTCTTCACTCAGCATGAGCAGCGCCAACGAATAAGATGCATGCTGCAACGCTGGTTATTGACCGGACAATTTGATTTATTTTCATATCCACAATGTGGTCGGCGTTTGCATGCGGATTCATCCTTTTCAACGTTAGATGGTTGGTTCATACTGGATGTTCTGTGCCCGGCTCATGCCGCAAAAACCTCACCATTATTATGAGAGCACGTCCTGTAACGTCGTCTTGTCCGGTGTCAGATCGGCCGCAAATCGCTTCAGCCGCAGATTGTTCTCCTACAACTATGCCATCTGGTCCACCCGGTCTACTTCGAGATCAGTGTACTTCACCTTCCATCGATTCGCTGATCTCTGCGAGCGGGATCGCAGTCAAGGTATGATGTATCGGTCTTGAAACTGTTTGGGTTTGAGAGCGCTCGTATTTGGTACTATGTTTTGGCCCGATCAACAGAGGTGATTCATGTATCTGAGGCAGCGAATGGACCCAGTGGCGGCAGCGCTGGGCATCGCACTTCTCGCTTGCTGCGGCTGGTGTTCAGCGCAGCAGCCGACTGCACCGCATTCCTCGACGCAGCCAGGACCGAATGGCTTTCTCAATACTCCTGGCCAGAACATGAGTGGGATGCATATCTACTTATGGGCCGGACTCAAATCGCACCTTGAGGGACAGCACGATTATCCGCAATGGCTCGCTGACTGGAGCAAGCTGCTCACCGCGCACGGGGCAGTAGTGGACGGCGCGTTCCATCCGCCGAGCGCTCGCGATCTGGAGCACACGGATGTGCTGGTGATTTACAAGGGCGACGCGGCGTTTCTTGGAGGCGATTCGAAGACCGTCATAGAGGATTTTGCAAAACGCGGAGGCGGCATTGTGAGCCTGCACGACTCGTTGTGCGGCCCTGATCCGGCCTATTTCTCGACGCTGGTTGGTGGAGCGAAACATCATGGAGATGTCAATTACACGCTGGATTCTCCAGTGCCCTACACGATCGTGGATAAAGCCGACCCGATCATGCAGGGCATGACTGACATTACGCTTTGGGATGAGGCTTTCTTCACGATGACGTGGGCGCACAATCCCAAGATACATGTGCTCGCGACCAGCGTGACTGCGGGCACTCCGAGCGCTGGGACTCACAAGGGAGAAGTGGCGCCGCAGATCTGGACCTATGAACATACTCTGCCCGGCGGCCAGCCGGCACGCGCGTTCGTATGGATGCAGGGCCACATCTATGCCAATTTTAGCAACTACCAGGTGCAGCAGATGCTGCTCCGTGGCATTGCGTGGGCGGGCAAACATCCGGTGAATGAGTTGGTCGATTACAAGGCTCCGGGGGCGACCAAGCCAACGGCGCCACCAACGCCTTAGGTTGAAGCATGGGGCTTGCACAAGTGTACGCGTTGGCTTGCTCGACTGCAGATCTATTTCGCCGTCCATCCGCCGTCGATCAGGATGTCGGTTCCGGTGATGAAGCTGGAGAGGTCCGAGCAGAGATAGCAGGCTAACGCGCCAATCTCTTTCACCTCGCCCCAGCGGCCGATAGGAAGGCTTGCGAGAAAGTTCGCGTTGGCCTCGGGATTGTTGATGACGGCTGCGTTCATATCCGTGCTGAAGGGGCCGGGGCTGATGGCATTCACGGTGATCGAGTCGCCCGCCAGCTCCAGGGCGAGCGCGCGCGTCAGGCCCAGAAGCGCAGCCTTCGCGGACGAGTAAGCGGTGCGTCCAGGCAGCGAGACATGGCTCATGATCGAGCCCAGGTTGATAATGCGGCCGTAGCCGGTGCCGGCCATGCCGGGAACAAAAGCCCGCGACATCAGGAAGGTCGAGATCAGGCTCGAATCCAATACACTGCGGAACTCGTCCAGAGAGAAATCGACCAGATTCTTCCGAATGTTCATGCCTGCGTTATTGATCAGGATCTGCGGATGTTCGAAGCGGTCCTGAATCTGCTTTGTGATAGCGGCGACGTCGTCTTCGCGCGTGACGTCCGCGGTAAAGATTTCTGCTACACCGCCTTTGGCGATCAGGGCGGCACGCACCGCTGCCAGCCTGTTCACATCGCGAGCGACGAGCGCGATCTGTGCACCTGCCTCGGACAGAGCTGTGGCCATCGCTTCGCCCAGGCCGCGGCTCGCGCCGGTGATGACTGCCGTTTTGCCTGTGAGATCAATCTTCATCGTTTCCTCCGGTATTCGACGCAAGTTCGTCGATTGGGTTTATGAAGCGTATCTAAAGTGAACCCGCTTCGATGTCAGTCGCTGTTTGAAGCTTGTTGAAGGCGACGATGGGGTTGCTTGCTTGGGGCCTTGGATCGAGAAAGAGCCAGCACAGCGCTGAAATGACGGACGCGCCAACCATCAGGTATATCAGCGGACTCCATCGGCCGCCCGTACGCTGCAAAATGATGCCGCCAACGACGGGCGCAACGAAGCCGGCGAGATTGCCCAGCATGTTCATCGTTGCAGCGACGGTCGCAGTGTAAGAGCCGCCGATATCCACGCAGGCGTTCCATGAGATGGGCATGGTCAGATCACTGCAGAAGCTGGCCATCGCCATGCAGACCATCGCTGGAAGAACAGCTTGGACGTGCATGGAGGTAAAGAGCAAAACCGCCGCGCCCAGAAATCCGAAGAAAGCAATCCGGCGGCGAGGAATGCGGATGGGGAGAAGTCCGCTCAACAGCGACCCGAAGCCGCCAAACAGCAGTGGCAACACGGAGAGGGTGGCGGCGTGAGCGGGCGTTTCACTGCGAGCTTCGCGGAGATAGGTGGGCAGCCAGGTGACGTAGAAATACCAGACAAACGAAAAGCAGAAGTACTGCAGCACCAGAATTGCGACCTGCGGCGTGAGCAAAACGGAGAGCCAATTATGCCGTGGGCCGCGATGCACCTGCAGATTGCGTTGGCTCTCGATCAGTTCCAACTCGGCGGCGTTGACGGCAGGGTGTTCGGCGGGATCATTTCTGAACCATGCGGAGAAGATCCCGCACCACAGTACGCCGAGCAGGGCAAACGCGACGAATGCCCAGCGCCAGCCGAAGAGCGAGACGATGGCAAGGACGATGGGCGGCGTCGCCGCGCCGCCCCAGCGCGTACAAGCCCACATCAACGACTGCGCGGTGACTCGCTCGCGCGCAGGGAGCCACACGCTCAGCATCTTGGTCAGGTTTGGGAAGCAGCCAGCCTCGCCGGCACCAAACACAAAGCGAATCGCGTACATGGAAACGAGGTTCCAGGCGGCGCCGGTGAGGGCGGTAAAGAAGGACCATGCGAGGACGATTTGAATGAGCACGCGCCGAACGCCTAGGCGATCTCCCAGCAGGCCCATAGGCAGTTCGAAGATTGCATAGGATAGCCCGAAAGCGCCGAAGACGAGACCCATGTCGGATTTGTTGAAGTGCAGATCGTGGGAGATTGGACCTGCCGCCTGGGAGATGGCGACACGTTGAATATAGGAAAGGATGGCCAGTCCGATGCCCAACGCAACGACGCGGTATCGAGCTCTACTAGCCTGCATCAATCCACCACTCACTGACCGCGCTTGAGCGCCTCTTAGTTTGATAGAGCGAAGCTGAGGAGCACGTTGCCGGCTCCGATTGCGATGTATTGTTTGCCGTCCACAGAGTAGCTCATCGGGGCAGATGCAGTGTTGCCGCCAGCCTGGAAGTGCCACCGAGGTTTCCCAGTGTCAGACCACGATCTCCTTTACCGTCTCCGCCATGACAGTCCTGGCATGTCTGCTCATAGAGAAGCTTACCGGCGGGTACGGCTGCAGGATTGGAGGCAAATGGATTATGCATCGCATCGGGCAGGTCAGGTGCCTTCGCTTCAAGGGATATGCCGAATGGGCCGATGCACAAGACTATTACCGCCAAACTGTCGCGGGCCACGCGGTTGATCACCATTCTGTCCCACGTCTGCGTTCCACTGCCCATCTTCTTCACAGCGACATTCCTTCAGGCCGGCAAGAGTCAGGCACTCGAATTCAAAACTTTGCAGGTCATGGTGACAGATCAATGTATACAATATCTTGGCGTCGGATTGTCTATTCAGTTATGACTTTGAATCATCTCGCCCGGTGCATTTCTCGCAGAGCCGTGGAGGATTTTGGATGCGCCGTAGTCCCGTAGCAGCAGCTCTGGCCAGCGGCTTTCTTCTTCTTGTGATCGCAGCGGTGGGTCAGGAGGTGCAACCCGCCAGCGGGACCCAAGCAGGAGCCAGTCAAACACCAGAACAGAGAGCTGCTGCGACCCGGGCGTTTCTCGGTCTTGGACGCGCGCCGGACAAGGTGGCTGCGGCGCGCGCAGCGCCCATCTATCAGCAGAACTGCTCCTTCTGCCATGGTCCGCAGGCACGCGGCGCCACGGGTCCAGGCCTCGTCACTTCAGACATTGTCCTTGGAGACGATCGCGGGGAACACCTCGCGCCCTTTCTGAAAGCGGGACGGCCTGAAAAAGGTATGCCGGCCTTTTCGCGGCTCTCGGATGGGGAGCTTGCTGACCTTGCAGAGTTCCTGCACCAGCAAGTCGAAGACGTTGCCAATCGGGGAACGTACCAGCTCCACAGTGTTGTGGTGGGCGATGTGGCCGAGGGACAGGCGTATGTCGCGGCTAACTGTAGTTCCTGCCACGCGGCTGACAGCTTCTCTCACATCGCGTCGCGGTTTCGCTCGCCTGATCAACTCCAACGCGGCTGGATCTGGCCGGCTCGCCCTGCCGATAACTCGCTGGCGATCACTGCGACCGTCCATACCGCAGATGGCCACTCGATCTCCGGGCGCGTCATACAGGTCAGCGATTTCCGAGTCACTTTGGTGGACGACGGCGGGCAGACACATGCGATTTTGCGCGAACCGGGAGTCGATCTCAGGATGAAGGACCCTCTTGCGCCCCACCAGGCGCTGATCATGACTCTCGGGAACGATGATATGCACAACGTTACCGCGTACCTGGAGACGCTCAAATGAAGCCGATGTCTCTGCTCCACGTGGCGATCCTGGCGCTCGGTCTGCCTTTCCTTACCCATCTCCAGGCGCACGCCGGTCCTGCGGTTTTGCTCGATCCAAAGACGCTGGGACTGCCTCCTGTTTCCAGTTGGCCAACCTTCAACGGAGACTACTCTGGCCAGCGTTACAGTACGCTGAGCCAGATCACGGCGGAGAACGTCAGCAAGATCACCCAGCAATGGGTCTACAAGATCACCTCAGTCGGCGCGCAGCGCGGTGCGCCTGAGCCGGTGATCAAGTGCACGCCGCTGCTTGTGGATGGGGTGCTCTATATCACGATTCCCGATCACGTCTGGGCACTGGACGCCCATACCGGCAAGGATATCTGGCACTACGACTGGATCGACCATGGCGGCCATCTCGTAGGCCAGCGCGGGGTCGGAATCTGGAAGACTTCCATCTACTTCCTCACTCCCGATAACTGGCTGGTGGCTCTCGACGCAACTACCGGCAAAGAACTCTGGCGTAAAAAGTTCGCAGACGCCCGCAAGCAGTACTTCTCGACCTCGGCTCCGCTGGTGGTGAAGAATCATGTGATCGTTGGCGTGGGTGGCGACGCGATGGACATGCCCGGATTTCTCGACTCTTTCGATCCTGCCACGGGCGCACTGCAGTGGACGTGGTGGTCTACCCCGCGCGCCGGCGACCCCGCGCTCAAGACCTGGCCAAACCTGGCAGCGTCTGAGCACGGAGGAGGCATGACCTGGATGCCAGGTACCTACGATCCGGAGCTCAACCTGCTCTATTGGCCCACGGGAAACACCAATCCAGTCTTCGCGGGGCAAGGACGCCCTGGGGCGAACCTCTGGACAGAAGCAATCGTGGCGCTGAATGCCGATACGGGAAAGCTTCAGTGGTACTTCCAGGTTTCTCCGCACGACACGCATGACTTCGATAACACCACTGCGCCGATCCTCTTCGATAAGATCATCGATGGAAAGCCGCGCAAGCTGGTAGCCCAGGCATCCCGCAGCGGCTTCTTTGTGACGCTCGACCGAGTTACCGGCAAATATCTCGTCGTCAAGCCTTTCGTCCCGCTGGACTATTCTTCTGGCTTATCCGCGAATGGTGAGCCAATTCCGATACCCGACAAGGATCCCTCCGTCGGCGGATCGATCAACATCGTAAACGCCACGAACTGGCAGGCGCCGGCTTATAACCCGAAAACGGGCCTCTTCTACGTGAATTCGGTAGAGGGCAAGGCGATCTACTATCTCATCGACACGAGCGACCATCCTGCTGGCTACGGTGGTACGGGTGCAGGGATCGGTCTTTCGAAACGTGTGCTTAAGGCTATCGACCCGCTGACCGGCGAGCCGGTATGGCAGCATGAGTATCCCAATATCAACAACGCGCCGGCCACGCTGGGCGCAAGCATTCTCACCACGGCCGGTAATTTGCTCATTTCCGGCGACGATCAGAAGAGCGTCATTATCTTCAGTGCAGACACGGGTCAGATACTCTGGCACCACGCTCTAACTGCCAATGAGTCAGACGGACCTATTACTTACATGCTGGGGAGAAAGCAATGGCTGTTGTTTGCTGCCGGCGATAGTCTCTATGCTTATAGTTTGCCCTGACAGGGTCGGCCGACAGACACGGCGTCTAACGCGGTTATAGCCGCGTGCGACTCTGTGAAGTCGTTAAGGGCAAATGGGCTTATCTGCTGATGACTCTCTCTTGAGTCTTTGTATCAACGCCATTGGCGGTCATGCCCGCGCGGAGACGGCCTTCGAGTGTCTTCATTCGCTCCCACGAGCGCCGCATTCCAACTGCCCGCCGCAACTCATCCGCATCCGCGCAACCGAAGGTCGCAACGGCCATAGCCATGCGGAGCACTGCTCTTGGAAGAGCGGAACGCCGAGCTTGCCAACGCCGAGATAGCTGGAAGACCGTCTGTATGGGACTTCCAGGATGAGGTGCGGCGTTGGCTTCTTCATGGGAGATAGCCTCTCCGATCCGGAAGACCTGCTCATCCCATTTTTCTCAGCCGCGATTACTGACGATAAGTCGACTCTAGGAAACTGATCGCAAAGATGCGTCGAATGGACCCTGTCAGCGTCTCCGATCACGCATCGTGCACAGACGCCCCTGCGGTCCTTGAGTTAGCCGAGCCATTTGGGGTTGGCGATTGTGCCGTCGTAGTGGTTGCTGATCTTGAAGAGTTCGAATTTGCCGGTGGCGGCGGCTTCTTTGGTTCGCGCTAAGAGGCTGGCTACCTCGGTTTCGTTCATGGGTTTGAAGGTTTTTACGGCTTCGAAGGCTTGGTCGAGGATTTCTGGCTTGTCTATGCCGGTGATGACTACGGAGACGGGCAGATTGAAGGAGTAGTGGAAGGCCTCGATGGGTTTTAGGGTGTTGCTTTTGAGGATGTAGGGGTCGCCGAAGGTTTTCATGGCGAGGACTCCGATGCCCTGCTGGAGGCAGAGGGGCATGACCTGGTGCGTAAAGGAACGGAAGTGGGCATCCATAACGTTGATGGGCATCTGCACGGTGTCGAAGTGGAAGTTGTGCTGTTGGGCGATCTCCAGCATTCGCAGGTGGACGACGGGATCTTTGTGGCCGGTGAAGCCGATGTAGCGGATCTTGCCGGCCTGCCGGGCGGCGATGGCGGCTTCGATGGCTCCGCCATCGGCGAAGATACGGTCGGGGTCGTCCATGCGGATGACTTCGTGGAACTGGACCAGGTCGATGGTGTCGGTCTGCAGGCGGCCTAGGGACTGCTCGAGCTGCTTGTTGTAAGTCTCTTTGTCGCGGCCGTCCATTTTGGTCATGAGGAAGACCTTATCGCGGTAGCCGTTGCGAAGGGCCTGGCCCATGCGGACTTCGCTGAGGCCGTCGTTGTAGTCCCAGCAGTTATCGAGGAAGGTGATGCCGCGGTCGATGCCGCTGTGGAGCAAACGGATGCTCTCGGCGGGATCGTCCTGCTTGCCGAGGTGGTAGCCACCCATGCCGATAACGGAGACGCGCTCGCCAGTTTTTCCCAGCTCGCGGTATTGCATCTCGGGGGATTCGGGGCGGGTGACGGCTTTGGTCTGACCGGCCTGGGCAACAGCGCTGGATGTGGCGGCTGCTCCGATGCCTGCGGCTACTGCGGATTTAAGGAAGCTTCTACGCTCCATTGCCCGTTCCTCCTCTAGGAGAGATGTGGGAGTCGATGGCGCCTATTCTCGCGCCTGTTCTTGAGATGCGGGTGAATCGGGTTTGGTGGCGCTGGAGCGGGTGCGGTTGATGAGGGTGGCGATGTAGGCGGCTCCGAAGCCGTTGTCGATGTTGACGACGCTGACGTTGGGGGAACAGGAGTTCAACATGCCGAGGAGGGCGGCGAGTCCGCCGAAAGAGGCGCCGTAGCCGACGCTGGTGGGCACGGCGATAACCGGAGCGGCGACGAGGCCACCGACGACCGAGGGAAGGGCGCCCTCCATGCCGGCGCAGACGATGAGGACGGTGGCCTGCTGGATGCGGGTGCGCTGGGCGAGCAGGCGATGGAGGCCGGCGACGCCGACGTCGGCGATGAGCTCGACGTTGTTGCCCATGAGCTCGGCGGTGATGCACGCTTCTTCGGCGACGGGGAGGTCGCTGGTGCCGGCGCAGACTACGGCGATGAGGCCGGGTTGCGATTGGGTAAAGCTTTGGTGGAGGGCGATGCAGCGGCTGAGCTGGTGGTAGATGGCGCGCGGCTCGACTTCGAGTACGGCTTCGAATTGCTCGGGGGTGCTGCGGGTGGCTAGGACGTTGACGCCGGAGGCGGCCATGCCGGCGAAGATGCCGGCGATCTGGGCGGCGGTTTTGCCGGCGGCGTAGATGACCTCGGGCATGCCGGTGCGGAGGGAGCGGTGGTGGTCGATTTTCGCGTAGCCGAGGTCTTCAAAGGGAAGATCTTTGAGGCGATTGCAAGCGTCTTCAGGCAGGATTTCGCCGGATTGGACCGCTTGCATGAGTTGGCGGAGGGATTCGGGGGTCACGGGCGGGATTCCTGAAGACGGACTTGCCGGACAGGGGTTTGCTTGAGCTGATAGGCGACGATGGCTGCCCGCATCACCTGCTTGAGCGGGATGGAGTGGCGTTCCGCGATGAGGCGGCAGTCTTCGTATTCAGGGGCGGCGTTGACGATTTCGCCGGCTAGGGTGCCGAGTTTGACGCGGATTTCGCCCCACTCGGTTTCGACGGGAATGAGGGTGCGGGCGAGGATGAACTTTTCTTCTTCGTGGTAGCGGAGGCCGAGGGTGGTGCTTTCGGTGAAGACGAGCTTTCGCAGTTCCGGTGCGCGCGAGGGGGTGCAGAGGACGGTCAGCTGGGTGCCGATGCGGCCTTTTTTCATCTGCACCTGGGTGCGGTAGACGTCGGAGGCGCCGGCGGCGAGAAGGCGGTCGGCGAGATACGCGAGGAGCTCGGGGGTGGCGTCGTCGATGGTGGTTTCTATGATGCCGATTTTCTCTTTTGCCTGCGTGGATTCGGGATGCTGGTGGGTGGCGGAGGTGGATTCGCCTAAGACGGACTCGCCGAGGATGAGGCGCAGGACGTTGGGCTGGCCGGGCAGGTCGCGGGTGCCGGCTCCGTAGCCGGTGGAGAGCATGCGCATGGCGGGGAAGTTGGTTGAGGTGACGTTGACGGCGCGCAGAAGGGCGGCGCCGGTGGGGGTGACCAGCTCTTTCTGGATGCCGGACGAGTAGATGGGCAGGTCGCGGAGGAGTTCGAGCGTGGCGGGGGCGGGAACGGGAAATTTGCCGTGGGCGCAGTGGACGTGGCCGCCGCCGACGTTGAGCGGGGAGCAGTACCATTGCTCGATTTGGCGCTCGGTCTGGAGCCAGTGGCAGCCGGCAGCGGTGGCTACGATATCTGCAATGGCGTCTACGGCGC
>Ga0302308_10004896_pt1 | contig 10489 bp, 26 predicted proteins | sample III_Palsa_E3_3_FD_200531 | JGI IMG/M metagenome (GOLD analysis project Ga0302308, IMG submission 200531) | Peat permafrost microbial communities from Stordalen Mire near Abisko, Sweden - III_Palsa_E3_3 | ecosystem: Environmental > Terrestrial > Soil > Palsa > Peat permafrost | place: Sweden... | reverse complement strand
AAGATTCAACACACACAAATACGGAGCCGTGAGGACTGGTAAGTACGCCTCAAAGAAAGAGGCTAAACGCGCCGGGGAGCTTGCCTTTATGCGAGACCTCGCTATCATCTCCGACCTAGAGGAGCAGGTAAAGTTTGAGATTATCCCCGCGTGCCCCCCCAATCGAGCGGCGCACTATGTGGCGGATTTTTGTTATGTGGATTGCGCTACCGGCGAACGAATCACCGAAGACGTAAAAGGCTATAGAACGAGCGAATTTGTTCTAAAAAAGAAACTGATGAGATACGTTCACGGAATAGACATTGTTGAGGTATAGTAGGGAGCTATGCCAGCTAAAAAGACTCATGAACAGGTGCTTTCGGATCATGCTGTTGAACTTCCTAACGGGTGTATCCAATGGACGGGAGCGCGGGATGGGGACGGTTATGGAAAGTGTAGGCGTTTCCATGAGGTGTATGGGTGGGTCTGGCTTCCCCATCGTCTCGCGTTTCATTTGAGGTTTGGGAAGATTCCCGAGGGTAAGGAGGTGGATCATAGATGTCGCAACCGAGGTTGTATCAACGCTGACCATCTCGAAGCTGTGACTCATGCAGACAATACAGCTAGGTCGGTTTACGAAACTCATCGACATCGCAACGGAAGAAAAACCCAATGCAAACGGGGGCATCCCTTGACGGGGGCCAACCTCATCACTGAAGTTTGGGGTGGCAAGGTATCCCGAAAATGCAAGGCGTGTAAAAAGATCACACGCGCAGCACGTATTCACGGCATCTCAATTACGGAGGTATAAAACAAATGCCAGGTCTCATAGGATTACTCATCAGCTTGATCGTTCTCGGGCTCGTACTCTGGATCGTTTGGTGGATCTTGACGCTGATTCCAGCCCCGCCTCCGATCAACACGGTTATCCGGGTTGTTTTTGCTCTCATCTGCCTCATCGCCGTGCTGAGTCTTTTGTTTGGCGGATGGAGCTTCCCGTTCGCCGGAATCTATCGCCACTAAAGCGGAGGTATATTTAGCTCATGAGCCGCCGTCGCAAAGAGTACCACCGGGACGACCTCATCAAAGAAGAACTTGATGAAATCCTGCAAACGGAGCGTGAGATACTACACGCGCTACACCCTCACTTCCCAACCCACGTTCACTTCTCGGAGATCACAATGAGTCCCACCGAAGCAGGCAACACGCAAGTCTTTACCGGCACCCTCGCCCCAGCCGGTTCCGCCTTCCCCAGCGATACCGTATTCACGGTAACGCCCAACGATACCGCTTTGACCTCTGCCGTGACCGTAGACGAGACAGGCCTGATTGTGACCGCTGTATATCCGACCGGCTGGGTGGAGAGCACCACGACCCCGCTAGTCATCAATTACGGCGCCTCCAGCGCATCGGCTGGTCAGACCTTGACTGCCACCATCACCCCGAGCGCCCCGCCTGCCCCGCCTGCAACGTTCCCGACGAGCATCACCTTTACCCAGACAAGCTGAGTTGCGCCTTTGAAGTAAAAAGCCCTCGCTCACGCGGGGGCTTTTATTTTTGGAAGATAATTTTATGTCCGATTGAGCCATCTCCGCAGGTATTCAATCGCGGAGGGCTGGCAGTTGGCGCAGCGCCCGTTCTGGGCAGTACCTACGCACTCACAATCGGCGCAGTAGATAGCTTCAGGCAATGGGATTGCTTCAGTGCAGTTCATCCTCGACCCGCTTTCAAGTTGCCGAACACCTCAAAGCTCGACAAGCACATAGGATCGACAAGGATTCCGTCGCACATATCGTTTGAGGGAAAGAATTGAAGTAGGCCACTCTTAGCCAGGCAGTCCACTGACCAGCCAGTAGGAGGAACGAGGCGTGGGCAGGTGCCATACTTGTTTAGCCAGTCGTAACCCATGCCGCCGATCCCTTCGATGTGGATAACATCGGAACAACCGGATATACGACCGAACGGGCCTTCATCGCCGACCAACACGAACTCCATTCTGCGGTAGCCTGAGTCGTGCAGGTCGCTCTTGCGGGCAGTGCCCGGAAGGACAATGAGAGTGCGAATCTTTTTGTCTTTCGGTAGCTCCGCGAGGTACGGTAACGCGCGGAATTCTTTGACTGTCATTTCATTGGAGTTTTTCATTGGGTTCCTCGATTGTAGGTAGGTTCCCAGCTTGCGTACTGGGTGTGCCCGGATTACCAGTCCGAGACGGTGCCGGGGGAGGAAAAACCAAAACGACCCCGGTGAACTCTTCCATCTTACTTCTTTACGACCACGACCGCGACCCCGACCACGACCCCGACCCCGACCACGACCGCGACCACGACCCCGACCACGACCACGACCCCGACCGCGACCACGACCACGACCACGACCACGACCGCGACCCCGACCCCGACCACGACCGCGACCGCGATTGATCGAACCCGGCACGCATACATGTTTGTGTCATGGTTGGCCTATTTCTGCTTACGGGGAAGCGAGGGGATTTGGATAGCATCAATGACGGAGCCGCGACCGATGATGACCTTACCTTCCGGGAAGGGTTCAACCTCGGAGAACTCGACAGATTGAAGCGCCCCAGAGAAACGTCCGGTATCTGCAATCCATGCAGCAGATTCGAGAACAAGCTCTTGAGGGCCGACAGCTACGAGCTTTCCAGTGTCGATCATGGTTACGGTGCGGATGAGATAGTTCTTTCCAATCTCCCAAGGATCAGGAGTTGGCAACCCTCCGCTAAATGCAGCGGCGAGTTGTTTTGCTTCGCGAATTGTCAGGTCTTCGATGTTCACTTTGTTTTTCCTTTCTTGGTAGATGGTTCGATTCCGACAGCCTGCCGGATAAGATCCTCCAAAAACTCTTGCAGGGTCATATCCTTGAGCGCTGCTGCTGACTTGGCGAGGCGAAGCAGATCCCCGTCAAACTCTTTCATACTGAGAGGCTTTGGGTTATTGCGAACTGGCATGTTACTTTCCTCTTTCTTTAGACTAAATTTTTGCTACCGAGCGACGACCGGATACCATCCGTCTTGTGACGGAACCGCTTGGCATTCCCGCCAGAGTGCGAGTTGCCATTGTTGGTGGAAGGCCCCCCGTACGAGCCGAGCCGCGCAGCCGGAGCAATCGCCTTGAGTGAGTATTCGCCAGGCTCAAAGACGGCATCTCGATCAAAAGCCACAATTTCGCGTGAGACTGACTGTGGAACCTTATAGCGAATCGCCTTATCGCCTTTGATGAGATACGCGGTCGAGACCGACATAATCACGCCATCCAATTCGAGTTTGCGCTTGCACGCGACAGCCATCGCGCACGCCTTGTGGTTACGCACGGTCGCTGAAGTGGTATCCCGCTTTGTGACTTCTACTTGCGTGTCTTTCTTCGCGTCCACAACGGAGGTGACGTTGGGGAACACTTTCTGGACAATATCTAGTGCGGTTGCCATTTGGTTTTCCTTTCAAGGTTGTGCGCGGGGATGGCGAACAAGTCGTTGAGCCCGCGCCGGGGTTAGTTTGTGAAGCCGAGCGGATTCTTGAGCATCTCCGCGAGCTTGGTTTGGTGGAATCCGACCGCCTTAGCCGATACGCCAGGAGCCAGATCATTCTTGTAGACCACTACCGCGCCCGCATGGATGTACGGCTGCGCCAGTAGTCCATCTTCGATGGCCGAGTCCGCGATGTCATTGATGAGCTTCAGATTCTCGGGGGTGGGATCGACTCCCAGCGCCGCGATAGCCTTCAGTTCATCGTTATCACCGAGAGACAGCTTGAGCCCGCTCTCGTCTCCCAGTTTGACCTTCTCCGACTTGCCGATGGCGTAGTCTGTCCGCATCTTGCCATCGCCGAAGTGCTGAAAGATATCGTTCAGCTTTTCCAATTCAGCGTCCTTAGCAAGCTTCGCAACTCCCGCTTTGGCCGTCTCCCCGATCCGCGCCCAGCCATCCTCGCCAGCCATCTCTTTAGCGCGGGCGATAACGGCATCTTTGTACTCAGGATGCACGGTGGAGAACGTATTGAGCCATTGCACGCGGGCGGCACCTAGCTCGGGATCAGAGAAGCCAGCCGCGATACTGCCAGCCCTGAAAGTATCTGCTCCGCCCTCGACCAACGTAATCATCTTCGCGTCGATCTCGACGTTCGGCTCGAAGACGTTCTCTTTGGTCAAGATGGAAGGGGGAATGCCGAGAATCTCATGCGAGAGCTTGGTGACTTCCGCCTGATATTCCGGGTGAGTCTTGCAATACTCGGTGAACCATACGCCACGTCCCATTGCCTTGATTGGGGAGATGCCGAGCTTCGCCAGGGGAGTCACAACATCGCCATCCGTGACGCTATGGACGAGCGCGGTAATGTCAGCGTCCAATTCCGGGTTTGGTGCGTACCAGTCCACATCTTGATATTTTTTAGCCATAGTGTTTTCCTCTTTCAATGAAGGTTGATTGCCAGCGTGAAACCGCGTCTTAGGCGGCTTCACGCTGGTTTCCTACCCTTGTGAGTTTGCGACATTTTCGTTTCCTCATTCCCGTTGGTGACGGGTTACTTAGTATAGGATGCGTTGACGGCGTAAACGATTCAAGGTTTCCAGCCCATTGCTTCCAGCCCGAATATAAGCTCTGCAAAGAGCCGTGTGGTGGAAGTTTTCACGTCGTCCACAGTTGGCGGACGGCATGAAACGGGCAGACAAGTCTTGCCATCGTTCAGGTAGACAGGATCAACCCCATCCTCAGGGGCAATCTTGAATTGCGCGACTCCACACGCCGGGCAGTGATGCGCCTTGTCATGCTCCTCCGCAGCGGCCTTTTGCTGGGCCTTGGTGCCCTCTAGGAGGGCCTCTAGCTGCCGGATGGGGTCATGAAACCACCGGACGCCACAAGACGCGCATACGTGATCGTGAGGCGTTGTGTTGGTTCCTGCATTTTCGTGTTCCATTACTCCTCCCCTCTCTTGAGAAAGCGTTTGACTCGTTCGGGAGATCCCCAGCAATCGAAGGGAAGCTCGTTGTACATGTAGGCGACAATCTCAGGCAGTAGGCGGATGTTTCGGCTATCCGCACGACCTACGGCTTCTTTCAGGTCATTCGCCAGGCAAGCTTCGAGGAACCCGCCCGTAGGAATCTTGTGTTGCACGTAGCGGTCGAAACTCGGAATGAGGTGTGCGATTGCGTCGTAGTTGTTCATGCGACCCTTCTTTCTGGGCGGTGAATCAGCCCCGCTGTGAGCATTGCCGCTGCATGGCGGCCGTAAAAGCCCTGCAACCGCCATGCCAGCCCGCTATCCACAAGCTCTTGGAATAGCTCTATCTCCTGCTCCTCATCCTGTAGCTCGCCAGCTTCCCAGGCGAACATGCGGTCATAGAGATTCATCTTTGCGCCCTGTTCTTGAATGGTCATTGTTTCCTCGTTTCTGGAGTTGGTATGCTCCGCGACACAATAGGGTTAGGGGGATACACGGCGATGCCGCATCGACTCCTTTATTGCCCTATTGCATCGCGCGGCATACCTCACCACGCGTCCAATGCTGGACTAGCTGAACAATCGCACGGCGAAGCTTAGGCCGATGCACGTAGCGCCGATATACAGGCCGCCCAGGATGGTAAAGAGTAGAAGGTGTTCGGGGTAGTCGAAGCGGGAATTTTTAGACTCACTGAAGATGGTTTGCATATTGTGTTTCCTCTCTTATCCGCTGGTAACGGGTTATACATGATTGGATGTGGAGACGGTGCGAAGGATTCAAGCTGGGGTAAGAATATCTTTGATAGCGGTCGCCGGAATGATGCCGGGATACCAGAATGCTTGATACTGGTCTGGGGAAGCATCATCGCGGTGGAGTTTCGCGGCGATGTTCTCCGGTACGTCAAGAGCTAAAACGATAGGGTTGGCGTCAGATACCGGCTTAGGTGCGGTTGGGGCTTTCCAGAACATCCCGCCGTACGCTTCGGAGATATGAGCGCCAGGAGTCGCACGAAGATACGCTGCGCGTAGCTCTGCAAACATTTTCGCGACATTCAAATCCGTCGTAAGGTAGACGGCATGTTCGGTGTAGGGATTGCCCGCGCCAGAATCAACTTCGATATCGAAAACGCGGTCTGGGGTGGTCGGGACGAGCCCAACCTTCTCAATGCTGGGTAGATACGTGGACGCGGTACCGTGATACAGTCTCATGGATTTTTCCTCTCAGGTTGCACGCTGGTAAGGCGTGGATGGTTAGACAAGGGTGGACGTGACGGGGAGCTCTTGGATCATGCGCTGTAAAGGGTATTTTCGTAAGCAACTTTCAGAACATCCCCGCGAAGCGGGAACGGCTGAAAGAACTGCGATGCGGTTTCATTGACGGGTAGTTGATACGACTGGCGACCGTAGGCCAGGCGTTGACCATCGCGGGATTCGCAGAAGCTGACATCGTTCGGGCCATTCGCGCCGATCAATGCCGCGATGGATTCGAGTGACAGGATAGGCGTCGGCGCGCCTTTGTTGATACCGGGAATACGCTTGTACTCGTTCGCGTAGTCCTCATTGATTGCCTGAATATCCCCGCCTAAGCGGTAAAGGGTAGCGATAGACATTGGAATCTCCTCAAAATGCGCTGGTAAGGCGCGGATTACTTACCAGTGACGATTAGAAACAGGGCGAATAGGACGAGTGCGAGCTCTGCGAGGAACATATTGCGGTTATACCGGCTGATCTTCATAAAAGAGTCCAATCTTGGACGGATAACGCGCCGTCCATCGCGGTAGGAGTTATTCGACCGAACCGAACAAGAGAAAATCGGCTACACAATCAATGCCAACTTCGGCCGCCTTGTGCGCAAGCTTCAAATGCAGGTAGTGTTCGGTGGCGAAGAATACGACAATCGCGACGGTTACAAAGATGACGCGATAACGCTTCGCATTATCCTTCCACCAATTCCTATCTTCCTTGCGCATTTCTTCCTGTTGGGAGATGATTTGAGCGGCGATACGCGATATATCCGCGCTCGTTAGGTTGGCAACATGCTTGATGATCTTGCGACCCATATGGATGTTTCCTCTTTATCTCTAAGCTGGTAAGGCTTAGGTGATGGTGATGCGGGTGAAGGTTAGTAAGACTCGTCGAACGGGACAAGGCCGCAATAGCACTCCGAACCGCGCTCCATTGCTACATGGCAGGATTCAGAGTGATACCGTTTGGGTTGGTCTACGGGAATCGCGTCATACTTGCCATTCTCGCGGGCAATTGCTTCCATCTCTTCATCTCTATCCAGCAAGACACTAGCGGTGCGCGCGTCGATTGCTTCGCCAGTCTCCAGCAGGATCATTGCTTGATATTCCTTGATCGTCATTGGTTATCCTCGCCCCATTCGGTAACGACGGGAGCCACAGACTCTCACGCCGTGATAACTGTGTCAACCGTAAAAACGGTGAATTATGCAGAATGTTTTCCACAAGGGTATTTAGGGAGATTCCGGGCATAACTAACAAATAGCTTGCAAACGGCTATACGTCGCGATGTACTCTCTCCTCATGCTAGCTATTGAAGACTTCGCCGAAATTCTCAGAGCCAAGCGCGCGCGAGGTGAGTCGCGAGTGAACATCGGGAAGCACCTCGGTGTGAGCCATGAGTCGGTACGGCTATGGGAGACAGGCAAGCGTCCGGCCAAGTCCGTCCTCCTTCTCGCCGAGCGTCTCTGGGTATGGTCGGGGGATTGTCCTGAGTACGACGAAATCGTCCGTAAACGCCCCTAGGACATATTCCACCATACTGACCCACTAGACACCTTCTCCCGACGCGTCCTGCCCGGCAAGGATGCGCGGCAAATGGCATTGTGCGTCTGCGGTTGGAATGTATAGGAGGGACGAGTTAGTTGTCCGGAGGCGGGCGGTGTAGTGGCAGAGACTACTTTGGGAGCCCCGAGATAGGAAACCAGCGCGGGTGCCGCGTAATAATAATAAACGTACTCATAGTAATAAACCCCTTGACATCCACCCAGATAGTAATAATATGCAGCTATGCCGCATTGCAATCAGTGTGATTCTGACTGGACGAGTCGGGTAGAGAGGCCGGTACAGTGCCCGCGTTGTAAACGTGTTGATTGGGCTCAACCTCGGAAGTCGCTGTCGTCCGAAGGGGAGAATGTGTCGGAGTTGAAGCGGGAAGTGGACGACATTCTGCGGGGCGTTAGAGGGAGGGATCGAGGGGATATAGACAGGGTAGATATCTACCGGAATCTCGTCGGGCAAGAGCCGGTAAAAATTGGCTCACTCTCGCCTTCGGGTTCATTCTTGGACACTGGCACCGACGAGAGAGTTTGTGGGTGGGAGACCTACAACGACGTGGATGGCGAAAACTACAGGTGCGGTCTTCCAGCACATGGAGCGAAGGTCAAGCACGGGAATTGGGTGAGGGTCTAACGATGACCAGTCCCCCTTTCGACTCCCGTAAGCTCATCTCCATCTACGGAGACTGCTGTGACTTTGAGAAACAGTACGTTCGGGCCGAGTTTGTCCGCGAGGCTTTGACGGAGATCAACCGCCTCCGGCTGGTCGTTCAGCATCTTGAGCAGGCGTTGGAACAGGAGAGAATGTGATGATCGTCCTTAATCCCCGACCGAATCCTACCCGCAGGTTCGTGATCGCCGTCCTTGTTCTCTGGGTTTTCGCTATCTGCTGGGTGTGTGCGCATCCTCAAAGCATCCGGGGATACTGGGCCTACAACGGGTTTATGAACGAGTTTCAGTACAGAATGCCCTCTGGCGCGACCTGCGGGGCGGTAGGGGTCGGAAGTGATGGGATGTTCTATGCCGATGTCGTCCAGCCTCACCACGAGGCTCTGATCGCCAGTAAAGAGTTCTATACGATGGCTTTGGCTGAGGCGTTTGTCCAAGAGAATTGTGAGGCGAAATGATCTACGAGATGCTCGGATGGATCGCCTTCGGGTGCTTGTTCCTCTATAGTGCGGCCAAAACCTCTGTCAAGGCTGCCGGGCACCGCAACCACGTCCGTCGTAAACAGGCTCAGGAATCACTTATTCAGGAGGAAATTCAATGAAGTTCGCACCTTTTGTCTTGCTGTTCAGTACCGTAGCTCTGGGTCAAGCCGCTCCCCAGATCACCGACGCCCAGCGCGCCGAGTTCTTCAAGGCTCAATCCAAGCTCATGGCCGCCAGCGAGCAGGCCAAGGAAGCTCAGACCCAGTTTCAGGCCACCGTAGCGAAGATGCAGGCCGCCTGCGGTGATGCCTTCACCCTCCAGATGAACCAGGGTGGAGACCCGGCCTGTGTCGCTAAACCGAAGCTGGAGGCCAAGAAATGATCGGCTTTCTCCTCGTCCTCCTCTGCGCATCTGCGATTTACTCCAGCTACCTGTACCGCGGTCGCGAGGAGCTACGTGAGCGTCTTGTCGAGATCGGTAATATCAACGTGGATCTCGCCTTTGAACTCAACGCTCTGCGTAATACGTTTGTTTTTGAAGTCCCAGCGGAGCAGCCGGACAACTTCCTCGAACTGGCCGATCTTCGACTCCGCGTAAAGGGCTACGAGATATTGGTCGGCTCACAGACCGCAGAATTAGCTGCGGCTCATCGTTCCAACTCTGCCCTCCGCGGGCAGATAACCAAGGCGAAGGCGTCCAGTACTGGACGGAAAGGCTCCAAATGATCCCCGATTACACTCTTGACGAATGGTTCGCTCCACCCCGCCACGACCGAGGCCAGGACGAGGCGGTAAAGGCCATTCTGGACAGCGCCAAGTCCTTCGCTGCGACCATCAACCTCACTCTCCCCGATGGAGATGAGAAGATCAATGCGATGCAGAACATCCGTCAGGCCGTACTTTCCTGCGAACTCTCGATTCGCTGGAAGTGGCCCGCAGGGAAACTCAACCTCGTCTAAGGAGCACCATGCCGCGTGAGCAAGTTTTGAATGACCCGATAACAATGGCCGAAGCGAAGTTCATCGCGCTTTCGAAGATGGAAGCCGACATGAACAAGAATTCGGTACTCACCGACGACCTGACCTGTGCTGGTTTCTCGATTGAATACGAGATCCGGTTCAAGCTGTGGAGATCACCTACTCCCTCAACCCTCGTCTGGGGCTCGAAAGAAGTAGGCGACACCCTTGGTCTACCGGAGCAGGAGACGATGAACGGCGAGTATTCTGCCGACATCTCTCCAACCAAGACCCGGCAGGACAATGATCTACCCCTCCCCGTCCTGGTAAACACCCCCACAGGGCTACAGAAAAAGCGGGTTAGGATTTCACATGAAAAGACCGGAAGGTAAGCCTACACTGGCCGAAGCGGTGATGGAACTGGCGGCTCAGTTTAGGCGCTACAATGACCTGAATGAGCCTCAGATCCTAGAACTTCGTCCAGACGCGGAGCTATTCAGGGCATCCTATGACGACAAGAGCGACGAAAAAAGGGAACTCAGGGACTTCCTCCGGGGCAAAGAGGCCGAAAGTCTTGGGCCGGACACCCCGAAACGCAAAACAGGCCGCTAAGAAGCGTTTAGGCATCAAGCCGGGGGATATGGATGGGGTTCCCAG
>Ga0302308_10004892_pt1 | contig 10493 bp, 10 predicted proteins | sample III_Palsa_E3_3_FD_200531 | JGI IMG/M metagenome (GOLD analysis project Ga0302308, IMG submission 200531) | Peat permafrost microbial communities from Stordalen Mire near Abisko, Sweden - III_Palsa_E3_3 | ecosystem: Environmental > Terrestrial > Soil > Palsa > Peat permafrost | place: Sweden... | reverse complement strand
GGGTCTCTCCACTTCGCTGCGCTTCGGTCGAGATGACAGAGTTGGGGTGGGGACGAACAACGAATGAAACTAACCCACTACCCGGCTGCGCCTCGAGGATGAAGACGAAAAACGAGCAACTGCAGATTCCTACGGAATGACAAAAAAGGGAGGGAGCTAGACGAGGGCGGGGTCGGCGGGTTGGGTGGGGTTTTGGGTGGTGAGGGTGATGGCCGCGGCGAGGATCATGGCTCCGCCGATGTAGGCGAGGACGCCTAGCTGCTCATGGAGAATGAGGACGCCGAGGAGGGAGCCGATGAGGGGCTCCATGTTGAGCAGGATGCCGGCTTGGGATGCGGGGACCTGAGTCATGCCCCAGTTCCAGAGGAGCGTGGTGGTGGCGGTGCAGAGGATTCCGCTGGCGGCGAGCGCGGCCCAGGCCTTGAGGGAGATGCCATGGACGGGGGGCAGGCCGTAGGCGAGAGGGACGATGATGGCGATCATCACGGCGCCGGAGACCATGCCGTAGGCGGTGACGACGATGGCGCTGTGGCGGGCGAGGAGGCTCTTGTTCATCAGGACCCAGCCGAGGGCGATGATGAGGGAGAGGACGACGAGGAGGTCTCCAAAGAGGCTGGGGCCGGTGGAGGATTTGGCGTGGTGGGCGCCGAGGGCGATGAGCGCAGCGCCGGTAGTGGAGATGACAAGGGCTGTCCAGCCAAGCAGGTGGAGGCGTTCCTTTTTTCCCCCGATGGTGAAGAGAGTGGCGCCGACGGCGAGGATGACGGGCATGGTGCCGACCATCAGCGAGGCGTGCGAGACGGTGGTGTGCGCGAGACCGGTGAACTGGACGAGGAACTGTATGGGAACGCCGAGGAAGCTGGCGAAGAGGAGGGTGCGCCACTCTGATGCGGTGAAGTGGGGGCGGTGGGTGAGGAGCAGCGGGAGCAGGGCGAGGGTGGCGAAGAAGAAGCGGTAGAAGACCATGGAGCCGACACCCATCTCGGCGAGGGCGATCTTGCCGAAGAAGAAGCCGCAGCCCCAGAAGGAGCTGGCGAGCGCGGCGGCAAGGAAGCCGAGGGTGCGGTTGGGGGAGGTGGGCACAGGTTTAGTTTAGTGGCGGTGGTGGCTTTCGTGGCATGTGAGCGAAAGGCGAATGCAGGGATCTCTCCACTGCGCATGACATGAACGTCATGCTCCGGTCGAGATGACAGGGTTGTGGGTGCGGTCGAAAGGCACCCCACCCTGCCGCACGATGAAACCGTGCGGCGAGGATGGGGCACTCGTGCAAAGTCAGACGCAGATTCCCTACGGGAATGACAACCAGAAAAGCCGGTTACCAGACGCGGCAGTTTTCGGCGGGTGCCATGGGGGCGCCCTTCTTGCAGTTGAAGGCCGGGGCGAAGCCGGGTTGGTTGACGATGGCGCCATTGGCACGGAAGTGGTCGGGAGAGTGTTCGTCAGTGAGGACCTGCTGGCGGACGGCTTCGGGACGGGAGTTCTCGCAGTAGTTCTGGGCGAAGGCGATGTAGAAGCGCTGCGAGCCGGTGTAGCCGTCGATCTTCTTGTTGGTGTCCAGGCCGTCCGTTTTGGCGCGGGCGATGTAGGCGAGGTAGGCGAGGAGCAGGCCGCCGTTGTCGGCGGTATTTTCGCCGAGGGTGAGCTTGCCGTTGACCTTGACCGCATCCTTGCCTTCGCCGACGGCGGTGAAGCTGCCGTATTCGTTGACGAGGCAGCCGGTCTTGGCTTCGAACTTTTTGGTGTCCTCGGCGGTCCACCAGTCGGACATGTTGCCGGTGGCGTCGAACTTCTTGCCTTCGTCGTCGAAGCCGTGGGTGAGTTCGTGGCCGATGACGGAGCCGATGTGGCCGTAGTTGACGGCGACGTCGGCCTTAGGGTCGTAGAAGGCGGGTTGGAGGATGCCGGCGGGGAAGTTGATGTCGTTCATGCTGGCGTTGTAGTAGGCGTTGACGGTGGGCGGTGACATGCCCCACTCGAGCTTGTCGACGGGCTTACCGATCTTGTTGAGCTCGCGGTCGTTTTCAAAGGCGGTGGCACGCTCGACGTTGCCGAGGGCGTCGTCGGGCGCGACGGTTAGTGTGGTGTAGTCGCGCCAGTGCTCGGGGTAGCCGATCTTGTCGGCGACGGCGTGGAGCTTTTCCTTGGCGCGGAGCTTGGTGGCGGGGCCCATCCAGTCAAGGGTGTCCAGGTCGCGGTTCATGGCGGACTCGATGTCGTTGACCATTTCAAGGGTCTTGGCCTTGCTGTCTCCGGCGAAGTACTGCTGGACATAGACCTGGCCGAGGGCTTCGCCGAGGGCATTGTCGACGGACTGGGAGCAGCGCTTCCAGCGGGGACGCTCCTCTGGCTCGCCGTAGAGGATGGTGCCGTAGAAGTGGAAGTTTTCGGCGTCGATGCGCTTGGGCAGACTGCTGGCGAAGGTGGAGATGAGTTGATAGCGGAGGTAGGCGCGCAGGGTCTGGATGTCTGTGGCGGTGATGGCGGCGACCATGGCGGGGAAGAATTTGGGATTGGCGACGATAAGGGAGCCGGGACCGAGAGGGCCGGCAAGGGTGGCGGGGGAGTGGACGGCTTCGAGGAACGGGGCGAAGGCGACGCCGGGCATGGAGGCCTCGAAGGCGGTGAGGGTCATGGGATGGTAGATGGCCTCGGGGTCGCGGCGCTCGGTGTTGGTCATGGAGGCTTCGGCGAGTTTGGTCTCGAAGGCGAGGATGTTCTTGGCGTCGACGAGGGCCTGCTGGGGGGTCTCGCCGGCGAAGGAGAGGATGTTGGTGAGGTGCTCTACATACTGATCGCGGATCTGCTTGTCCTTGTCGCCGGTGCGGGTGTAGTAGTCGCGCTCGGGAAGGCCGAGGCCGCCTTGATCGGCTGCGGCGACCTGCTTGGTGGAGTCCTTGAAGTCCTGCTGCTCGCCGTAGCCGAAGAAGGCGTTGACGCCGATGCGCTGGAGTTCGCCGGTGAGGTAGGGGAGGCCGCGCTTGGTGACCTTATCGATCTCGTCGAGGAGGGGCTGGATGGGGGTGAGGTTTTTGGACTCGATGAGGGCGGTGTTGCTGCAGGCGGCGTAGTAGTCGCCGATCTTTTGCTCGTTGGGGGTGCGCTTGTCCGAGGGAGCGGAGTAGGTGTTGAGGATGCCGTTGAGCTCCTGGGTGTTGACGTTGTAGAGGACGTAGAACTGGTCGACCCCGGCCTGGTCGGCGGGGATGGGATGGTTGGCGGCGAAGTTGCCGCAGGCGAACTTGTAGAAGTCGTTGCAGGGATCGACCTTGGGGTCGATGCTGGCGGTGTCGAAGGCGGGGCCGGGGAGGTAGTGGGTTTGCGGCGGGGCGGCGGGCGCTGCGGCCGGCTGCTGGGCGGTAGAAGCGAGGGTGGCTGTGGCGGCGAGGAGGGTGAAGATCGAGGCGCGAAGGAAGGCGGCGCGGGCGGAGTAATGGCGAGGAGAGAGGCAGATCATGAAAGCTCCAGGGAACGATAGTTTTGTGCCGTCCCTATTAGACGGGCAAGGTGGGTAGACGGGCAAGTTGTGCGGTGCGAGTTGGCACCGGACGGCCGGTGTGTGCAAGAGTAACTGTACGCGGGGTCGTTATGCCGGGTTCCCAGACAGGACGACAAAAAGTGAGCTGCCGGAGCAGGGGTTGGCGCAGAGGCGTGTGCTTGCTGTGGGTCGCGATGGCGGCCGCGGCTTGGTCAGCGTTTGGGGCAACGGCGTACGCAGGGACGAAGCAGCCGGCGCCGGAGGTGCGGTTGGCGCTGGAGGACCTGGGGTTTCCGGGGATTTCACCTACGTTTCTGGCGGCCGGGAGCTCGATGCTGACGGTGCATTTCGTGGACAGCGAGCATCTGCTGGTGACGTTTGGGATGCGGGGGTTGATTCCGCGGGTGGCGGGCGATCCTGTGGACGACGACGACCGCATGGTGGCGGGCGAGTTGGTGGAGCTGGCAACGGGGAAGGTGCTGGCGCGGACCGAATGGCATCTGCACGACCATGGGCGGTACTTGTGGAACCTGGGGGATGGCCGCTTTCTGCTGCGCGCGGGGCAGGGTCTTTCGACCTTTGCGCCCATGGCCAACCTGGCGGCGGGGCGGGCCTTTGTGCGTACCGTGCTGGGGCATCGCGCAGGCTCGATCGAGGCGGTGATGGTCTCGGCGGACGATAAGCTGCTGACGATCGAGACGAAGGCCGAGCAGCCGGCAGCGGGAGAGACGGGCGATGCCCCTTCGCGGGCCCCCATTGCGCTGGACTTTTACCGGCTGTCGGGGGCGGGGACGTCTGAGTCTCCGCTGCTGGCGGACCATGCGGGGGCGATCGGCGCGACCTCGGCGATCGGTTTGCCGGTGGACGGAGACGGGTATCTACAGGCGACCGAGCGTCAGGGTCAGCGCGGGCGATGGGCTGTGGCGTTCGAGTCGTTTGGCGGGGAGGAGATTCCTCTGGCGGCGGTGGAGAGCAGTTGCCCACCGACGCTGATGCGGGTGGGCAGCGGCCAGTTGGTGGCGATTACGTGCCGCGGGATTACGGGGCGGGTGGCGTTGCTGGCGCTGGACTTCGAGAAGCACGAGATGTGGGAGGAGCCGTTGGCGGCTTCGCCACTGACGCCCGCCTTCGCGCTGGCCCCTGCGGCGGGGCGATTTGCGGTCAGCCGGATCAACTCGATTGAGTCGGAGGCCACGTTTGCGACCGCTCCGGACAACACCGCGACGCAGGAGGTGCGCGTGTACCAGACGCAGACCGGGGACCTGCTGCTGAAGGTGAGTTGCTCTCCGGTATACCGGACGGCGGAGAACTTCGATCTATCGAATGATGGACGGCGCGTGGCGGTGGTGCGGGGGGATGCGATCGAGGTGTATGGGCTGCCGCAGTTGAGCAAGGGCGACCGCGACGATCTCGCGGAGTTGGAAAAGGTGGCGCCACCGGCGGGTGCAGGACGGATCGATCTGCGCGGGCTGGCTGAGAGTACGTCGAAGGGTGAGGGGACGGCTTCGGCGAGTGCGACCGCTTCTGGAGACCCGCAGACGGCGCGTAAGCGGCCTTCGCTGCTGAACCCCGGGGAGAAGCCGGAGTTTCAGGATAAGAGCGCGCCGAATTAAGGATGGGCGCAATGGAAAAGGCCAGCATGGGCTGGCCTTTGTCCTGAGTTTTGGGAAGACTTAGGCGGTTGCGGTCTTCTTCTTGGCCGGGGCCTTGGTCTTGGCGGCCACGGGGGTTGCGGCGGGGACGGTTGCGGTGGTGGCGAGGGCCTTGACGCGGGCGTTGAGACGGCCCTTGTAACGGCTGGCGGTGTTCTTGTGCAGGACACCCTTCTGGACGCTCTTGTCGAGGACGGAGGCGGTGCCGCGGTAGGCCTCGAAGGCGGTCTTGTGGTCGCCGGCTGCGATGGCCTCGCGGAGAAGGCGGAGGGTGCCGCGGAGCTTGGACTTGTTGGCGCGGTTGACGGCCGTCTTGACGATGGTCTGGCGCGCGCGCTTCAGGGAGGAGACATGATTTGCCATAAGACTCTTTTCTAGTGCCCGATTAAGGGGAAATGTGTGCAGGCCAGAGGGCCGGTTGGAGGCACAGCCTTGAGCCCGCAAACGCGTAGCTCTGCCGCATCCCTGCAATTTGTTATTTTAGGGTGTTTTGGAGGCGGGGTCAACTGGCGCGCACATAAGCTGGAGTAGGAAAATAGTTGTGTTGTGTACCATGCAAGGCTAATCTCATAGTTGACTAAAAGGTGTGGCATGGCAAACGTAAAGAACATCGCCAACGCATTTCTGGACGGCTTCGGCTCGCTCGGCTCACTGTTCGAGCCCGCAGAGCGCCCTGGCTCCCGTGAAAATCTAATCAGCCAGACATCACAATCACCTTCTGACATTTACTTCTCAACGGAAGCAGCGCTTCATCGTCGCGAGAATATTCAGGAGGTCGTCTTCCGACTTCGCAAGAGCGCCGACCTGATCGAAAGCCGCAGTGAGAGTCTTCAGCAGGCAGCGATCAAGAAGACCGGCAATTTCCATGGCATCTGACAATCCGGCAGAGCACAACGAGTCACCAAAGTTTGTGAAGGTTACGTTGGGTTCGATTTCTATCTCCGGCCCAAGCCCCGAGATATTCAATCCCGCCGCAGGACAACTGCCATCTCCCGAGGCCATGGCGGCGTATGCAGCTATCGACCCAAGCTACCCAAAGTTTCTTCAAGAAACCTTCAGTGAGGAACTGAAACGAAACTACCAATACCAACTGGTAGCTTTGGTCGCCGGTTGGTCTTTCGGTGCGTTGCTGGTATGCGGTTCGATATTTCTGGTTTACACGGGCCACCCTGAGATGGCTGCAAGCCTGATGGGAGTCAATTTTCTTGGGCTCGCCACACGTATGCTTACAAAGAGTGCAACTCGGCGCTCTTGACTACCTAGAGAGGCTGCCATGACTGCGCGGCGAAGACCGAACTCGAACAGCGAGTCCGTGGACAACTATCTGAAGGCGATCCTGGCGCTGGGCGGGCCGGAGGGGAGCCGGGTGACGAGCAATGCGCTGGCGCAGCGGCTGGACGTGGCTCCGGCTTCGGTGACGAACATGCTGCAGAAGCTGGCCGCCGGGTCTCCGCCGCTGGTGAAGTATGAGCGGCACCGCGGAGTGCAGTTGTCCGCAGCAGGGATGAAGCGGGCGCTGGAGGTGGTGCGGCACCATCGGCTGATTGAGACGTTTCTGTATGAGGTGCTGGATTATCCGATCGACGAGGTACATGACGAGGCCGAGCGGCTGGAACACTTCATCTCGGAGCGGTTTGAGGAGCGGATCGCGGCGAAGCTGGGGCATCCGCAGATCGATCCGCATGGGCATTGCATTCCGACGCTGGATGGGCGGATGCCGAAACAGAACTCGATCCCTCTGACGGAGATTCCGAACGCAGGGGAGTATGTGGTGGGCAGCTTGTCGGACCGGGATGCGTCGATTTTGAAGTCGCTGAAGAGCAGCGGGATTGGCTCCGGGACCAGGCTGCGGGTGCGAGGGCGGAGCGCGAAGGACGGGTATGCGGTGAGCCTTGCAGGGTCGAAGAAGGTGCTGCATCTCTCCGATGAGGCTGCGGCTGCGATTCGGATTGATACAGTGGGTTCGGTGGGGAGCTAGGGGTTTGGAGGGCTTTGGTCAAAATATTTGATAGCAGTGCAAGCGCCACAAACGCACCCGGGCTGATAGCTTTGGCCTAGAGGTTGAAGCCAGTGCGACTTGCACGAAAGGTGATCTTAACTTTGATATTGTTGGCGGCAGTCCTATACGCAGGACTGTGTGCTGCGTTGTTCCTATTCCAGCGGTCTCTTATTTACTATCCGCAAGCTAGATCCAATCAGGTAGCCAGCACCTTGATGACGCTGCCGGTCGGCAATGGGACCGTGAAGGTGTCTACGCGTGATCTGGACGGTCAAGACGCCGTAATCTACTTCGGTGGGAACGCCGAAGACGTTTCGCAGGACATGCCCGATCTTACCAATGCATTTCCCCATAACGCCATTTATCTTCTGCACTATCCCGGCTATGGTGGAAGCTCTGGAAGTCCTACTCAGCAAGCCATCTTTGCTGACGCGCTCGCCCTCTTCGACCGTGTTCATGCTGAACACCCTCATATCGTGCTCATCGGGCGAAGTCTCGGCACCGGTGTTGCCGTATGGATCGCAAGTCAGCGGCCAGTCGCACGGCTGGTGCTGGTCACGCCCTATGACAGTCTTGCGGACGCCGCAGCCCCGCAATATCCCTTTTTCCCTGTTCGGCTGCTCTTGCGCGACAAGTACGAATCATGGCGATACGCCCCACGGGTGACCGCTCCAACGCGCATCATTGTGGCAGAGGATGACGAACTAATTCCTCGCTCAAGCTCGGATCTGCTGCGCACAAGGTTTAGGCCGGGCATCGCATCCTATGTACTCGTACCCGGCGTCGGCCATAATACGATTCAGGACAGCCCAAACTACTGGAGCCTGCTGAGCGTTGAATAGGGGTAAGAGGAATTGGATATGGTTCGTTTTTCAACAGGCGGCTTGACGCGGAGAAGCGGGTGGGGTTACTCTTGCGCCAATACTCGGGCTTGAGACAGATTAAGAGTTCGAGGGCTTATGCTCCGCGTTTTTTAATATCTGGCTTAAATCTTCTATTGGTGACCCACGCCAATCCGGTGGCAGCAAAGCTCGGGGCAGACTATGCGCCCGCGAGATTTGCGAGAATGAGCCGGGTGCATCCCCCAACCGACACAGTCAACCTACAGGCACTTCCTGACGGAGGTCAGATCCCCGCTTGGTAAAAAAATCGCTGCACCTAACTCCCGGAATCGAGCCGCTGTATGGCACGCGCGACGAGAACCTTCGTCTGATGGAAGATGGGCTGAACGTCCAGATCGACCTTCGATCGGACAGTATCCAGCTGATGGGAGAGGCGACAGCGGTGGCCCGGGTCGAGGGCATCTTTGCCGACTTTGAGCATCTTCGAAAGACCGGGGTGCATCCGCACAACGGCGAGTTGAACGCTCTGCTGAAGATGGTGGTGGCCGATCCTGCGGTGACGCTGCGGGGGTTGGTGGACAGTGGCAAGCAAAGGTCCGCCGGAGTGAAGCGGATGGTACAGCCGCGCAGCCCGAATCAGCGGAAGTATGTGGAGGCGATCGAGAGCAACGACATGGTGTTTGGGCTGGGGCCTGCCGGGACGGGTAAGACGTATCTGGCCGTTGCTATGGCTGTGAGCGCACTGCTGGCGAAGAAGGTTTCGCGGATTATTCTGGTGAGGCCGGCGGTGGAGGCTGGAGAGAGGCTCGGGTTTTTGCCGGGGTCGCTCCAGGAGAAGGTCGATCCTTATATGCGGCCGTTGTATGACGCGCTGTATGACTTGATCGATCCGATGAAGGTCGACAAGATGCTGGAGACCAATGTGATCGAGATTGCGCCGCTGGCGTTTATGCGCGGGCGGACGCTGAGCGATGCGTTCATCATCATGGACGAGGCGCAGAACACGACCAATGAGCAGATGAAGATGTTTTTGACGCGGCTGGGCAATGCGTCAAAGGCGATTATTACGGGCGATTTGACGCAGATCGATCTGCCGAATCCGAAGAAGAGCGGGCTGTTTGAAGCACTGAATGTGCTGGATGGCGTGGAGGGCATCAAGTTCTGCCACTTTGAGGATGTGGATGTGGTGCGGCACCAGTTGGTGCAGCGGATCGTGCGGGCGTATGACAGCCATGGACGGGCGGAGCAGTTGCCGCTGGTGGTGGATGGGAACCCGATGATGCCGAACGAGGAGACGCGGAAGGTTGCGTTGAAGCAGTAGTAGGGCAGGAAGTAGGAAATAGGGAGCAGGAAGAGCTATGCCTTGGTATTACTATTTGCTGGAGTTTTTGGCTGGGATGTTGCTGGCTAATGGCGTGCCTCATTTTGTGCAGGGGGTGAGCGGGGCGCCGTTTCAGTCTCCGTTTGCGAAGCCGCCGGGGATTGGGGAGTCTTCGGCGATGAGCAATGTGCTTTGGGGATTTGGGAACCTGGCTGCGGGAGCGCTGCTGCTAGCTTACTTTGGGCCTTATGGCGCGCGGTATTGCGTGGGTTGGAGCGTGGTGTGGGTGGGTGGGCTGGCGATGTCGGTGCAGCTGGCGCATCACTTTGGGACGGTGCGGGCGAAGAAGTAAGACTGCTGGTTGGTGGTGCGTTGCGATAGCATCAGAGGACAGATGATTACGCTTGAGCCGCCTCGAGATGTGGCAACGGAAGCCGAGGCCTGGGGTGCGCTTGGGCTGTCGCGTGGCGGGCTGGGAAGATTTCTTCGCGTGGCGCAGGTTGCGGTGGGTCTGCGGGGCGAGGTGGATGTGTTGCTGGCGGGGGACCGCACGCTGCGGCGGCTGAATCGTGAGTTTCGCGGGAAGGATAAGGCTACGGATGTGCTGAGTTTTCTTCCCTATGGCTCCGCGCCTGCTTCTGCGGAGTTTGCGGGGGATTTGGCGATTTCTCTGGAGACTGCGAGGCGGCAGGCGGGGGCGCATGGGCACTCGCTGCGGGATGAGGTGAGGGTTTTGTTGCTGCATGGGTTGCTGCATTTGAGCGGCATGGACCATGAGGCGGATGGTGGGGAGATGGCGGCTCGAGAGCGTGAGCTGCGGGTTAGGTTGCGGGTGCGGGATGGGTTGATTGCCCGGGTGGGGAAGGCAAGAGCAAGAACAACTGCAACGACAAAAGCCAATACAGGGGTCCTTCGCCTTCGGCTCGAGGATGACGACGAAAAACGAGCAACTGCAACGGCAAAAGCCAATACAGGGGTCCTTCGCTTCGCTCAGGATGACGGCGAAAAAAATAGAGGCAAACGTGGCCGGGGGATGGTGGCATGAACTGGGCATTTGGGGTTTCGATTGTTGGGTTGCTTTGTTTGCTGGCGCTGTCGGCTTATATCGACCGGATTTATTTTGAGATGGGGAAGTTTTTGTCGCGGGAGTATGCGGAGAATATCGATGCGTGGGAGCGGTGGGTTGAGCCGAGGCTGCGGTTAA
>Ga0302308_10004885_pt1 | contig 10500 bp, 12 predicted proteins | sample III_Palsa_E3_3_FD_200531 | JGI IMG/M metagenome (GOLD analysis project Ga0302308, IMG submission 200531) | Peat permafrost microbial communities from Stordalen Mire near Abisko, Sweden - III_Palsa_E3_3 | ecosystem: Environmental > Terrestrial > Soil > Palsa > Peat permafrost | place: Sweden... | reverse complement strand
CCGATGAGTTGAAGAGCTTGGTTGGAGGCAGTGAGGTGCCCAATGCTGCCGACGAAACCATGGATCATGCCTTCCCATACATCGAGGCGGGCATCGACTCCTGCAGCGACTGCGCGCTCGACGAAGCCGAAGGAATCATCGAGCAGCACCTCGTCGTCACCGACCAGCACACGGATCGGTGCGAGGCCCTTGAGGCTGGCGAAGAGCGGCGACGCGAGGGGATCTGCCGGATCATGACCCTGGAGATAGGAGTGCACCAGTTCGGTCACTTGCGGTTGGGTGAAGACGGGATCAGAAGTGGCGCGGGTGGACCAGCTTTTTCCGGTGAGCGTGAGATCGGTTACGGGGGAGAGTGCGACTCCAGCCACGAGAGCTTTGCTGGTAGTGTCAGGGTTGGCCGCGAGATGAACGAGCAAGCCGAGTGCGAGGTTGCCACCCGCTGAGTCACCGGTGACGGCGATCTTTGAAAAGCCGCGCTCGGTCAAGCCGACGTAGCAGGACTGAACATCTTCCGCTGCAGCGGGAAATGGATGTTCGGGCGCGAGGCGGTAGTCGGGGACAAAGACTGCGGCGTGCGTTTGGGCGGCGATCTGGCCGGCAAAATTGCGATACGCCTGTGCCGAGCCCCAGTTGAACCATCCGCCGTGGAGGTGCAGGATGGCGTGGCTCGGGGGCGCAGCTTCGGGCCGGCACCACCATCCGGGAATGCCGCCGATGTTGTCGGCTTCGTAGGAGATGCCAAGGGGTGGGGTGACGTGCTCCATGATGGCGTCGAAAGGAATGCGGGCCTCAGTTCCCTGGAGCTTGCCTTTGAGAGGGCCGAGGGCGGTGCGGGTAGCGGCCATCGCGGGGTGGTCTTCGGTGACGAAGGGATGGAGCATGGACCAAGGGTGCGATCCGTGGTCTTCAGGATAGGTTTTCATGATGTTTCCTCTCAGGCTCGCTTTAGCGAGATCGTTTTATTAACTATACGTAACGTAAATAGAAACGATGCATTTATTTTGACGGTCCGTTACGGTAAGTTGAAGAGGTGAAGAAAGCCAAATCAAAGCCGGCGCAACTGGGGAGGCCACGCAGTAACGCTGCGGTGTCCCACACCGCGATCATGGACGCGGTGTACGAGTTGCTTAAGGAGAAACCGGCGCGCGACCTGACCATGGATGCGGTCGCGAAGCGGGCGAAGGTTGGCAAGCCGACGCTGTATAAGTGGTGGCCATCAAAGGCAGCGCTCATCCTGACGATGTTTCATGAGCGGCTGGGTGCGACGTTGGAGACTCCGAAGACAGGGACGGCGGAGAAGGCGCTTCGTGCGAGGATGAAGCACCTCATTGTCGAATGCAATGGGCTGTTCGGCAAGGTGGTAGCGGACCTGCTTGCGGAGGGCCAGGGGGATGCGTCGATCCTGAAGGACCTTTATGAAAAGCATATCCGCATGCGGCGAGCTTCGACGACTGCCGACATCGAGCGGGGTATCGCCTCGGGTGAGTTGAGCGCAGACACTGATCCGGAACTGCTGATGGATGCGGTGTTCGCGCCGGTGTACTTCCGGCTTCTGCTGCGCTTCGAACCGCTGACGGAGGCTTATGGCAACCATCTGATTGACCAGGCACTGCGCGGCGTTCGCGGAAGGAAAAAGGGTTTGGTGAAGGCGTAGAGAAGTTGGGTTGTGCTTCCGGAGTTCTATCGGGAGATGGAGAAGGCCGTGAGGACGCGGAATCCGCTGAATGAGTTTGTGTTCAGTGCGTGGGAGAAGCCGGCGGAGCTGTAGGTCCTTCACGACGGCGGGCGTTAAGCTTGCGCGCGTTCGTTTGATCTATCGTGCAGCGCTCCGCATGAGCTCGGCGATGGAAGGGATATACACGGGAAAAGGCATGTAATCGTGCCATCCGACGAACAGCGAAAAGACAACCTGGATGGTGGGTGCCATCAGCAACGCCAAGGGAATGTAGAAAGCGATCTCCCGGCGAGACATTCGCAGCCACAGCGGGGGGAGCAGAAACGTGGTCAATGCTGGCACACCGTAATAAACAAGCCAGGACAGGTTGCGGGAGAAGAGGTGGGAATACCGAGCGAACAGCATGCCAACAGGAACCACGATGATGGCAAGAGTCAGTAGACTTGCTGGGTTCGGTCGCACGGGTCGTCTTCGAACGGTCCAGCAAACAACGCTTAGGAAAAGAATAAAGGCTGCGACGATGAACACGCCGAAGCGCTCCAGATCAGGCATGGAGACTCCTTAGATAAGCCTGCCGTCCCACGAACCCCGAAACCAGTAGAACTGCGTAGGACAGCCAGATCCACGGCGATTGATCACGGAAGAAGGTCCAATTGGGGGAAGTATGCCTTAGGGACGGAATGACCGCGATGTAAACCAGGGCGTCAAAAGCAAACGAGAGACCAATCCATACACCCAGCAGTTTGGCGCATTCTGCTCTGCTGGCTTCGCGTGTGAACTTCATTTTTCGTAAATAGCGATAGATCAGCCATGCGCTGACGGCAGGCATTAAGGTGAACACGCTTACCCACATCGCCGTCGGATTCAGCAGAAAATACGCGGCGAACCCGAGGATCGTTGCGATTGCGTACATGGTTGCGAAGCCGCCCACTATCTGCCACATCTTGATCACGGCTGGGTATCCTCTGAGTACTCTCTGCTACGAAAGGCTTCCCAGCGTTGTTCCACGTACCCAGGTTTATTTGCGTCAGCTCGGTCTACAGAGACCCAAGGCTAAGAAAGCTGCGCGGGGTGAAGCCTCTGCACTTGAGCTTGGCGCGCTAGGAGGCCGCAATGACTTTGGCGGTGGTGACGAATTGGCCGGTGTGGCGCTGGGTGTGGTCGGCGCAGTGGACTAGCAGGCTGCCTACCGTGGTGGGGAGTTGCTTGCGGCCTACGCCTCGGGGTTCGGCGAAGCGGTCGGGGTGGATGGCGCGGATGCGGGCGGCGGAGGTTTCGAGCGCGGTGCGGAACTCGGCGCGAGCTTCGGCGGCGGTGCCTTCTGTCAGCTCGGATTTCAGGGCGGCTAGCTGGGCGGGGTTGAGCTGATTCCCTTCTGCGTAGGTGAGCAGGCGGTCGAGCGAGCGGGCGATGTGGCGGAGGTGGAAGGCGATTGGGGCGAGATTGGAGGGGCGGGCGAGGAGTTGCGCGTCGGTGAGGGGGTCGAGCCAGCGGGTAGCGTCTTCGGCGGAGAGCTCGAGGGCGTGGAGGATCTGGCGGCGGATGGGATCGATGTCGGTGAGGGTGTTGCGGAGCCAGGGTTCGGGGGCGGTGGGGGGTGGAATTTCCAGGGTCATTGGGTCTCTTCTTTTCTTTCTACGCGAAAGTCGAAGCAGCCGGCTTCGAGGTCGCGGACTAATACATAGCGTACTGCTTTGTTGGAGAGTAGCTCGTCGAGGATGGCGGAGTGATCGCGATTGGTTGATCTGCGCTGTCGGATGAGGTTTTGGTTGGCGTCGTAGGCGTCCATGACAGCTGGGTAGGTTAGCAACTCGGTGGGGTAGCCTGCGTTGTCGTTGTAGCGTTCGCAGGGCGTGGTATGGATGAAGACCGGGCCAGGTTGAGGGATCTCGGCGAGGTTATGAAAGGGGTTGCAGGTGAAGAGGGTGCGGTGCTCTTCGCCGATGCGAAAGGGTTTGAGGCAGTGGCGGCAGGGACCGTATCCGGTGGCGATCTCGGTGTGGGCGGGGTGACCGTAGCCGGGGGATTTTTGGGTGGTGAGGACCCGTTGCACGGTGTCGGTGGGTAGGGCGATGACGCGGATGTTCATGGTTTCTCCTGTCGCGAGCGTTGGCTGGCGATGGAGGTAGTTTGCCGGAACGCGGGCTGCGGGACACTCCGGGGATTGCGGGTGATGTTGGTGGCTTTCGAGCTAGGAGAACGGGCGCGCATCGCGCGAGAAGCAGGTTCCTCGCTGCGCTCGGAATGACAGCCAGAAAAACAAGGGCAACGGCAAATACAGGGGTCCTTCACTGCGTTCAGGATGACGTGAGTTGGGATGGGCTAAAGGTTGTGGTGGGTGCGGAAGTCTCGGACTACTTCGGCGGGGTCGCGGTGTTGGGCATCTACCGCTAGATTCATCGCTCGCATGTCGTCGGCGGTTACTTTCCCGGCTAGGCGGTTGAGGGCTACGGCGATCTGCGGCCAGCGGCGGAGGCTGTCTTCGCGGACCAGGGGGACGGCTTCGTATGGGGGGAAATAGTGGAGGTTGTCTTCGAGGGCGGTGAAGTCCAGAGCCTGGATGGCGCCGTCGGTGGAGTTACCGGCTACGATGTCAACTTGATTGGCGGCGAGGGAGCGGTAGAGGAGGCCTAGTTCCATGGTTCTCGGATCGCCCGGGAACTGTAGGTGGTAGGCAGCAGAGAGGCCGCGGAGGCCGTCGGGGCGTTCGGCGAATTCGTAGCCTACGCCAAGGCGCCACTTGGGAGCGAAGGGGGCGATGTCGGAGATGGTTTTGAGGTGGTGGGTGCGGGCGTCGGCGCCTCGAATGACCATGGCGAAGGTGTTCTGGAAGCCGAGGCTGGGGAAGACTCGAACCTGGTAGAGGTTGTCGTAGAGGGCGGTGATGGTGGCGTTGACCAGCGTGGGGTCGCGCATGACCGGCTGCTTGAGGATGGCGGTTAGGGCGGTGCCGGTGTATTCGACGTAGGCGTCGATGCGGTTGGAGATGAGGGCTTGCTGGCAGAGGTAGGAGCCGGCTAGCCAGAAGCGGCGCTCAACCGGGCCGCCTCCGGAGGCTTCGATCTCTTGGGCTAGGAGCTCGCCGAGGATTACTTGCTCGGTGAAGTTTTTGGCGCCGATGACGATGTGGGAGGAACGCGGCGGGGCGCAGGCTGTTAAGGTGAGGAGGAGGGTGATGAGGAGGGCTTGGAGTGGGTGCCGGAAAGGGCGAAAGGGCGTGCCGGTGTCAGAGGTCTGGCGGGTCCTTCGACTTCGCTCAGGATGACAGGGTTTGGGTGGGTCGAAAAAACTATCTCGAGAGATTGCTGTTGGGGCACTCATGGCTGGCGGACCTGGAGGCGCTTTTCTATTAGGCCTAAGAGGCCGTCGGCGATTAGGGCCAGGAGGGCGGCGGGGATCGCTCCAGCCAAGACTAGTGAGTTGTCTACGGAGGCTACGCCGCGGAAGATTAGCTCGCCGAGGCCGCCGGCGCCTATCGCTGCGGCGATGGTGGCTACTCCTACGCAGGTGACGGTGGCGGTGCGGAGGCCGGCGAGGATTACGCTCGCTGACATGGGGAGTTCGAGCTTGGTGAGGCGTTGGAGGTCGGTCATGCCGAGGGCGTTGGCTACGTCGATGAGCGCGGGGTCGACCGAGCGGATGCCGGTGTAGGTGTTGCGCAGGATGGGGAGAAGCGCATAGCCGGTGAGGGCCACGATGGCCAGGCGTGCGGCTCGGTCGCCCAGGAATGGGACGGGGAGGAGGAGTCCGAAGAGGGCGAGGCTGGGGATGGTTTGCAAGATGTTGGCGATGCCGAGGATGGGGCGGGCGAAGGCTTCGTGACGGGTGAGCCAGATGCCGGTGGGGAGCGCGATGAGGGTCGCGAAGAGCATGGCGGAGAGGGTGAGCCAGAGGTGCTCGAACGTTAGGCGGGCGATTTGGGGGCCGTATTGGTGGAGGAAGGAGGCCATTAGATTTCCCACCAGTTCTGCTTCGGTTGGTCGGAGGCGTCAGGGTGTTCGGCCTCGGGGAGCTCGGCGTCGGGGTGCTCGGGTTCGAAGTGCTGGGGGTCCGGGAGCTCGGGGGCTAGGATGGAAATCGACTCAGTGGCGGGGGTGGGGGCGTTCGAGTGGCGGACGGAGCCGGGGGTGGTCGTACCGAGAGTCAGGGGGGTGACCGGGATGCGATGGGTGGCGGAGATGTAGGCCTGGACGTCGGGGTTTTCGGAGGTGCGGACTTCGTTGAAGGGGAGATCAGCTACTACGCGGCCTTTATCTATAAAGATCACACGGTCAGCTAGATAGAGAGCTTCCTCCAAGTCGTGGGTGATGATGATGGTGGTGCTTTCGGCTTGGACGAGGAGGTCGCGGAGCATGGTCTGCATTTCGGAGCGGGTGAGTGGGTCGAGGGCGCCGAAGGGTTCGTCCATGAGGAGGACGGAGGGCTCGTTGGCGATGGCGCGGGCGAGGCCGACGCGCTGGCGCTGGCCTCCGCTGAGTTGCCAGGGGTAGCGCGGGAGAAGGTCTTTGGGAAGGCCGACGTGGTGGAGCATGATGGCGGCGCGGCGCCTGATTTCGGGTTCGGGCAGGCCGGCCAGCTCGAGGGCCATGCCGATGTTGCGGGCGATGGTCATGCGGGGGAAGAGGCCGGTGTCCTGGATGACGTAGCCGATGGAGCGGCGGAGAGCGATGGGGTCGGTGGTGGCGACGTCTTGGCCACCGACCAGGACGCGGCCGGAGGTGGGGTGAACGAGGGCGTTGATGGTGCGGAGGAGGGTGGTTTTGCCTGAGCCGCTGCGGCCGAGGAGGGCGGTGGTGGTGTTGGGTTCGATGCGGAGGGTGATGTTGTGGAGGAGCTGGCGGGGGGCTTGGCCGCTGGAGGTCGGGACGGAGACGTTGAGGGATTCGAACTCGACGCCTTGGGTGGACATTGGAGCTCTCCGTGAGAGGGTGTCCCAGGGGTTAAAGCCCCGAGCTGTATGCCGATGATTGTCCGGGCTGAAGCCCGGACCTATCTACGAGGCAAAGGCAGAAGAAGAAGCAGATCCCTGCGAGATGCTAGTCACAAAGGCAACGACAACGACAAGAACGGGCGCTCGCGAGGCGAGCGAGCAGCAGGTTCCTCGCTACGCTCGGAATGACAGCCAGAAAAACAACAGCAACGGCAAATGCAACAGCAACGGCAAATGCACAACGGCAAATGCAAGAACAACAGCAAGGGCAACAGCAACAGCAAAGGCTAATACAGTGGTCCGTTCGCTGCGCTCAGGATGACGAGATTGTTCGTGATGCCAGCGAGTGCGACGGCAACTGCGAAGCTAGCCCTCTACGGCGGCCTCGGGGGCGGTTTCGGTGTTGGCTTCGGGTTCGGTTGTCGGAGCGGCACCTTTTACGCGGACTACCGTGATCTTGTCGAAGCCTTCTTTGAAGACTGGGGGACGGAGGCGCTCGGCCATCTTGTGCATGACTTCGTCGGTTACCTGGCGGTCGCGCTTGGAGTTGCGCTCGAGGCAGACGGCTAGGGGGACGTCGAAGAAGACGGCCTGGACTTCGTAGCCGAAAGACTTCGCCATCTTGATCCACTGGCGGCGCTCGTGGGGGCTGAGGTTGGTGGCGTCGACGTAGTTCCAGGGCATCTTGGCGATGAGGCGGGCGCGGAGGAGACTGCGCAGAGTGCTGAAAACGAGGCCCTGGTAGCGCTGCTCGGTGATGTCGTCGAAGAGGATGTTGCGCAGCATGTCGCTGGAGAGAGGGGTGACGCCACGGCGCTTGTACCAGGTGGTTTTGCCGGAGCCGGGAAGGCCGATGGTGAGGACTACGTAGCCGCGCGGGGACTTGTTGGGAACGGCTTCGGGGCCGGCGGGCGGGGTGCCGAGGGATTCGGGCTGGGTCTCGTGGACTAGCTGGGGTTCGGAGTGCGCGGGCTCAGGATGGTGCTCGGGCGCGGGAGCCTTCGCTACGGGTTCGGCTGGGGGAGGAGGGGGTGCTTTGGCCTCGGCGGGTGCCGCGGGGAGGGGCTCTGGATACGAGGGCCGCAAGGGTGCGGGTTGGTTCGCAGGTATCTCCTGCCCAATCTTGCCCGTGGACTCCGACTCGTTCGGACCACGCTTAGAACGTCTTCTCATGAGTGTCCCGCGCAACCAATCGCGCATAGCTGGTTTGTAACACAAGGCTACTCCCTGCCACAAACATGGTGCAGAAGTGTTGGGTTTCGGCGGGGCGCTCTCTGGAAACCCAGGTCTCAAAAGCGAGACCTGGGGCACCCGGAGTTGTGGCTGTTCGGTGTTCGGTGGAGGGTTTGCGGTGATCGGACTGCTTTGGTAGCCTCAGAGTAATCGAGAGAAATGAGGCATCATGGCAGTCAAGGTAGGGATTAACGGCTTTGGACGGATTGGGCGCAACGTATTTCGTACCGCATTGGGGAACCCGGAGATTGAGTTTGTCGCGGTGAATGATTTGACGACGCCGGCGACCTTGGCTCACCTGCTGAAGTATGACTCGATTTTGGGGAATTTGAAGAACGAGATCTCGGCTACCGAGGACTCGATTGTGGTGGATGGCAAGAAGATCAAGGTGTTTGCGGAGAGGGATCCGAGCAAGCTGGATTGGGCGTCGGTGGGCGCGGAGATTGTTGTGGAGTCGACCGGGTTCTTTACCGACGCGACGAAGGCCAAGGCGCATCTTGGGTCGACAGTGAAGAAGGTGATTATTTCGGCGCCGGCTACGCATGAGGATTTGACTGTCGTGCTGGGCGTGAATGATGACAAGTATGACGCGTCGAAGCATCACGTGATTTCGAATGCTAGCTGCACAACGAATTGCCTGGCGCCGGTGGTGAAGGTGTTGAACGATACGTTTGGGATCGCGTCGGGGATCATGACGACGATTCACAGCTATACGAATGACCAGGTGATCCTGGATACGCCGCACAAGGATTTGCGGCGGGCGCGGGCGGCTGGGTTGAGCATGATTCCTAGCTCGACGGGCGCGGCCAAGGCGCTGCGGCTGGTGATTCCGGCGATGGATGGGAAGCTGGATGGGTTTTCCATGCGGGTGCCGACTCCGAATGTGTCGGTGGTGGATCTGACGTTTGTCTCCGAGAAGCCGATGGATGTGAAGAGCGTGAATGCGGCGCTGAAGGCGGCGAGTGAGGGACCGCTGAAGGGGATCCTGGGGTATACCGAGGAGGAGCTGGTGTCGACGGACTTCCGCGGGAACTCGCTCTCGAGCATTGTGGATAGCAAGCTGACCAAGGTGATTGGGAAGAATACCGGGAAGGTGATTAGCTGGTACGACAATGAGTGGGGGTATTCGAGCCGGGTGAAGGACTTGATTTTGTTCCTTGTGGCCAAGGGGCTGTAAAATATAGGTAGGCGAACCGTATGGATAAGACTCTGCGTAAGGTGACCGATCTCGACGAGCAGCAGGCGGAGACTTACCGGTATTGGCAGAGCCGCTCCTCGGCTGAGCGCTTCGAGGCTACATGGGAACTGAGCAGAGACCTATACCGCGACTTCTACCGGCAGAAAGGGATCGAGTCGAATGGAGCAGGATCAGCGCGATCTCTTACGCGAGTTCAACGCCCACAACGTTAGGTATTTGGTTGTTGGGGGCTATGCGTTCTCGCACTACACCCAACCTCGGGCAACAAAAGACCTTGATGTTTTCATAGAGAACAGTGCTGAAAACGCTGGGCGTGTTTTCGCTGCCCTAGCGAGATTTGGCGCTCCGCTTGGTGGTATGTCTCCGAAGGACTTCCAGGATGACGGTTCTGTGTATCAGGTCGGTAATGCACCAAGCCGGATTGATATTCTGCAAACGATCGAAGCCATCGAGTTCGCTGAAGCGTGGGAAGCGAGTGAGGACGGCATGACCGGCGACGGCATTCCAGTCCGCTATATTTCCTTCGATAATTTGATCACAAATAAACTCGCTGTCGGACGGCTTCGAGACTTGGCAGATGTGGAAGATTTGCGTGCGTCGAGAGCCGCCATTTCGAAGCCGATCGAGCCCGACACGCCATCCTAATGTCAGATGGCGTCGACGTATTTGAAGGGGCGGATGCCGGCGGACTTCCAGAAGTAGGCGAGGATGATGATGCTCGCGATGGCCGCGTAGGCGCACCAGAGGCTCGTGAATGCGTAGCGCTTGAAGGCCATCACGACTAACAGAATGGTCAGGTTGGCGGCGCCGAAGAGGACCATGTCCTTGACCTTGGAGAAGAAGAGCGTGCCGCAGGTGGCAATGACGTAGAGGATCGCGAGGGTGGTGTTGTTGGTGCCGGCGTTGATGTAGACGATGCTGTCGCCTTTGACGTAGATCTGGACGGGGTAGGCGATCAGGGCCCAGAGCATGTAGAGCGAGGTGCCGGTACCGATGAAGAGGAAGGGCCACATGCGGTTGCGGCTCTTGGCGGTGGGCTCGAAGAGAAGGACGCTGAGAGGGATGAGGAGCGGGAGCAGGCCTTGCGCATACAGCATGAACGCCGCGCCCATGTTGTGCATGGTGGTTTGCGAGACGTAGCCGTCGAGGCCTAGCCAGACGAAGCCTTCGATGAACTGATGGATGGCGAAGAGGGTGGGAAGTGAGGCGAAGAGAAGCTCGCGGCGATGCTTGACCTTGGTGAGGGTAACGACGCCTACGGCGGCGAGGACGCCACTGCCGACAAAGTTCGCGGTTGCGGAGAAGCACATGCGGTGAAGACCTCGGGGTTGTGGCGATGATAGCGCAGGTGTGGATGGGGACGTCGGTTGGGGGGATAACAGAGTGCAGAGAGGAAGCGGGTTGGTGACGGGTGCAAGGTGCTGGCTTCTAGTAAAATAGGGGTACGTCTATGGAAAAGACCAC
>Ga0302308_10004883_pt1 | contig 10502 bp, 6 predicted proteins | sample III_Palsa_E3_3_FD_200531 | JGI IMG/M metagenome (GOLD analysis project Ga0302308, IMG submission 200531) | Peat permafrost microbial communities from Stordalen Mire near Abisko, Sweden - III_Palsa_E3_3 | ecosystem: Environmental > Terrestrial > Soil > Palsa > Peat permafrost | place: Sweden... | reverse complement strand
CGATGAATATTGCAACATCTGCAACCCCTTCCAGTACCAGACCCAGTTCATGGGCACCCAGGCCGCCCGCGAGACATACATCGCGGACACGTCTGAGCTCTATGAGGACATCGATACCGGCAACCTACCGCCAGTCTCCGTCGTCAAGCCCAGCGGCTTCAACGATGGTCACCCGGCATCGTCCAAACTCGACCTCTTCGAGGGCTTCGTGAAGAAGATCGTCAACCAGGTCAAGGCGAACCCCACCCTCTGGGACAACACCGTCATCTTCATCACCGAAGATGAGGGCGGCGGTTACTATGACTCGGGTTACATCCAGCCGGTCGACTTCTTCGGCGACGGCACCCGCATTCCTCTGATCGTCGTCTCCAAGTACTCGAAGGGTGGCCACGTGTCGCACGAATACGGCGACCACGTCTCGCTCGAGAAGTTCATCGAGAAGAACTGGAGCCTGCCAACGATCTCGACCCGCAGCCGCGACAACCTGCCGAACCCGATCCAGAAGGCGGCCAATCCGTACGTCCCAACCAACAGCCCCGCGATTGGCGATCTTACGGATGACTTCACCTTCCCATCCAACTAACCATCACCCGATGTTGATGCAACACTTCGGCGACCAGCACCCGCTGGTCGTCGAAGTGCATTTTGAGGAAGTGTCTTCCATCTATGAAAATGAATAGCTCGCTCCTGCAATCGCTCACCCCGTCAGCAGTGTTCGTCACCCTGCTCTCACTCGTCTCCGCCTTCGGACCCTCTGCCCGGCCGCTGCACGCAGCCACGCCGACAACACCGCATGAATTCCGCATCCAGAAGCAGTGGAACATCGGCGGCGTAGGAGGCTGGGGTCTTTTGGCCCTCGACGCTTCGGCCCATCAACTCTACATTCCGCGCAGCAACCGCGTGATGGTCGTCGACACCGAGACCGGCGCGCTCCTCGGCGAAGTCGGAGGCATGAAGAATGTGCGCGAGATGGTTCTCGACGACTCGGGCAAATACGGTTACGTCACCGACCCCACCGATGGAACCGCCGGCTTCGTTCGCGTCTTCGACCGTTCTACCCGTAAACTCGTGACCTCGGTTCCCACCGGCAGCGTCCCTGCCGCCATCGCCTTCGAGTCCACTACAAAGTCCGTCTACGCCTTCAACTCGCACAGCCATTCTGTAACCGTCATCGACACCGCAACCAACCAGGTCACCGCGACCATCCCGCTCTCCGGACGTCCCGCAGCTGCGGTCGCCGACGGTAACGGCAGTGTCTTCGTCACCCTCCCTGCGCTCGGTGAGATTACCCGCATCGACGCTGCGCAGAAGAAGGTCGTCGCTTCATGGAAGCTCGCGACCTGCACCGGCCCCGCGGGTCTAACCATCGACAGCGCTCATCATCAGCTCTTCACCACCTGCGAGGACCACAAACTGGTCTCCGTTGACTCCGACAGCGGCCATGTCACCGCCATCGCCGATACGCTCCCCGGCGCCGGCGACATCGATTTTGACCCGAAGCACAACATGCTCTTTCTGGCCGACGCCGACGGGACCCTCACTATCTTCCACCGCGTCTCCCCTGTTAAATATTCCATCATCCAGCAGGTAAAGACTCAGCCCGGCGCAAGAACCATGGTCGTCAGACATGACGACGACAGGGCCTTTCTTGTGACGTCGAAGTTCGGCATGAACACCGCGACTGCATCCGAAGAACTGCAGTTTCGCCCCACTCCGGTTCCAGGCACCTTCGCTGTCATCGTCGTAGGACGATGACAGAAAATGTCCTGCCGGACAGGCCCACTGCGCGTGGAGCGGGCGTTCACACGCCTTTTTAAGTTGTCCTGGCGAACCACAAAGCATCGGTCCTCCCGTTGGTCGGAATCATCCTTTGCCGACCAACGGGAGGCCCCTAAAACATCATCCCCGCAAGACCGGCATACCCACCACGAAGTGGTCGCCCCGTGCGTAGCGGGCCCGTCCGGCAGGACATAGCTTTTCAGGCACTACCGTCCCGCAGCCACATGCCGATACTCCGGCGAGTACCCCAGCTCCTGCGCATAATTAAGTATCCGCTCAAAATCCAGGCTGATCGTCGCCCCGGCCTTCTGCGTCACCTCATCTTCAATCGGTAGATCGAAGTCATCCGCGCCGTAGTTCAACCCCACCAACGCCTGCTGATTCTGCGTCAGCACCGAAGTACGAATCCGCGGAATATTGTCGAGATAGATCCTGCACAGCGCCAGATGCCGCAGATACTCCGCCGTCGTAATCTCAATCCCGCCAAGCTGCGTGAAGTAAGGCTTGAACGTCCAGCAAAGAAAACTGGCCAGCCCACTTGTCTCATCCTGAAACTGCCGCGTACGCTCAAGGTGCTCCAGCCGCTCCTCAAGACTCTCGTCGAAGCCAATCACCATCGTCGCGGTCGTCTTCAGCCCCGCATCGACAATTGCCCCCTGAGCCAGAAAATATTCCGCGACAGTGTACTTGAACTTCGAGTGCCGTGCCCGAAACTCCTCCGTCAGAATCTCCGAGCCGCCGCCGGTGATCCACCGTACTCCAGCGTCCTTCAACCGCTCAGCCGCTTGGGCGTAGCTCAGCTTCGCGTGGTCGGCGAGATACATAAACTCCGCAATCGTCAGCGCATAAAACTCCAGCGCATCCCCATACCGCGCACGAATCGCAGCAAATAATTCGCAGTAATAGCTCAGCGGCAGATGCGGATTGAACCCTCCGTTAAACGCCGCCAGATCTCCACCCAGCGCCAGCAGTTCATCCAGCTTGGCAAACACCGCATCATGGCTCAGTACATAGCCGCCGTCCTGACCCGGCAGCTTGTAGAAAGCACAGTAATCGCACTGCGCCACACACACATTCGTATAGTTGATGATCCGCATCACCATGTACGTACACACGTCCGGCGCATGAAACCGCTCCCGCACACTACCCGCCAGCGACCGCAGTTCCTCGTCCGAGGCATTCTGCCAAAGCCACCGCGCCTCATCCCGGCCAATGCGCACACCCTGCGCGACCTTAGCGGCAATCCCGGAGAGCGTTATATCGAGAGAAACGACAGAATGACTCATACCTCCAGTGTAGTGCCCCCGCGAAAAAGCGGCCATGCCCAACAGCCCATCCCTGCCCCTGAATCAGTCAGAACAGAGAGCTTCGGCTCGATTTACCGATTCCATAGAGCCCGGCTCTGTTATTCCCTCTGGGAAATTATTTCCCATTAGCATATTCAGCGGTGTATAAATTCTTCGCACCCTGCTGTGTCGCAAATTGTTCCACTAACCCCGGCGCGCAGCACCGTGCAATCCATTTCCGCATGCTCCGGAGGAGATTTCCCCCAATGCTTTCCCTTATTCGCCCCGTCATCTCATCGCTGGCGCTCCTGTCAGTCCTCTCTCCCCTGGCTCGTGCGCAGAACGTGCCCACCACCTGGGTCGACAAAGACACCGGCCATCGCGTCTGGCGTCTCAGCAACGAGCCCAACTCCGGCGGCTTCTACTTCAACGTCAACGCCTACACGCCCGACCATAAGCAGATGATCTACACGGCTCCCGACGGCATTCACGTCCTCGACCTGGACACCCGGAAGTCCCGTCTGCTCGTTCCCAACCCTCCCGCTGCGACCCGTGCAGAATCCACCGATCCCAGCGCCGTTCGCGGAGCCGGCGCCACTCGCGACCCGCACGCTCTGGTCGTCGGCAACAAGACCAACAGCGTCTTCTTCACCCAGCTCGACCCCGCCACTCACGCCGCCGCCGTTTACAAGGCTGACACCAACACCGGCGCCATCCGCAAGCTCACCGATCTGCCGCCCAAAATCAGCATCGTCAGCGTCAACGCCGATGAGACCCTCGCCGCCGGCACCTACATCGAAGGCGACGCCACCGGCAAGGAGTACGGCTCCAACGCTCCATCCACCGCCGGCAGACCTGCTGCCGACAATCGTGTAGCCAGCGCCGCGCAGGGCCCCCACTACCAGCCGGAGAACAAAGGCGCGATGATGGAAGCGCGCCTCGCCGCCCGCCTTCCGCTCGTCCTCTTCACCATCCGCCTCGAACCCGGCCCCCACGGCGAGAAGCCCGGCGAGATGAAGACCCTCCTCCACTCCACCGACTGGGTCAACCACCTCCTCTTCTCTCCCGCCGACCCTGAACTCCTCATGTACTGCCACGAAGGCCCCTGGCAGAAGGTCGATCGCATCTGGATGATCCACACCGACGGCACCCACAACACCCTCATCCACAAACGCACCATGCTCATGGAGATCGCCGGACACGAGTTCTGGGGACTCGACGGCGAAACCATCTGGTACGACTGGCAGTACCCCAAGGGGGAGGACTTCTTCCTCGCTGGTTACAACCTGAAGACGGGTAAGCGCACCGCCTTCCACATGCAGCGCAACGAGTGGTCCATTCACTTCAACCTCACCAAAGACCTCGACCTCTTCACAGGCGACGGTGGAGATCCCGGTCAGGTCGCCAAAGCTCCCGACGGCGAATGGATCGAACTCTTCCACCCTCAGAAGATCGGCAACACAGACGGCGCGCTCAACGAACCGGATTTCTGGCAGCCCGGCGTCTTTAAGTCCGAGCGGCTCGTCAACATGTCGCACCACTACTATCGCGAAGAACCAAATGTGCGCTTCTCTCCTGACAAATCGCTCGTCATCTTCACCAGCAACATGTTCGGTCCCAGCTACGTCTTCGGTGTCGAAGTTAAAAAAGCCGACAATCCTCCCGTGGCCGACATTCTGTCCACACCTGATCTCGCCCGCAAATTCAACCCTAAAGATCCGCCTAACAGCAAGGGTCCCGTCGTCCCTGCCAACTAACACACTCCGGAGAGCCGACACCCCTCTCCGGAGTACAACTTTTTGTAAGTTCCAAATGCATCTGCCATTCCGCTCCATTGCATCCTGAACCAAAGGAGTCACACTGCATGGCCGGTCTTTCAATCTCTTCTCTCGCTGCTCTTGTTCTCGTTGCCCTGCCTCTCACGCTGCAGGCTCAGATTCCCTCCTCGTCAGGGCAGGTTCCCCCAAAGACCTGGGTCGACAAAGATACCGGCCATCGCGTCTGGCGCGTCTCGGACGAACCCAACTCCGGCGCCTTCTACTTCAACGTCAACGCCTACACTCCTGACCACAGGCAGATGGTCTACAACTCTCCCGAAGGCATCCGCGTCCTCGATCTCGCCACCATGAAGACCCGCATGCTGGTCCCCAACCCGCCCTCACCCGCAACATCCGACGCCGCCCCCGCCGCCCGCTTCCGGGAAGCAGCCCACGCCATCGTCGTCGGCCACAAGACCAACAGCATCTTCTTCACCCGCATGGATCCCGCGACTCGCACCAACGCCGTCTACAAGGCCAGCACCGACACCGGCGAGATCCGCAAACTCATCGACCTTCCCGGCCGTCTCAGCATCTCCAGCATCAACGCCGACGAGACCCTCGCCGCCGGCACCTACAACGAGGCCGACGTACCCGGCCACGACCCCAACGCGCCCAACGCCTTCGTCGCCGCTGCACCCGTCGTACCCGCCGCGAACGCCCACGCGGCCTCTAATCTCGGAGGAGCGCACATCCAGGCCGACGACAAGGGCCAGATGATGGAGCGCCGCCTCGCCGCCCGCATCCCGCTCGTCCTCTTCACCATCCGCCTCGAACCCGGCCCCAACGGCGAGAAGCCAGGCACCATCAAAATGCTTCTCCACTCCACCGACTGGGTTAACCATCTCCTCTTCTCTCCCTCCGATCCGCAGTTGCTCATGTACTGCCACGAAGGCATGTGGCAGAAGGTCGACCGCATCTGGCTCATCCACACCGACGGCACCGGCAACACTCTCATCCACAAGCGCACCATGGTCATGGAGATCGCCGGCCACGAGTTCTGGGGTCTCGACGGCCAGACCATCTGGTACGACTGGCAGTTCCCCAAAGGTGAAGACTTCTTCCTCGCCAGCTACAACCTCCAGACCCACAAGCGCACCGCCTACCACATGCAGCGCAACGAGTGGTCGATTCACTTCAACCTCACCCAGGATCTCGACCTCTTCACCGGCGACGGCGGCGACTCCGGCCAGGTCGCCGAAGCTCCCGATGGCGAATGGATCGAACTCTTCTATCCCCACATGATCGGCAACACCGCAGGCGCTCTCAACGAGCCTGATTTCTGGCAGCCAGGCGTCTTCAAATCCGAGCACCTCGTCAACATGGCGCACCACAACTACCGCGCCGAACCCAACGTCCGCTTCTCCCCCGATAAGAAGTACGTCTTCTTCACCAGCAATATGTTCGGCTCCAGTTACATATTCGCCGTCGAAGTAAAGAAAGCTGAAAACCCTCCAGCCGCCGACGTTCAGTCCACCCCCGACCTCGCCACAAAGTACAACCCCACCATGCCCACACCCACGACAACCCCGAAGTAGTCCCAAAACCGGGTGCCGGGGTGCCCCATCCTTTCGCAGTCTCATCGCGACAGGGTGGGGTATTCGCGTAAGCGAACCGCTCCCGCCCATACCAATGGTGAAAAAAATGCCAATGAAACCTATGCCGCACCCCCTCCGTTCTAAACTTCTGCTCCTCCTGTCACTTTCGCTGCCCATAACCCTCCATGCCGCCCCGCAGCCACGCCAGATCCAATCCTTCACCTCCGGCTGGCGCTTCCTCCAGGCCGACGCCCCCGGCGCAGAATCCCCCGCCTTCGACGACTCCACCTGGAAGCCCGTCACCCTCCCCCACGACTGGTCCATCGCCGGTCCCGTCAGCGAAGACGCCCCCAGCCGCGGAGCCGGCGGCTTCTTCCCCACCGGCATCGGCTGGTATCGCCACACCCTCACCCTCGCAAAGCTCGACCCCAACCGCCGCATCTTCATCGTCTTCGACGGCGTCATGGCCAACAGCGACGTCTGGGTCAACGGCGAACTCCTCGGCCATCGTCCCTACGGCTACGTCAGCTTCAACTACGACCTCACCCCGCGTCTCCACACCGGCCCCAACATCATCGCCGTCCGCGTCGACGACAGCCAGCAGCCCGCCTCCCGCTGGTATCCCGGCGCGGGCATCAACCGCCAGGTTCGCCTCGTCACCGTCTCCAGCGTCCACATCGCCCCCTGGGGCACCTTCGTCACCACGCCACAGGTCTCCGCCGCCTCTGCAACCGTTCATGTACGCACCACGGTTACAAATGATTCCGGCCAGGATGTCACCGTCACTCTCGCCCCCGAACTCACCAGCCCCACCGGCGCTCACGTCGTCATCAAGCCCGCCTTCAGTTCAAAGCCCACCACCATCCCCGCACACGACACCGTCGACCTCGACGCCGAAACGACCATCCCCACACCCGACCGCTGGGACCTCGACCACCCCGCCCTCTACACCGTCCACGCCACGCTCCTGCAAAACAACAAACCTCTCGACAACGAAGACGTTCCCATCGGCATCCGCGAGTTCCACTTCGATCCCAACGAAGGCTTCTTCCTCAACGGCGTCCACCACAAAATCTACGGCGCAGCCCTCCACACCGACGCCGGAGCCCTTGGCACCGCCGTCCCTCTCGCCGCCTGGGAACGCCGCCTCACCGCCCTCCGCGCCCTCGGCGTCAACGCCATCCGCACCGCCCACAACCCACCCGCGCCCGAGTTCCTCGACCTCGCCGACCGCATGGGCTTCCTCGTCATGGACGAGATGTTCGATTGCTGGACCGTCGCCAAGAACCCCTACGACTACCACCTCTACTTCAAAGAGTGGAGCCTCCGCGACACCGCCGACACCGTCCGCCGCGACCGCAACCACCCCAGCATCATCCTCTGGTCCGCCGGCAACGAGATCCACGACACGCCCCACCCCGAGATCGCCATCCCCATCCTCAAATCTCTCGTCGACACCTTCCACCAGAACGACCCCACCCGCCCCGTCACCCAGGCGCTTTTCCGCCCCAACGTCTCGCACGACTACGACAACGGCCTCGCCGACCTCCTCGATGTAGTGGGCCAAAATTATCGCGAACAGGAGATCCTCAAAGCCCACGCCGATAAACCGTCGCGCAAAATCATCGGCACCGAGAACACCCACGACCGCAACCAGTGGGTCGCCATGCGCGACCACCCCGAGTACTCCGGCCAGTTCCTCTGGTCCGGCATCGACTACCTCGGCGAAGCCGGACGCTGGCCCGTCATCGGCAGCGGCAGCGGCCTCCTCCTCTCAACATCGCTCCCCCGCGCCCGCACCTTCGAACGCCAGTCCTGGTGGAGCACCACTCCAATGGTCCGCATAGCCCGTCGCGTCCAGGCCGCCCGCCGCGCCCCCACCGACCCCGGCTATGCCTCACCCACCTCCAACAACCAGGCCGCCACCGCCGCACCCAACGCCCCACTCGACCCCACCGTCCGCTTCGCCCAACCCCTCCTCCTCGACTGGACTCCAAAAGACCAGTCCCCCCACACCGAAAACGTCGAAATCTACACCAACGCCGAAGAGGTCGAACTCTTCCTCAACGACAAATCCCTCGGCACGCAAAAACTCCACCCCGACGCCACTCCCATCACCTACGAAGTTCCCTTCACCCCTGGCACCCTCAAAGCCATCGCCCGCACCAACGGCAAAGTCGTTGCCCAGGACGAACTCCGCACCGCCGGCAAACCCGCCCGCCTTTTACTCTCTACCGGCCTCACAGCCGCGCACCTCACCAACAAACCGGAAGACTCCCCAACACCATCCCTCACCCCCGACTGGAACGACGTCACCTACGCCACCGCCACCCTCGTCGACGCCAACAACACCGTCATCCCCGACAGCACCACCGAAGTCCACTTCACCACCACCGGCCCCGCAAAGATCATCGCCGTCGACAACGGCAACATGCTCAACCACGACCCCTTCCAGGCAACCGACCGCAAGCTCTACGACGGCCACGCCATCGCGATCCTCCGCGCCACCACCCCCTCCGGCAACATCACCCTGACCGCCACCACGGAAGGCCTCTCACCCGCCACCATCACCCTGAAAGCCGCCCCGTCAACTGCGTCTACCTTCAACCGCAGCTTCTGAAGCTGTCCCACAAATCAGATGCCCATCTTCGCCGCGCTTTTTGCGGCGAAGATAGGCATCACGCAAAAGCTCCGCAATCTACCCCCGGCTCGGACTCTTCCCCAGCAACTCCCGCGCAATCACCATCCGCTGAATCTCACTGGTCCCCTCACCAATCGGACACAGCCGCACATCCCGATAAAACTTCTCCGCCGGATAGTCCTTAATAAACCCATACCCTCCATGAATCTGCACCCCCTCATCGCAGATCCTGCACGCCGCCTCGCTCGCATACAGCTTCGCCATAGCCGACTCCATCGTCACCTTCTTCCCCGCATCCTTCATCTGCGCCGCGCGCATGGTCAGCAGCCACGCCGCATCCAGCTCCGTCGCCATATCCGCCAGCTTGAACTGAATCGCCTGAAACTCACTGATCGCCTTCCCAAACTGCCGCCGCTCCTGCGCATACTTCATCGCCGCATCCAGCGCCCCCCGCGCCATCCCCAGGCTCAGCGCCGCAATCGAAATCCTCCCGCCATCGAGCACCCGCATCGCATCCTTAAACCCATCCCCCTCCCTGCCAATCAGATTCTCCGCCGGAATCTCACACTCCTCGAAGATCAGTTCCGACGTATCGCTCGCCCGTAGCCCCAGCTTGTTCTCCTTCCTGCCCGGCCGAAACCCCTTCGTCCCCTTTTCCACCACAAACGCCGAGATCCCTCCCCGCGTTCCCTTCTCTTTATCCGTCACCGCAAGCACTACCGCACAGTTCGCATAGCTCCCATTGGTGATGAACGTCTTACTCCCATTCAGCACCCACTTATCGCCCTGCTTCACCGCCGTAGTCCGTGCCCCACCCGCATCCGAACCCGAGCCCGGCTCCGTCAGCCCCCACGAACCCAACCACTCACCACTCGCCAGCTTCGGAATCCACCGCTTCCTCTGTTCATCGTTCCCGCCCAGCATAATGTGGTTCGTACACAGCGAGTTATGCGCCGCCACGATAATCCCCACGCTCCCATCCACCCGCGAAAGCTCCTCGATCGCCAGCACGTACTCCACATATCCCATTCCCGCGCCACCCAGCTCTTCGGGAAAGATCACTCCCATCAACCCCATCGGGCCCAGCTTCTTCACAACCTCAGCAGGAAACTCGCTCTTTTCATCCCACTCGCTCACATGCGGCGCAATCTCACCCTCGGCAAACGCCCGCACCGCACTCTGCAACTGCTTCTGCTCATCCGTCAAACCAAACATCGCACCCTCCATCTATAACCAGCGCTAATACATGTATCACATCTGCCTATACTTTGTGAAAAACAAGTGTCCTGCCGGAGGCGTTCGCACGCCTTTTTAGCGCTTCGCGTGGTTCTCCCGTTGGTCGGAAGACAGATTTCGTGCCGACCAACGGAAGGACCCATGTCGCTGGAGTCACCCATACCGCCCGATCACACGCCACGAAGTGGCCGCCCCGCGCGCAGCG
>Ga0302308_10004877_pt1 | contig 10509 bp, 8 predicted proteins | sample III_Palsa_E3_3_FD_200531 | JGI IMG/M metagenome (GOLD analysis project Ga0302308, IMG submission 200531) | Peat permafrost microbial communities from Stordalen Mire near Abisko, Sweden - III_Palsa_E3_3 | ecosystem: Environmental > Terrestrial > Soil > Palsa > Peat permafrost | place: Sweden... | reverse complement strand
GCGAGGTACAGGACGCCGTCGAGGCGGCCGTCGCCGGCGTACGCGAACATGATCTGGTCGAGCCGCCGGCGGCCCTTGCCACTGAGCTCGAGCTCGACGGCGACCCGCCGGCCTCCCGTGAGCTCGAGCAGCAGGTCGGGGTAGTGGAGCTGCTCGCCGCCGTGCGGACCATGCAGGCCGAGGCCGACGCCCAGCGGCTGCTCGCCCGCCTCGCGCCGGCGGTCGCGCGAGCGCATCGTCCGCTCGGAGGTGATCGCATCGACGGGGCCGAACGCGCCACGGCGCGCGGCCAGCCACAGCCAGCCGACGCCGACGTCGTGCCGGTAGCCCTTGAGGTCGAGCCGTGGCGCCGGGAGCGGGCTGCCGATCGCGCCGAGCCCGCGCCGGGTGATCGAGACGGCCGCCGGGTGACCCTCGAAGATCCGCGCGTAGTCGACGAGCCCTGCCGACGCGAGCCGTCGCAGGCGGCGCGCCGTGGCGTCCTCGCCGACTCCGAGCAGCTCCCGGACGTGCCACTCGACGAGCACCCGATGCTCGGCGAGCAGCTCGAGCACCGCGCGGTCGCGGTCGCTGACGAGCGGGCGCCGTTGCCCACCGGTCGGCCGGCGCGAGGATATTGGTGGCACAGACCTTCAGAGCCGCGAGCCGGTGGCTTCTCGCCCCCCGGCGGCCGGCGGCGTCGAGACCCCGCGCCCCGAGGCGGGTCAGGCGATGATCGTCAGCCCGTGCCTGAGCAGCGAGAACTCGACCTCGGTCGCCGCGCCGATGTAGTCGCCGTCGACCTGGATCGGCAGCGGTCGCTCGTCCAGCGAGCGCACGACGACCGACGGCAGGCCCGAGAACGGGTGCACCTGGCGGTGCCTGGAGACCCGGAAACGCCCGGCCGACAGCGCCCGCCAGGTGATCGTCGGCAGGTCGATCGGGCTGGCGCGAGTCAGGACGACGCCCGCGAGGTCGCCGCTGTCGAGCGTCGCGCCCTCGCCGAGCTCGACCGGGCGCTCGCCGAAGTAGGTGTACGGCGAGGCGTTCTGGACGATCGCGGTCACGCCCGTGACGCGCTCGGAGCCGATCAGCGCCTCGAGCCGTGGGGGGTTCAGCAGGTAGCGGCGTGTGAACGTGCGCGTCGCCACCCACGCGTAGTAGTGCTCGCCGAGCCGCGCCTTCAGGCGGGGGTGCGCGTCCACCCGCTCGACCACGCTCGCATCGAGCCCGACGCCCGCCGAGAACGTGAAGCAGCGATCGCCGACCTGCCCGATGTCGACCTCGCGCGGCTCCCACTCGTCGGCCAGCGACAGGAGGTGCTCGGTCGCGTCGACGACGTCGGTTGGGATCCCGAGGATCCGGCAGTAGACGTTGGTGCGCCCGCCGGGCAGGCAGGTGAGCGGCACGCCCGAGCCGGCGAGCCCGTTGGCCGCCTCGTTGACGGTCCCGTCGCCGCCGAAAGCAACCACCACGTCATAGCCCTCCCGCGCCGCCTCGCGGCACAGCTCGGTCGCGTGCTCGCGGCGCTCGGTATCGATCGCGTCGACGTGGTAGCTGCCGCGCAGTGCGTAGACGACAAGGTTCTTCAGCCGATCTGAGACGGTCGTCGCGTACGGATTGACGATCACGAGCATCCGCTTGCTCGGCGCGCGCGAGCCGAGACCGAGCTTCGCCTCAAGGCGCGCCTCCGGATCGAGCGTCGTGTGCATCGCCGACATCAGGCTAAAGGATGCCTCGCGTAGCTGGCGATCCCCGGGTGGCACATATGTGTGTGCCACCTAGCTATACTCCGCGGCACATAGCAGTACGCATCCAGAGGGGTGGAGGGAATGGCCCTACGAAACCCCGGCAACCTCCCGAAAGGGAAAGGTGCCAATTCCATCAGGCTCCAACGATAGGCCTGGGAGATGTGGATAGGGCGGTTATCTTGACCTCCGACCACTGAAACCCGGCGGAGGTTTTTTCATATGCCGCCAGAATCGCTTCGCTGCAAGGAATGTAAGACGGACTATCCGCTCGACGCGCGTTACGTGTGCGAGCGCTGCTTCGGTCCGCTGGAGGTCGCCTACGGATCCCGCGAGGGGATCGACCCGGCCACGATCAAGCGCCGGATCCAAGCCGGTCCGCACTCGATCTGGCGCTACGCCGACTTCCTGCCGACGAGCGGCCAGGGCTACGCGCTCCCGGCCGGATGGACGCCGCTGATCAAGGCGGATCGGCTCGCCCGCGAGCTCGGCCTCGACGAGGTGTGGGTCAAGAACGACGCCGCGAATCCGACCCACTCGTTCAAGGATCGCGTCGTCTCGATCGCGATCGCGCGCGCGCAGGAGCTCGGCTTCACGACGATCGCGTGCGCCTCCACCGGCAACCTCGCGAACGCCGTCGCAGCGCACGCGGCCGCTGCCGGGCTCGACTCCTACGTGTTCATCCCCGCCGACCTCGAGGAGCAGAAGATCCTCGCGACCGGCGTGTACGGGACCAATCTCGTCTGCGTCAACGGCAACTACGACGACGTCAACCGCCTCTGCACAGAGCTGAGCGGCGAACACGATTGGGCGTTCGTCAACATCAACATGCGCCCGTACTACGCCGAGGGGTCCAAGACGCTCGCGTTCGAGATCGCCGAGCAGCTGTCGTGGGAGCTCCCCGACCGGATCGTCGCGCCGATCGCCTCCGGTTCGCTGTTCACTAAGATCGCCCGCGGCTTCGGCGAGTGGATCGAGCTTGGCCTCCTCAGCGGCGAGCTGCCGCGCTTCAACGGCGCCCAGGCGGCCGGCTGCTCGCCGGTCGCGCAGGCGTTCGCAGCGGGCCGCGACTTCTGCCAGCCCGTCAAGCCCGAGACGATCGCCAAGTCGCTCGCGATCGGCAACCCCGCCGACGGGCCCTACGCGCTCGAGCTCGCGCGCCGCACCGGCGGCTCGATCGACAGCGTCACCGACGACGAGATCCGGGAGGGCATCCGGCTGCTCGCTCGCACGACCGGGATCTTCACCGAGACCGCCGGCGGCGTCACGACCGCGGTCCTGCGCAAGCTCGCCGAGCGCGGCGAGATCGACCGCTCCGAACGCGTCGTCGCGGTCATCACCGGCGAGGGCCTGAAGACGCTCGAGTGCGCCCGCGGCACGTTCGAGGCGTGGGAGATCGAGCCGACCGCGACCTCGTTCGAGCAGGCGCTGGCGAAGTCCGTCGTTGCCGCCTGAGAGGATCCGACTATGGCAGTGAGTGTCAAGATCCCCACCCAGCTGCGGCCCGCGACCGGCGGCGAGGCCGTCGTCGAGGTCGATGGCTCGTCCGTCGGCGAAGTCCTCGACTCGCTGTACGAGCGCTACGGCGAGCTGCGCTCGCGGATCGCCGAGGACGGTGGCCTGCGGCGGTTCGTCAACGTCTACGTCGGCGGCGAGGACATCCGCTTCCTCTCGGGACTCCAGACGCCGGTCAACGACGGCGACGAGGTCACGATCCTGCCGGCGGTTGCCGGCGGCTGAGCCAAACGTGGGTCTCCCCGGGGGTGCTGCACAGTGCACCCCCGGGACCGAGCGCACGCGGGCGCCGGCCGAGGCTGCTGCTGACGTCCGGGAGCCCTGTCTGGCAACCTGAGAGCCGATGGCCACCACCGACCCGAGGCGAGCAGTCGCTGTCCTGAGGCTGCCACCGATCCGCGACTACGGCACCCCCGGCTGGTATGCGCGCCTGCCGCGCGGTGTCGGCACGGGCGGCATCCTGGCGCTGCTGCTCGTGATGACGCTGTTCATCCGGGTCCACTATCTCGATGGGCAGCTGTGGTCTGACGAGGCGAACACCGTCGGGATCGCCACCCACTCGCTGAGCTCGATCCCCGGCGTGCTGTGGCGCGGCGGCGGGGCGCCCCTGTACTTCTGGCTGCTGCACGTGTGGATGTCGATGTTCGGTGACGGGCCGATCGCGCTGCACGCGCTGTCGGTCGTGTTCGGCGTGCTGACCGTGCCGGTCGGGATGTGGCTTGGCTGGAGCCTGTTCGGACGGCGGGTCGGGCTGATGCTGGCGACGCTGATGGCGTTCAACCCGTTCCTGACCGCGTACGCGGAGGAAGCTCGCCCGTACGAGCTGCTGGCGCTGCTGGGGCTGATCGCGTTCGGCTCCTACCTGCACGTGTTCGTCCTGCGCCACCGCCGCGGCTGGCTCGTGGGGCTGACCGCGAGCCTCGCGCTGCTCGTCTACACCGACGCCTGGGGCTTCGTCGTCTGGGCGGCGGCGCTGCTGGCGCTGATCCCCGTCGCCCGCCGCAGCGAGGACCCGGCGGGCGTGCTGCGCGACGCCGCGATCGCGTTCGGCGGGGCGTTCGTGGTGTACCTGCCGTGGCTGCCGACGGTGATCCATCAGGCGGCGACCGCGACCGCGCCGTGGCACTACGCGCCGCTCGAGGGCGCCAACTTCGTCCGCGACACGTTCGGCGGCGACCGCGTCTCGACGATCTTCGGGCTGGCGGCGGTGCTGGCGCTGGTGCCGCTGCTGCGCGGCGACGAGCGCCGCGGTCACCTGGCAACGGCCGTCGTGGCCACGGCGGCGCTGCTCCTCGGCGTGATCGTGCTGTCGGGGGCGGCCACGCTCGAGGTCCCGCTGACCGCCCGCTACCTGGCGCTGGTGATCGCGCCGCTGCTGATGCTCGTCGCGATCGCCTGTGCCCGCAGCGGCGTCGTCGGGCTCGTGGTGCTGATCGTCTCGTGCATGTTGCTGGCGAGTCCCGGCTCGTTCATCCCGGTCGACAAGAGCGACATGAAGGACGTCGCGGGCGAGATGGGCCCGTACCTGACTCGCGGCGATGTCGTGCTCAGCACCGCGCCCGAACAGGCACCGCTCGCGTGGTACTACCTCCCACGCGGGCTGGGGTTCGCGACGATGCTCGGCCCGGACAGCCACCCGAGCTACATGGACTGGGACAACGCGCAGACGCTCCTGCAGCGAAGCAACGCCCAGCGCGGCGTCGCGCGGCTCGTCGCGAGCATGCATCCGGGGCAGCGGCTGCTGCTGCTGCGGCCGCTCAGCGAGGGCGTCACGAACTGGTCACAGGCGTGGTCGAAGCTCGTGCGCCTGCGCGCCGCGCAGTGGGCCGGCGCGGTCGTGAGCGACCCCGAGCTGCGCGAGCTGCCCGGTGTCATCGCCCCGCACAACTATTACCGCGGCGCCTGCTGCATTGCCAGCTTCGCACTCGTGTTCGTCAAGCGCTGACCCGCAAGTGGGTCTCCTGGCCCACCAGTGAGCACGCGGCTCACCCAACCGCCGACGATCATCGCCCCGGCGCTATACGTCGTCGCGTCGTTTCTGATGTTCGGCACCCAGCTGCTCGGGCACCACGACTGGATCGTCGGGTTCGGAGCCGACCCCCAGATCTTCGTCTGGGCGGTCGGCTGGTGGCCGCACGCGATCGCGCACGACCTCGACCCCGTCAACACCCAGTTTCTCTACTACCCGGACGGTTTCGACCTGGCCCATGCCGCGACCGTTCCCGCTGCGGCGATCCTGCTGTGGCCGCTGACCGCCGTGATCGGCCCGCTCAGCGCCTACAACGTCGCGATGACGCTGAGCTCGGCGCTGGCGGCGTCGTTCGCGTTCCTCTTGTGCCGGCGCCTGACCGCGTCGTTCTGGCCTTCCGCGGTGGGTGGCTGGCTGTTCGGCTTCTCGCCGTACGTGCTCGGCGAGATGGGCGGCCACCTGCACCTGACGTGGGTGTTCATGGTGCCCGCGATCGTGCACCTGGCGCTGCGCGGGCATGACGGCGAGCTCTCGCGCGGGCGTCTGGTCGTGCTCCTGATCCTGGCGCTGACGCTCCAGTTCTACATCTCCGCCGAGGTGTTCGTCAGCCTGACTCTGTTCGGGGCTGTCGCGATCGTGGTCGCATACGCCGTCGGGGATCAGGCCGAGCGGAGCAGGCTGCGGGAGATGTCGGTGGCGCTCGGCTGGGGCTACCTCGGCACCGTTCTATTGGCGGCGCCGTATCTCTATCAGGCGTTCCAGCCAGGGCAGGTCCCGGTGCTGCTGTCGCGCAGCGAGATCGTCTCGGCGGACCTACTCGCCTATGTCGTGCCGGAGCCGTTCACGCAGCTCGGCGGCTCGGCGTTCGGCGGGACGACGGCGGCGTTCACCGCCGGCACGGTCGAGGGGAGCGCTTATCTCGCGCCCCCGGTGATCCTGATCGCCGCGCTGGGGGTCTGGCGCTGCCGACGAACGCTCGGTGTGAAGGTCGGGCTGATCACGCTCGCGGTCGTGGTCGTATGCTCGTTCGGCGGTCACCTGCACGTCGACGGGCACTCGACCGTCCCGATGCCGTGGGCGGCGTTCAGCCGCCTGCCGGTGCTCGGGTTGCTGCTCCCCGCTCGGTTCATCGATTACGCATTCCTGATCGTGGCGATCTTCGTGGCGCTCTGGCTGGCCCGTGCTCGCAACCGGCTCGTGGCCGCCACACTGGCCGCGCTCGCGGTCGCGTTCACCTGGCCGGCGCTCGATTCGTGGGCCTGGGTCACCCCGACCGGGCTGCCTCCGCTGTTCGCGACCGGCGCATACCGCCGCTACATCAGCCCGCGCGACGTCGCGATCGTGTTGCCAATCGGCAACGCCGGACCCGCGATGCTGTGGCAGGCAGAGGCGGGCTACGAATTCCCGATCGCAGGCGGGTATGTGCTCCCGCCCGAGGCGCCCAACCCGTACAAGAGCAACCCGCTCTACGACCAGCTGAGCTCGACCCCGGCGCCGCAGGCGGGTCCGGCGGTGGCGTACTTCCTGGCGCATCACGGGGTCACGGTCGCCCTGCTGCCCCTCGGAGGCGCCGACACGCCCGCCTGGCAGGCGCTGCTTCAGCGGATCGGCTGGCGCGCCGAGGTGCACGGCGGCGTCCTGTTGATGCGCCCGGCTCGCACCTGATCGACCATTTCCCGCCCGCATGTGCCCTGGCGGGGCACATTCGCCGCCCAGGACAGGCGCAGAAACGCGACGCGCGTTATCGTGCGCGCCAGCGTCCGAGAACTGTCGGTCCGTGCACGCCACCACCGCGAACACGTTCAGCAACACGACCGCCGGCTACGAGCGCTGGCGCGGGCGGCGCATCCAGATCGTCGAGGACGATCTCGCGGCCAAGCAGGCCAAGCTGCGCGAGTCTCCGTTCATGCTGTTCCGCGGCGCCCCGTACCGCTATCACGAGCTGTTCGCGAGGCTGCTGCCCGAGCTGGCAGCCGCGCCCGTGGCGATCGCCGCGGGCGATCTGCACGTCGAGAACTTCGGAACCTGGCTGGATCGCGATGCGCGAGTCGTCTGGGGCGCCATCGACCTCGACGAGGTCGACCTGCTGCCGTACACGCTCGACCTCGTGCGACTGGCGGCAAGCGCGGTGCTCGCCGCCGACGCGGGGCTGCTCGCGATCGACGCCGGCGCGGCCTGCGAGGCGATCGAGTCCGGCTGGCGCGAGCGGTTGGGCGCCCGCAGGCCGCGCCCGTTCGTGCTCGGCGAGCGCCACCAGCACCTGTGGCGAATCGCCGCGCAAGACGCGCTTGATCCGATCGCGTTCGACGAGTGGGTGGCGGCGCTCCCGCCGTACGAGCGGGCGCTGCCCAAGCCGGCGCTGCGGATGCTGGCAGCGGTCACGCCGCCGGGCGACTTCAGACCGCAGCTGCGACGCCGCCGCGCCGGCGTCGCGAGCCTTGGCGCGCGGCGGATCGTCGCGTCCGGCGAGCTCGACGGCGGGCCGATCGTGCGCGAGGCCAAGCAGGTTCCCGGGCCGGTGAGCATGTGGTCGGACCCGAAGCGGACACAGGTCAGTGGCCTCGTCGGCGCGATCGACGCCGCCCGCGGCGTGGCCGCCGATCCATGCCGGCGCCAGAGCCGCAAGTGGGTCGTGCGTCCGCTGCGTCCGCAGACCACGAGGCTCGAGCTCGCCGGCCTGAAGGGCTCGCACCCGATCGGCGACCTGCTCCACTCGATGGGCGAGGAGGCGGCGAACATCCAGCTCGTGGCGATCCGCGGGGCCTCGCCGCCGAAGCTGTTGCGACGCGACGACGAGGCGCGTGGCACCGGGTGGCTGCTGCCGGCCGCCGAGGCGATCGCCGAGGCGACTCGCGCAGACCACGTGGAATGGTGTAATTGCTGATGTAGTGCCGAGAGCCGACGCCGACGCAAGCGAGGTTCGGTCGCGCCCCGCCCGCGTCAGCGTGTGGCTGATCGTTCTCGCGGGACTGATCCCGATCATCCCGATCGGGATCGGCGTGGCGCTGCTCACCGCAAACGCCACGCGCGCGCGCGCCGGATCGCTGATCCTGCCGTTCGGTGCCGCGCCGACCGTGCAGCTGCCGCGATTGTCGCCGGCGCCGCCGCGGCGTGTCGAACCGAAACGTCCGCCCGGGACCCAGGTCGCGTTGCTGACCCAGGCGACGACACTGCGCGCCGCACCGGGTGGCGCTCCGATCGCGGCGCAGCCGACGACGACGCCGTTCGGGTCGTCGGTCGCCTATTACGTACGCGAGGTGCGCGACGGTTGGCTGGGCGTCGTCAGTCCGCTGGCGGGCAACAACAGGCTCGGCTGGATCCCGTCCACCGACGCGATCGTCGAGTTCGTCGACTGGAAGCTCGAGATCTCGCTCGCGCGGCGGCAGCTCACGGTCCTGCACGGACGGATGGTGGTGGAGCGCTACTCGATTTCGATCGGACGGCCGACGGCTCCGACCCCGACCGGCGTCTTCGCAGTCACCGATCGCCTGTCGACCGGCGATCCATCTGGCCCGTACGGGTGCTGCATCCTGGCGCTGTCGGCACTCGCTCCGCACGCGATCCAGGACTGGTTCGGGGGAAACCGGATCGCGATCCATTCGACGCCACCGGACACCTACTGGTCGATCGGCGATGCCGTCACCCACGGCTGTATGCACGTCACCATCCCGGAAGGGCAGTGGCTGATCGACCACATCCCGCTCGGGACACCGGCGATCATCCGCAGCGACTGACGGTGCCGATCAGCTGCTGAGGCCGAGCGACGCCAGGATGGCGCTAGCGTCACGATGCTCGTATCGCGCCTCAACCGCTCCGAACCTCGCCACCAGATAGTTGACCTCGCCGATCAGATTGTTGTCGTTCGCCGTCGCGTAGCGCGATAGCACGGCCAGGAACTCGTTGAACTGCTGCTTCAGCGCGGCCGAGTCGCTCGCGTAGACCGACAGGAAGGCGACGCTTCCCGGCGGCACCCGGCCGGGACGGGTGGCGAGCTCCCTGGCGTCCGCGCAGAGGCCGCTCGGGCTAAGCGCGAGCACGGCGCCCTCGGTACTGAGTAGCTGATGGATCGCCTGCGCGGGCGCGGGCTCTGCCCACGCGAGGCCGGTGAGCGAGCTCGACAGCTGCGCGAACGGCTGGTCCGCCTCGGACAGGAACTCGAGCGCCAGGTCCGCGCCGATCTCCTGTCCCAGATCCGACAGCGCCGCCGAGCTTACGCGCGAGGAGGAAAGTGAGGCGATCGGCCCAAGCACGCGCGAGCAGCGCTCGTTGACCGACGCCGCGAACAGCGCGGCGGCTCGGCCTCCAGCGGGAGCGCCGTCGACCAGCGCGAGCAGGTAGGCGCGGTAGTCGCTGAGGGCGCTGCGGTCTGAAGTCCGGTCGCTGTTCGTCGTCGCGGTCGTCGCGGTCGTCGGTGTCGTCGCGGTCGTGCTCGTCGGGGTCGCGCTCGTCCCGGGACCCACCACCGTCCCGAGCGCGGCCGCGGCGGCCGGTCCCGCGGCGAGCGCCGCGGCCGTGGCCGCGAGCAACAGCAGTTTCAACGAGCGTGATCTCATGTTCAAATCAAGTTAACCCGCCGCGCGACGCTGCAGTTGCGCTCGGCCGCAAATGATCTGGCGCGCTCGCGGTCAGGAAGAGCGAGCACCAAGCAGATCGGGAGCACGCCCGGCAGGATTTGAACCTGCGACCTCGTGCTCCGGAGGCACGCGCTCTATCCCCTGAGCTACGGGCGCTTGGGATAACAGCCAGCTTACCGTCCCCGAGTGCAGCCAGGCGATCTGCAAACCTGTGCGCATGGAGCTCGGGAGCTTTGGCGTGTGGACGGGCGGCCGCACGGTAGCCGAAGCAGATCGTCCCGAGGTCGCGCAGCTGGCCGAGCAGCTCGGCTTCGGCGCACTGTGGTTCGGGTTCTCGCCGAGGCTGACCGATATGCGACCGATGCTGGCGGCGACTGAGCGGCTGATCATCGCGACGGGGATCGTCAACGTCTGGCACTACGAGCCCGAGGAGCTCGCGGCCGAGTTCGCGGCGCTCGATCAGGAGTTCCCCGGGCGGACACTGCTGGGGGTCGGGATCGCGCACCCCGAGTCGGTCGAGCAGTACGCCAGGCCGCTGACGAAGATGAGCGCGTTCCTCGACGGGCTCGATCGGGCCGCACCGCCGGTCCCGAAGGACCGCCGGTGCGTCGCCGCGCTCGGCCCGAAGATGCTCGATCTCAGCGCCGAGCGCTCGCTCGGGGCGCACCCGTACTTCACGCCGGTCGAGCACACGCGCTACGCGCGTGAGCGGCTCGGACCGGGG
>Ga0302308_10004874_pt1 | contig 10511 bp, 8 predicted proteins | sample III_Palsa_E3_3_FD_200531 | JGI IMG/M metagenome (GOLD analysis project Ga0302308, IMG submission 200531) | Peat permafrost microbial communities from Stordalen Mire near Abisko, Sweden - III_Palsa_E3_3 | ecosystem: Environmental > Terrestrial > Soil > Palsa > Peat permafrost | place: Sweden... | reverse complement strand
CGGGTCCGCTCCGAGCTCGGCCGCGTCGACGTGCTGTTCAACAACGCCGGGATCTCGCCGACCGATGACGCATCTGTGCTCGACACCTCACTCGAGGCGTGGGAGCGGGTCCAGGCGGCGAACCTGCGGTCGGTGTTCCTCTGCTGCAAGCACGGGATCAGGGCGCTGCTCGAGACCGCGCCGGCCGGCGGGTCGGTGATCAACACGGCCTCGTTCGTCGCGGTGATGGGCGCCGCCACCTCGCAGATCTCCTACACGGCGTCGAAGGGGGGTGTGCTGGCGTTGTCGCGTGAACTGGGGGTCGAGTTCGCGCGGCGCGGAGTTCGCGTCAACGCGCTCTGCCCGGGTCCGGTCGACACCCCGTTGCTGCACGAGCTGTACGCGAAGGATCCTGAGAAGGCACAGCGCCGGCTCGTCCACGTCCCGATGGGCCGCTTCGGCAAGGCGTCTGAGATCGCCGCGGCGGCGCTGTTCCTGGCGAGCGACGACTCGTCCTTCATGACCGCCCAGGCGCTGCTCGTCGACGGGGGGATCGCGGGGGCCTACACGACGCCGCTGTAGTCGTCGGCGCGATGCCACTGTAGTCGTCGGCCCGGCCTCCGGTGGGTCTGCGCGCGCACCTTCGTGCGCCCTCCTGCTTTAGCCGCAGCAATGAGGGGGTGGTGCCCTTGAGGCGGGTTCCGGCGATGGCGGCGGATCGGAGCGACCATAAGTTGTCGAACCCCCGGCCCAGAATGAGGGGTTGTACGCCCAGGTGCGTATATCGACTCTGGATGTACAACCCCCCGAAAATCGAGAGGGGCTTGGCAAGTTTTCGTTGCCCGGAACCCCTCTGAGGCACCCACCCCTTCATTCCTGCGTTAAGTCGGAGGGCGTCCGAAGGGGCGCACGCAACGCGCCGACCGAGCTACGACTGCCGCAGCTTGGCCAGGCCGATCTCGAAGTGGAGCCCGAGGCGCTCGGGCGTGGTGCCGGCCTCGACGATCGCTCGCATCTCCGCGAGGATCTGGATCCGCTCGGGGTCGGGGAGCGCAGCGATCCAGCTCATCGACGCCATGTGCGCGAGGATGCCCTCGGGGTCGGCCTTCGAGAAGGTCGTGACGCGGATCTCGTAGGGCTCGTCGAAACCGCCGTCCTCGCGGACGTACGCCTGCCATGGTCGGCCATCGAAGTGGGGGTGCTCCTGCTGGCGGCTGGTCGCGACGAGCTGGCCGAGCTCGTGCGCCCAGCTGGCGCCGCTCCAGTCGGGCGCGGTGTTGAACAGCGCGATCCCGCCGCCGGAACGCAGCACGCGGCGCAGTTCGGCGAGTGCACGTGGGCGGTCGAACCAGTGGAAGGCGTCGGCGATCGTCGCCGCCGCAACCGATCCGTTGTCGAGCGGGATCGCCTCGGCGACGCCATCGCGGGCGCGCTCGGGGCCGACGTGCGCAACCAGCCGCTCACGCAGCGGCGCCTGCGGCTCGACAGCCGTCACCTCGAAGCCGAACGCCACGAGCGCACGGGTCAACTTCCCCGTTCCGGCGCCGAGGTCGAGCACCGGATCGCCGGCCACGATCCCGAGCTCGGCCGCGAACGCACCGACGACGGCCGGCGCGTACTCGGGCCGACCGCGCTCATAGGCATCGGCGACGCCTGCGAACTGCTGGGCAAGGGGATGCAACTGCACGTCGGCGAAGGATCGCAAAATCGCCTAGTTGGGAGCGACCGCTCCGCGGCGGCGCGATTCGCGCTGCGCGGCGTGGCGCTCGGCGGCATGCTGGGAGGCGAGCGCGCCGCCGATCGCGAGCAGCGTCCAGGTGACCGGGTCCTCGAGGAAATCCGCGTACAGCACCGTGTTCACGAGCAGCGCGATGAAGGCGGCGGCGATCGCGGCTCGCGCCGGGTCGGCTTGGGCGTTCCTGACGAGCGTGACGAGCGCCGCGATCACGAGCGCGAAGTACGCGACCAGGCCGATGATGCCCTGCTCGGCCGCGACCGTGATCGGGATCGTGTGCGAGGCACAGACCTGGGTGCAGCTGCCTGGGTGCTGAGCCTCGTACTCGGCCTCGAACGCGCCCGAGCCGTAACCCCAGAGCGGGCGGTCGCCGAACATCCGCAGACCGCCGCTGACCAGCCCGGCACGCCCGCTGGAGGCGTTGTTGAGGCCGTGCGTGATCCCGAACGTACCCGGTGTGAGCGCGACCACGGCCGCGCCGAGAACGACGACGGCCGCGGCGGCGGCGAGCACGGGGCGCAAGCGCCAGCGCAGCGCTGCCAGCGTCCCGAGGCCGACGAGCAGCGACACGAGGCCGCTGCGCGAAAGCGACAGGACGAGGGCCGCCCAGAGGATCGCGAGCACCGCGGTGAGCCCGAGCGGGAGGCGCCGGCCGCGGGTGTGGAGCAGGAGCGCGGCGACCAGGATCATCACCAGCGCGAGGTAGCGCCCGAAGATGTCCGGGTCGTAGAAGACCGAGTTCACGACGAAGTACGGGTGGGACGCGTTGGTCTCCTCGACCTTCACGTTCAGGAACACCGACTTGGTCGCCTCCTCAACGAACGCGATGCACGCGAACACGATCGCCAGCGCGACGGTCACCTGGAGGCAGCGGATCAGCAGCTCGCGATCCCAATCGAGGTCACGCAGGAGCGCGAGCAGCAGCGCGAACGGAACGTAGAAGAAGACCATGTTCTGCAGCGCCGTGACGAAGTCCACCGAGTAGATCGCCTGGATCGCGTAGAGCACGAGATAGCCGCCGAGCAACTGCTCGAACCGCAGCGGTCCGTGTTGGAGGCGAATCGGGGAGCGCTGCTGGCCGGGGCCGGCCATTGGCGGGCCGGCCCCGGCGCGATAACCGAACACGACGGGTAGCGCCCACGCCAGGCAGGCCGCGCCGATGACGAAGTACAGCGGCACGAGCAGGTTCGAGGCGTGGCCACCCACGGTGATCGGGATCCGGAACGGCAGCGTCAGCGCGGCGAGCGGGCCGAGCAAGCGCGGGCGGCGGGCGATCGCCGTCGTGAGCGCGCCGAGCGCGAGCAGGGCAACGGCGGCACCGAGGCCGGCTTCAAGCGGGTCGCGATGCACGCTGCTCAGTCGCGGCGAGTCCCAGATATCGGCCAGCAGGAGGGCCGCGGCCAGCACGAGCGCACCCAGCATCGCCCACGCCCGGCCCGTGTCCTCACGGGCCATCATCACCGCGGCGGCGAGCAGCGCGACCACGATCACGCCGACCTTGGGGAGCGGACCGGCAAGCGCTGCGAAGGCGATCACGCGGCGAGAATCTAGACGGTGCCGGGCGCGAGCCGAGCGTGATCGCCGGTGGCTCGGTGAGGGATCCTCTACCCTCTGGGCCCATGCGTCTCGCGAAGCTCGTGACGGCGTGCGGGCTGTCGGCGTTCCTGGTCGCAGCCTGCGGCATCAAACAGAAGCCGCTCGCCGGCACCGCACAACTCGAGTCCGCACGCGGCAATCACGCGGCGGTCGATGATCCGCGGCTGCGGCACGCCAAGTGCCTGCGCCACGATCACTACCGGATCTACGAATACCGGACGGCGGCCGACCACCTGCCCGTGATCCAGATGGGGAAGCCGGCGGTGGGGCCGCTGATCGTGTTCGAGCCGACGCCGGGCATCGCCCAGGGACTGCAGATCCAGGGGCAGGATGAGGCCGCGGAGATCATCGGGACGGCGCTGGTGTTCCCGAACCTCGCCTCGGACCGAGAGATGACCAAAGTGGAGACCTGCGTCTCGCTCGGCGTCGTCGGCTGAGCTGAGCGAGGAGAGCAGATCGTGTCAGTACCTACCGCAGAGCCAACCGCGCCGACGTTCGAGGAGCACCAGGGGCCGAGCCTGGCGGGTGCCCCGCCTCGCTTCGGCGGCTGGCGCTTGTACATGCTGATGGCCGCCGGCGCGCTCGGAATCGCCGCGCTGTCCCTGGCGCTGCCGTCGACGCCGAGTTACGACCCATGGGCGTGGCTCGTCTGGGGCCGCGAGATCCTGCACGGGAGCTTGCACACGCCGGGCGGCCCGACGTGGAAGCCGCTGCCGGTGGTCTTCACGACCGTGTTCGCGCTGTTCGGCTCCGCGCAGCCGAACCTGTGGCTGATGATCGCCCGCGCGGGCGCGGTGATGGCGACGCTGATGACGTTCAAACTCGCCTTCCGGCTGACATCCTGGCTCCCGGTCGGGCTCGGCAACCGGGTCACCGAGGGGCGCGCCGCGCTCGGCGAGACGCTCGTCGAGTGGGCCCCGGCGCTGCTCGCGGGGTTGATCGCAGCGGTCGGGCTCGCGCTGTCAGGAAATCTCCTGTCCGACAGCACGCTCGGCTACTCGGAGGGACTAGCGGTCGCTGCGTTGCTCGTCGGACTCGAGCGCCACCTCGACGGCCACCCCCGGCAGGCGTTCGCGCTCGGTTTCGTCGCGGCCCTCGATCGCCCAGAGATCTGGCTGTTCTGGGGTCCCTATGGCCTGTGGCTGATGTGGAAGGACCCCGGCGCGCGCAAGCTCGTGATCGGGCTGGCGGTGCTGACCTTGTTCCTCTGGTTCGTGCCGCAGAAGTGGGGCGGCGGGTCGTTCACGAGCGGGATCAATCGCGCCCAGCACCCGCGCAAGAACAGCGCCGCCTTTGCGGCGTGCCCGTTCTGCACCGAGCTCGCCCACCACGCTTGGACGCTCGTGCTGCTCCGGATCAAGCTCGCCGCGCTGCTCGTGATCGGAGCTGCCGGCGTCGTCCTGGGCCGGGCGATGCGGGCGCGGGGCGGCGTCTCGCTGCTGGGCCGGCGCGAGCGTGCGCTGGCGTTGCTCTCGCTCTGCGGCCTGTTCGGGTACGCGTGGTGGATCCTCGTCGCGATCGAGACGCAGGCCGGCTTCTCGGGCAACGATCGCTACCTCGTGATCGGCTCGGGCTTCATCGAGATCTGCGGCGCCGGCGGGTTCGGATGGGCGGCGATCGAGTTGGCGCGCTGGGTGCGGCGGCGTCTCGGCGCTCGCCGGGCGGACGGCGGCACTGGGCGGGGCGCCAGCTTGACGCTGCTCGCCGCCTGCACCGCGCTGTTCGCGGCCGTGTTCGTGTTCCTCCCCAACTGGGTCGGCGGCAACACGATCGATATCCCCGCGACGCACCGCTCGCTCGTCTACCAGGCGGACCTCCGTAGGGACCTCGTGTACCTGATCAACCGTGCGGGCGGGGTGAAGAAGCTCGAAGCGTGCGGCGCCGGCCACGTGATGGTCGAAGGCTTCCAGGTGCCGATGGTCGCGTGGTACTTCGACGCGCGCACGATCGACATCGAGGACCAGCCCAATACCGATCCGGACGGCGAGGCGAACCCGCCGACGCCGTGGCCGAACGTGATCTTCCAGGACCGCGATACCGGGAGCGCGGCGCTGCTCCCGGCGCCACAGACGATCATCGACTGGGAGCACGAAGGCGCTACCGAATTCGCCCACTTCGTCAGGACGAAGACGATGTTCTTCTTCGAGGACTGCGCGCCGCAGCCGAAGGACTCGCCGGCCAGGTACCAGAGCTGATGGCGACGACCAGCGTTCGGCGCCTGTTTGCGCTGCTCCCGGGGGAGCTGCGGTTTCCGGTTCCCGGCTGGTATCTGCGACTGCCCGAGTGGGCGCGGGTCGGCGGCTTCCTGCTGATTGTCAGCGCAGTCTCGCTGTACTTCCGGACACGCTTCATCAGCGGGCAGTTCTGGATGGACGAGGGGATCACCGTCGGGATCGCCTCGCACCCACTGACGGCGATCCCCGGCGTCCTGCGGATGGACGGATCGCCGCCGCTGTTCTACATGCTGCTGCACATCTGGATGTCGTGGTTCGGCGACTCCGAGGCTGCCACCCACTCGCTCGCGCTGCTGTCGGGGATGCTGACGATCCCGATCTCCTACTGGGGAGCACGCAAGATGTTCGGGGCGTCGGTTGCGGCGTTCGCGGCCGTGCTGTTCGGGACCAACGTGTTCATCTCCGTGTACAGCCAGGAGACGCGGATGTACTCGCTGATGGCGCTGCTCGGGCTGCTCGCGACGATCGGCTTCCTGCAAGGCTTCGTGTACAGGCGCCGGCGGTACGTGATCCTGTTCGCGCTGGCGCAGGCGGCGATGCTGTACACGCACGCGTGGGCGCTGTTCTACGGCGCCGGCTCGCTCGTGGCGCTGAGCGTGCTGTGGCGGATGAGCGACGAGGCCGACCGCGAGAACATGATCCGCGACGCGGTGTTCGCGTACGGCGGCGCGGGTCTGCTGTTCCTGCCGTGGCTGCCGAACTTCCTGTTCCAGACGATCCACACGGCTGCTCCGTGGGATGTGGCGCCACGGTTCGGCGCGCCTGTCCAGTTGTCGCGCAACGTCCTCGGCGGGGACCGCGTGACCGCCGCGATCCTGCTGCCGGCGCTGATCGGGCTTGCGCCGCTGCTCGGCGGGCGCGAGCGCCGCAGCCGCGAGGCGCGGGTCGTGTGGGTGCTGATCGCGATTCCGACGATCACGCTGCTGCTCGCGTGGGCCGCTTCGCAGATCACCCCCGCGTGGGTCCCGCGCTACTTCGCGCCGATCGTCGCGCCGATCCTGTTGCTGGCGGCGATCGGGATGGCCCGCGCCGGGCTGCTCGGTGTGATCGGGCTGTTGCTGTCGGTCGCGTTCCTGATCTTTCCCGCGGAGTACGCGCCCGAGCTCAAGAGCGACATGAAGGACGTTGCGGCCGAGGTCGCGCCGCTGCTGCGCCCGGGCGACCTCGTGATCGTCGGGCAGCCCGAGCAGACGCCGCTTGCCTACTACTACCTCCCCGCCGGGCTGCGGTTCGCCAACACCGCCAACAGCACGGTCCTGCGGGATCCCTCGTACATGAATTGGGTCAATGCGCTCAAGCGGTTGAAGCACACGCACGCCGCGACGGTCGTGCCGAAGCTGCTGGCGAGCGTCCGCGTCGGCCAAGAGGTGCTGTTCATCAGACCGCTGACCGACAACGCGGGTGACTGGACGGCGCCGTGGACGCGCTACGTCAGGCGCCGCTCGGCGCAATGGGGTGCGATCATCTCCCATGACAAGCAATTCGTCGCACGAGCCTGGGCTCCGCACAGCTATCGCGGCGCCTGCTGCGTCGCCGACAGTGCCGTCCTCTACCAGAAGGTCTCCTGATCGATATGCCCGAACCGACTGCCAAGACCGCGAGTTCTCGCGGTGCCGAGATAACGCCGGAGCGACCCGTCGTCGTGCTGGGCGGCGGACCCGCCGGCCTGACCGCCGGCTACCTGCTCGCCAAGCAGGGCAAGCCCGTGGTCGTGCTCGAGTCGAGCGATCAGGTCGGCGGGATCGCCAGGACCGAGGTGCGCGACGGATACCGCTTCGACCTCGGCGGCCACCGCTTCTTCACGAAGGTCAAGGAGGTCGACGACCTCTGGCACGAGATCATGAAGGAGGAGTTCCTCAAGCGGCCCCGCAAGAGCCGGATCTACTGGCGGCGCAAGTTCCTCGAGTACCCGCTCCAGGGCATGGACGTGATCAGGAAGCTCGGCCCGTGGGAGCTGTTCCTGTGCGGGATGTCGTACATGTGGGCGACGCTCAAGCCGAAGGGGCGCGAGGAGACCTTCGAGGACTGGGTCTCGAACCGCTTCGGCCGGCGGCTGTTCAACCACTTCTTCAAGGCCTACACGGAGAAGGTGTGGGGCGTTTCGACGAGCGAGATCCGCGCCGAATGGGCGGCACAGCGAATCAAGGGGCTGTCCTTCTTCTACGCGGCCAGGGCCGCATTCCTGGGGAACAGGGGCAACCAGATCAAGTCCCTGATCGGCGAGTTCAACTACCCGCGCTTCGGGCCGGGTCAGATGTGGGAGCAGATGATGGATGACATCCGCTCCCACGGTGGCGAAGTGCGCCTGAACGCGCCCGTGACGCGGCTGCGGACCGACGGCGGGCGAATCGTCGAAGTCGTCGCCGGCGGGGAGACGCTGACCCCGTCGCACGTGATCTCCTCGCTGCCGCTTCGTACGACGGTCGGGATCGCGGATCCCGAGGCCCCCGGACGGGTCCGCGACGCCGCCCGGGGACTGCGCTACCGGGACTTCCTGACCGTCCTGCTGGTGCTCACCGAGACGAACATCTTCGAGGACAACTGGATCTACATCCACGAGCCCGACGTGCGCGTCGGGCGCATCCAGAACTTCCGCTCCTGGAGCCCGTTCATGGTGCCCAACGACGAGGATGGCTCGATCGGGCTGGAGTACTTCTGCTGGGAAGGCGACGACCTCTGGACGATGGACGACCAGGAGCTGGTCAAGCTGGCGACTCGCGAGCTCGTCCAGATCGGCCTCGCGCGGCCCGAGATGGTCAAGCGCGGCTTCGCGGTTCGCGTCCACAAGGCGTACCCGATCTACGACGCCGAATACGCCGAGCGGGTCGCCACGATTCGTGGCTGGCTCGAGACGATCTCCAACCTGCAGCAGGTCGGCCGCAACGGCCTGCATCGCTACAACAACTCAGACCACTCGATGCTCACCGCGATGCGAGCCGTCGACAACATCCTCCTCGGATCCGAGCACGACATCTGGGCGGTCAACGCCGAGAGCGTCTACCACGAGGAGCAGGTCGAGCCCGAGCAGCCGTACAAGAATCCGCCGACCACGCCGGCGATGCAGCAGCCGCTCGCTTCCGAGCGCTAGCGTGCACCCGGGATGAGCATGGTCGAGCTGGCTTGGGTGCGGGCAGGGCGATCGACCCGCGTCATCGCGCTGCTCTGCGCAACCGCGCTGCTGGGCGCGCTGCCGGCGATCGCGCTCGGCGCCGGCAGCACCAGCACGGTCGCGCCGGCGCTGCCGGACAGCACGAGCCCCTTCTCTCCCGGCGTGCCCGCGACACCCGTGCCGACGACAACGACGACGGCCACGACTCCGGTCGTGTCGACGTCGAGCTCGTCCTCGGGCGGCGGGCTCAGCGGCGAGAGCGCGCTGTTCATCGCGATCGGGGCGTTGATCGTGCTCGGCGGGATCGCCTACTTCATCTGGCACGACGCGCGTCGTCACGCGCCTGTGAGCGCGACTGACTTGAGCGTTACGGCCGGCGGGCGCAGCGGCTCGAAAGCGCCGCCGAAGTCGCGCAAACTGTCGGCTGCGGAGCGGAGGCGGCGCAAACGCGGGCGGGCCCGGTAGGCGGGTTCGGCTTGGGGGCCCGTGCGGGGGTCTCCTTCCCCCGCGGCGCTCTGGGTTGGTCGGGCGCGGTTTGGTGTCTTGGGTTCGCCGCGATCGCGGGGGTAGGAGATCCCCGCACCGGCCTCGGGGCCGCCGTGGGTTGGGCTCGGCCGCGCGGCGCTTGCCTCCCGGCCTTGGCTCCTAGCGCTCTGAGATCAGCGTCTTGCGCGAGATGTGGATGCTGAGTCGACTTGCTCGCTTGCGTAGGCCTGGGCCGATTGGCTGGTGGCGTTGGTCGCGCTGACCACGACGGTGATGTAGGAGCCTGCCGCGCTGCTCGTCAGCCGCGGTGAGAGTCGCCCGGTGCCTCCCGCCAGTGGCGTGCCGCCCTGGTCGGTCGCCGCGGCACAGAGCGCCCAGTGGAAGGCGAACTTGAGTCGCGAGCTGGTCTTCCAGGCACCACTGGTTGCGATCAGGCGATGCCCCGGGGCAGCCTTACCCTCGAGCTTCGGCGGCGCCGTGCTGTCGACGTAGCCTGTCGCTGGCTCCGTCACCGCGAACATCGCGACACCCTGGTCGTTCTCACCCAAGGGGACCGCCACCAGGCCTCCGGAGGGGCTGAAGACGACCTCGAGTGGGTTCAGGTTGGCGCCGACCGAGACGGGCGATCCCGGGGCCGGGTCGAGGCTGCCGTCCGAGCCTGCGGAGAAAACCGACACCGTCCCCGAGGCGTTGGCCGTCGCGAGCAGCGTGCCGTCCGGGCTGAACGCGACGGAGACGGGGTTGTCGCCGGTCGTGAACGGCGAGCCGGGAACCTGAGTCCTCATCGCTCCAGTCGGCGGTCGCGAGGAGGTTCCCGGAGGGGCTGAACACGACCTGAATCGGCGTGGTGCCGGCACCGGTCGAAACAGGCGAGCCTAGGCTCGTCAGCGCGCCGCCCGAACCCACGGAGTGCATCGACACTGTCGGGCCACCCTGGTCGAGCGAGGCAAGCAGCCCCCCTGACGGGCTGAAAGCGATTGATATCGGAGCCTGAGCTTCGGTTGCGTGCGCGTGCGACCGACCCTGCTCCCGCAGTTGAAGGACATTCCGGTCTCCGTTCTCGCTGGATTGGGTTGTACGACCCTGAGCGATCAGGCAAGCCTCACTAACCGCGTCGCACACGTATCCAACGCCTCGTCTAAGGGAAAGTTCCGAGGGCGCTGGTCATTTAGGCAGCGTCGTCTTTGAGAGCGCGCTTGGCGCGCAGGAGCTGGCGCTCGACGGTGCGCCGGCTGTCGCCGGTCGCGGCGGCGATCTCGGCGTAGCGGTAGCCGGCTCCGTGCAACCAGACCATCCGTTGCTGCCGGGGCGGGAGCCGGCGGATCTCGGCGAGTTGCTCGTACAGCTCGGCGAGGCGCTCGGGGCCCGGCTC
>Ga0302308_10004868_pt1 | contig 10519 bp, 8 predicted proteins | sample III_Palsa_E3_3_FD_200531 | JGI IMG/M metagenome (GOLD analysis project Ga0302308, IMG submission 200531) | Peat permafrost microbial communities from Stordalen Mire near Abisko, Sweden - III_Palsa_E3_3 | ecosystem: Environmental > Terrestrial > Soil > Palsa > Peat permafrost | place: Sweden... | reverse complement strand
AGGGTGAGGGATGGAAGTTGGTGGTGGTTGGGCTGCTCTTCATGTCCTGCAATAACATGCTGCTGACGTGGGGAGAGAAGCTGGTGCCGTCGGGGTTCGCGTCGCTGATCGTGTCCACGATGCCGATCATGATCGCGCTGATCGAGATGGTCCTGCCGGGCGGCGACGCGCTGAATAGACGCGGGTGGGCTGGGACAATATTGGGCACAATGGGAATTGGCGTGTTGGTGTGGCCGTCACTGCGCGCGGGCGCGTCGCATGGGAATGGCGGCTCGCAGACGCTGGTGGGAGTCTGGGTGTTGTTGGGTGCGGCGCTGGCCTTCGCCATCGGCTCGATACTCTCGCGGCGATTTCACTTTACGGCTGATACGTTTGTTGCGACCGGATGGCAGATCGGGGCGGCGGGAATCTTCAATGCGACGCTGGCATTTGCCACCGGCGGATGGCAGCGCGCGGCGTGGACGTGGACAGGCTTCGGTTCGATTGTGTACTTGTCGATCTTCGGGTCGATCTTCGGGCTGGTCGCGTTTACGTACCTGCTGCAGAATGTTGCGGTGACGAAGGTGTCGACGTATGCGTTTGTAAACCCGGTGATTGCGGTACTGCTGGGGATGCTGCTGTTCCATGAACGGCTGGTGAAGACGGAGATTGCGGGCATGGCGGTGATTGTCTGCGCGGTAGCGATGGTGGTGTATAGCCGCGTGGATCGCGGCAAGCGTGAGATCGTGGGCATGGCGGGCGAGGCCGTGGAATAAGATTAACTCGTTAAGCTCCTATTGGAATTGGATATGGGAAGCCAGGGGTGGCGCAATTCGTCTGCAAGGGGTTCCAACGGACACAATGCGAAGTGCGAATGCAGGCAAGAGGGAGGGTACCTATCTCCCTTCTCTGGATGGATGGCGCGCAATTGCGATCCTAGCGGTGATCCTCTTTCATTGCCAGGTTCTGCATTGGGGCAAAATCTCAGACTCATGGCTGCATGTGATGGGATGGCGCGGGGTGGACCTCTTTTTTGCGCTGAGTGGATTTCTCATTTGCGGGCGACTGCTGCAAGAAGAAGCGCGGAACGGCGGAATCTCCATGCGCAGTTTCTACATACGTCGGATATTTCGAATTCAGCCGGTTGCCCTGACTTATCTTGCCGTCGTCTCTGTTCTCATTCTTACTGGAGAGCTTTACAAGCTTGACCGATACAGTGAATCTCCGTGGTCGACCGTTGTCACGTCCATCCTGATGGTTCGCAATGTTTTTACGAAGACGTTTTTCTTCGAAACGGCACATTTCTGGAGTCTTTCGGTCGAGGAGCAGTTCTACATTTTTCTACCGACGTTCCTGGTGCTCTGCAAGCGGTACAGGCTGGCTGCGTTGGCGGGTTTGTTCGTTGCTGCGAATATCTGGCGAGTTATCTACCTTTCGACACCTCGTCCGGCGTACATTTTTCAAAGAACGGATTTGGTGTGTGCCCCGATTCTCTTGGGATGTGTCTTCGCGTTGGCGCTTGCCCGGCCTCGATTGCGTGCACTGACGCAAGCTTGTCTGCTTCCCTGGGTTGCCCTATCGTATGCGGTATTGATCTTCGTTGTGACAGGGCTGCACCACTCGCGCGTGGACTATGTGCTGACTGTTTTGATGTATCCGCTCCTCATCACAGCAACAACACTGCATCCGGCTTCCTGGACGACGCGGTTCCTGGAGCTAGCTCCGCTGCGATACGTGGGCCGAATCTCTTATAGCCTTTATCTCTGGCAGGAACTGTTTTTTAATCCGTTTTCGCCTGCGCCGCCTCACACCTTCCGTTCCCACCTACTGCTTTGCTGGATTGGCACGTTTGGTTGCGCAATCGCGAGCTACTATCTGATCGAACGGCCGATGGTCCGGCACGGCCATAGGATCGCCAAGCGGTTTGACCTGCAAAAGCTGGAGAAGAGTCAAAGCTTCGGTTCTGCTGAGACTGCAAAAGTCCAGTAAGCATACCGCCATTCGCTCCAGCGAAGCCTTTTTAATTTCTGTATGTCGGCCGGGCTCGTTTTTCTTCGTTGGGTTCCACGAGTGTCGAATAGAAGCCAAATATTGTTACGTGCTCCGGTGCCGCATCACTCACGCGCTGGAGGCAGAAATTCCTGATGGTAGTCTAACCTCACCCGATATGGCTTCTGACTTCGTTCTTTCGGATGCACCGCAAGCGCGAAACACATTGAAGAGCGAGCGGCCAAACCCGCTCCTGGTCTTCCTGTCCGAGCACTCGCTGGGACTACTCCTCGCCGGCTGCCTGGCGAGCGTCTTGCTGACGGAAGTCATCGACCTGCTCTTCTATCCGGAGTGGACCATCGCCGACTGGCTCATCAATTACAGTCATGGATTCGTCCGCCGCGGCTTTACGGGCCAGGTCATCCTGTTCCTGGCGCACCTCGTCCACCTTCCGCCCACTATCACTGCGATGATCGTGCAGATGATCATTTACGTGGCCTTCCTTCGCTGCGTCTATTTGCTCGCCAACCCACTTCGCCGGGATGTGCTCTGGTACGCCTTGCTGTTTTCGCCGGCCACTATGGCCTTCATGGCGATCAACATAGGCAGCGGCTGCCGCAAGGAGTTGCTACTGCACGCCGCGCTGGCCGCCATCATCTTGTTGGCCCTGCGAAAAGCGAACCCCGTGCTCCTCTCGCTGACGCTAACGATCTTGCTGACCGTGCTCGTTCTTTCGCACGAGACCATGGCCAGCTGCTTCCTCTACTTCTTTGCAGCGGTTGCCGTCGGTACCGGCAGCCTGCGGCTCTCGGCTAAAATCCTGGCGCTTCCCTACGCCGTCGCGGCCGTATTGGAAAACATCGTGCGCCACCACATCGGCACCTTGCCGGTCTCGATCGGCATCTGCGAGGCCATTGGCGGCCGCTGGGTCGGCGCCGTCAATACCGGCACTAACCTCTGCGGCGGCGCCATAGGCCACCTCAGCTGGCCTATCAGCACGTACCGACTGGAGGCAATCTCTTTCCGAGTTTTCTGGCCGCTTTATGCGGTCTGTGGCTTGCTGTCGATCATCCCGCTGGCCGCGGCCCTTGTCGTGCTCTATCGCCGCGACGGCAAGCGCTATGAGGTCAAGGTGATCGCCTGGACCGCTGTCCTGTCCGCGCTGGCAACCAGCCCGCTCTTCTTCATGGCCGTCGACTGGGGACGTTGGATCTACATGCAGACCGAATGCCTTATGCTCTTGATCCTGATGGCCGCGCACAGCGCCCCAGGCTTTCTCAAAACATCCACTTCACCCCCCGTCGGCGAAGGCAAACCTTGGCGCAAACCCCTGCTCGCGGCCACCTTCGCCTACTGCACCCTTTGGACGCTACCGATCATCGGGATAAACTCGCAGCGGTTTGGCTATCTCAGCGTTCCGCCGGCGCTTCTTTCTGAAGTCCGCTATATCCTTCATCAACAGAAGTGGGGCGATACCGACCGCGGGTTCTAGCTCGCCACAGATCCAGCGGTCTTTCACGCCTTGGAGAGGAGTCGAGGCCGCGGTTCCGCGGAGATGGATGGGCTCAATAGGCCTTCCTCTGTGCGGTTACTTTCGCTTCCAGCGGACGCCTTCCTTGGAGTCTTCGAGGAGGATACCTTTTTCCAGGAGTTCGTTGCGGATGGCATCGGCGCGGGCGAAGTTGCGCTGTTGCTTAGCCTGGGTGCGCTCGGCTACCAGGGCGTCGATGCCGGCATCCGTTAGGGCGCCGCTCCCGAAGGTCTCAAGGACCTCGGGGGAGACGTCGGCCATGCGGCCTTCAGCTTCGGCCCAGGTGAGGGCTGCGCGAGTGAGATCGGCGTCGCGGTCTTCGAGGACAGCGAAGATAGAGTCGAACTTGTTGAGCAGGGCGAGGGTCTCTTCGGCATCGAAGCGAGTGAGCCGGGACTGATCCGCGGCGGTGTTGACGGCGCGCAGAACGTCGAAGATGGCGGCGCGGGCCTCGGCGGTGTTGAGGTCGTTGTTCAGCGCGGCGGTGAAGTCGAGATCCCCTTTTCGGATCAAGTTGGTGAGGGAGTCGTCGGCGGGCGGCGTGTCCGGCCAGCTGCTCTTGCGGATGCGGTCGTTGAACGTGCGCAGACGATCGACCGCGTTCGTCGATTCGATGAGGCCGTCGAAGGTGAAGTTGAGCTGGTGGCGATAGGGCACGCTGAGCAGTAGAAAGCGGATGGCCGAGGCGCGGTATCCCTTGAGCAGGAGGTCGCGGAGGGTGAAGAAGTTGCCCTCGGACTTGGACATCTTCTTGCCTTCGACGAGCAGGAAGCGAACGTGGAACCAATGGCGCGCGAAGGGTTTGTGCGTGGCAGCTTCCGATTGCGCGATCTCGTTCTCGTGGTGCGGGAACATGAGGTCTTCGCCGCCGGCGTGGAGGTCGAAGGAGTCTCCGAGGTATTTCATGGCCATGGCGGAACACTCGATGTGCCAGCCGGGGCGGCCGGGGCCGAGGGGCGTATCCCAGGAAGCCTCGCCGGGTTTAATGGCTTTCCAGAGGGCGAAATCGCGGGCAGAATCTTTTTCATACTCGTCGAGATCCTTGCCCGAGAGTTTTCCGTAGCCAGGAAAGCGGGCGATGCGGAAGTACCAGCTGCCGTCTTCGGCCTTGTAGGCGATGTCCTGCGCGGCAAGGCGCTCGATGAGGTCGACCATGCCGGCAATGTTTTCCGTGGCGCGGGCGATGTCTTCGGGGCGCTCGATATTGAGGGCGTCCATGTCCTCGAAGAAGGCTCGCTCGAAGCGGGCGCTGTATTCACCGATGGGTTTGCCGGCAGCGGTGGCGTTGCGGATGATCTTGTCATCGACGTCGGTGATGTTCATGACGTGGTGAAGGGGGAGGCCATTGAGGCGGGCGGCGCGGCGCAGCACGTCGACGTGCAGGAAGGTGCGGAAGTTGCCGATGTGTCCGTAGTCGTAGACGGTGGGGCCGCAGCAATAGAAGCGCAGGGCGTGGCCGTCCGAGGCGAAGAGCGGTTCGTTTTTCCCGGAGAGAGTATTGAAGAGTTCGAGGGGCAAGGTTACGGATTCTTTCGTGGAGAGTCGTCACTCTTGATTGTAGATGGAGGCGTGGGGATCGTCCGCGAAAGGACCTGCTGATGCAGCTCGTCGATGTCTGAAACGCCGCTGATGACGGCAGAATTCTCCGACTCGTAGAAGCGGAGATCGCCGACGATGCTGCCGATCCGGGTAATTTGTTGGCTCAGGAGGTCCGAGTACTGGTCCTGCTGCGCCGGCGTAAGCTGCGCGGGATCGAAGTGGCTGGCCGCGTCCTCTGCCTGGGTGTTGGCGAGGAAGGTCTCGAGCTCATCGCTGGAGTGGAACCAATCGAAGATGGCTTGTTGCAGGAAGTCGCGCTGGGCGTAGAGCTCTTCGTAGATGGAGGCCTGTTCGCGCGGCAGGAGAGACAGCTCGGAGCTGTCGCGGGCGGAGGTCCAGGCGCCGGCGCTGGGCAGAAAGGGGTCTCCGCTGGCACGTGCAGGGAGTTGGGGCAGGGAGGTTGAGGCGGCCCCATGGCGCAGGGCATCGACGTTGCTGCGCTGGGCGACGAAGTAGCTGCTCTCGCGTTGAAACACGTCGATATCACGGCTCAGGATCTGCTCGTTGCGCAAGGCTTCGGCGCGGAGATCGCGCTCGAGGACGTGGCGCTGGTGAAGGCGGTGGAAAGCAGCCACGGTGTGCTCAAGGCTAATCGCGATCAGCAGGCCCGCGGTGATGGTGCCGAGGTGGATCCAGAAGTCCCTCCAACTGAGCAGGGGGTGCTGTGGGGGATGCACATCCATGGGCGATCGTCCTTCACTGGCAGGTTTGAATCCACTTGAGAGTACCAAACCGCGGACAGCGTGCCCAACGAAGGAATCTTAGCCGAGGCGCAGTTGCGGGGTTGGCTCGAGCGTGTCGGCAGCGAACTGGCGGCCGCGGAACTTAGGCCACGCGGCGGCGGCGATCATGGCGGCATTGTCGGTGGAGAGCGCAATGCTCGGGAAAGCGATCGGAAGCCGTGTTGCGGAAGCCATGTTTGCGAAGATAGCGCGCAAGTGGCTGTTAGCTGCAACGCCGCCGCTCACGAGGATGCCGCGCGCTCCGTAGTGCTGCGCGGCGTTGAATGTGGCGCGGGCGAGATTCTTGACGACTGCGTTCTGGAAGCTGGCGATGAGGTTGAGGGTTTCGGCGTCGAGGTGCGGCAGCGCGCGGGCGAGACTGGTCTCGTCCGGCTTTGCTTTATGCAGGCCGATGGCGCGGAAGGCCTGCTCGCGGGCAGCGATGGCGGGCTGCATACCGTGCAACTCGACGTAGCGGCGCGCTGCTGTCTTGATGCCGGAGAAAGACATGTCGAAGCGCGTGGCGTCTTCTTCGGGCGAGAGAGCGGCTTCGCGGGCCAGCTTGGGCGCGGTATTGCCGGTCGCCTTGTGTTTAATCTGCGCGAAAGGGAAGAGTGTGGTGTCGGCGGTTCCGTGCGCGGCGAGGGCGTCCATCCAGGGGCCGCCGGGGTAGGGCAGGCCCAGCAGCTTGGCTACCTTGTCGTAGGCTTCGCCGGCCGCGTCATCGAGCGTCTTGCCGACGCTGCGGTAATGCCATGTGTGCTCCGGTGTGCGGGCGGCGAGATAGAGGTGTGTGTGTCCGCCGCTGACGACCAAGGCGAGGATCGGTGATCCGTCGGCGAAGGAATTGCCCATCAGGACGGCGTGAATGTGGCCTTCGAGGTGGTTGACGGCGATCAGCGGGAGATCGGCGCCAAAGGCGAGGGCCTTCGCGAAGCTGATGCCGACCAGCAGAGCGCCGGCGAGGCCCGGCCCTTCCGTGACGGCGACGGCGGCAAGGTCGGAGTAGCCAACGCCCGCGCGCTGCATTGCTTCGCGGACGATTGGGACGATGGCTCGGAGGTGTTCGCGCGAGGCAAGTTCAGGGACGACGCCGCCGTAGTTGCTGTGGATGAGCTGCGAGGCGACCACGTTGGACAGGACTTCGTGGCCATCGCGAACAACGGATGCGGAGGTCTCGTCGCAGGAGCTTTCTATACCGAGGATGAGCGTGCCAGGCACGAGGTTTATCGTACTAGGAAGGGGGGGGAGAATCACCGGCCTATGTCGAGACTGGAAAGCGAGCACTACGTTGCGGCGTTTCGGATTGTGCGGCGGCTACGCGCGCTTGGGCATATGGCATACTTTGCCGGCGGCTGCGTGCGCGATCTGCTGCTGGGCGAGGTGCCGAAGGATTTCGATGTGGCCACGTCGGCGACGCCCAAGCTGGTGCTGGCAGCGTTTCCGCGGACCGAATCTGTGGGCGCGCACTTTGGGGTCGTGCTGGTCATCGATCATCTGGCGCAGGTGCGGGTGACGACCGAGGTGGCCACGTTTCGGCATGACGGTGCGTATACAGACGGGCGCCGGCCGGATGCCGTGCAGTTCTCAATGGATCCGCGCGAGGATGTGCTGCGGCGCGACTTCACCATCAACGGGCTCTTACTGGATGCGATTGCCTACGAGGCCGGCGACCGGCTGGAGGATTGCGTCCTGGATTATGTGGGCGGACGCGGCGATCTGCACGCCCGGCTGGTGAGGGCGATCGGCGAACCCAAGCTGCGGTTTGCGGAGGACAAGTTGCGCATGCTCCGCGCCGTGAGATTTGCAGCCCGGTATGCGTCCCGTGGGTTCGCGATCGAGCGGCGGACGACGGACGCAATCTGGCAGGAGGCGCCGTCGATCCACGTCGTGTCCGCTGAACGCGTGCGCGATGAGTTGACGAGAATTCTCACCGAGGGCGGGGCACGGCGCGGGTTCGAACTGCTGGACGAGACGCGGTTGCTGGTTGAGGTGCTGCCAGAAGTGAAGCGGATGCAGGGCGTCGAGCAGCCGCCGGAGTATCACCCGGAGGGCGATGTGTGGGTGCATACGCTGATGCTGCTGGATGAGCTTCCGGCGGGGGCGAGCCCAACCTTGGCGTGGGGGATGCTGCTGCATGATGTAGGCAAGCCGGCTACGTTTACGCCGCCGGATCCAGCGCGGCGCGGGGATCGGATCCGGTTCAATGGCCATGTGGATGTAGGCGTTGCGGTAGCGCGAACGATCTTGACGCGGCTGCGCTTTAGCAATGAGGAGTGCGAACAGATTCTTGCGCTGATCAAGCATCACATGCAGTTTGGCGATGTGATGCAGATGAAGCAGTCGACGCTGAAGAGATTTCTAAGGTTGCCGCAGTTTGAGGAACATCTGGCATTACACCGTGCAGATTGCCTGAGTTCTCATGGAAAGCTCGACATGTATGAGTATGCGAAGAAGCACCTGGAGGAGATGGGCGAGGAGCAGATTCGGCCTAAGCTATTGTTGACGGGCAATGACTTAATTGCTACAGGGTACAAGCCGGGGCCGGGCTTCAAGGCGATGCTGGAGGCGGCAGAGGATGCGCAGCTGGAGGGGTCGGTGAAGACGAAGAAGCAGGCGCTGCGGCTCGTAAAAGAGACGTTTCCGGAATAGGAGGTACGCTTCCGGAGAAATTTATTTCCGCGGCGTGCCCCACAGGGTAAACTTCCGACAATCCGATGCAGTTCAACTCTAAGGAGCTTTGGTATGGCAGACGTCGTGGTAGCTGGAACAGCTGAACCGGGTGGGCTTTCGCAGGTAGAGCGCGTTGTGGATACGTTCGTGGCGCCGAGCAAAACATTCACCGATATTTTGCGCAGTACGAGCTGGTGGCTGCCATTTCTGCTGTTGGTGATCTTTGCCGCCGCGTCGGCATTTGCAGTCAGCCAGAAGATAGGGTTCGATCGCGTCGCAGAAATGTCGGTGCAGCAAAATCCCAAGTCAGCCGACCGGCTGGCGCAGCTCCCCCCCGAACAGCGTGCGGCGCAGATGAGAATTGCGACGGCCATCACGAAAGATGCGACGTATGCCGGGGGCATCTTTATTTTGATTATCGTGGCGATTGCGGCGTTGCTGAACTGGGCAAGCATGAACTTTGGGTTCGGCGCGAGGACGACGTTCGGGCAGAACTTTGCGGTGGTGATGTACGCCACCCTCCCACTCATTTTCTTGTACCTGTTGAACGTCGTGCTGGTGTACGCGGGCGTCAACACGGAGACCTTCGACCTGAAGAATCCTGTCGGCACGAATCTGGGCTACTACATGACGGACTCGCCGCTATGGATCAGGACGGCGCTTTCTTTCTTCGACGTCTTCCGCTTGTGGAGCCTGGTATTGAGCGTTATTGGAACCGCCATCATCGCAAAGAAGACCATAGGGCAGGCGGCGATTGTCGTTGTGGGATGGTGGCTCATCAGCGTGATCGTGATCGCCGGTATGACGGCGGCAACCAGCTAAAGGGCGCAGGAACAATGAAGGCCCGGTACATAGACGGGCCTCTCATGTTATGCGGGTTTACTTTGCAATGAAATCGAGCAGGGCTTTGTTGACCTCCGTCGCGTGGGTCCAGTTGAGGCCGTGGGGACCATCCTTGACGACGTGGAGTTGAGCGCCGGGGATCAATGCGGCGGTGCGCTTGCCGGTGGCGTCGATGGGCAGGATCTGGTCCGCGTCGCCGTGGATCACGAGGCTGGGAATTTTGATCTGGGCGATGTCGCCGCGGAAGTCCTCGAGCCACGCGTCGACACAGTTGAGGAAGGCGTGGTAGCTGGAGGCGCTGCCGACGTTGAAGCTGGCATGGATGGCCGCGTCGGAGATGCGGGTGTTGAAGAGAAGCTTCTTGTTGTAGAAGTTGTTGAGGAAGGTTTCGAGGAAGGCGAAGCGGTCGGCCTCGATCTGCTGCTTGATGCCTTCGAATACCTTGGGATCGACGCCCTCGGGGTTGTCGCCTGAGTGGCGGAGAGCGGGCGCGATGGAAGACATGAAGACGGCCTTGGTGACGCGGCCGGGCTCGGCATACTTGCCCAGGTAGCGCGCAACTTCGCCGCCACCCATACTGAAGCCCACGAGGGTCACGCCGTGCAGGTCGAGCGCCTCGATGAGCTTGTAGGTGTCGCTGGCGAGGGTGTCGTAATCGTAGCCGACGCTGGGCTTGGTGGAGCGGCCAAAGCCACGGCGATCATACGTGATCACGCGGTGACCGGAGGCGAGCAGAGCCGCAGTCTGGCGCTCCCAGGAGGCGCTGCTGAGTGGCCATCCATGGATGAGCAGGACAGGTTTGCCGGTTCCAAGATCTTCGTAATAGAGTTCGATGTCTGCGGTATTTTCTTCGCCAACTTTGATGTATGCCATAGTCCTTCTCCTGGTGCAGTGTGGAGTTCGTTTTGTTGGATGCTGCGGGAAGAGGAAAAGGCCCGGCGAGATGCCAGGCCTTGCTGCGATTAACCAATGATTGATACGAGGTGAGCTTACTCCGCGCCCCAACGCTTGAAGACTAGAGAGCCGTTGGTGCCCCCGAAGCCGAAGCTGTTGGAGAGGGCGTAGTCGATCTTCGTTGGCTGCGCCTTGTTGGGAACGTAGTTCAGGCGACAGGCGGGGTCGACGTTGTCCAGGTTCATGGTAGGGGGTACGATCTGGTTGACCATGGCCATGATGGTGATGC
>Ga0302308_10004858_pt1 | contig 10526 bp, 8 predicted proteins | sample III_Palsa_E3_3_FD_200531 | JGI IMG/M metagenome (GOLD analysis project Ga0302308, IMG submission 200531) | Peat permafrost microbial communities from Stordalen Mire near Abisko, Sweden - III_Palsa_E3_3 | ecosystem: Environmental > Terrestrial > Soil > Palsa > Peat permafrost | place: Sweden... | reverse complement strand
GATCTCTCTATGGAACGCGAGATCATGCCATTGAAACTCCATCGTCTCCTCCGGTAAGGGTAACCCTGGTGGGTAATTCCTGGACAAAAATAATGCCTCGATAATAGTCCGGACGAAAACGTGGGCACCCGAATAATGCCCTTGAAAGGTATCTGGAAGGAGACGGATTTAATGCAGGCAGAACTCGCACAACTCGCGCTAGTGGATGGCGACGTCGGGCACAACACCAGCAAGGTCATCGAAACGATCGGCCGCGCCAATGTTGCCGGGGGCACGAAGCTGATCGTGTTTCCCGAAGCAACCCTGTCCGGTTTTCCGACGCGAGAAAACGTCGCGGACGTCGCGCAGTCGCTTGATGGCCCCGCGCTGACCAGCGTACGCGACGCCGCACGAAGCGCCGGGGTATCGGTCGCGGTGGGCGTGGCCGAACGCGAAGGCGCGCGATTCTACAACACGACCGTACTGGTCGATGACAAAGGCGAGATCGCGCTGCGCTATAGGAAGACGCACCTGTGGGCGTCGGACGTGGGCGTGTTCACGCCGGGCGATCGCTTCGAGACCTGCTTGTGGAACGGCGTCACGGTCGGACTGCTGATCTGCTACGACATCGAGTTTCCCGAGACCGCCCGTGCAGTCGCCGCGCTCGACGCCGACCTGCTGATCGTCACCAACGGCAACATGGATCCGTTCGGCCCGGTGCATCGACGAGCTATTGCCGCGCGCGCGATGGAAAACCAGATGTTCGCGCTCATGGTGAACCGCTGCGGCACAGGCGACGACAACCTCACCTTCCCCGGCGAATCCGCGCTCGTCGATCCCTTCGGTGAGATCGTGGCTGCGGCGGGTGCGCAAGAAACGCTGCTAGGCGTGGATATCGACTTCAAGCGGCTGGAGGCCAGCCGTGAGCACTATCGTTATTTGAACGACGCACGCGTGCCGCTCGGCCTCACGCCGATCGACAACGCAAACGGATCACGCGCGCTTGTGATCGAAGAGCGCCGTCGACGTATCGACTGAAGTTTTCAGCAGTTCCGTAGCACATGAATCGTCCGGAGCCCGTGCTCCGGACGCGCCCGCCCACGCCTGTCGAAAGTCCCGGAGATATCATGCAAGACTCGTCCGTAGCCGCGCAGTCGCATCTGAAACGCACACTCGGCTTGCCGTCCGTATTGCTGTTCGGACTGGCCTATATGGCGCCGTTGATCGTATATGGCACCTATGGCGTGCTCGCCAAAGCAAGCGATGACACCGCCGCCCTCGCCTACTTACTTGCGCTCGTGGCTATCGCCTTCACGGCGCTGAGCTACGGAAAGCTTGCCCGGCTCTACCCGGTGGCCGGCTCCGCTTATACCTACACACGCAAGACCTTCAATGCGCATCTGGGCTTCCTGGTCGGCTGGGCAACGCTGCTCGACTATTTCTTCCTGCCCATGGTGATCTGGTTGATCGGCGCGGCTTATCTGAACGCCGCATTCCCGACCGTGCCCACCTGGATCTGGATCGTCGCGTTCATCGTCTTGACGAGCGCGCTGAATATTGTGGGGATTGAACTGGCCGCGCGCTTCAACATTGTGTTGATGGTCGTGCAACTGGCCATTGTCGGTTTGTTCGTCGCGTTGTGCTGGCACTATGCATCGGCTGCGGCGGGTCCCGGCGGGATCGCGCTGGCGGAACCGTTCTTCAAAGGACACGTTCCGTTCGCCTCGACCATGGCCGGCGCCGCCATTGCCGCATATTCGTACCTCGGCTTCGACGCGGTGTCCACGCTCACGGAAGAGACGATCGACCCGAAGAAGAACATGCCGCGCGCCATCTTGTGGATCGCTTTGATCGGCGGCGCGATTTTCGTTCTGGCCGCTTACACGATGCAGCTTGCGCACCCGGGTGTGGAATTCAAGGACACCGATTCAGCCGCGTTCGAAGTCGCCAAGATGATTGGCGGCGATGTCTTCGTGACCGTCTTCCTGGCCGGCCTGATCCTCGCGCAGTTCGCGTCGGGCATCTCGGCACAGGCTAGCGTGGGCCGTCTGCTGTATGCCATGGGCCGTGATGAAATCCTGCCCAAGCGCGTGTTTGGTTTCATCCATCCGAAGTTCAAGACGCCGGCAATCAACATCGCGATTGCGGGTATTGTGGGCTTGATCGCGCTGAAGCTGGACGTGGCGACGTCGACTTCATTCATCAACTTCGGCGCATTCCTCGCGTTCACCGCCGTCAATCTTTGCGTGGTCAGGATTTATTTGTCGGGGGATCATGGCGACAAGAAGATTGGCGTGATCGGCGGGTTGGTGTTCCCGTTAATCGGCGCAGTCGCGGATATCTGGTTGCTGGCAAGCCTTGAGAAGACAGCGCTTGTGCTAGGCGCAATCTGGTTCGTGATCGGGTTGGTGTACCTGTGCTGGATCACGCGATTGTTCCGGCAAGCCCCACCGGAAGTGGGGTTTTATGGGGTGTCGGCCCGGTCGCTATTGTGGGTTAGCGACCGGGCCGACGCGGTATTAACTATTGACGAATGTGTAGGCAGACACTCGTTTTCAGGATATTTGCTTCGCATCGAGCCTCTTAGCACTCAGGGCCCACTCGTTGACAGCGCTTATGCAACGCTCGATCCCCGATGAACCAAGGGAGAATTGGCAAATAGTGCCTACCCCGTGCTCGGCCAGGAAATCATCCGAATCCAGAAAAGGAACATCGGATTCTGCCGGCAAAAGCAGCACGGAAAACGCAGGCGGCTTGCCGTGAACACGAAGCGAATCATGATAGATGTGTGCGGACTCCATTGCCTCTAGAACGTTGGGGCGTTTCCTTCGATATTTAGCGTCCAGCACCACAAATTCGCATCGATCGCCGCTTCGGACGGCAACGACGATGTCGGGAATGCGCTGGCGGGACAAGCTCCAGCCACGACTGGTCGACGACGGATGCTGACCTGACTCAAAAGTTGCCTGAAAGTGCACCTCAATCCGATCGCCATTCTGCCAATCAATGGCATACGATTCGACAGCGCTTACGATGTCACTTCGTATCGGCTTCCATCGTGAAGCTCCGAACGTCACTGACAATTTCGCTAGCAAATGTACGAAACACCAAGATTCGTAGACGCCCCAAGTCGGGCTCACATGCAAATGATCTTGCTTACTCGCTCCCTCAACCCCAAGCCACAACGCTCTGGTACCACGTCGATAGGCACTGGCGTAGGCCGGTTGCATGGCAATCTGAGTCAGGCTGGTTGCGGACGTCTCGAGCCGCGAGACCTCCGTGAACGGCTCACGGGTAAGCAGTGTTTTCGCATCACGCACGATCGATTGCAGCAACCGTTCCCTGCGTGGGCGTCGTTGTTGTTGTTCGATCGAACTCCCGCCGAGTCGTTCCTGCTGAACGAGAATGAGAAGCGCTGAAGCTTGCGCTATTAGCCTCGTTAGCAATGCCTTCAGCGCGCGGTTTGACGGAGTATCGAAAGTTGGCACTGGCATGGGTGTCGCTACGTGCAGCAAATCCAATGGGACAGACTGCGTCCCCCGTCCCGATGCAACAGCGGCAATCCGCGGCTCTCGCAGCGCGGTAGGATGAAGACGCTTCACGCGGACGAGTGAAACCAGACGGTTGGTTTGCAGCAGCGAGCGATGCGGCGCTCGGGTTATTGTTCGAACCTCACGCAGAAAAGTCGGTGCGTGAAGACTTAGCCGCGCCAGCCGAACTTGCGCATCCACCTTACTAGCGCCTGTATCGGAGCCGAACGCCATGGATGCACTTGAGTCGTCCAACAGCAAAGAAGCACGAAAAACCCGAATCTCTTCGACCATGGCCTTGAACTCTTCATCACCGAGCTTGCTGAGCGCCGTGCCCACATGGGCATAGAACACAGCTTCAGCATCCGGTGCATAGGCCACTGCGATCGCTACGCGTCCTGCGTAAAATCCCGGTTTCCACTCGTAATACCCATCCATTCCGGGCTCGATCTTTACGTCGTCGACGAATACGTGAACCCGCGCGACATCCAACACTGCAAAACGGCATGTCTCCAGTTCGCGGAGGCCGACTAACGTGGCCCCAGCCGAGTAAATGACAGCTGCCGACTCAATGGTCGCGTGAACGTGCAACCGCGGAGCTGCAGCGTTGGCGTTCCACTCAGTCATCGCCAGAATCTCGCTGCACCCGTTTCTTTCAGGTCTTCAATAAGCGTCAGTAACTTGTCCGAACAGCGCTTGAGATCATGGTTACTTAGCGCGATACGCGTGGATTCAAGCGCACGATGAAACCGTTCGGTACTCTCTCCACGAAGTTTGGGAAGAATCTTTGCATAGACAACGGCATCCAAGGCCTCGTTTTCCGTTGCACCCGCTTCGATCGCAAGACGTAAATATCGCAACACGTCCTCAATGGTTCGCCAGCCAAAGTGCATCCGAACAGGTGCGAGCGCGCGGCCAAGCTCGTTAAGGAGCGTCCTGACAGATGTCTGCAAATGCGATGGAATGTCGAAACTTCCCCATCCAGGAAAATCGTCGATGCAAATGTCCCAAAACTCCAGCGTGAATGCACGATCCAATACCTTGTCGGACAAACCATGGGTCGTCTCGTCCATGTTTAGCGTTCCGATTATCGCGAGATTTTCGGGATACTGAACGCGCTGAGGAACATCCGTCGCGTCCTCCGGCAAGTCATGCAGATCAATCCAGCCGCGCGTCTCCATGGCAGACAACAAGGGCGCGAGATACTGTTCGGGATGTGACAAATTCATTTCATCAAGGATCACCACATACGGGCGTTCCGGGTCGTCCGCAGCTCTTAGCAAGATTTCAAGGAAGGGAGCGGAACAATACTGTTGGTTCAACGGGCTGACATAGCCGAAGAGAGGAGTCGGGTCGAACCATGCTGGCTGAACTGGAATGATGCGCACACGCTCGGTCCTGCCATCTTCAGCGTCACAAAGTGCAAGCCCGTAATTCAACGCGAGTTGAGTCTTTCCCGATCCAGATATTCCGGTCAGCACCGCAAAGTGGCGCACCGGGTGGCTCCATAAACCTACGTGAAGCTGCCGGACCAAATCCTGTGGGAACAGCAACGCGCCGCCATTTGTAGAGCCGAGCTTCTGAACCACTTCAGCGAACCCGGCGATCTGGACACGCGCGCTGACGGCTGCAAGAACTGGCGGTACAGGCGCGCTGATGACCGACAACGCCTCCGGGTTCCACGTAATCTTTGCCGCCCAGGCACGCCCACGCGCTGTGAGCGAACATTTGTGTACTGCGTCTTGCTCGAGAACATCGAGACTGGCTAGCCATGTGATCAACGAACGGGGCATGAAGTCGGATGTCCAACCGGGGTTCACGCGCTTTAGCTCCGCTAGCAATTCGACGAAGAGGCGGGGACCACTTTCCAGTGACTTGATGACATGATCGATGCCGAGAATTCGCGTGAGCAAATAATCGGCGAGCTCGTCCTGATCGCGCGTTTCAAGTAGATTCAAGCCTCGTGCGTTCAATCGATACCGATCACTGTCATGCACGCACAAGCCGAATTCCCGAGCAACCATATTGATAACAACGCCTACGCTGCTATCGGCGAGGTGCGGATTGCTACGACGTATTTCGTCGGCGAACTCGACGCGGGTGAGTCCCTCTTCCAACGCTTGCACCAGTTCGAGGATCGTCCCGAAATAGCCTTTGACCGCGGTTAGTCCCTTTCTTCGGAGCGCTGCTGGTAAGGGCCGAAGCGCGGCGGTCGGTGATGAACCAGTGCTATCCAGCGTTGTCTCGACCTCCAGAACCGGCTCATTCGAGATGTGATCGTATAGGAACCATGGCAAAGACAAACGATCGAGATCGCCATTCGGAACACTTGAATCGACGGCTCCGAGCAAATTGTCAATACGGCGTTTAATCGCGATATGAGCATGGACCGGATGATCGCTCGACGTCCCGCCAAGAGCACGATGAAGCACCTTCAGGGCACCGACGTCCGCAAGAGTAGTAAAGTATTTAGGGAATCGTGCACACATTACCCGGTTGAGCTTCAGGCGCGCGACCCGATCGCATTTCTCACGCAGGTGATGTTCTATGTCTTTATAGAGGTTAATGAGATACGCCTCAACCTGAGCATCATCCTCCGGAAGCGGAGCAGTAAAAGCACGACTGAACCATGTGCGGAACGCAGGATCTTCCAGCGCGGGGCCTACCTTCACGCTCCCCATGCCAGTTGACGACACTGATTCGTCTTCCCACAGCTTTTCAAGAAACGCACGATCAGAGAGATCGGCTAACGTCGCCTCCTTGACACGGGCGAGATGAGCCCGCAGGCGCGGATACCAGGATTTCGCAGCCCCTCTCGATTCGGCTACAGTTGCAGTGATTGCCTCTGCGAGCGCGGTGTCGGAGGTCAAGTCCCGGTTCTTATCTTTCATCTGGTGAAGGTTCCTTTGTGCGTGCGACTTCCGCGCGATTTCATTGACGTATTTATCTAGTAGTCAGGACCGACAGAATCAAAGCGATTTCTTTCTCGGTCACTGTCGGTCCTTCCAGCGTTGAATATCCAACAAACGCCCAATACGACCAACGACCCAGCGTTGCGGCTTCGCTCTTCGGCCGGCCGGCCCCGCGCAGTAGTTTCGCCAGATAATCGATACGCTTCTGATCCACCCTCGCCTGCACGTCACGCACACCGGTATGCGTCAACGCCCATGACCGTACCGCGCGGGCAAGCGCCAGATCCGACACAGCCGCGCCCGTGAGCCAAAGCCGCAATTTCGTATGAGCGTCTCCACCCATGCGCTCGACACATTCAATCGCCTCTTGCGTGTGGCACTTCTCCCAATGCTCTGCCAGAGCATCAAGATACGCATCAAGGCTTGAAAAATGCCAGTAAAAGCTGCCCTTGCTGACAGTGAGCAGCTTGGCAATCGACATGATCCGCAAACCTTCAGGCCCCTCTTTCGAGAGCGCGCTCAAGCCGGCGTTCAACCAGTCTTCCCGGGTTTTCCTATCGTTCATACGTCACCATACCGAAAGGTATTGACATGCGCAATCACGAATGCGATTCTCCATACCGATCGGTATGGAGGCGGTATCCGACGATGTGCACGCATTTGCGTCGTTACTCCACAGACTATAGGCGACCCCTTTGCCATGCTTAAAGCAATCGCACCGGACATTTGGCATCTGCAGCATGATTTCGTTGCAAGCGGCCTGCGGGTATCGTCCCGCATGACCGTCGTCAGACTCCACGACTCATCTCTCTGGCTGCATTCTCCAGTTCCCTTGTCGACCGAGGTCCGTTCGGAACTCGCAACTTTGGGAGAGGTGCGGTATATCGTGGCGCCGAGCAAAACACACCACTTGTTTGCGTCTGAATGTCTTGCGGCTTTTCCTGGCGCCACATTGTTCGGCGCTCCGGGCCTGCCTCAAAAGCGGCCGGATTTGACTGCCATGCGCGAGCTGAGCCGCGTGGTCGAACCAGAGTGGGCTGAAGATTTCGATCAGGTTTTTTTCGACGGCATCCCGCTTGGCAACGAGACTATCTGGTTTCACAAACGCTCGCGCACGCTCATCGTCACGGATTTGTGCCAGTGGTGGCAGGGTGAACTACCTTTCGCAACGAAAGTGTTTGCGTCGCTGATGGGCGTGCGCAATCAACTTGCGGTACCCAGGACCATTCGCCTGCTAGTCCGGGATCGGGCCGCAGCACGCACGAGCGCCGGGAAGATTCTCGAACTCCCGTTCACGCGCGTGGTGGTTGCTCACAATGCCATTGTTGAAGACGACGCCTACGCCGCGGTAAAGAAAGCGCTCGCGTGCTTCGGCATCGACGAGAAGAGGTCCACCGCAGCGCGAGCGTATCAGCGTGCTGCGGTGAACCTCAAAAAACTCCATGTATTAAAACCGATGCTGAATCCCCGCCGTCACGCCCGCCTGCGTATCGGCGGCGCCGACCAGATCACGTGACAAGCTGACCTTCTGATCGTGCTTCGCCATCGCATAACCGCCTGACATATAAAGCGTCGTGCGCTTGGACAACGAATAGTTACCCCGCACCGAGAACAACGTCGGGTCTGCGTCGCTCGCGTCCTTGATGTCCTGGTGATACACCGCGCCGATCAACGTGAATGCCGGCGTGAAGTCATACGAACCACCCAGCCAGTACGTATCGCTACGCAGCGCGGCAGCGGCTGTATTGAACGCACGTCGATAATTCCGATAACCCGCCATCACCTTCGCCGCGCCAAAGTCATAGCTCGCGCCCGCATGGATGCCCTGGATATAGTTCGTGGAATCCGCCGGTGTGACGCTATCGCCGGCGCCATTCTGACGATCGAACGTAGCGACCGCAGCGAACGCACCACGCTCGTAGCCCAGTCCGAAGTCATATTTCGAACTTGATTTCATGCTGCCGGGTACGTTACCAAAGCCGTACATCGCGCCAAATTTCACGCCGCTGTATTCACCGTCGTAACGCACTGCGTTCGCCGAGCGCGAGAACAGACCATCTTTGCGGCCACCGGTCGCGGTCGCGCCCGTCGCCCACGAATAGTTCGGCGCGTAACCCATCGGGTCGAACGGGAGCATGTAATCGTAGGTCGTGGTAAAGGTGCGTCCAAGGATCACCTGCCCCCACTTCTTGCTCTTCAGCCCGACCGTTGCACGGCGATCGAATAATGCGTTGGGACCATCATCAAGCTGACCGTTCGCAATGTTGATACCGCTCTCCAACTGGAATATGGCCTTCAATCCGCCACCGAGTTCTTCCGATCCCTTGAACCCGAACCGCGACGTGTTTTTACCGCCCGATACCAGGCGCGCCATCCCGCCGTCGTTACTCGCATGATTCACATACTCAATGCCCGCGTCGACAATGCCGTAAAGCGTCACGCTCGACTGTGCGTGCGCCGTACCGCTAAGGGCGAATGCCGCCAGGGATGCTGCTCCAATACTGCTGCGCTTCATCTGTCTTCTCCGTGTTGTGGTTATGGTTTGTGATGCACGAACGAGATCCCGCACGGCATGCGAAAGCCGTGCGATGTCCTGCCTTCCTGGTGATGAGCAGCTAGCTCGCTTGTGCGAACGCCCAGCAATCGTTGGCCGGGAATTCGACCCAGTGCTTGCCTGGATCGCGCTGCTGATGGCCGAACGCGCGGAAGCGCAATTCGCCGCAATGGAAGAGGTATTCCCAGCGATCGCCGAGATACATCGACGTGACAAGATTTGCCTGCAAGCGGTTTTGACCGGGGCCGTCCGCCACCTGCACGCGCTCAAGACGGATCACCGCCTGGGCGTTTTGGCCGGCCTGCAAGGTATCGCGAGCATGGGCGTGCAACTGGAAACCATCGCCGGCCAGCACCACATGCGAACCGCTGACCGACGCCACTTTTGCATCGATACGATTGTTGCTGCCCATGAACTCCGCCGTGTAGAGCGAGCGCGGCGAGCCGTAGAGTTCAGCGGGCGTGCCCTCCTGTTCAATGCGCCCGTTGCGCAGCAGCAGGATGCGGTCAGACATCGCCATCGCTTCGGTCTGGTCATGCGTCACGCAAAGAGCGGACAGCCCCAGCGACACGATCAGTTCCCGCAGCCACGCGCGCGCTTCTTCGCGCAACTTGGCGTCGAGGTTGGAGAGCGGCTCATCGAGCAGGATCACCGGCGGGTTGTAGACAAGCGCACGCGCAATCGCCACGCGTTGCTGCTGACCACCAGATAACTGATACGGAAAACGTTCAGCCAGATGACCGAGACCGAGCTGATCGAGCGCGCTTTGCACGCGACGTTTTCTTTCTGTGGTCGATACCTTGCGCAGCTTCAGTCCATACCCCACGTTGTCCGCCACCGTGCGATGTGGCCACAACGCATACGACTGGAACACGAGCCCGAGCGAACGCTGCTCGACCGGGTAATCGATCCGGGCAGCGCCATCGAAGAAGACTTGTTGATCGAGCGCAATGCGTCCCTCCGATGGCTGCTCAAGCCCCGCCACGGCACGCAGCAGCGTCGTCTTGCCGCTGCCCGACGCGCCGAGCAAACACACCACTTCGCCCGCGTTCAGCTCGAACGACACGCCCTTCAGGATCGGATTCGCGCCGTAGCTCAGGAACAGGTTGTCAACGATCAGCTTATCCATGAAGTTTCACTCCGAAGCGCAATGCCACGCCGAGCCCGGCGCCGACCATCGCGATGTTGATGACAGAAAGCGCCGCGACCTGGTCGACCGCGCCCGTCGCCCACAACGACACGAGCAACGCGCCAATCACTTCGGTGCCGGGAGACAACAGATAAACCGCCGTCGAATACTCACGCTCGAAGATCATGAAGATCAGCAGCCACGCGGCAAGCAAACCGAAGCGCACGAGCGGCAGGGTGACGTCGAGGCTCACACGTGAACGCGTTGCGCCGACAGAGCGCCCCGCCTCCTCAAGTTCGGGTCCGACCTGCAGCAACGCGCTTTGAATCAGGCGCATGCCGTATGCGAGCCACACGACCGTGTAAGCGATCCAGATGCTCCACATCGAGTTCTTCAACTCCTTGATGCCGGGCACGAAGAGG
>Ga0302308_10004856_pt1 | contig 10526 bp, 10 predicted proteins | sample III_Palsa_E3_3_FD_200531 | JGI IMG/M metagenome (GOLD analysis project Ga0302308, IMG submission 200531) | Peat permafrost microbial communities from Stordalen Mire near Abisko, Sweden - III_Palsa_E3_3 | ecosystem: Environmental > Terrestrial > Soil > Palsa > Peat permafrost | place: Sweden... | reverse complement strand
TTCGACGGGTTCCCGCCTCGACCACCCGAAAAGTTGACGACCGCGACTAGTCCCTTCGGCGCAAAGCTTGCCGCTGCCAGAGACGCGAATCCGCCTGCAGACTGTCCCACCAAGACGACGTGATCCCGATCAACCTGGGGCAATGTCTCAGCGTAGTCGAGGGCGGCGAGTACATCCAGCGCCGCCTGCTTGCCCGCGGCCGTGTAATCAGGATTCCTGCATGAACCGGCGTCCTCCTCGTAGGTGCCGCCCGTGGCACCGAAGCCCCGGCGGATCGGCACGATGACTGCGAAGCCGAGTTGGACAAATATTCGGATCTGCGGCAATTCGCGGTAGCGGCCGACCTTAGGGCGGTCCCTGGAATCAGGCGGACTGCCATGACTCAAGACGATCAACGGAAACGGTCCGGGGCCGTCGGGCATATAGGTGGTCGCGACCAAGTCGCGTTCGTGCTCGCCAAAGAATCCGTGCTCATTAATCCGGACAGGTGGACGAGAAGCCGTGTTCGACGAGTAATCGGTCTCATGCGTGATTTCTAATTGATCTTGCGCCAGCATGGTTGCTCTAGCGACATGTGATTGATTGGCGGCTGCATAACCGACTCTTATGGGACCGCTGGCACCTCGCGATTAACCTATGCGCGAGGATGTCGAATACGGCACAGATTGTCAACGCACTAGCTAACGATATCGATGGACCGTTCGTGGTCGACCCCGGACCGCGGCGACCGGCTCGGCCCGACTCAAAGCAGGCATCTGTCTGATGCACCTTCAGCGTCCGCACGAAGCCGTGTCTCAGGCTGCGATGTGTTTCTGCATGAACACACTCAACGGGTCGTTCGTGTACTCGCCAAACGGTCCCCGGCGCTCATAGCCGGCTGAGGCGTACAAAGCCAGCGCCTCATGCTGGTACGGTCCGGTTTCGAGCTTGAGCAAGTGACAGCCAGAGCCTGTTGCCCGTGACTCGAGCAGAGCCAGGAGCTTCTTGGCGACGCCTTGCCCTCGGCCGCGAGGACTGACATACATGCGTTTGACTTCGCCAAATTCAGGGCAGAGGACTATCGCTCCACATCCGATTGCCTCGCCCGTGCTATCCCTCGCAACGGCAAACAAGACATTGGATTGTTTCAACGATGCCAGGTCAAGGGCATGCCTGCTCTCCGGCGGGTACAGGGTGTCCTGGTAAGCGTCCAGCTCGGCAATGAGGGCGATCACGTCAGGTTGATCGGGTGATTCGAAGGCAATAGTCATGGATTAAGAAGCGGGGCGAAAGTGAAATTAAAGTACTGGACGACGAAAGAACGACCGATGACTTCGTGCTTAAACACGCTGTGGGAGAGCCATAGCAAAATAGTCAGTCGCACGTCGCACGCGTGCCGGTACATACCGACGTTTTGGCCAGATGAGGCTGACGTCTCTGACGTTGACTATAAATTCTTCGAGTATCGGGATCACGTCCGGATGCCGGAGTTCATCAGCAAGCGAGACCTTGGCGAACAGGCCGATTCCAACACCGGCCAGAACACCAGCCCGGATCGTTTCGACACTGTCGGACGAGAGATTGCCACGAACGGATACGCTGAATCGACCCTCTGGCCCGACAAACGGCCAATTGGCTGACTCGATCAGGCCGCCATATAAAAAGCAATTGTGATCAACGAGTTCGGCGGGGGTCTTGGGTATCCCGCGTTGCTCGAAGTAGCGACGGGACCCGACGCATACGAGAGGGGTGCTAGCCACGCGCCTGACAACCGCGTCAAGTTCGTTGACGGGAGCCACTCGGATCGCCAGATCAATCCGATCTTCGACCATATCCCGCACGAAGTCCGAAAGAACAAGATCTACCTGAAGGCCGGGATTGAGTGACAAAAGGTCGGGTATGAGTGGAAGAACGTGAAGGCGGCCGAAAGTAGAGGACACAGCGATCCTGATTAAACCCGAGACAGTATGCGTGCTGCTTGTCAGTTCACTGTCCGCTTCATCCATCTCGTCAACAAGCGGCTTGGTCCGATCATAGTAATGCTGCCCCTGATTTTTGCTCCGATCGAGCTGGGGAAGATCGGCGAGGGCGGCCTGCTCGTCCAGGCACGGGGGCGCACGTGGGGCCAACTTATTTTCCAGGACTTGGCCAGGTTCGGCTAAGGGCCGCTTCCTTCATCGACGAGATAATCGATTTCCTCCACCTCGATTGTCGAACCGAACCGATTCTTCACGCCTTGCCCCCACGCTTGCACATAGGCGCCGGGGGTGAGATAAGCCGTGAGCTCTGTCGCTGCATGCGGCGGCATGCGCAGCGAGGTGCCGCCCTCGAGCAGCGCGCCGCGCAGTTCTCCTTTTGGCCCATAGAGCGAGAGCACGACTTTCGCCGGGTTGCAAAGCGTCGTAGTGCCGGCGCTCGTGGTACGTCTGCTCAACGGCACGGGCCGTGTGAACACAGGCCAGGGAGCGGTCATGACGGTCCAGGCGGCAGGTGCCGCGCTCAGTCCCGCATTGGGCGGGATGGTCGCGCATCACTTCGGCTTTTCGACCGCCTTCATTGTGCTGGGCGCGCTCTCGACAGGTTTCCTCGCGCTGTGGGTTGGCTTCGGCTCGAGCCTCCGCCACGCCTGTCGCGTGTCCTCCGATTCCGACTTGCAACCCGCTATCGGAGAGTCCGCTTCGTGAGTCCAAGCGGACGCCTGCCCGCCGGATTCAGCCGAGCGGCGACACGCCGACCACGCGCGCATGCGCCCATAGCAGCACGAACACGTACAACCCCAACCCGGCGACGATGACAATCACATCGTTCATCGCCGACGCCGGCGCGCCCGGGACCGGGCGGACGTGAGCGCGCCGGCTGACCGAGATCAGATCCGCCACCGCCCAGACGAGGAAACCGCCGAACAGCAGCAGGTCGTTCAGCGTACCGTTGGCGAGCAAATGCGACACCGCCCACAAAATCACGGCGAGCAGCATCGGGTTCCGGGACAGCCGTTTAATGCGGCCCGGCAGATAAGCGGCGATCAGCAGCGGAAACACCGGCAGCATGAGCAGGAACGTCAGATGCCGCAGCGCGACCGGCGGTACGTAGACCACGACCGGTGTCTGTCGCGCGATGCCGTAACCGTAGATCATCGCGACCAGACTCGCGATTGACACTAGCGCATACAGTCCCTTCCACGCGTTCTCGCCCATTCGCCCGGCTTGCGCATCTCGCCAGCGTGGCGCGACGATGGAGACAGAGTGAATGGCGAGGAAAACCAGCAGACCTGCAACGAAGATTGTCATGGCTTTGATCAAATGTTGACGGTAGCAACATTTAAAATAAGTGCTGCGCTCGCGTTCGTCAAGTTAAAATTGACGGCGTCAACATGAGTGGAAATATATGACCGTCAAAAAGATCGGCAAACGAGGATCACCTGACGCGCCCGATGTGGCCAAGCGTCCGTATCACCACGGCGCATTGCGTGAGGCAATGCTGGAAGCGGCCGAGCGCATCCTTGCTCGGGAGGGCATCGGCGGGCTCACGCTGAGGGCCGCTGCGCGCGAGGCCGGCGCTTCTCACGCCGCTCCCAAGAACCACTTCGACAATGTGACCGGGCTGCTCAGCGAGCTGGCCGCCGTAGGTTTTCGCCGCTTTGAGCGTCGGCTACTCGATGCGGCCGCCACGGCCACCACGCCCGAGTCGCGGCTTGCCGCCCAAGGTCGGGCTTACGTTGAGTTCGCGACGCAGTTTCCGGGTCTGTTCATGCTGATGTTTCGTAGCGAACGGCTCGACCTCAAACGACCAAGTTTGCGCGAAGCGATGAACGACGCGTCGTCGATGCTGCGCGGAGCAGTCGGGGCGCCACAAGGGCTCGATGCCCCTCTGCCCACGGACGGCGCCGCGCGGGTAGTCACGGCCTGGGCACTTGTTCATGGGTTCGCCATGCTACAGATCGACGGGCGTCTCGACGCCATAGTCCACGGTTTGCCGGAGGGCATGGACGCAATGGCGCTGCTCGATATCATTCTCAATGCGGGCGGCGGCCAACTGAGAACTAGCGACCTTCTTGCATGTCTGGAAAGATGAAGCGAGCGTGTAGAGACCATACCGTCACGTCGCCATTTGGCCGGCGGACGACCCGATAGCTCAGCGCGTGACCGTCGCAAATGACGTAAGGAATGCTTGCAGAATTTGCCACAAAATGCTACATCAAACCACTTCGCCCACATTCGGCTTTTATGAATCGCCTGCTCGCTATCAGTCGCGTAGACCAAATCGTGCAGTCCCTCGACGCTGACGGTTTCGTCAGCGTCGCCGACCTTGCCGGCAGGCTGGGCGTGTCGCGCGAAACGATCCGGCGCGACCTCAAAGCCCTTGCGACGCAGGGTCGCGCGAGCATCGTGCATGGCGGTGCCGCGCGCCGGCCTATGGACGAACCCTCGCTTGCGACACGTGCGGCTGCGAATGCTGCCGGCAAAGCCGCCATAGGTCGCGAGGCCGCTACGCTGGTTCGTGACGGGATGGTCGTATTGATCGACTCAGGGTCGACAACGTTCGCCTTGGGTGCCGCCCTGGCCACCTTCAACGATCTCACTGTCATCACCAATAGTTTGCCTATCGCGCTTCTCTTGTGCCGGTCACCCGGCGTGAAGGTGATCGTACTTGGAGGTGAAGTTTCCCCTAGCGACGAAGCGGCGTTCGGCGTCGAGACGATAGCCGCGCTGGCCCACTTTCGGGTCGATCTCGTCTTTCTCGGAGTCAGCGGCATCTCGCCCGAGGGCGAGCTCACCGACTACTCTCGGCTTGCAGCAGAGCAGCGACATGGAATGATGGCGGTCGGCAAAAAAACCTATGTCCTTGCCGATCACACCAAGTTTGAACTCAGCACGCCCGTGCTGATTGCACCCGTACCCCAGATAGCCGGTTTGATCGTCGACAAGTCACCGCCAGAGTCGCTTTCCCAGGCGCTTTCGGATCGGCATTGGCAGGTGATCGTTGCACGACCCTAAACCCTGCTAGACACGAAAGTCACACCAACCCGTTTCGTCGGCCCGACCGAGCGATACCGTCATGGCGTGCGTGGCTCCTTGAGATCAGCCTTTGCCGCATCATTCTTCTCCGACTCCTTTTCTGGAGTCGTTGTCCTACTCACTTCGAAAAAACCCTTGTACGGGTAAGCACTATCCCACGTCGAATCAAGGCTGCATGTCTACTGCCACGGGCCTCTTGGCACCGATCGCGGCGGGAATAAAAAAATATATTGATGTGGCATATTGTGGCGACTTGACTGTTTTTGTTGCTTATCCTAAAGTGATTTCCAAGCGAGCAACGACTACTGCGCGCCAATCGCCGATCACTCCAATACTGGACGGGTATCCAATGACTCATTCCGCATATGCCAGGCCGGCCGCCTCCGAAACGGGCGATCCATTACTTCTGACCCCTGGCCCATTAACAACGTCGCGTACGGTCAAAGCGGCCATGGTGCACGACTGGGGGTCACGCGATGCGAGCTTCGTCGCGATTAACAAAAAGGTCCTGACGCGTCTTTGCGAGATTGCAAACGGTAAGGATGACTATGTAACTGTGCCAATGCAAGGTTCCGGCACTTTTGCTGTCGAGGCCATGCTGACCAGTTTTGTACCAACGAAAGGCAAGGTTCTCGTTCTGATCAACGGCGCATATGGCCAGCGGGCGAAGCGCATCCTGGACATAGCCGGACGCGCGACCGTGGTACATGAAACCGCTGAAGATGCACCGCCGGACTTGCAGGAGGTAGAGGCTATCCTGCAGCGGGACCCCGCCATTACGCATATCTTCACCATACACTGCGAAACAACCTCGGGCATCCTCAATCCAATCGAGAAGATTGGCGCGCTCGCGGCGCTGTACAAAAAAAGCTACCTCATTGATTCGATGAGTGCCTTCGGCGCACTTCCTCTCGACGCTCGAGGAATCCATGCCGACGCGGTTGCGGCGTCCTCAAACAAGTGCATCGAAGGTGTTCCCGGACTCGGTTTTGTTATCTGCCGGCGCGATGCACTCGCTCAGACCAAAGGCAATGCGACTACGCTCGTTCTCGATCTCCATGATCAATGGGCGAACTTTGAAAAGACGGGGCAGTACCGCTTCACGCCGCCAACACATGTCATCGTGGCATTTCACCAGGCGCTTGAAGAGTTCACGGCTGAAGGTGGCGTGCCGGGACGAGGTGGCCGCTATCGGAACAACTGCCGCATCCTGCTCGAGGGTATGACGGCACTCGGATTCAAGCCGCTCCTGCGGACAGATTTACAGGCGCCGATCATCGTGACCTTTCACATGCTCGAGCATCCCGCTTTCATCTTTCAGCGTTTCTACGATGGACTGAAGGAACGCGGGTTCGTCATTTACCCCGGCAAGCTGACCGTCGCCGATTCGTTCCGGATCGGCTGCATCGGCCGCCTGGGGGAGACCCAGATGCGCGACGCACTCGCGGCTGTCCGTGAGGTGCTCGACGAAATGGGTGTGACGAACCCGTCCACCGAAGCCGCTTAATGGACCATCAGGACACCATCATGACTGCGCTACACGCTTCTGCCATCTCTGCAAATGGTCGCGAATACAGCTTTCCCCAAGTTCCAACTGTTGTGATCTGTCTCGACGGCTCCGAGCCCGGCTATATTGAAGCGGCAATCAAAGCGGGCCTTGCCCCCAATCTTGATCGCCTCATGAAAAATGGCGCGAACCTGTTGGCGAAATGCGTGATTCCGAGCTTTACGAATCCAAACAACATTTCGATCATCACGGGGCGCCCGCCACAGGTCCATGGCATTGCCGGCAACTATTTTTATGACCGGACCACGGGCCAGGAAGTGATGATGAACGAGGCGCGTTTTCTACGCGCGCCCACCCTGTTCCAGGCTTTCCATGACGTGGGCGCACGGGTGGCGGTTGTTACAGCCAAGGACAAACTCCGAACGCTGCTCGGCAAGGGCCTGAACTTCTCAACGGGCCGGGCAATCGCATTCTCCGCGGAAAAAGCCGACAAGGCCACGCTGGAGGAAAACGGTATCGACGACCTCCTGGCCTTCGTCGATAAACCGCTGCCGGCAGTCTATTCCGCTGATCTGTCCGAATTCGTTTTTGCCGCTGGCGTAAAGCTGCTGAGGGCATTTCGTCCAGACCTCATGTATCTCTCGACAACCGACTATGTGCAGCACAAGGCGGCGCCTGGCACACCAAACGCGAATTCGTTCTACGCGATGCTGGATCGATACGTCGGACTTCTGGAAGCGGAAGGCTGCGTGCTCGCGTTGACAGCCGATCACGGCATGAATGACAAACACAAGCCGGACGGGTCCCCGGACGTCATCTACTTGCAGGACATCTTCGATAACTGGCTCGGCCACGACCAAGCCCGGGTGATCCTGCCCATTACGGATCCGTACGTCGCCCATCACGGCGCGTTGGGCTCGTTCGCCACGGTCTACCTGCCGCCGTCCGCCGATACGCTGGCAGTCATCAACCGCCTGCGGGACGTTGAAGGCGTTGAACTGGCGATATCGAACGCAGAGGCCTGTGAGCGCTTCGAATTACCGGCCGATCGCATTGGCGATGTCGTGGTTCTCGCGACGCGCCACAAGGTGTTCGGCACCAGCGCTTCGCGGCACGACCTGTCGGGGCTAACCGAGCCGTTGCGCTCGCACGGCGGGGTGAGCGAACAGACCATTCCACTGCTCGTCAATCGCCGCGTCGACTGGCCGGCGGATCGCGAACCGCGCAACTACGACGTGTTCGCTATCGCCTTGAACCATATCGTCTTGAAGCATATTGCCTGAGGCTTGGGGCATTCCCTTTTTCCTGTCTTCACGACCCGTGAACCAGGATCGATCGACCGAGGTAATTTATGAACGTCCTGACCAAGCCCGCGTTTCGTCAAGAGTCCATGCGTATCGCAGGCAAGCTCGTTACCACCGACGAAGTCATTGAGGTTTTGAACCCGTACAACAACGAAGTCGTGGGTACCGTTCCAGCCGGCCGGCCCGAACACGTGCGCGAGGCCTTCGCAAAAGCGCGGGCCTTCCGACCACAACTGACCCGCTTCGAGCGTCAACGAATCCTTCAGACCACAGCGGAGATGCTGCGTGATCGCAAGGAGGATTTCGCCCGGCTGATCACCGCCGAATCGGGCCTGTGTTGGAAGGACTCACTCTACGAGGCAAGCCGTGCCTATGATGTGTGGTCGTTTGCGGCTCAGTTGATGATCAAGGACGACGGCGAGATCTATGCTTGCGATGTCAGCCCCAACGGCAAGAACCGTCAGATCTTCACGACCCGCACACCGCTGCTGGGCGTGATCTCTGCGATCACCCCGTTCAACCATCCGTTGAACATGGTGAGTCACAAGCTCGCACCGGCGATCGCCACCAATAACAGGCTTGTGCTTAAACCGACTGAGCTCACACCACTCACCGCCCTCGCACTGGCCGATGTGCTTTATGAAGCTGGACTGCCACCCGAGATGCTGAGTGTCGTGACCGGTAATCCGCGCACCATGGGGGACTCGATGATCACCGATCCCGATTGCGACCTCATCACGTTTACGGGTTCAGTCAGGGTTGGCAAATATATCGCGGACAAGGCAGGCTACCGCCGCGTCGTGCTGGAACTCGGCGGCAACGATCCGCTCATTGTCATGGAGGACGCCGACCTGGACAAGGCAGCCGAACTCGCTGTTCAGGGCGCGACTAAAAACTCTGGTCAGCGTTGCACGGCGGTCAAACGCATTCTGGTGGTCGAGAGTGTGGCCGACGAATTCGTCGAGCTGGTTCTGGCGAAGGCAAAGAAACTCAAATCTGGCGACCCGATGGATCCGACCGTCGACGTAGGCACCGTCATCAATGAAACGTCAGCGGCGCTCTTTGCGCGGCGCGTGGAGGACGCGGTTGCGCATGGCGCCAAGGTGTTACACGGAGCGCCGCATAAAGGAGCCCTCTTTGCACCGACCGTCGTCGACCACGTGCCGTACGATTGCGAACTGGTACGCGAGGAGACCTTTGGACCTGTGATTCCGGTCATCCGGGTGCCAGACAAGATCGAAGAAATAATCAGGATCTCCAACTCAACGGCATTCGGACTTTCTTCTGGCGTTTGCACCAACCGCCTTGACTACATCACCCGGTTTGTCAAAGAGCTCGAAGTTGGCACGGTGAACATCTGGGAGGTTCCAGGTTATCGAATCGAGATGTCGCCGTTTGGCGGTATCAAGGATTCCGGGAACGGCTATAAAGAAGGGATTGTCGAGGCAATGAAGAGTTTCAGCAACGTCCGTACGTGGTCGATTCCATGGGCTTGACGTCATAGACGCGATTTTTGCGTCCGCTGTTGCCAGATGGTGAGTGCTTCGAGTGTGAGGCCAAATGAATGCAGGACGCGTGGCCCCCTCCGCCCGTATGAAAATAGGATGACTAAGCATAAAAATGCTGAGCGTTATCCTCTGTCTACCAACCCATACAAGGATGAACATGAAAGCGAAACTGATAGCGGTGGCGGCTTGCATCCTGGTCTCAGCCGCAGGCCCGGCTCTTGCACAATCCGATGTGGTAACGATTTATAGCGCCGACGGTCTCCATGACGGTTCTCCTAGCTGGCTCGGGAACCAGTTCGAGGCGTTCACCAAAGCGACGGGTATCACGGTTCAATATATTGAAGCGGGGTCGAGCGGCGTTGTCGATCGGCTCGCGAAGGAGAAATCAAACACCCAAGCCGATGTTCTTGTCACGATCCCTCCCTTTGTGCAGAAAGCGGCCGCCGATGGTCTGCTGCAGGCTTACACCCCAGCGGGCGCGGACAAGATTGATGCGCGAGACAAGGATCCGAAGGGATTTTACGTCGCGATGGTCGATAACTATCCTGACTTTATATACAACGCTTCGGCGCTAAAGGCCGCGCCGAAGACCTATACGGAGCTCCTGGACCCGAGATTCAAGCAGAAAATCCAGTACTCGACGCCGGGCCAGGCCGGCGACGGTACCGCGCTGATGCTCCAGGCGTTCCATTCATTCGATGGCAAGCCGGCCGGACTCGCCTATCTGCGAAAGCTGCAAATCAACAATCTTGGACCCTCCGCGTCGACCGGGAAATTGACTGCGCTCGTCAACAAGGGCGAGTTGTATGTGGCCAACGGCGATATGCAAATGAATCTCGCGCAGATGCGGGATAACCCAAACATTCACGTCTTTTTCCCCGTCGGTCCGGATGGCAAGAGAACGGCCTTTTCGCTGCCCTATGACATTGGTCTCGTTAACGGTGCGCCCCATGCGGCGAACGGCAAGAAGCTGATCGATTTTCTGTTGAGCGAGGCGGCGCAAAAGCAGGTGAGCGAGGTCGCGTATGGCTTCCCCGTACGCACAGACGTACACCCTGCAGATGCGAATTTCAAGACGCTCAATGCGATGCTTGAAGGAGTCAATATCTGGACGCCCGACTGGAACCAGGTTCTGCAAGATATGAAGCAGGACATTGCCGCCTACAACCAAGCGATCTCGAGCAACTAAATGGCTACTAACAGCACCACCATG
>Ga0302308_10004853_pt1 | contig 10528 bp, 9 predicted proteins | sample III_Palsa_E3_3_FD_200531 | JGI IMG/M metagenome (GOLD analysis project Ga0302308, IMG submission 200531) | Peat permafrost microbial communities from Stordalen Mire near Abisko, Sweden - III_Palsa_E3_3 | ecosystem: Environmental > Terrestrial > Soil > Palsa > Peat permafrost | place: Sweden... | reverse complement strand
TGACGCGGCCGGGCGGGTTTGTTGTGCGGGGGTGGTACCAGTGCCGTTCCGACCAAAAAAACGTGAGGTCAGGACAGCTCGACGATGGGATCGGGGTAGTCGAGCTGCTTGCGTTCGGCGTCGTCGAGCTGCCATGGGGTCTGGATGCGGGCGGGGTCCAGGCCGGCCAGCTCGGGCAGGTAGCGGCGCACGTACGCGCCGGACCGGTCGAACCGCTGGGCCTGGCGGAGCGGGTTCATCACCCGGTTGGGGCGGGTGTTGTTCCCGGTCCCGGCCACCCACTGCCAGTTGCCAGCGTTACAGGCCACGTCGCCGTCCGCCAGCAGGGACCCGAAATGCCGGTACCCGTGCCGCCAGTCGATGCCCAGGTTGCGAGTGAGGAACGAGGCGGTGATCATCCGGGCCCGGTTGTGCATGAAACCCTCGGCGGCCAGCTGCCGCATCCCGGCGTCCACGATCGGGATGCCGGTTTGTCCCGTCCGCCAGGCCTGCAGCGCATCATCGTCTTCGTGCCAGGACGCGCCGGGCCGGTAGTTCTTCTTGGCCATGTCCGGGAACGCCGCCGTGACCTGGTAGAAGAAATCACGCCAGGCGAGCTGGCGGCAGAATTCCTCGCCGCCCGCCCGGTCCCTGGCGCCGATCGCGACCTCGAGCGGTGACACGCAGCCGAACCGCAGGTACGCGCTCAGCCGGGAGGTGCCATCGCCCGCCAGGTCGTCGTGGTGCTCGTCGTAGCCTGCTAGCCGGCGCTGGCGCCAGACGGTGAAGCGCCTCCGGCCGGCCCGCTCGCCGCCCGGCGCCAGATCGGGTGAGACGCCGGGGCCGGGCGACGGGATCCGGCCGGTGGCCTTGATCGCGGGGAGCAGGATCTGCTGCGGCACCGGGTAGTGCCTGCGCCAGCTGGCCGCGCGCCAGGCACGCCAGTACGGGGTGAAGACCCGGTAGTGGCCGCCGCCGGTCGGCCTCAGGTCGCCGGGCGGCACGACCGTCAGGCCCGGGGTGACGATCAGGTCCAGCCGGTGCGCGGCGCAGTCGCGTTCCAGGGCGCGGCGGCGGCGGGTGGCGTAGTGTGACACGTCGTCGGCGACGTAGACGGCGTTCGCGTCCACCTCGCCCGCCAGCTTGATCACCTCGGCGGCCGGATCACCGGCCCGGATCACCAGGTCGGCGCCGCGCTCACGGAGCTGCTCGCGCAGGTCGGCCAGGGCGTCGGCCAGGAAGCGGATCCGGTTCGGCGGCCCGGCGATGGCCGGGTCGAGGACGAAGGCCGGCACCACCTGGCGGGCACGGGCGCACGCCGCATGCAGCGCCGGGTTGTCGTGCAGCCGGAGGTCACGCGTGAACAGCACGATCGCGGTTTGCATCCATCACCTCCTGGTTAGGCGCTTTCACGAGAGACGGGGCCTTCGCTGGAGACTGCCTGCCCGTGAGAAGCTGACGTTATGGGGGAAGCGGGCGGGGAAGACCTCGCGGCCGCCCGGCCGCGGGTGGGCGTGTCGAGCTGCCTGCTGGGCGAGGAAGTACGGTTCAACGGCGGGCACAAGCGCTACCGGTTCCTCACCGACGAACTGGCCCCCTACGTGGACTGGGTGCCGTACTGCCCGGAGGTCGAGATCGGGCTCGGCACCCCGCGCGAGCCGATCCGGCTCACCGCCGACGGCCGCCTGGTCAACCGCGGCGGCACCTTGGACCACACCGCGGCGATGACGGCGTTGCCGATGCCCGCGGAGCTTGACGGCTACGTGTTCAAGGCCAAGTCGCCGAGCTGCGGCATCCGCGCTATCCCCCGGTACCGCGACGACGCGGTGCCCGCCGACCATAGTGTTCCCGCCGACCATAGTGTTGCCGTCGACCATAGTGTTGCCGTCGACCATGGGGGCCGCGGGCTGTACGCGGGGCGGGTGCTTGACCGGTTCCCGCTGCTGGCCGCCGAGGACGAGGGGCGGCTGAACGACGCGGGGCTGCGGGAGGCGTTCACCGAGCGGATTTTCGCCGCCGCGCGGCTCCGGTCGTTGCTCGGCGGGCCCTGGGAACCGCGGCAGCTGGTCGAGTTCCATGCCCGGCACAAGCTGCAGATGCTGGCGCACGATCCGGGGCGCTACCGGTCCGCGGGCCAGATCGTGGCCGCGGCAGGAAGCGCGCCGCGTGCTTCGACGAGCGCGGCTTACCGCGATGTGTTCCTGGCGGCGATGGCGGGCCGGGCCACCAGGGGCCGCAACGCCAACGCGCTGCTGCATGCGTACAGCCGGATCGGCCGGGAGCTCGACCGGGCCCGACGCGAGGACCTGGTGGGCCGGATCGACGCCTACCGGCGGGGCGAGGAGCCGCTCAGCGTCCCGGTCGCGCTGCTGGCCCACTACGCCAGCGGCGGGGAGCTGGGATGGCTGGCCGCCCAGACGTTCCTGCGGCCGTTCCCTGGCGCGCTGCGGCTGCGGCATTCTGTCTGAGGTCACCGGGCCGTGGTGGCGTTCCTTTTCGGCGGTCGCGGGAAGAAGCCGCTGGTCCGGGCGATGTAATCGGCGTAATGCGGGCGGCTGGCCATCCGGCGTTCGGTGAGGGCCTGGCCTGACCCGCGGGTCAGCAGGAAGGTCATCAGCAGCGGTCCGACGATGGTCGCCACCCCCACCCAGGAGCCGAGGCTGATCAGGAACAGGCCCCACCACATGCAGAAGTCGCCGAAGTAGTTGGGGTGGCGGGTGTACCGCCACAGGCCGCGGTCCATGATCATGCCCTTGTGCGCGGGGTCGGCCTTGAACCGGGCCAGCTGCCAGTCGCCGACGGACTCGAAGACGAAGCCGCCCAGCCAGAGGACGCCGCCGATGATCGTGACCGGGCCGGCCGAGCCCCGCTCGAGCATGCCCGCCTGGATGGGCAGGGTGGCCACCCACAAGATCAGCGCCTGGAGCAGGTAGATGGTCCGCAGCGCGTAGATGTTCTTGTCGCCCTTGGCCTTGCTGAGCAGGTCGCGGTAGCGCGGGTCCTCGGGTTTGCCGCGGTTGCGCGAGCCGATGTAGACGGCCAGCCGCAGCCCCCAGATGACCGCCGCGGCCGTGAGCAGCGCGCGGCGCGCGGGCTGGCCGTACCCGAGCGAGCTGATCAGGGCGACCACGGCGACCACGGCGATGCCGATGCCCCACGCGGTGTCCACCACGCTGTGCTTGCCGGCCTTCAGCGCCACCGCGAACGTCACGGCCATCATCACAAGCAGCGCGGCCGCCGCGCAGCCCAGCGTGACGAAGAACGGGCCGGCGGGCAGGCCGCTCACCGGTCGGGCCCGGCTGGGTCGCGCCTGGCTGGGTCGCGCCTGGCTGGGTCGCGCCTGACCGCGAGGATCTGGTCGACGCCCATCCGGCCCTCTTCGAAGGCCAGCGCGCCGCCGGCCAGGTAGAGGCGCCAGACCCGGATCTGCTCTTCGCTGAGGATGTCTTTGATGGCTGGCAGGTTGTCTTCGAAGTTGTCCAGCCAGGCCCGGATGGTGCGGACGTAGTGTTCGCGCATCGCCTGGACCCCGATGACCTCGAACCCGGCGTTCTCGACCAGCCGCACCGTCTCCCCCACCGGGCGCATGGTCATGTCGGCCGCGATGTAGGACTCGATGAACGGGCCGCCGCCCGGAGCGCGCGACCCGCGGGACATCTGCTGGATGAGCAGCCGGCCGCCGGGCCGCAGCAGGCGGTGCAGTTCCGCGCAGAACCGCGGGTAGTTCGCGGCACCGACGTGCTCGCCCATCTCCACCGACGCGATCGCGTCATACGGGCCGCCGGCCGCGTCCCGGTAGTCCTGGATCCTGACCTCGGCGCGATCACCCAGGCCCAGGCCGCGGACGCGCTGCCGGACGTAGCCGCCCTGCTCGCCGGACAGGGTCACCGCGGTCACCTTGGCCTGATGGTCGCGGGCCGCGTGGACCGTCAGTGAACCCCAGCCGCAGCCCATGTCGAGCAGTTTTTGGCCTGGTTCCAGGGCGAGCTTGCGGCAGATCATCTCCAGCTTGGCGCGCTGCGCGTCGGCGAGGGTGAGCCCTCGTTTGGTGTCGGGGTAGTAGGCGCAGGAGTAAGCCATGTTCGGATCGAGGATGAGCTGGTAGAAGGCCGCGGGCACGTCGTAGTGGCCGGCGATCACGGCCTGGTCGCGAGCCCGGCTGTGCAGGCGGCCGCTGACCCGGATCTCGGAGATGGGCCGGGCCGGCGGGGGGCCGAGGACCTTGAGTCGCAGCGCCGCGCGGGCCGCGGCCAGGGCGGCGGGCGTCCAGGCCAGGGCGTTCTGGACGGTCTGCGCGGCCGGGATCCGGGCGAGCGCGGCCGTGGTCTGGGTCAGCACGGGCCGGGTTGCCGCCGTCCGGGAGGGCGCGGGGGCGGCCTTTTGCCTGGTCGCGTTCAGGACCAGGCGCAGGCCCTCGGTGAGGTCCCCGTCCACGTCGAGGTCGCCGCTGATGTAGGCGCGGGCCAGGCCGAGCTCACCCGGACGCCACAGGATGCGGCGCAGCGCCTGCGGAGAGCGGATCACGACCACCGGGGTTCCCGGCGGTCCCGCTTCGCTGCCGTCCCAGGCGCGCAGGCGGACCGGCAAGTCGAGGCCGGCGTGTTCGGTCAGCAGGGACGCGATGATCTGGGCGACGCCTTCGTCCTTGGCTTCGGCCCTGGCGATGCCTGGTTTGCGGGTGGCGCGGATCATACTCGCCCCAGGGTGAGCTGACTGACGCCGATGTACCCGGCGCGGAAACCTGCTTCGGAGTAGCTCAGGTAAAAGGTCCACATCCGGTGGAACACCTCATCGAAGCCGAGGCGGCCGACCTCGTCGGAGTGCGCGCAGAACCGGTCCCGCCAGATCTTCAGCGTGTCCGCGTAGTGCGCACCGAGGTCGTCGCGGGAGGTGATCCGGAGCCGGGTGGAGCTGGCGAGGCTGTTCTCGATCGCGGTGACGGAGGGGAGCAGGCCGCCGGGAAATATGTACTTGTGTATCCAGGTATAGGTGTGCCGGGTGGCCAGCATCCGGTCGTGCGCCATCGTGATCGTCTGGAGCCCGATACGGCCGCCGGGCGCCAGGTGCTGGTCGAGCGCGGCGAAATAGGCGTCCCAGTAGCGCTCGCCGACCGCCTCGAGCATCTCGACCGAGCAGATCGCGTCGAACTTTCCCTCGATGTCGCGGTAGTCACGCAGTTCCACGCTGACCTGGCCGGCCAGCCCGGCCTCGGCGACCCGGCGGACGGCGAGCGCCTGCTGTTCGGTCGACAGGGTGATCGTGACCACGCTGGCGCCGCGGCGCGCGGCCCGGATGGCCAGTTCCCCCCAGCCGGTGCCGATCTCGAGCAGCCGGCAGCCCGGCCCCACCCCGGCCCGGTCGAGCAGGCGGTCGATCTTGCGGCGCTGAGCCTGCGCAAGCAGAGCCTCGGACGCGATCGGAGTGCCGTCGGGCCCGGTGTCGAACACGGCCGAGGAGTAGGTCATGGTCTCGTCGAGGAACAGCGCGAACAGGTCGTTCGACAGGTCATAGTGCCGGCCGATGTTGCGGCGCGCGCCTTCCCTGGTCTGGGTATCATCGGCCGGCTGCTTGCGCACCGCGAGCTGGCGCAGCCGCTGCTGCCAGGGTGGCACGAGGTCGCCCACGTTGGCGGCGAACACGGTGAGCAGCCCGGTCAGGTCGGCGCAGTCCCAGTCGCCGGCCATGTACGACTCGCCGAAGCCGATCAGGCCGGAGGAGCCGAAGCGGCGGAAGAAGTCCCTGGGCCGGTGCAGGACCATGACCGGGGCGGCCGCGGACCCCCCGCCGATCAGCTTTCCGTCCGGAAACCGGACCCGCAGCCGCAGCTTGGCCACCCCGGCGGTGAACAGGGCTCGCGCGATGTGCGCGCGCACCGAAGGACCGGTGGCCGCGGCGACATCAGGCCATCTGGCCGCGTCGATGGTGCGGGGCGTGGCGTGCTGCGTGCTTACGGTGGTCACTGAACCCCCTCCTGGGGTAGATGAGCCGGCCGCGGCGCTACTCGTAGCCCGCGAAGGTAAAGCTTGATGCCCTGCCACCGGATCCGGCCGGACACCGCCGCCGTAGACCAGGGATGCCGAACGGCACTGGCCAGCAGCGCCCGCCCAGTGGCCGGGACGCCGCGGCCGCGGACGCTGGCGGTGAACGAGTGCCCGTCCGGACGGCCGAGCACGATGCTGAGCGCGAGACGGGAATCCGGTTCGGGCAGGCTCATCCGGTACCGGCCGTCGACCGGATAGAACGGCGAGACGTAGAACTCCTTGGGCAGCTGGGCCCGGCCGCGGTCGTCTGTGTGCAGCAGGTAGGCGTGCCGCTGACCGTAGGTGTTGTGCACCTCGGCCACCACGCAGGCCAGCGAGCCGTCGGCCCGGTGGCACCAGTAGACCGTCAGCGGGTTGAACACGTAGCCGAGCACCCGCGCGTTCGCCAGCATCGTGACCCGGCCGCCGCCGACCTCGACGCCGCGTTCGGCGAGGAAGTGGTCGAGGTTTTCCCGGATGCTGCGCTCCGGGTCACCGAGATGATCCCGGGCCTCGAAGCGGGCCAGCAGCCGCAGTCCCGGGCCCAGCCGGGGCAGCTGGTCAAGGTCGACCAGCCACTGGTAGCTGCGGTAGGTGAACACGTTGCGCAGCGGCGCGGTCCGGACGTGCGTGATCGTGCACTCATAGAGCGCCGGGATGCTGGTGGTCACCAGGCACCCCCGAGCGCCCGGGCCGCCTCGGCGCCTGACCGGCAGCCGTCCTCGTGGAAGCCCCAGCCGTGATAGGCGCCGGCGAACGCGGTGACTGCGGTATTGAGTCCGGGCAGCCACCGCTGGGCGGCGACCGAGGCCGGGGTGTAGGCCGGATGCGCGTAGTCCATCCGGTCGATAATCCGGGCCGGGTCGACGACGCCCTCGCCGCCGAGCGTCACGATGTAGTTCTCGGCCGCGGACAGGCTCTGCAGCCGGTTCATGTCGTAGCTGATCCGCGGGGTTCCGGGGTTTCTGGGGGTTCTGGGGTCCACGCCGGCCTGATCGGGACGGCAGTGGGTGAGCTCGTAGTTCCACGAGGCCCGCACGCCCGGTCGGGCCGGGAGCAGACGCGCGTCGGTGTGCAGCAGCGCCGGGTTCTGGGTGTACCGGAACGCCCCGAGCACGTCTTCCTCGGCGTGGGTGGGCTTGGCCAGCAGGCGCAGCGCCTGATCGGGATGGGTGGCGATGACGACGGCGTCGAAGTGGTGCACCTTGTCGGCCGCGTCGTGCACGTCTGCGCCGTCCGGGTAGCGGTGCACGGCGCGGACCGGCGTCGAGACGCAGGCCGAGGGGAGCCGCTCAAGCACCCGCTCGACGTAGCAGCGGGAACCGCCATCCACGGTCCGCCAGGCCGGCGAGCTGGACACCGACAGCATCCCGTGGTTGGCCAGGAACGCGAACAGGTACCGAGCCGGATAGCTGAGCGCCGTGCCCGGCGGGCACGACCACACCGCGGCGACCAGCGGCAAGGCGAAGTGCGCCGTGAAGTAACCGGAATACCCGCCGTCCTCAAGAAACTTACCGAGGGTAAGGTCCTCACCTGCGCCGGAAGCGCCGTCGGTACCGGCGGAGGCCAGCAGGCGGCGGGCGGCGCGGTGGAACCGGGGTACCTCGGCGAGCATGCGCAGGTACGGCCAGGAGCCCCGGCGCAGGCCCGCGGCCAGGCCGCCCAGGCCGCGCTTGCCCGCGTACTGCAGGCCGCAGCCCGCGCAGCGGACCGACATACTCATCTCCGAGGGCCGGGTGGCCACCCCCAGCTCGGCGAACAGCTTGGTGAGCGTCGGATAGGTGCGCTCGTTGTAGACGATGAAACCCGTGTCGACACTGATCGGCGGCCCGGACGGCGGCACGACGAGGTGGGTATCGGCGTGACCGCCGAACCGGTCGTCGGCTTCGAAGAGCGTCACGTGATCAGAGTGCGACAATATGTATCCAGCAGTCAGCCCGCTCACACCGCTGCCGATCACCGCGATTTTGCGCCCAGTCACGCTTGTCCTTCCCTCTATGGCCCTTATTCGGGACCATTCGCGGTCCGGATTGGCCGGCCGGGCGGTTTAGCTACGGCCGAACAGATGGCGCAAGGCCTGCTCCAGGTGGGGCTGACGGAACTGGTGCCCGGCATCGATCAGCGTCTCGGGCCGGACGTGCTGGCTGGCCTGGACGAGTTCGGCGGCCCCTTCTGCGCCGAGCAGCAGCCGCGGTCCGAACGCGGGCACGGGCAGCAGCGCGGGCCGGTGCAGCACGCGGGCCAGCGTCCGGGTGTAGTCGATGTTGCGGACCGGCTCCGGAGCGACCGCGTTGACCGGCCCGGACAGGTGCGGATCCGTCACGGCCCGCAGGTAGATGTCCAGCAGGTCGTCGAGGCCGATCCAGGCCAGCCACTGCGTGCCGCTACCCAGCCGGCCGCCGAGGCCGGCCTCGAACAGCGGGGTGAGCAGGCGGAGCATGCCGCCACGCGGAGACTGCACGATACCGGTGCGCACCTGCACGGTCCTGATGCCCGCCGCGGCGGCCGGGTTGGTGGCCTCCTCCCAGTCGGCCACCACGTCGGCGAGGAATCCCTTACCCCGGGGGCTGGCCTCGGTCAGGATCTCCTCGCCGCGATCGGAGCCGTAGAAGCCGATCGCCGACGCCGTCACGAACGCCCGCAGACCCGGGGTATCCGGGCTCTTCGGGCTCTGCGGGTCGACGGCCGCGGACGTGGCCGCGGCCAGCTCGGCCAGGCGGCGGGTCGGGACGATCCGGCTATCTCGGATCTCGCGTTTGCGGTCGGGGGTGAACCGGCCGCCGATCGAGGCGCCGGCCAGGTGGATCAGCGCGTCGACTCCGCTCAGCAGCGTCGGCGCCGGCTCCTCCGGCCGCCACTGGCGCTCGCCGGAGTTCCTGGGCGGGCGGCGCACCAGCCGGATGACCCGGTGTCCGCCCGTGGTCAGCAGCGCCGTCAGCGCGGTGCCGATCAGGCCGCCCGACCCAGTGACCGCGATCGTCAGCGAGTCCGGACATACGGAACGGGCGCGGGCCTGAGCGGCCAGGTCATCGGCGAGCTGCTGGTGCCGGTAGGCGAACATGGGCCGCAGCATCCGGTCGGGAAGCGTGGTGTCGACAGTGTCGGTGACGAGCGTGGCCCGTTCCGGGTCCTGCCCTGCGTCGGCGGCCGGGGCGAACTGGTGCCGGTGCCGCCAGGAGAGCACCGCGGCCAGCGGGCAGGATGCCAGCTCATCAGTGAACAGGTTCGGCGGGTCATAGCCGGCCGGTTGGTGCACGGCTACCCAGCGCAGACCGCCGGGCAATCCGAGCACCGCCTGCCCGTCCCGTAGCGAGCTGGCCTCTTGCAGGATCCGGACGGGCTGCCACGGCGGGGCGAGCCGGGTTATCGCTCCCGGCCGGCTGTGCCATGCGAAGACGTCGCTCAGTCCGGCGTTCACCACCGTGGCGTACGTGAATTCCATTTGCCTTCAGCCCTCCCCCGGGGCGTCAGCTGCCTTCGGCCCCGGCCGGACGGCAGCGGCGTGCGGATGCCGCGCTCGCCCGCGTGATAAATCGATACTAAACTGGACTAATACCCCGAGCTTAAACCAAGTACCTTAGACCAGTATCCCCCGGACCAGCCTCGGTTGGACCCACTCAGCGCCTGAACCACCCGGAGCCCGTCATGCAGCTACGCGAAGCGGCCGACGTCCTCGGGGTGCACTATCAGACCGCGTACGGGTGGGTGCGGCAGGGCACGCTCCCGGCCAGGAAGACCCCGCACGGCTATGCGGTGAGCGAAACCGACGTCACCGCCCTAGCTGAGCACCGGGCCTTGGGCGCCGCGCCGCGGCCGCAGATCCAGGTGCGAGACTGGACGGCCCAGGCGGACCGGCTGTACGACGCGATCGTGACCGGTGACGAGACCGGCGCGCGGCAGGTTTTCGCGCGGCTCGCGCGCGGCGTGCCGCTGACCGACCTGTGCGAATTCCTCCTCGGGCCGGCCCTGCACCGGATTGGCGCGGAGTGGGCCGCGGGCGAGCTGACGATCGGGACCGAGCACCGGGCCAGCGCCATCTGCGAGCGGCTCATCGCCGCCCGGGCCCGCCAGCCGCAAGGCCGCCCGCGGGGCACCGCGGTGACGGCTACGCCGCCGGGAGACCGGCACGGGCTTCCGGCCCTGATGGCGACGGCGTGCCTGCGCGAAGATCGCTGGCTGGTCCATCACCTGGCATCCGACCTCCCGGTTGCCGAGGTGACTCAGGCGGCCCTGGACACCCGCGCCAGACTGGTCGTGCTGTCGGCGGCGACCGCCGAGTCCGCCCGCCGCGCCCGCCGGGCGGCGAAGGAGATAAGGACGGCCGCTCCCGGGCTGCGCGTGCTGGCCGGCCGGCCAGGTGACACGCTCGGCGAGCTCAGGGAGGTAGCCCGGGCGGTGGCGGCGGAGCCTGGATGAGTCTTAAGGGTTCACGCCTCACTCAGGGATCGGGACGATGTCGGGCGCGCCGAGCCGTGCGGCTTCGGCGGTCGTGTCGGTGAGCTGGGTCTGCGAATCGCGTTCGGCCTCTA
>Ga0302308_10004846_pt1 | contig 10537 bp, 8 predicted proteins | sample III_Palsa_E3_3_FD_200531 | JGI IMG/M metagenome (GOLD analysis project Ga0302308, IMG submission 200531) | Peat permafrost microbial communities from Stordalen Mire near Abisko, Sweden - III_Palsa_E3_3 | ecosystem: Environmental > Terrestrial > Soil > Palsa > Peat permafrost | place: Sweden... | reverse complement strand
ATGCCTTCCCTAACTATTGAGAGCCGCCGGTGCTGGATCAGGGGACGGAGGACAGCGCGTGCTGCCGACATTCGTGATCGGGCTGCGTGAGGGTCTTGAGGCGGCGCTGATCGTCGGAATCATCGCCGCGTTCCTGGGCCAGCAGGGGCGGCGAGACGCGCTTCGCCAGGTCTGGATCGGCACGGCCGCGGCCGTCGTCATCTGCATCGGCATCGGCATCGCCCTGCAGGTGATCTCCTCGGACCTGCCGCAGCAGCAGCAGGAAGGCCAGGAGACCGTCGTCGGCGCGCTGGCGGTGGGCATGGTCACCTACATGATCATCTTCATGCGACGCCACGCGCGGGACCTGAAAGGGGATCTGGAGGGATCGACGGCGTCCGCGCTGGCGTCCGGGTCCAGCCGGGCGCTGGTGCTGATGGCGTTCCTGGCCGTGCTGCGAGAAGGCTTCGAAACGGCGGTATTCCTGCTGGCCACCTTCCACGCCTCCGGCGATGCCACCACCTCGTGGGCAGGCGCGGTGATCGGGATCCTGCTCGCGGCCGCAGTCGGATACGGCATCTACCGCGGCGGGGTCCGGCTCAACCTGGCCAGGTTCTTCAAGGTCACTGGCCTGGTGCTGGTGGTCGTCGCGGCCGGGCTGGTGATGACCGCGTTCCACACCGCCAACGAGGCGGGCTGGCTGTCGGCCGGGCAGGTCCAGGCCTTCGACCTTTCCTGGCTGGTCCGGCCGGGCACGCCGGTGTCGTCGCTGCTGACCGGCGTGCTGGGGATCCAGCCCTACCCGGTGTGGATCGAGGTCATCGTCTGGCTCGCCTACCTGGTCCCGATGCTGATCGTCGTGGCCTGGCCCGCGCGGGGCGCCAGGACGGAACGGACCGCGGTGTCCGCGGCCACTCAGGCCGCAGGGCAGTAACCCGCTGAGCACGGCCGCCCCAGTCAGAAGCACCAGGCACAAGCACCAGGAACGAAGGAGTCCACCGGTAGTGCGCACCCACGCTAAGAGCAGGCCAGGCCAGACCATCGCGGCGGCGGTCGCGGCCGGGTTCGCGCTAGCCGCGGCCGGCTGTTCCAGCCCGCACGGGTCGACGGCGTCCGCGCCGGGCTCGGCCAAGACCGCCACGGTCACGATCACCCTCACGCCACAGGGCTGCGCGCCCAGCCCGGCCAGGATCCCCGCGGGCGAGGTCGACTTCACCGTGTCCAACAAGGATGCCGGCGCGGTGTCGGAAGCCGAGCTGCGCACCTCGGACCTGGCCAAGATCCTGGGCGAGCAGGAGAACCTCACCCCCGGCCTGTCCGGCGGCTTCTCCCTGGACATCCAGCCGGGGAGCTACAAGATCAACTGCCCCGGCGCCGCCCAGCAGCACTGGGACTTCACCGTGACGGGGAAGGCCGCCGGGCCGTCCTGGCCGTCCGACCCGCAGCTGGCCGCCGCCGTCAAGAGCTACTCCGGCTACATCGACCAGAACACGGCCGACCTGGTCCGCCACACCCAGGCCTTCTGCCGGGCGATCGATGCCGGGAACATGAGCCAGGCCAAGGTGCTGTACCCGCAGGCCCGGATCTACTACGAGCGGGTCGAGCCGGTGGCCGAGATCTGGGGCAGCCTGGACACCGACATCGACGGCCGGTGGGAGAACCCGGTCACGGTGGCGTCCCAGTTCATCGGGTTCCACAAGATCGAGCAGCTGATGTGGGAGGACAACACCCTGGCCGGAACGCCAAAGCTGTGCGCCGGGCTGGTCAGCAACGAACAGCAGCTGCTGACGCTGGTGCGCAGCGCGCAGTACAACCCGCTGGAGATGGCCAGCGGCGCCACCGACCTCATCAACGAGGCCGCCACGGCGAAGATCACCGGCGAGGAAGAGCGCTACTCCAACACCGACTTCCCGGTCTTGGCGGCTAACGTCGACGGAGCCATGGAGGTGGTCAGCCTGCTGCAGCCCTATCTGCAGCACAAGGCCCCAGCCCTGCTGACCCAGATCAAGAACCGGAACGCCGCGATCGGCCAGCAGCTGGCCAAGTACCAGGCCAGCCCCGGCTACGACGACACCGGCTACGTCGAGTACTCCACCGTCCTTGACCAGCAGCGCCGGCAGCTGTCCGCCGCGGTCAACGCGCTGGCCGAGTCCTTGTCCCAGCTGTCGGTCCAGGTCAGCTGACACCGTCCCGGCAAGACGCGAAGAGAGGAACGAACGCGGATGACAGCCCCTGACGCGGCGCCAGCCGAGCCGGGTGACAATCCTGCCGGGAATCCGCGCCAGGCCGGCCAACCGCGCCAGGCCGGCCAACCGCGCCAGGCCGGCCAACCGGGCCGGGCCAGGAATCCGTCGCGGCGGCGGCTGCTCGCCGGCGCGGGAGCTGCTGGCGCCGGCGTCGTGGCGGGCGGCCTGGCCGGCTACTTCGCCCGCCCGTCTCCCCCGCCGTCCGGTAGCGCTGGCGGCGCGGGAGGCGGCAGCGACCAGGCGGTCGCGTTCTACGGACCGCACCAGGCCGGCATCGCCACCCCGGCCCAGGACCAGCTCGCCTTCGGCACGCTCAGCGTTGTTCCCGGCGCGGCCCGCGCTGAGCTGCGTGACCTGCTGCGCGAGTGGACGACCGCGACGGCGCGGATGACCGCCGGGGATCCCTTCGGCGAGGACACCCAGCCCTACGCGCCGCCCCTCGACACCGGCGAGGCCGTGGACTCTGCCGTCTCCCGGCTGACCATCACCCTCGGCTACGGTCCGTCGCTGTTCGACCACAGGTTCGGCCTCGCCGCCCGCAAGCCTTCCGCGCTGGCCCAGTTGCCGCCGCTGCCCAACGAGAACCTCGACCCCGACTACACCGGCGGGGATCTGTGCGTCCAGGCCTGCTCCGACGATCCGCTCGTGGCCTTCCACGCCGTACGGAACCTGGCCAGAATCGGCATGGGCGTCGTCGAGCACAACTGGATGGAACTTGGTTTCGGCCGCACCTCGGCCACCACCACCGGGCAGCAGACACCGCGCAACCTGCTCGGATTCAAGGACGGCACCCGCAACATCAAGGCCGAGCAGACCGAGCTCATGGGCGACTACGTCTGGGCCGGCTCAGAAACCGACCAGCCCTGGATGCGCGGCGGCAGCTACCTCATCGCCCGCAAGATCCGCATCTTCGTTGAGAACTGGGACCGCGACTACCTCCAGGACCAGGAGAACGTCATCGGCCGGGCCAAGGTCTCCGGCGCCCCGCTGTCCGGCGGGACCGAGTTCACCGCGCCCGACTTCGCCGCCGCCGGATCCGGCGGGCGGCCGGCCATCCCCGCTAACGCGCACGTCCGCCTGGCGAGCTTCGAGCACAACGGCGGAACCCGGATCCTGCGCCGCGGCTACTCCTTCACCGACGGCATCGACCCGCAGGCCGGCACCCTGCTGGGCGGCTTGTTCTTCATCGCCTTCATGAAAAACCCCGCCCAGTTCATCCGACTGCAGACCGCTCTGGCCGCCGATGCCCTGAACGAGTACATCCAGCACACCGGCAGCGCCGTCTTCGCCTGCCCGCCAGGCCTGCGGCCGGGCCAGTACTGGGGTGACGCCCTTTTCACCTGATCCCGTGTTCGCCTGATCCCGTGTTCGCCTGATGCCGTGTTCACCTGATCCCGTGTTCGCCTGATGCCGTGTTCGCCTGATGCCGTGTTCGCCTGATGCCGTGTTCACCTGATCCCGTGTTCGCCTGATCCCGTGTTCACCTGATGCTGTGTTCGCCTGATGCGCGGTTCGCCTGATGCGCTGTTGACGCGATGCGGGCACGCACGGTGGCCCGTTCGGTCAGATGATCTTGGTTAGCAGCCAGAACGTGGTTCCGGTGCCCGCGCCGTAGGCGAGGTGCGCGCTCAGGTCCCAGGCCAGGGTCTTCGCGTCGTACTTCCAGATGGGCTGGTACAGCCCGGCCTGGGGGAGGACGGCGTAGCTGGTGGCCCAGACGGTGGCGCCGAAGGGCAGGCCGTACGCCGGGTGCGGCGTGCGCGCCGAGCCGGCCAGGACGCCGTATACGGCTGCGGCGGTCGATCCGTAGGCCCAGTGCGCGACGGTGCTGATCGGAAAGGCCCAGCGGTCGGGGAGCTTGCGCTGGGTGAAGCCCTCGATCAGGCGGCGGGCGACCTGTCCCGGGTCGGGCGCTGTCTCCCAGCTGTCGACCGGCGCGAATTCCCAGGCCAGCGGGCTCTGGGTGCCGCCCGCACGGCGCTGCTTCAGGTACTGGACGGCGTCCAGGCCGACGGTGCCCACCGCGCCGGCCAGCAGGCCGGCGGCGACGGCGGCCAGCGGGGTCAACGGGTGCTTTGCGGTGCGCATGGCAAGCCTCCGCTCCGTCCGTCACCGGCCTGGCAGGCGGGTGGTGATCTCCTGGATCAGCCAGCCGTTGCCGTCCGGGTCTTCGAACGAGACGAACGAGCCGTAGCTCGCGTGGTCCGCAGCCGGGCCAGCCACCCGTGCCGTCGTCCCGGCGTGGTGGAACACCCCGGTGACGTCGTGGAAGACCTCGCTGACCTCGGCGCCGCGGGAGGCCAAATCAGCCCGGGCCGCGTCGATGTCGGCCGTGACCAGGTGCAGGCCCTGGGCCGAGCCCGGTGCGGCCGAGGAGACCCCGGTGCCGAAGATGACCGAGCAGGCCGAGCCGGGTGGGGTCAGCTGCACCACCCGGTAGTCGGCGACGCGGTGGAAGTCGGCGTCCAGCCGCCAGCCCAGCCCCTGGTAGAAGTCCTTGGCCTTGTCCACGTCGGAGACCGGTAGCACCACGACCTCGAGTCCGTACTCCATGATTCCTGTTCCTTTCCCTGGTGGCGGCGGCGACCACGCCCTGCTGCTGAGCCCGTGGCCGGAAAGCCTGCTGGCCTTCGAGCCCATTTGGTCACGGCTGGACACCGATACCCACCTGGTGGCCATCGACCTGCCCGGCTTTGGTCATTCCCAGCGCGACGACGCCCTGCTCTCGCCGCGGGCGATGGCCGAGTTCGTCATCCGCGCCGCCGATGCCTTCGCGCTCGATCACCCGCATCTGGTCGGGCCAGGCACCGGCACCGCGGCCGCGCTGTTCGCCGCGGCCGTCTACCCGGACCGGCTGCGCAGCGTGGTCGTGGGCAGCGGCGCCGCCGCGGTTCCGCTTACGCTCGGCGGTGTGCTCAAGGACTGGGTCGAGGCTCCTGACACCGACGAGTTCCGTCACGCTGATCCGCGGCACCTGGTCGCAGGCGCCCTAGCCGGCATGGAGGGGTATGTGCTGCCGGATCCGGTCCGCGAGGACTACCTGCTCGGCTACCAGGGCAACCGGTTCGCCGCGTCCATGCGATACGTGCGCTCCTACCCAGCCGAGCTTCCGGTCCTGGCCCGCCTGCTACCGCGGATCCACACGCCGGTGCAGATCATCGCCGGCGCGCACGACCGCGCGACCCCGCCGGTTAACGCCGAGTTCCTTCATGAGCGGCTGCCCCGCAGCACCCTCGACATCATCGACGCGGGCCACTTCGCCTGGGAAGACGCCGCGGCCGACTACGCCGGACTCATCACCAGCTGGTGGGCCGGCGGCTACGAATCCACCACGAGTAAACCCGCTGGGTCTCCAGTAGCTGACCTCACGTCGAAGGAGTGAGTACGCATGTACGCCACCCTGCCCGCTGCCGCGCCCGTCGCCGTCGGCCGCGTACGGACCCCGGGCCCGAGGAGCAACGCACCCATGAACCCGGTCAAAGCGGCCGTGCCCCCGGCGCTGGGCGGCCGGGCCCTGGCCGACGAGGCGCTGGCCGGTCCGGTGCCCGGGTCCGGGCTGCGGGGCCGGCGCGGCGAGTGCGAGGCGCTAGACCGGCTGGTGGCGGACGTGCAGGCGGGGCAGGGTCAGGTGCTGGTCTTGCGCGGTGAGGCCGGAGCCGGCAAGACCGCGCTGCTTGAGTACCTGCTTGAGCGCGCGTCCGGATGTTGCAGGGCGCGGACGGCGGGCGTCGAGTCCGAGATGGAGCTCGCGTTCGCTGGGCTGCATCAGCTGTGCGCACCTTTCCTGGACCGGATCGAGCGCCTGCCCGGTCCGCAGCGCGAGGCGCTCTCCACGGCGTTCAACCTGCGGGACGGGGCCACTCCCGATCGCTTCGCGGTGGGTCTGGCCGTGCTGAGCCTGCTGTCGGAGGTGGCCGGGGAGCGACCACTGGTCTGGGTCGTGGACGATGCGCACTGGCTTGACCGGGCCTCGGCGCAGGCGCTCACGTTCGTGGCGCGCCGTCTTGCGGACAAGCCGGCCGCGGTCGTGTTCGCGGTGCGTGAGCCCGGGGGGAGAGCCGGGTGCTGGTGGTACGCGGCGAGCCCGGGGTGGGCAAGACAGCGCTACTGGATCGTCTGGCCGGGTTGGCCTCGGGCTGCCGGGTGGTGCACGCGGCCGGGGTGCAGTCGGAGATGGAACTGGCGTTCGCCGGGTTGCATCAGCTGTGCGCGCCGATGCTGGATCACCTGGAGGCGATACCGGTGCCGCAGCGTGACGCGATCAGGATCGCGCTGGGCGTCGGTGCCGGTCCGGCACCGGACCGGTTCCTGGTCGGACTGGCCGTGCTGAGCCTGTTTTCTGAGGTAGCCACGGAACGGCCACTGGTCTGCGTGGTCGATGACGAGCATTGGTTTGACCGGGCTTCGGCGCAGGCCCTGGGGTTTGTCGCCCGCCGCCTCGCGGCCGATCCGGTGGGCCTGGTGCTGGCGACGCGGGCACCCGGCGACGAACTGGCCGGCTTGCCTGAGCTCAGGGTGGAGGGCCTGGCGGCCGACGATGCGCGGGCGCTGCTTGACTCGGTGCTGACGGGGCCGCTGGACGCGCGGGTCCGGGACCAGATGGTGGCCGAGACGCGCGGCAACCCGCTGGCGCTGCTCGAACTGCCGCGCGGGCTTACGCCGGCGGAGATGGCGGGCGGGTTCGGACTGACCGGCGCGGCTCCGCTGCTTGGGCGGATCGAGGAGAGCTTCCGGCGGCGGATCGAGGACCTGCCGAAAGATACCCGGCTGCTGATGCTGGCCGCGGCGGCCGAGCCGACGGGTGACTCGGCGCTGGTGTGGCGGGCAGCCAGGCGGCTCGGGGTCAGTGTTCAGGACGGAATGCCGGCGGTGGAGGCGGGGCTGGTCGAGTTCGGCGCCCAGGTGCGGTTCCGGCATCCGCTGGTGCGCTCGGCGGCACACGGGTCCGCGTCGGCTCAGGACCTGCAGAAGGTGCACCGCGCGTTGGCCGAGGCCATCGACCCGGCGGCTGATCCTGATCGCCGCGCGTGGCACCTGGCGCAGGCCACGGCGGTTCTGGATGAGGACGTGGCGGTGGAGCTTGAGCGCTCCGCGGGGCGGGCCCAGGCGCGCGGAGGGCTGGCCGCGGCGGCCGCGTTCCTGGAGCGGGCGGCGATCCTGACGCCCGATCCGGTTCGCCGGGCGCAGCGGCTCCTGGCGGGGGCGCGGGCCAAACGCGACGCGGGCGCGCTGGATGCCGCGCTCGGGTTGCTGGTCGCGGTCGAGGCCGGCCCGCTGAGTCCGCTGCAGACCGCGGAAGTGGAGCACATGCGCGGGCAGATCGCGCTGGACCAGCGGCGCGGCGGCGACGCCGCCCGGCTGCTGCTCAGCGCGGCCCGCCGGCTTGAGCCGCTCGACGCCGCCCTAGCGCGTGAGGTCTACCTGGAGGCTCTCTGGGAGGCCGCGATGTGGGCCGGTGACCTGGACATCCCCGGCGGGGTGCCGGAGGTGGCCGAGGCCGCGCGGGCCACACTCCCCGGACTCGACCCGCCGCGTGCGGTCGATGTCCTGCTCGAGGCGTTCGCGCTGTGGCTTATGCAGGGCCACGCGGCGGCCGCCCCGGCGCTGGCCCGGGCCCTCGAGCTGGTTCTGGCCCTGGATTTCGGCACCGACGAAACCGGCCGCTGGCTCTGGCTGGCCGGGGGGAGAATCAGTCAGATCATCGCCCTTGAGCTGTGGGACGCCGAATCCTGGTATGTCCTGGCCGCTCGCCAGGCCGAGTTCGCCCGCGGCGCGGGCGCCCTGCTGCACCTGCAGTTCGCGCTCAACTACCTGGCCCGAGCCCACCTGCTCGCTGGCGACCTGGCGACGACGGCGCTGATGATCGAAGAAGACCGCCTTATCGCCGAGGCGACAGGGAACCCGCCGGTGGCCCACAACGCGACGATGCTCGCCGCCTGGCGCGGCCGGGAGCGAGAGACATCTGAGCTGATCGAGGCCAGCCTGCAGCAAGCGACCGCACGCGGTCTGAGCAGGGTGGTCAGCTTCGCTGCCTACGCGAAAGCGGTGCTCAACAACGGCCTGGGCCGGCCCGAGGCCGCATGCGACGCGGCCCGGCAGGCGTTCGACCGTGACCAGCTGGGGTACGGGCCCCTGGTCATACCCGAGCTGGCCGAGGCAGCGGCCAGGACCGGTGACGTCGCGCTCGTCACGGCGGCCCTGGACTGGCTGTCCGAACGGACCCAGGTGCTGCCCACCGACTGGGCGCTGGGGATCGAGGCCCGGATCCGTGCCCTGCTCGGCGGCCCCGAGGCCGAGTCCTGCTATCGCGAGTCGATCGAGCGCCTCAGCCGGACCCGGGTCCGCACCGAGCTCGCTCGCGGTCACCTGCTGTACGGGGAGTGGCTGCGCCGCGAGCGCCGCCGCACCGAGGCACGGGAGCACCTGCGCACGGCCTACGAGATGCTGGACGCGATGGGTATCGGGGCGTTCGCCGAACGGGCCCGGCTTGAGCTGCAGGCCACGGGGGAGACCGCCCGCAAGCGTACGGTCGAGGCGGCCGTGGAGCTGACCGCGCAGGAGGCGCAGGTCGCGCGGCTGGCCCGCGAGGGCCTGTCGAACCCGCAGATCGGCGCGCGGCTGTTCATCAGCACGCGCACGGTCCAGTACCACCTAGGCAAGGTCTTCACCAAGCTCGGCATCACCTCCCGGGCCCAGCTCGACCAGGCCCTGCCCGCCGACCCGGGCGCCCCCCCGCCCCGGTCGTTACTCGACCTCCAGCTCACGCAGGTTCGCCCGGGCCAGCTCGATGAGCTCTTCGCCGCCGCCGGACAGGATCGTCCTGGTGGCGTACAGGGTGAAGCCCTTGATCTCGCCGTAGGTGAGCTTGGGCGGCAGCGCCAGTTCGTGCCGGGCCGTCCGGACATCCACCAGGGCCGGCCCGTCGTGACCGAACGCCTCCTTCAGCGCGTCTTCGAGTTCGTCCGCCTTATCCACCCGGACCCCGAAAAGCCCGGCGGACCTGGCTATCCCGGCGAAATCGGGATTGTCGAGGTCGGTGCCGTAGGTGACGACCCCGGCGGCCTTCATCTCCAGTTCCACGAACGACAGCGCGCCGTTGTTGAACACGACGACCTTCACCGGAAGCCGCTGCTGGCGCAGCGTGATCAGCTCGCCGAGCAGCATGGCCAGCCCGCCGTCTCCGGACAGGGTGACCACCAGCCGGGCCGGGTGGCTGGCTTGCACGCCGATGGCCTGCGGCAGCGCGTTGGCCATGGACCCGTGACTGAACGAGCCGACCAGCCGGCGCCGGCCGTTCATCCGCAGGTAGCGGGCGGCCCAGATGCACGGCGTGCCGACGTCGGCGGTGAACACCGCGTCGTCCGCGGCGAGGCGGTCGATCGTGGCCGCCACGTACTGCGGGTGCAGCGGCGACTCGTTGCGCCGGTCCCGGGCGAGCTTGTCCATCCGGCCGCGGGCCCGCCGGTAGTGCGCGGTCATCCGGTTCAGGTGCGCCGAGTCGGGCTTGGGCGTGATCAGCGGCAGCAGCGCGTCGACCGTGTCCTTCACGGTGCCGACGAGCGGAACCTCGACGGGGACCCGGCGGCCGATCCGCTCGCCGCGGACGTCGACCTGGATCACCGGGACGCCTTCTGGGAAGAACGGCCGGTAAGGAAAGTCGGTCCCCAGCATGACCAGCGCGTCGCAGTGCTCCATGGCCCGGTAACCCGAGCCGAATCCGATCAGCCCGGTCATCCCCACGTCGTAGGGGTTGTCGTACTCGACGAACTCCTTGCCGCGGAAGGCGTGCACCACGGGTGCCTTCAACGCTTCCGCCAGGGCGATGAGCTGGTCGTGCGCGCCGGCGCACCCGGCCCCGGCGAGGATGGTCACCCGGCCGGCGTCGTTCAGCACCCGCGCGGCCGCCGCGAGCGACTCCTCGTCCGGCCGGATGATCGGCGACACCGCCCGCAGCCGGGCCGGCCGCGCATCGGCCGGCGCGTCGGCGAAGAAGATCTCGCCGGGCACGACCACGACGCCGACCCCGCCGCGCTGCAGGGCCGCGCGCATCGCCATCTCCATCAGCCGGGGAAGCTGGGCCGGCACGCTGGCCAGTTCGCAGTAGACGCTGCACTCGCGAAACAGTTCGGCCGGATGGGTCTCCTGGAAGTACTCCCCGCCGATCTCCGCCGACGGGATGTGCGCGGCGACCGCCAGCACCGGCACGCCGCTGCGGTTGGCGTCGAACAGGCCGTTGATCAGGTGCAGGTTGCCCGGCCCGCAGCTGCCCGCGCACACCGCGAGCTCACCGGTGAGCGCCGCCTCGCCGGCCG
>Ga0302308_10004841_pt1 | contig 10546 bp, 12 predicted proteins | sample III_Palsa_E3_3_FD_200531 | JGI IMG/M metagenome (GOLD analysis project Ga0302308, IMG submission 200531) | Peat permafrost microbial communities from Stordalen Mire near Abisko, Sweden - III_Palsa_E3_3 | ecosystem: Environmental > Terrestrial > Soil > Palsa > Peat permafrost | place: Sweden... | reverse complement strand
TCCTCGCCATCGGCGCGCTGCTGCGCGAGCACCTGGCCACCGCGCTGGCGCGCTGGACCCGCCAGCAGGTGGTGGTGGTCGGCGGCCATCCGCTGGCCAGCGCGGCGTTCGAGACCGCGCATCGGGCCGGCCGCAGCGCGCTGTGGCTGGGCGCCAGCGCCTTCTCGTCGGCGCGGCTCTCGGCCATCGCGCTGGCATGGCCGGCGGGCGAGCGGGCCCGCACCCTGACCGCGCACGCCCAGCGCACCGACCATGTGCTGATCGCCGAGACCGACGACGCCGAGGCCCTGACCTTCGCCAAGGCGGCCCGCGCCGCCGCGCCGGACGCCTGGATCACCGTGCTGATGGCCGACGTGGGCTTGGCCGAGGACGCCGCGGCGACGCTGAACGACGCCCGCACCCGGGTGCTGGCCACCGGCGCGGTGGCGGCGCGGGCGCTGAACCTCGCCCATCCGCCGTTCGTGATCGCCCAGGACCTGGGCCATGCGCGCATCCACGCCCTGATCGTCGGCTTCGGCCAGACCGGCCAGGCCATCGCCCGCGACCTGATCGTCAACTGCCGCACCACCTATCTCGCCGCGCCGCGGATCACGGTGATCGACCCGATGGCCAAGGCGCTGGAGGGCGCGCTCAGGGTGCGCGCGCCGGAGTTGGACGCCTGCGCCGACTGCCGCTTCGTCGAGGGCGAGATCGGCGGGCGGGCGGTGCGGCCGCGCCCGGCGGCGATCGCCCTCGACCTGGCCGGCGGCGGCCCGATCACCGCCGCCTATGTGTGCCTGGCGGACGACACCTCGGCGCTGTCGGCGGCGGCGATGCTGCGGGCGCTGCTGCGCTCGGTGGACATCGCCGCGCCGCCGATCTTCATCCGCCTGCGCGCCGCCGGGGCGATCGGCGGCGGCAAGGGCGCGGACGGGCGCGGACGGGGCCTCGACGCCCTGACCCCGTTCGGCGACCTTTATTCGGTGCTGGCGGCCAGCGAATTCCTCTCCGACGCCCCCGACGCCACCGCGCGGGCCTTCAGCGAGGCCTACCGCGCCAACCTGCCGGCGGCGGCGCGCGACGATCCGCAAAACCATTCGGCCCGCCCGTGGGAGAGCCTCGACGAGACCTATCGCCAGGCCACCCGCGACGCCGTCGCCCACATCCCGGCCAAGCTCGCCAGCGCCGGCGTCGATGCGGGCCGCTGGCGCGGTAGCGGCGGCCTGCCGACGCTCGGCGACGACGAGCGCCTGTTCGCGGACGCCGCCGAGCTGGAGCGGCTCGCCGAGCTGGAGCACGAACGCTGGATGGCGCAGCGGCGCATGGACGGCTGGCGATCCTCCGACGCGGCCGCCAAGGACGAGGCCGCCCGCCGCCATCCCTCCCTGGCGCCCTATGCCTCGCTCAGCGACGAGGTGAAGGAATTCGACCGCGTCTTCGTCCGCGAGACCCAGGACGTCGTCCGCGAGGCGGCGAAGAAGAGCTAGTACGGCACGTCGTTGGTTTCCGCCGGCGGGGGTTTGGCGGCGGGTGGGGGCGAGGCGGCCGGCGCGGTCGCGACCGACGGCTTCAGGCGCGGCGACGCCACCAGATAGGCCCCGGCGATCACGGCCGCCACGATTAGGATCAGCGCCGCGACCAGGCCGACGGGCGAACGCTTGCGCGTTGTGCGGGGCGGCCGCGGCGGCGCCAGGCTGACGACCTCGACGGAAGGGGTCATCTCGAGCGTCGCGGCCAGACGCTGGCGCAACTGGGCCATCGCCGCGTCCCAGCCGACGGCGAAATCGATCCACTGGCGGGTGGCGAACTCATAGGCGAAAGCCTCGTTCAGCGACACGTCGTCCATCCTCAGCGGCACCACCCGCAGCCGCGTCTGGCTGGCCAGCGCCAGCTCCTTGGCCACCTCCTCGGAGTGGTTGGAGTGCTGGGTGAACACCAGCACCATCACCTGGGCGGCGCGGATGGCGCGCACGATGGCGATCTGGAAGTTCTCGCCCGGCGGAATGTCGCGGCTGGCCATCCAGCAGGTGAAGCCGGCCGCCTCCAGCGCCTGGCAGAGGCTCGTGGCCGTCTTCAGGTCGCGGCCGGCGTAGCTGATGAAGATGCTGGCGGCCATGCCGCGCACATAGCGGCGCGGCCGAAGCGCGCGCAAGCCCGAGGCGCTCACACGCCGACTTGCAGCGCCGCCGCCCCATCGCTAGTTATCCCGCCCTTCGCTCGCGGGACCTTGGAGAGGTGGCAGAGCGGTTGAATGCACCGCACTCGAAATGCGGCATACGTGCAAGCGTATCGGGGGTTCGAATCCCCCCCTCTCCGCCATCCTGCTTCGCCCTGCGGGCTTCGCAGGACTTGGCCCAAACGGTTCAGTCGAAGCAGGATGCCCTTCGTAGCTTTAGCGAAGAAGGGCTCTCCCATGCATTACGTCTACCTGTTGGAAAGCCTCGCTTTCGCCGGTGCGCGCTACGTCGGTACGACCTCTGATTTGAAGCGGCGCTTGGCAGAGCATAATGCCGGAAAATCGCCGCACACCGCGAAGTTCAGGCCTTGGCGCGTCGCAACCTATCTGGCGTTCTCGACCGAGGCTCAGGCCACCGGCTTTGAGCGATACTTGAAATCTGGTTCGGGGCATGCGTTTGCGAATAAGCGGCTTTGGTGACTAGGACGAATCGACATTCAGCGCAGCCAGAGCATGACGGCGGCTAGGTGTGTGAAGGCGAGGTAGTAAGCGGTTCGCCGATCGTATCGCGTGGCGAAGCGCCTGAAGTGCTTGAGCTTGTTGAAGCAGCGCTCGATGCGGTTTCGATCCTTGTAGGCGTCCTCGTCGTGGGGGATCTGGACCTTGCGGGAGCGGGTTGATGGGATCACCACCTTGGCGCCGGCGTCAGTGATGAACTGTCGCAAATCGTTGTTGTCGTAGGCTTTGTCGGCAAGGACAGCCTCGGCTTTGAAGCCGTCGAGCAGGTCTTTGGCGGGGATGCTGTCGTGGCGCTGGCCGGCGGTGAGGATGAAGCGCAGCGGCCGGCCGAGAGTATCGCAGACCATGTGAATCTTGGTGGTCAGTCCACCTCGGGAACGCCCCAGAGCCTGATTTTGGGCCCCCCTTTTCCGCTGGCCGCCTGCTGGTGGACGCGGACCAAGGTGCTGTCGAGCATCAGGTACTTGTTGTCGCGATCCTTGATCAGCTCGGTGAACACCCGCTCCCAGACGCCGGCTTTTGCCCAGCGAGTGAAGCGGGTGTGGACACTTTTCCACTTGCCGTAGCGCTCCGGCAGATCAGGCCAGTGCGCGCCAGACCGCAAGACCCACAAAACCCCGTTCACGAACAGTCGGTTATCCGCCGCGGTGCGGCCCGGATCACCGGCCTTGCCCGGCAGCAGCGGCCCGATCCGAGCCCACTGCGCCTCGTTCAATTCATAGCGCTTCGCGCCCATCAGCCCGCTCCGAATCATCACATCGGAGCCGGATTGATTCAGCACCTCTCAGCGCTGGGAATCCTGAATGTCGATTGGTCCTAGTCGACCGCTTCCGGCTCGACCTTGTAGATGCGCGAGCAATATTCGCAGGTGACGTGGATGCGGCCGTCGGGCTCGACCATGCCGGCGCGTTCCTGGGCGCCGAACGCCTTCAGCACCGTCAGGATCCGCTCCTCGTTGCAGCGGCAGAAGGCCTTCAGCGGCCGCGCCGGGAAGAGCCGCACGCCCTGCTCGTGGAAGAGCCGGTAGAGCAGCGTCTCGGGCGTCAGGGTCGGATCCACCAGCTCGTCCTCGCCGATGGTCTCGAACAGGAACTGCGCCTCGGTCCAGGCCTCGGCGGTCTCGCCGCGCGCCTGATCCTCGGCGATGTTCTGCATCAGGATGCCGCCGGCGCGCCACTTGGGGCCGTCGCCGCTGTCGGCCTGGCCGACCGCCAGCCGCACCCGGGTCGGCGTCTGCTCGGACTGGGCGAAATAGCGCTCGGCGCACAGCGCCAGGGTCTCGCCCTCGATCGGGGTGACCCCCTGGTAGCGCTCGGTGTCCGCGCCCTGGTCGATGGTCATGATGAAGACGCCGTCGCCCAGCAGCGCCTTGGCCCCGGCCGGCCGGAAGCCGTCGCCGGAAAGCGCCGCCAGCCGCTCGGCGTCATAGCGGCAATAGCCGCGCAGCGAGCCGGTCGTGTCGTAGTCGGCGACCACATAGGAGACCGGCCCGTCGCCCTGCGCCTGGACGATCAGCCGACCCTCGAATTTCAGGCTGTCTCCGACCAGGGCGGCCAGCGCGCAGGTCTCGCCCAGCAGGTTGGCCACCTGCGGCGGATAATCGTGACGGGTCAGGATCTCGTCGATCGACGCGCCCATCCGAACGAGGCGGCCGCGCACGGGCTGATGGTCGATCTGGAACGGCGCGGCCAGGTCGTCGAGGGGGATGAGGCGTTGGGGCACGAGCGCGATATGGGGTGGGCCCGGCGAAATCCTAGATCGCCTCGAAGCACCAGGCGAGGATGGATTTCTGGGCGTGGATACGGTTCTCGGCCTCGTCCCAGACCACCGAGCGGGGGCCGTCGATCACCGCGTCGGTGACCTCTTCGCCGCGGTGGGCGGGCAGACAGTGCATGAAGATCGCGTTGGGCGCGGCGCCCGACATCAGCGCCTCGTCCACCTGGAACGGCTCCAGCGCCGCCAGCCGCGCCTCGGCGTCCTCGTCGCCCATCGAGACCCAGGTGTCGGCGATCACCAGGTCGGCCCCGGCCACCGCGGCGCGCGGGTCCTCGCCCACCTCGACGCGGCCCTGCGCCTCGGCGGCGCGGGCGAGGTCGACGCGGTCGGGCGCGTAGGCCGCCGGGCAGGCGATCTTCAGCTGGTAGCCGAACTTTGGCGCCGCCTGGATGAAGCTCGAACACATGTTGTTGCCGTCGCCGACCCAGGCCAGCGTCTTGCCGGCCAGCGGCCCGCGATGCTCCTCGAAGGTCATCAGGTCGGCGATGGCCTGGCAGGGGTGGCCGGCATCGGAGAGGCCGTTGATCACCGGAACCGTCGATGCCGCCGCCAGCGCCAGGATGTCCTCATGCCGGTTGGCGCGGATCATGATCGCATCGACCATGCGCGAGAGCACCTTGGCGGTGTCCTCGATCGTCTCGCCGCGGCCGAGCTGCATGTCGGCGCCGGTGGAGATGATCGAGGCGCCGCCGAGCTGGCGGATCGCCGCGTCGAACGAGAACCAGGTGCGGGTCGAGTTCTTCTGGAACACCATCGCCAGCGTCCGGTCCCTGGCCGGCGCGTCGGCGTCGACCCGGCCCTTCGGCCAGCCGCGGCGCGCCGCCTTGCGGGTCTTGGCGTCTTCCAGAATTCGCCGCAGGTCGGCCGCCTCGAGGCTCCAGAGATCGAGGAAACACCGCGGCCGGGTCATGCGTCCGCGACCTTGGGCCTCGCCGCTTCGCACGTCCGTTCCAGCTTCTCCACCGCCTCGCGGGCTTCCTCGCGGGTGATCAGCAGCGACGGCAGCAGCCGCACGCAATTGTCACCGCCGCCGGCGATCAGCAGCTTCTCCTCGCGCGCCAGGGCCATGAACTCGCGGTTGTTGGTCAAGAGCTGCAGGCCGATCAGCAGGCCCTTGCCGCGCACTTCGGCGATGACGTCCGGAAACCGGTCCTTCAGGCCCGAGAGCTGCTGGACGAAGTAGCCGGCGATGTCGCGCACATTGGCCAGCGTCTCTTCCTTGGAGAGCTCCTCCAGCGAGGCGAGCCCCACCGCCATGGCGAGCGGATTGCCGCCGTAGGTCGAGCCGTGCGAGCCGACCGCCATGCCTTTGGCGGCCTCGGCCGTCGCCAGGCACGCGCCCACCGGAAACCCGTCGCCGAGCGCCTTGGCCAGGCACATGATGTCGGGCCCGGCGTTCTTGGCCCACTCGTGGGCGAAGAGCTTGCCGGTCCGGCCAAGGCCGCACTGGACTTCGTCATAGATCAGCAGGGTCCCGGTCGCCGTGCAGAGTTCGCGCAGTTGCACGAGGTCGGCCTCGGACAGCGCCCGCGCGCCGCCTTCGCCCTGCACCGGCTCGACCAGCACCGCGCAGGTCTGATCGGTGATCGCCTCTTCCAGCGCCGCCATGTCGCCATAGGGCAGCGAGCGGTAGCCGGGCAACGCCGGGCCGAAGCCCTCGGTGTAGGACGGATTGCCGGCGGCGAAGACGGCCGCGTAGCTGCGGCCGTGGAAGGCGCCCTCGAAGCCGATGATCTCGATCCGCTCCGGCTGGCCGTTGGCCCAGTGGTATTTTCGCGCCGTCTTCAGCGCGCACTCGATCGATTCCGTGCCGGAGTTGGTGAAGAACGCCACGTCGAGCCCGGTCAGTTCGCTTAGGCGCGCCGCCAGCTTCTCCTGGCCGGGGATGCGGAACACGTTGGAGACGTGCCAGAGCTTCTCGCCCTGGTCCTTCAGCGCCTGCACCAGCTTCGGGTGCGCGTGGCCGAGGCCGGTGGTGGCGATGCCGGCCAGGCAGTCCAGATATTCCTCGCCCTCGACGGTATAGAGCCGCGAGCCTCGGCCTCGTTCGAACGCCAGCGGGGCGCGGTTGTACACGCCCATGATGTGGTCGTTCGGAACGGTCGGCGAAGCTCCCTCGGCCATCACAGCCTCCAAAAGCGAGAAATCCCCGCACGGATGTACGGGGACGATGAGAAAGCGGGGCGTATGGGTCCGAACCGATGACGTTGTCAATCGCGCGGTTGCGACCGGACTAAGCCGTCAATGTCACCACCACCGGCCCGCGCCGCGTCGCCACCAGCGTATGCTCGTACTGTACGGTCGGATGGCCGCCCTCGGCGCGCAGGGTCCAGCCGTCGCCGGTCTCCACCGCCCAGTGGGAGCCGGTGGAGAGGAAGGGTTCGATGGTGAAGACGCTGGCCTCGCCGATCCGCCGCCGGTCGTCCGGCTCGTACCAGGTGGCGATCTCGGTCGGGTCCTCGTGCAGCGCCGTGCCGACGCCGTGGCTGGCGAGGTTGCGGACCAGGGTGTAGCGGCCGCGGTCGGCGAAGGCCTGGATGGCGCGGCCGATCTCGTTCAGCGGCCGCCCGGGGCGCACCGCGCGGATGCCGGCCCACATGGCGCGCCGGCCGTCGCGGCAGAGCGCCTGGGTGCGCGGCGCCACCGGCGGGACCGGGAAACTGCCGCCGGTGTCGGCGAAGATGCCGTCGATCTCGGCCGAGACGTCGATGTTGACCAGGTCGCCGGCCGCGATGCGCCGCTCGCCCGGGATGCCGTGGGCGATGTCGGGAAACACCGAGATGCAGGTCGCGCCGGGAAAATCGTAGGTCAACTCGGGCGCCGAGCGGGCGCCCTCGCGCTCCAGCATCGCCCGGCCGATCCGGTCGAGTTCGCCCGTGGTGATGCCGGGCTCAAGGCGCGCCGCCATGGCGTGCATGGTCCGGGCGACCAGGGCGCCAACCGTCTTCAGCCGCTCGAATTCGTCTTCGTTGCCGATGGTCATCACGCGCCTCCGTCGTCCGACGATAGCCGGTCATGGCTTGAAAACGTACTGAAATTTGTACATATTGTAGGGCTTGGAGGCCCCCATGGATGTGCTGACTTACACCGACACGCGCGCCAATCTGAAAGAGGTGATGGACCGTGTCGTGGACAACCACCAGCCGGTCGTCATCACGCGGCAGAAGGCGGAAGCCGTGGTGATGGTCTCGCTCGCCGATTGGAACGCCATGGAAGAGACCGTGCGTCTGCTTTCCAGCCCCAGCAACGCCGCGCGGCTTCGCGAAGCCATCCGCGAGCTGAACGCCGGCGGCGGCGTGGAACACGATCTCGCCCCGTCGTGAAGCTCGTCTTCGCCGAGCGCGCCTGGGAAGACTATCGCCACTGGCAGGCGTCCGATCTGGCCGTGCTCGAGCGCCTGAACGGGCTGATCAAGGAATGCCAGCGATCCCCGTTCAGGGGTGTCGGCAAGCCGGAGCCGCTCAAGGGAGAGCTTCAGGGCTGGTGGTCGCGCCGGATCACGCTCGAGGATCGGCTCGTCTACGGCGTCACCGGGTCTGGCGAGGCCCAGCAGCTACAGATCGCGCAGTGCCGCCACCATTACTGACGGCGCGCGACGACTCCCTCAGACACCTTGGGCCGGTGACCGAGACGTAGGCGCAGCGCCAGCCGGCCGGAAAGTTCGGCGCAAAGTCAGAGCGGCCATGTAGGATCTGGACCATCAGCGCCCCGACGCACAGCACCAAGACAAACACGACGCACAATATAGCGCGCCTGATGTCGCGGCTCGGCTTGGCGTTTCCGCGATTGGTTTGATTTCTAAGTCGGACGTCGGGCCGGTCCGTGGCCATCGCTCACGTCTTCAGCTTGTAGCCCGTCGCGAACATCCGCCAGACGATCGCCCAGAGCACGACCGCCAGGACGCCGGTCACGACGACGCCGGTCGCCAGCGAGCCGTCCATGTGGCCGGTGAAGCCGTAGCGGAAGCCGGCGATCAGATAGAAGAACGGGTTGTACTGCGAGATGGTGCGGAACGGCTCGGGCAGGCTGGTGACCATGTAGAAGGTTCCGGAGAGGAACGTCATCGGCATGATGATGAAGTTGGTCACCGCCGCGATGTGGTCGAACTTCTCCGACCAGATCGCCGCGATCGCGCCCAGCAAACCCATGATCAGCGCCGCGCCGAACGCGAAGTAGAAGATCGCCCAGACCGCCGCGAAGGTCATGTGGGCGAACGGGAAGATCGCCAGCGCCGCCACCATCCCGACGGCGATGCCGCGGGTCATGGCCCCCAGAGCGAAACCCGCCACCAGCTCGCCCGGCGACAGCGGCGGGGTGAGGAAGTCCCCGATCAGCCCGTTCATCTTCGCCTGTAGCAGTGACGACGACGAGTTGGAGAAGGCGTTGCCGAGGATCTGCATCATGATCAGGCCGGGCGCGATGAAGGTCGCGAACGGCACCCCGTCCACCATCGGCCGCGCATGGCCGACGGCGACCACGAAAACCATCATGTAAAGCAACGCCGTAACGATCGGCGCGGCGAGGGTCTGCAGGCCCACTTTCCAGAAGCGGCGCACCTCGCGGATGTAGAGCGCGCGCAGGCCGTCCCAGTTCACCCCCCGATACGACTTCGGCACGGGGGGCAGGGCGGCGGCGATCGGCATGTCTCGCATGCCCTTCATCTGCCCCCGCGGGGGCTGCGGCGCAAGCGCGCGCCCTCTGTGATCAACATATAGATTCTGTGGACATCTAGGTGGGCGCCTATTGTGGTCTTTAAAGGTTTGTTTACGATATCTAGTAGGTTGTCCCCTTAGGGGACGGCTGAGGGCACAACATCTTGCGTCGACGCCCGTGGGGACGGGTCCGACGCGGGGCGCGGGTGGGAGATCGGGCCATGGGCTGGACGGACGAACGTGTCGACACGTTGAAGAGGCTCTGGCTGGACGGACTTTCCGCCAGCCAGATCGCCAAGCAGTTGGGGGGCGTCACCCGCAACGCGGTGATCGGAAAGGTGCACCGGCTGGGGCTCTCGGGCCGCGCCGCGCCGTCGCATCCAAGCCGGCCGACGTTCAAGGCGCCCCGGCCGCCGCGGCCGATCGCCATGCCGGCCCCCCGGCCGCGGGCGATGGAGCCGCGGGCGAGCCAGGTTCCGGCGGTCAGGGCCGCGCCCTTCGTCGAGCTGCCGGGCACGGCCACGGTGCTGACGCTGGGGGCCCACATGTGCAAGTGGCCGATCGGCGATCCGTCGAGCGACGACTTCACCTTCTGCGGCCGGCGCGCCGGCGAGGACGGGCCCTACTGCATCGACCACGCCCGGATGGCCTACGCCCCGCCGGCCGGGAAGAAGAAGAGCACCGTCGCCGAGCTCACCCGCTCGCTGCGCCGTTTCATCTAAAGCTCCCTTCTCCCTTGCGGGAGAAGGTGGCCGCGAAGCGGTCGGATGAGGGGTGTTTGCGCCGAACGCCGGAATTCGCCAACCGGCGAGCCGCCGTGCTTGCACCCCTCATCCGTCGCCTCCGGCGCCACCTTCTCCCGCAAGGGGAGAAGGGAGCCTAGATTAGCTCCATGAGCGACGTCGCCGAGTCCGTCTCCAACGTCCAGGCCTACAGCGTCTCCGAGCTGGCGTTCGCGCTGAAGCGGACGATCGAGGACGCCTATGGGTTCGTGCGGCTGCGCGGCGAGCTTTCCAAGGTCACCTTCCACTCCAACGGCCACGTCTATCTCGACCTCAAGGACGAGCGCGCCAGCATCTCGGGCGTGATCTGGAAGGGCACGGTGCGCGGGCTGGCGGTGCGGCCGCAGACCGGGCTGGAGGTGATCGTCACCGGCAAGGTCACCACCTATCCGGGCCGCTCGCAGTACCAGATCATCATCGAGACCATGGAGCCGGCCGGCATCGGCGCGCTGCTGGCGCAGCTGGAGCGGCTGAAGGCCAAGCTCGCCGCCGAGGGTCTGTTCGAGGCGGCGCACAAGCGGCCGCTGCCGACGATGCCGCGCGTCATCGGCGTGATCACCAGCCCCACCGGCGCGGTGATCCGCGACATCCTGCACCGCATCAGCGACCGCTGGCCCTGCCGGGTGATCGTCTGGCCGTCGCTGATGCAGGGCGACACCGCC
>Ga0302308_10004839_pt1 | contig 10547 bp, 8 predicted proteins | sample III_Palsa_E3_3_FD_200531 | JGI IMG/M metagenome (GOLD analysis project Ga0302308, IMG submission 200531) | Peat permafrost microbial communities from Stordalen Mire near Abisko, Sweden - III_Palsa_E3_3 | ecosystem: Environmental > Terrestrial > Soil > Palsa > Peat permafrost | place: Sweden... | reverse complement strand
TGTGGGCGCCCTGGGAGCCTTCGCCGCCTACCAGGCCAACGTGGTGCACGTGGCGATGGACGACGACGGGCTGATCCCTGAGGCCCTGGAGGAGGCCATCAAGCGCACGGCCGCGGCGGGAAAGCGCGCCAAGTTCCTCTACACGGTGCCGAACTTCCAGAACCCGGCCGGGGTGACGCTCGCCGCCGGACGACGGCACCGCATCCTGGACATCTGCCGACGGGTGGGACTGCTTGTCGTCGAGGACAATCCGTACGGCCTGCTCGGCTTCGAATCCGAACCGATACGGGCGCTGCGGGCAGACGACGCGGAGGGGGTGGTCTACCTCGGCACGTTCTCCAAGACGTTCGCCGCCGGCGTGCGGGTGGGCTGGGCGGTGGCACCGCCCGCCATCAGGGACAAGCTGATCCTGGCCGCCGAGTCGGCCGTGCTGTGCCATTCAAGCTTCTCGCAGCTGACCGTGCGGGAATACCTGAACACCCAGCCGTGGCAGGAGCAGATCAAGGATTTCCGCGAACTGTACCGCGAGCGCAGGGACGCCACCTTGAGCGCGCTGTCCGCGATGATGCCTCCGGGCTGTCATTGGACCCGGCCGGGCGGGGGTTTTTACGTCTGGCTCGGGCTCCCCGAAGGGATCAACGCCAAGGCCATGCTGCCGCGGGCGATCTCGTCGCGGGTCGCTTACGTGCCGGGAACCGGCTTCTACGCCGACGGCTCGGGCGGCGACTACGCCCGGCTGTGTTACTCCTTCCCCGACCCGGACCGGATTACCGAAGGGATCCGCCGCCTCGCCTCGGTGATCGAGAACGAGATACAGTTGCGGGACGACTTCGCCCCATCGAGTCCGCCGCGTCCGACCGCCACCAGATAATCAACCCAAGCTGGGAACAGATTTAGAAATCATGCGCGATCTCGAACGTGTCGTCATACTCGCTGGTGGCCTGTCTGCCGAGCGGGAAGTCTCGCTGCACTCCGGACAACGGGTCCGTGATGCCCTGGCCAAGGAGGGTATCGACGCGGAGGTCGCCGACGCTGACTCGGGCCTGCTGGCCCACCTGCATGCCTACCCGCCCAGCGTGGTCTTCCCCGCCATCCATGGCGCCTGCGGGGAGGACGGCGCGATCCGGGAGGTGCTCAGCCTGCTCGGCGTACCGTACGTCGGCTCGGTGGCCAGTGCCTGCCAGATGGCCTTCGATAAGCCGACGGCCAAGGCCCTGGTCGCCGCGGCCGGGCTGACCACGCCGCCGTCGGTGACCCTGCCGCGGGAGACATTCCACGACCTCGGGGCGGGCGCGGTCATCGACCTCATTGTCGCCAAGCTCGGGCTACCGCTCTACGTCAAGCCGTCCCGCGGCGGGTCTGCCCTCGGGGCCAGCCCGGTCCACACCGCGGCCGATCTGCCCGCCGCGGTGCTGAGCTGCTTCGCCTACGGGGAAACCGCTCTCATCGAACGGTTCATCTCCGGCACCGAAGTCGCGGTCGGGGTGATAGACCTCGGCAGCGGCCCGCAGGCCCTGCCCGCGGTCGAGATCGTCCCCGGTGACGGCGGCTACGACTACTCCGCCCGGTACACCGCGGGCAAGACGGAGTTCTACGTTCCAGCCCGGCTCTCCAGCGAAGTCGCGAGCGAGGTCGCCAGGTTCGCGATCACCGCGCACACGGTGCTAGGCCTGCGCGACCTGTCCCGGACCGATCTCATCATCGACGACACCGGCACGGCGTACTTTCTCGAGGTCAACGTCTCCCCGGGCATGACTGAGACGAGCACCCTGCCGCTGGCCCTGGAGGCCTCCGGCCACACCTTCAGCAGCACCTGCGTCAGCCTGCTCGAGTTCGCCGCTGCCCGCGGCGCCTAAATCCGCCGCCAGCCGCGCGCCTCAAAGTTTGCGGCCGCCCGCAACGCCTCTCTGACCTCCGGGATGATCAGCGTGTGTAATTACCCCCCGCCAGATGGGGGGTAATTACACACGATCAGCGAGCGCCCGGCACGGGAAGGCGAAATGCACCTTTAGTCCGCACGGCGGGCGGGGGGCAGTGCAGGCTGCGACCACGTCCATGCCCTTGAGACGGCTTGGCCGAGGGCGTGGGGTGGGGCTGGTCTGCTGGGGTTGAGGGGGTTGAGGGGGTTGAGGGGGGTTGGGGCGCGGGCGAGGACGTCCCATAGGCTCGTTTCTTATGACACAACGCAAGAGCTTCGGCAGCGACAACCACGCGGGTGCGCACCCGGCGGTACTGCACGCGATCATGGCTGCCAACTCTGGCGACGCGGTCGCTTATGGTGCTGATGCGTGGACCGAGCGGGTGACCGCCACGCTGCGCGAGACCTTCCGCGCTGACGGCGCCTTCCTGATGCTGAACGGCACCGGCGCCAATGTGCTCGGCCTGAGCCTGCTGCTGCGCCGGCACGAGGCCGTCATCTGCGCTGACTCCGCGCACATCAACACCGACGAGTGCGGCGCCCCCGAACGCCTCCTGGGCACCAAGCTCGTCACGGTCCCGGCCCCAGACGGGAAACTCACCCCCGAGCTGATCGCCGAACGGCTGTCCGGACGCGGCGACGACCACCTCGCGCAGCCGGGGGCGGTCGCCATCACCCAGTCGACCGAGTTCGGCACCTGTTACACCCTGGCCGAGCTGCGAAAGATCGCCGACTTCGCCCACGCCAGCGAGCTGCGCGTCTACCTTGATGGCGCCCGGCTGGCTAATGCGGCCGCCTACCTCGACTGCCCGCTGGCCGAACTCGCCGAATGCGCGGACGTGCTCAGCTTCGGCGGCACCAAGAACGGCGCGATCGGCGCTGAGGCCCTCATCGTGATGCGCTCCGGCCTGGCCGCCGATGCGCCGTACCTGCGCAAGCAGCAGACCCAGCTCACCTCCAAGATGCGTTTCGTGGCCGCCCAGTTCGGCGCGCTGCTGCAGGACGATCTCTGGCGCACCAGTGCCGCCCACGCCAACGCCATGGCCCGCCGCCTCGCCGCCGGAGCTGCCGCCGTCCCTGGCGTCGAGATCGTCCACCCGGTCCAGGCCAACGCCGTCTTCGCCCGCCTCGACCCCAAGCACATCGCGGCTCTTCAGCAGGACTGGTTCTTCCACGTCTGGGACGAGCATGATTCCGTCGTTCGCTGGATGACCGCCTTCGACACCACCGAAGCGGATGTCGGTGCTTTTGTTGCTAGCGTCCAGTCGACGGCCTGACGATGGCCGCGTAGTCCCCCGGCTCGAATGTTTCCCGTGAAACATAGCGGTGAAAACAAGGAGCCTGCCATGCCAACGAGCTATGTTCCCGGCTCCACGAGAATTGGCCTTCCTGAGCGAGGTCGGGCAACCGCTGCGGAGCGGTCCTGCTATTCCGAGGACTCGGAAGGCTCCGACCCGGATAGCTCGGGACTCATCGCCTTTACGATCCGCTCCAGGTCATCGATCGTCGCGAACTCGACCACGATCTTCCCCTTCCGCTGCCCCAGTTCTACCTTTACCCGCGTCTCGAACAGGTCGGAGAGCCGGTCGGCGAGCTGGCGGAGGCCAGGAGCGCTTGGCGGCCTGGCCGCGGTACGCGCCGCGCGACGCGGTGGCGAGTCGTCGGTGCCGACTGCGACGATCTCCTCGACCGCGCGGACCGACAGGCCCTCGGCCACGATCCGGCCCGCCAGGCGCTCCTGCGCGTCAGGATTCTCCACGCCGAGCAGGGCCCGGGCGTGACCCGCGCTGAGCACCCCCGCCGCCACGCGTTTCTGGACGGCCGGCGGCAGGTTCAGCAGGCGGAGGGTATTGCTGATGTGCGGACGAGATCGGCCTATCTTACGCGCGAGTTCCTCGTGGGTAGCGCCGAAATCGTCGAGGAGCTGCTGGTAGGCCGCGGCCTCTTCCAGCGGGTCGAGTTGCTGTCGGTGCAGGTTCTCGATCAGGGCGTCTCTGAGCAGGTCATCATCTTGCGTCTGCTTAACGATGGCGCCGATCTCGGTCAGCCCGGCACGCTGAGCGGCACGCCACCTCCGTTCGCCCATGATGAGCTCGTACCGGCCGGGTCCGGCGGCGCGAACCACCACCGGCTGCAGGAGGCCGACCTGCCGGATGGATTCCGCGAGCTCGTCGAGTGCCTCCTCGTCGAACGCCCGCCTCGGCTGCCGGGGGTTCGGCGCGACCGCGGAGACTGCGATTTCCTTGTAGTGAGCTCCGAAGACCTCGACGGGGTCACCCGGGGAAGCCGCCGGTGCCTCAGTGGCCGCCGCGTGGCGGGCCGGGTCCGTACCGCGTGCCGCATCGCCGTCCGCGAGCCGCGGAGATTCCGGGATGAGCGCACCGAGTCCTCGTCCTAGGCCTCGTCTTTGCTGAGCCACTGCCCCTCCCGATTCACCGCGTCCCCATTTACCGTGTCACCGAGCAGCCGCAGACTGCATGGCCAGTTCGCGCGCCGCCTCCGTATACGCGAGGGCGCCACTCGACGCGGGGTCATAGGTGATCACCGACTGCCCCCGGCTCGGTGCCTCCGACACCCGGACGCTTCTCGGGATGATGGTGCTCAGCACCGAGGTGCCGAAGTGCGCGCGTACGTCGTCGGCCACATCCGAGGCGAGGCGGGTCCGGCCGTCGTACATGGTCAGCAGCACGGTGGAGACGTGCAGTCCCGGGTTGAAGTTGACCCGGACCAGCTCCGCGGTGTTCAGCAGCTGCTGGACGCCTTCGAGCGCGTAATACTCGCACTGGATCGGGAGCAGCACCTCCTCGGCGGCCACCAGCGCGTTCAGCGTCAGCAGTCCGAGTGAGGGAGGACAGTCGACGAGCACGTAGTCCAGGTTGGACGTGTCGTACGCGCGCAGCGCGCGAGCGAGCCGCAGCTCCCTCGCCACCACCGGGACCAGTTCGATCTCCGCACCGGCGAGGTCGATCGTGGCGGGCGCGCAGTACAGGCCGGGCATGTTCCCGGCCGGCCCGATCACCTCGGCCAGCGGACGTTCATCGATCAGCACGTCGTAGACGGAGGGAACGCCCGAATGGTGCGGCACATCCAGTGCCGTCGACGCGTTTCCCTGCGGGTCCAGGTCGACCACCAGGACGCGCGAGCCGTGCTGGGCCAGGCTGGCGGCCAGGTTCACCGCCGTGGTGGTCTTGCCGACACCGCCCTTCTGGTTCGCGATCGTCATGATCCGGCAGCGCGGCGGCCGCGGCCACGGCTCACGGTCGCCCTTGCCTCGCACGCCGAGCGCGATGCCCGCGGCCCGCGCGATCGGGGTGTCCGCCAGGTCTGGCGGAATCTCTGGGATGATCACCGGCCCTGATTCACCTGTCAGCACGTCCGAGCTGTGGCCCCGAGGAGCTTCGTCCCCGTGGCCCGCGCGGGCCACGGGGATCTCGATGCCGTCGGTTGCCGACCTGCCTTCGTCCACCTGAACGCCTCTCGATTCTCGGCTCGAACCATCCGGCCAGCCCAGACCCGCGACCCCGGTCACCGAGCCGGCCTTCGTGTCATCGGGCCGGTTCACCAGCGATCCTTCCGGCCAGCCCAGACCCCTCGCGATCGACCGTGCCGTATCGGAGAGTTCCGTGCCCTGCCTGTCATAGCTGAGCCCTGCCATGCCTGCCTCACCTAGCGAAGAATCGCACGACGGTAGCCGCAGGAACGACCTTACCTTGCCCGGCCCGGACAACCTCGGCGCTGCGGACACCAAGTCGCTTCAGCACCGGTCTCGCCTTCTTCAGCTCATCCGCAGCCGTCTGCCCCTTGATCGCGAGCACCATTCCTCCCGGCCGCACCAGGCCCACCGCGAGTTCGGCGAGCCGGTCCAGCGGAGCCACGGCGCGGGCGGTGGCGACGTCCGCTCGCAGCACGGCGTCCTGCGCCCGGGCTCGCAGTACCCTCGCGTTGGTCAGCCCAAGCTCCGCCACGCAGTCGGTCAGGAACCGGCAGCGTCGCTCCATCGGCTCAAGCAAGATGACGCTCAGCTCCGGTCGCAGCAGCGCCAGCACGATGCCAGGCAGTCCGGCGCCGGAGCCGATATCCACCAGGGTGGCCGGCTTGGAATCGATGAGCTCGGCCACCACCGCGCAGTTCAGCAGGTGCCTGTCCCACAGTCGCGGGACCTCATGCGGCCCGATCAGCCCGTGCTCCACCCCGCGGGTCGCCAGCATGCCCGCGAACGCCTGGGCACCCTCCAGCGCGGACCCGAACACCTCGGCCGCGACCTCCGGGGGGAGGGTCGCCGCGCCCACCGGGAGGAGGGTCACTGTGCCGGGTAGACCACCACACGCCGGTTGGGCTCCTCGCCCTCCGACTCGCTGCGCTGGCCTGCCGCCGCGACCGCATCGTGCACGATCTTGCGCTCGAACGGCGACATCGCGGCCAGGGTTTTCGGCTCCCCGGTGCGCTCGACCTCCAGGGCTACTGTTCGACCGTAGTCGGCCAGTTCCGAGCGTCGTCGCGCGCGATAGCCGCCGATGTCGAGCATGAGCCTCGCGCGCGCGCCGGTCTGCCGGTGCACCGCGAGCCGGGTCAGCTCCTGCAGCGCCTCAAGAACCGCGCCGTCGTCGCCGACCAGCTCGTCCAGGGTCGCGCCGACCACAGAGACGATCGCGCGTTCGCCCTCGACGTCCATGTCGATGTCGCCGTCCAGGTCCGCGATGTCCAGCAGGCCTTCCACGTAGTCCGCGGCGATGTCGCCCTCGAGCTCGAGGTCGCTCAGCCGCGGGCCGGCGTCCTCGAGATCTTCTGCGTCGCCGGGCTCCTCGGCGTCCTCGAGCGCGTCGGCCACGTCGTCAACCTCGACGTCCTGCTGGCTCAAGTCCGGACCTCCCACTGTGCTCTGCGCTGCCGTCACCGCTTGTTGCCCGATCGCTTGCCCTTGGCCTGGCGGACCGGCTGCTGTCGCACCACCCTAACGGTGGGCACCTCCGGCTCGGGTACAGGCTCCGGTTTCTGCCTGCCTAGCCGCAGCAGCCCGCGCTTCTCGCCGGCGGCCAGAACGGGCGGCTGAACGGGCGGCTGAACGGGTGTCGTCGTGACCGTGGCCGGGCGACGGGCAGCTCCCGTCCGTGCCCCGCCGGATCCGTTGGCCGTCCCACCAGATCCGCTAGCCGCACGGGCGGACCCATTACTCCCGCCGGCGGATCCGTTACCCGAGGCCGCGGGCTGCCGGGGCCGCGCCGACGTGGGCCGAGCGCCGCCGGCCGAGGTTTTAGCCCCGCCCGAGCCGGACCGCTTGCCGTCGGCCACCGGCTTGGCAGATCCCGAGCCTGACCGCAGTGAACTCTGCGTGGTTCGCCCCGTAATGCCCGTGGCCGCGGCGGCCGCCGCCACCGCCGCCTTGCCGGTAGGCACGACCGCCCAGTTCCGGAACATGAAGTACTGCTGGCCCAGCGTCCACACGTTCGTCGTCACCCAGTACATAACCAGGCCGTACTGCCAGTACAGGCCGGTCAGCGAGAAGAACGGGACGATGTACATCATGTACTTCTGCGACTGGGCCATCGGGTTGTCCGGGTCCACGTTGGTGTTCATCAGACCGCGCTTGGAGCTCTGCCGGACGGTCATGAAGGTCGTCGAGGCGCTCACTATCACCGTCAGCGCGATGACGATGCCCACGTGCAACGGCACGTGCTTGTGCGAGAACAACAGGCTGTCGCCGAGATGGACACCGAGGATCGTCGCCTTCTGCGCGCTCTCGACCACCGAGGTGGTCAGCCCGTATTTCAGCGGGGTACCGGTCTTCCAGTCGGCGATGGCGCGCAGCACGCTGAACAGCGCGTAGAAGACGATCATCTGCGGGATCATCGGCAGGCAACCCGCCAGCGGGTTGACGCCGTTCTCCTTGTAGAACTTCATCGTCTCTTCGTTGAGCTTCTGCTTGTCGCCCTTGTACTTCTTTTTCAGTTCCTGCAGGTAAGGCGCGTGCTGCGCCATCTTCCGCTGGGCGTGCACCTGCTTGACGAACAGCGGGATGAGGCAGATCCGGATGAGGACGACCAGGATCACGATGGACAGGCCCCACGCCAGCCCCGTGTTAGGACCGAAGAGATGGCCGAGGATGGTGTGGAGATGCATGATGACCCATGCCACCACGCCGTTCAGCGGGTCAAGCGCACTCACCAGCTAGCTCCTCGCGACTTTGGCGGGATTCCTGGTCGGCACCGGGTCGTAACCGCCGGGATGAAACGGATGGCACCGGGCGATGCGCGCCACCGCGAGCCAGAGCCCGCGGACCGCACCGTGCTCGGACAGCGCGGTGAGCGCATACTCACTGCACGAGGGCGCGAACCGGCAGCGCGGCCCGAGCAGCGGGCTCACGAACCGCCGGTACCCCGCAATAGGTAGCATCAGCACCCGGGCCGGCACCGTTGCGGTGCGGACCGGACCGTTAGCAGCACCTCTATCTGGCATTACCGACACGCGTCCCAACCTGCCGCCGCAGCAACCTGCTAATCACCGAGTCCAGATCCGCGGCGAGATCCGGCTGGCGTGCGTGCGCGGCCGCAGCGTTAGCACGCACCACAAGAAGGCTACCGCCAGGAAGGCAGTGAAGGTACCCGCGCATCAGCTCACGAAGGCGCCGCTTCACCCGGTTCCTGGTCACCGCCGGTCCGACCGCCCGGCTGACCACGAATCCTACCCGGGCCGGCTCGGCCTCATGGATTCCGTCGGCCCGCACCAGCAAGTGGCCCACCAGGGCGGGCCGCCCGGCCCGGGCCCCGGTGCGCACGGCCAGCGCGAACTCGGCGCCGTGCCGCATCCGGGACTGGGACGGCAGGATCAGGCACTCAGCCGGTCGCGGCCCTTGCGCCTGCGGGCCGCCAGGACCGCCCGCCCGGCCCGGGTGCGCATGCGCAGCCGGAAGCCATGCGTCTTCGCCCGGCGCCGGTTGTTCGGCTGGAACGTGCGCTTACTCACTGGAACTCCAGGTAAAAGGGATCTTGACTACGCGCACGCGGAACGGCGTGCGGTTCTCGGATTCCCCACAGGCTACCATCTGGAACACCGCCGTTTGCCAGGCGTGTCTTGCGGCCGCGTCTTAGGCTGTGGACAGCTATCCTCCCCAAGCTGACACGCACGGTGTGCCGCGGGGAAGCCACGTGCACAACGTGTGGATAGATCTGTGGATCGTGAGCCCCCGGCTCGCGGCGGCGGGGACTCGAGGGGAGCACGCAGGTGGCGAATTCAGACCTGGCAGATGTCTGGGCACGATCCCTCGACGGACTGGCGGACCTTCAGATCCAGCCGCACCAGCGGGCGTGGCTGAAGCTCACCCGGCCGCTCGGGCTGGTGGAGAACACCGCCCTGATCGCCACCCCGAACGAGTTCGTCAAGGAGCAGCTGGAAACCCGGCTGCGCGCCCTGGTCACCCAGGCCCTCTCCCAGGAACTCGGCCGCGACATCCAGCTCGCGGTCACGGTTGACCCGGCGCCGCAGGCCTCGATGTCCGCGGTGGCGGACGCCGCCGAGCTCGCGCCCGCGCCGGCCGCACCGCGCGGTCCGGGACTGGCCGAGCCGCCCGACGCCGACGCCGATCGCGGGCCGCGGCTGGTCCCGCCGCCGCCCTCACGTCATGACGGCAACGCCGGCGAGCACCAGGACCCGGGCCACGACGGCGCGATGCCCGCGGCCAATCCGGGCTCTACCGGCCCCCGGCTCGGCGGCACCCGGCTGAACTCCAAGTACACCTTCGAGACGTTCGTCATCGGGTCGAGCAACAGGTTCGCGCACGCGGCGTCCGTCGCGGTCGCCGAGGCGCCCGCCAAGGCCTACAACCCGCTGTTCGTCTACGGCGACTCGGGCCTGGGCAAGACCCACCTGCTGCACGCGATCGGGCACTACGCCCAGACCCTCTACTCCGGCCTGAAGGTGAGGTACGTGAGCTCGGAGGAATTCACCAACGATTTCATCAATATGATCAGGGACGGCAAGCAGGACGGCTTCCGCCGCCGGTACCGCGACGTCGACGTGCTCCTGGTCGACGACATCCAGTTCCTGGAGAATAAGGAAGGCACGCAGGAAGAGTTTTTCCACACCTTTAACACCCTGCACAACGCCAGCAAGCAGATCGTCATCTCCAGTGACCGCGCTCCCAAGCGCTTGGTCACCCTGGAGGACCGGCTGCGCAGCCGGTTCGAATGGGGTCTGCTGACCGACGTCCAGCCGCCCGAGCTGGAGACGCGCATCGCCATCTTGAGCCGCAAGGCGATCCAGGAGGGCCTGAACGCACCGCCCGAGGTGCTCGAGTACATCGCCAGCCGGATCTCCACGAACATCAGGGAGCTCGAGGGCGCGCTGATCCGGGTGACCGCGTTCGCCAGCCTGAACCGCCAGTCGGTCGACCTCCAGCTGGCCGAGATCGTGCTCAAGGACCTCATCCCGGAGGTCCATGGCTCGCAGATCACCATCGCGACCATCATGGGCCAGACGGCGTCCTATTTCGGCCTGTCCATCGAGGACCTGTGCGGGGCATCGAGGTCACGGGTGCTCGTCACGGCCCGGCACATCGCCATGTACCTCTGCCGCGAGCTCACCGACCTGTCCCTGCCGAAGATCGGCCAGCAGTTCGGCGGCCGCGACCACACCA
>Ga0302308_10004837_pt1 | contig 10551 bp, 10 predicted proteins | sample III_Palsa_E3_3_FD_200531 | JGI IMG/M metagenome (GOLD analysis project Ga0302308, IMG submission 200531) | Peat permafrost microbial communities from Stordalen Mire near Abisko, Sweden - III_Palsa_E3_3 | ecosystem: Environmental > Terrestrial > Soil > Palsa > Peat permafrost | place: Sweden... | reverse complement strand
ATCAGTTTGCCAATCCAACCTTTACGTACTGCTGCTTATTGCTTCCTGCTACTGCAAAAATGTTTTCCGCTGGTCTGCGCGGGGTTCTACCAACGCTGCGGGCTTGTTGTCCCATGTGGCGACTTCCAGTGGTTTAGGTATGCCGGTTTCGGCTTGTGCGCGGGCTATCGTTGCTACCCATACATTTGCGGCGCCAGCGCGGATTAGCACGCGGGAGCACTCGCGGGCGGTGGCGCCGGTGGTCATGATGTCGTCGATGAGCAGGACCTCGCGGTTGCGGATTGCCTCGGCGTCTTCTACGCGGAATGCGCCTTTGAGGCTCTTGCGGCGAGTCGCGGGATCCATGGCGAAGGAAGGGTTTGTGTCTCGTACGCGATGCAGGATGTTGGTACGCAGCTCCAGACGCCACGCTGGGCGCGACTTGCGGAGGCGTGTGAGCGCGGCCTTTGCGAGGACCTGCGACTGGTTAAAGCCGCGGGAGCGTTCGCGGGCGGCGAAGAGTGGGACGGGGATGACGACGAGTTCGCTGGACGCGACAGCTTCGAGCTGCAGGATGGCCGAGGCCATGCCGTCTCCGAGGACGGCGTCGGCGATCTTCTTCATGCCGTTGAACTTGAGGAGGTGAAGCAGCTCGCGGAGGTCTTCGTCGTAGGTGGCGTAGGAGATGGCGCGGGCGAAATCCGGCGGGGCGAGGCGGCAGGTGAGGCACTCATTTGCGGCGAGGCCGGCGACGAAGCGGGCGGATTCCAGCCCCGAGTGCATGGCGTCCCCACAACGCGTGCACAGCCTGTCGTCGCCGGTTCGCGGCCCCACCCGCGCCATACAGGCTTCACAGACCTGCGCTCCGGAGAGCGCGACAACCGGTCCGCCGCAGACCCGGCAATCGGTTGGAAACAATACATTTACGAGATCTGTAGAGGCCGTGCCGCCGCAACTTCGAAGCACGCGACTCACCGCGCGCCAACCGGACGCCGCGCCTCGAGAAGTACCGGGCGGCCCTCCGTTTCCGAGCTGGACATCCTTCACGCTTTCGCTGCTGAAGACGACCTTCCTCGTGGTCCGGCAAAAAGAAGCTCCAGCTGGACCGATGGAGGCAGTATACCTTCACTGGATATCCACAGCAATATCCACCGGAATCAACGGAGGCTCCGCGGGCTGCATTTTTTGCCTACTTCACCCTCACTGCTGTCTACTAAGCGCGTATGCAAGCACTCACGCAACTCTCTCCCGATGAAGTTTTGTTTCGCAATACGGTGCGCGATTTTGCGCGGACGGAGATCGCGCCGCTGGTGCGTGAGATGGATGAGCAGCAGCGCTTCGATCCCGCGCTGCTAAAGCAGCTACATGCCATGGGGTTGATGGGGATTCAGGTTCCGGAGGCCTATGGTGGCGCGGCGGGGACGCTGTTTGAAGCGGTGCTGGCGGTGGAAGAGATCTCGGCAATCGATCCGGCAGTGGGTGTGCTGGTGGATGTGCAGAACACGCTAGTGCTGAGCGCGTTGATGCGATGGGCTACTGAAGAACAGAAGCAGCGATATCTGCCACGGCTGGCTGAGGAAGAGACGGGAGCGTATGCGCTGTCGGAGTCGGGGAGTGGTTCGGATGCGTTTGCGCTGCAGTGTCGCGCGACGCTGCAGGCCGATGGCGACTATGTGCTGAACGGCTCCAAGCTATGGATTACCAATGCGCTGGAGGCTTCGCTCTTTTTGGTGTTTGCGACGGTCGATCCAGGCCTTGGGTACAAGGGGATTACGTGCTTCCTCGTGGAGAAAGATGTGCCAGGCTTTACGCTGGGGCGCAAGGAAGACAAGCTCGGGATACGCGCCAGCAGTACGTGTGAGCTGCTCTTCAACAACTGCCGCATCGGTGCGGCGAATGTTTTGGGTGAGGCAGGCAAGGGCTACAAGATTGCCATTGAGACGCTGAACGAAGGACGCATCGGCATTGGGGCGCAGCTGGTTGGGTTGGCGCAGGGAGCGTTTCGCCACGCGGCGCGCTATGCTCGCGAGCGACAACAGTTTGGCAAACCACTGGCTGAGTTTCAGGCGATGCAGTTTCAGCTTGCGCGGATGGCGATGGAGGTGGAAGCGGCTAGGCTGATGGTCTATAACGCGGCGAGGCTGAAGGACTCCGGTGCGGAGTATCTGAAGGAGGCGGCGATGGCGAAGCTGTTTGCCTCCGAGGTGGCCGAACGCACGGCCTCGCTGGCGGTGGAGGTGTTTGGCGGTGCAGGGTTTGTGAAGGACTATCCGGTGGAGAAGCTCTATCGCGATGCCAAGATCGGCAAGATCTATGAGGGCACCAGCTTTATGCAGCTCGCGACTATCGCCAAGCTCGTTATTCCGAATGCGTGAGTGTCTTGGGTCCCCACGCGGCGCTTATTCAACATAAAATGGCGACACCCATGTAAGGCGGGTTTGAACCGCTAAGGAATTTTGTGACTGCTCCGTCTGCCCAGAACAGCCATCCTGTTGCAACCTCACAGCCCGGCGCGGAGAAGATCTTCGGCACAGGCGAGATGGCCGATCTCACGCGCGCCTTCGACTGGTCGCAGACGTCCGTTGGGCCAATCGAACGCTGGCCGGATGCGCTGCTTATCACCGTCAATACGCTTCTTAACTCGCACCACCCCATGTTTCTGTGGTGGGGTGAGGAGCTAATCCAGTTTTATAACGACGGCTACCGGCCGAGCATTCGCGAAGATAAACATCCGCTGGCCCTGGGGCAAAGAGGCAAAGAATGCTGGCCTGAGATATGGCCGATCATTGGGCCACAGATCGACGCTGTGATGACCGACGGCACGGCGAGCTGGCATGAAGACCAGCTTGTTCCCATCTATCGCAACGGCAAGCTTGAAGATGTCTACTGGACCTACGGGTACAGCCCTGTGCGGGATTCTACCGGCGCTATCTGCGGCACGCTGGTGGTCTGCACCGAGACTACCGGCAGCGTTCTGGGCCATCGCCAACTGCGTCTCGAACGCGAGCGGCTCGCCGACATCTTCCAACAGGCCCCAGCGTTCTTCGCTCTGCTGCGCGGACCGGAACACATCTTTGAGATGACCAACGCTCCTTATCAGGAGTTGATCGGCCGCCGTAACGTTCTCGGTAAGTCCGTGCTTGAGGCTGTTCCAGAAGCCGAAGAACAGGGCTTCATCGGCCTTCTCGATAACGTGTATCAAACCGGCGAGTCCTTCATTGGCCGGCATACCCCCATTCAGCTTGCCCGCGCCGCAGACCAGCCTCTGGAGCTGCGTTACCTTGACTTCGTCTATCAGCCGCACCGCGACGCCGAGGGCTCTATCTCCGGCATTCTGGTTCTCGGCATCGATGTAACCGAAAACAAGCGCGCGGAGCAGGTTCTGATTCAGACCGAAAAGCTCGCTGCCGTTGGCCGTCTCGCCAGCTCCATCGCGCACGAGATCAACAACCCGCTGGAGGCAGTGACGAACCTGCTCTATCTGGCGGAAAAATCTGCCGTAGACCCCGATGCACGGCAGTATCTGGAGACAGCACAACAGGAGTTGGGACGCGTCTCTGTGATTGCCAACCAGACGCTGCGCTTCTATCGCCAGACCAGCAATCGCAAAGCAGTGACGGCCGCGGATCTGCTCGATGGGACGCTTCCGCTTTACCAGGGCAAGCTGAACAACTGCCACGTCACGGTGGAACGGCGCGAGCGGACACGGAACCCTGTGCTCTGTTTCGACGGCGAGATACGCCAGGTGTTGAGCAATCTTATCGGCAACGCGATCGATGCGATGTCCGCTAAAGGTGGCCGCCTGCTTCTACGCAGTCGCGATGCAACCGACTGGACTACTGGCCGCTCCGGCGTTGTGCTTACCGTTGCCGACACGGGTTCAGGGATGTCCGCTGCGACGCTCGCACGCGTCTTTGAGGCCTTCTTTACGACGAAGGGCCTGAGCGGCACCGGACTCGGGCTGTGGATCAGCCGCGAGATCGTCGACCGCCATCTCGGAACGCTGAAGGTGCGGTCGAGCGAGTCTGCCCACTCAGGCACGGTGTTTACAATCTTTCTGCCGTGTGATGAAGCGAGCTTGTCGTAACGTTGCGAGATTTATATGCCGGATGAGCCTGTCGATCTGCCAGCTACACCGCGACCCAAAGCCGCACTTTCGAGGCGCGCGCGTGTGTGGGCACTTTTTCTGTTGGTCTGTTCCGTGGTTCTTGGACTGACGTATGGCGGCATTCATTTTCTCTTCCGCACGTTCCAGCACAGCGCCTTTCTGGACGACCGCATCTATGACGCGGCTGTAGCGCTTGGCCTGCTCGCCATCCCTGCTCGAATCTTCTGGACAATGCTCGGGACGAGGCTTTCCACTGGGCGCTGGACGAAGACACCGCAGGAACGTCGTGAGCGTGTGGCCCAATGCGCCACGAAAAGCTCTACGACACGTTCGAGAGTAGCCCAGCCATCGCTATGGACGTGGCTGATCTATAGCCTGAAGTGGGCCAACTACACGGCACGCGAGCCGGAGATTCCGCCAGCTCGCCGATACGCGGCGCGTGCTGTGTTGCTTCTCGGACTGTTGGGCTATCTGGCGGCTTGTCTCCTGCCTCTCATCGGCATCGGAGCCTCCCTGGCCGACGACAACACGCGAACTGCGACCGCAATCTTCCTCGGGATCACCGCTCTTCTCGCTCTCATCCCGTGGTGGCTGACGCGTTCGCTGCTGCGCTACAGGAGTACGCATCCCTTTATGCGGACGCAGCCGGAAGAGTTGGGAGAGATCAGCGCCCGTCATACGCAATGGCACATTCAGGAAAACCAGAAGCCGTTGCGCTCCAAGATCATTTCAACGGCGATGATCCTCGCAGCCTATGGATATTGGTGGATCCGGGTTACGGTCTATCACTCGCACCACCCCAACGAGAGCTGGGTCACGCCTGCGCTGTGGACCCCGTTCACCATCTACGGCATCTATGTGCAGTTCCGCAGGCCTAAGGTCTCGCAAGCGCAAACGACATTGCAATGAGCCAGACTCAGCCCTCAACTCGGCTTCTTTCGTTGGACGTCTTCCGCGGGCTTGTGATCGCTGCGATGATCCTCGTCACTGACCCCGGGACCTATGCGCACACGTTCCACCAGCTTCGCCATGCGGACTGGAACGGCGCGACTGCTACGGACATGATCTTCCCGGCGTTTCTCTTCATGGCGGGTCTTTCTATTCCGTTCTCGATTGCCTCACAGCTCAACAAACAAGCCACACGCGGAGCGATCATACTGCGCATCCTGCGGCGCGCGGTTGTGCTCTTTCTGCTTGGCCTCGCGGTCAATGGCTTCTATCAATACCACTGGCAGACGCTGCGCATCCCGGGCATTCTGCAACGAATCGCGCTCTGCTATCTGGTGTGCGCGCTGGTCTATCTGTTTGCGCGGCGGAGCGCGAAGCGCGACACAATCCTGATCACATTTGCGTTTTCCACGTTGGTTGCTTACTGGGCGATTTTGAAGTTCGCGCCGGTGCCGGGCCTCGGCGCCGGGCATCTGGATTCCTACGCGAACTTCCCGGCATATGTGGACCGCAGCGTGTTTGGGATCAACCACCTGTGGGCCTACGGAACCACGCCGGACCGCGGCGTGACGTACGACTCCGAGGGCTTGCTCTCCACCATCCCTGCACTCTTCACCATGCTGATCGGCATCGTTGCGGGCGGATGGCTGCGCAAGACATCCGCCCGCCCGGACGTGGGTGTGGCGCTCGGGCTGCTGCTGCCCGGCATTGCGCTGGCGGTGTTGGGTCTGGCGCTCAGCCCGCTGCTGCCGCTTAACAAGCGCATCCTCACGCCGACGTTCGCGCTCTACAGCACAGGCGTGTCGCTGATCGTCTTTGCTGTCCTCTACTTCGCTGTCGATGTGCGCGGCCTGCGCCGTGGCCTGACGCCGCTGCTCGTTCTGGGAACCAACGCGATCCTGGCCTTCGTGCTTTCAAGCGTACTGACGACGCTGCTGGCTATCCCTTTCATCCGGAACGGCATTAGCCAATCGCCGCACGGCTGGGCAAACGACCACCTCTTCGCGCCGTGGCTATCGCCGAATATCGCCTCACTGGCCTATGCGCTGGTGATTGTCGCGCTGAATATCGCACTGGTCTACCCGCTTTATCGCAGGCGTATCTTCGTGCGCACGTAGCCCGCTACGATATCCTTGTAGACAGTGTCTACCACCGCCACATCGACGGCCATCCCCCACTCCGCACGCAGCCACTCGCTGCTTGCCGACTACGGCGTGCTGGTAAAGCCGCGCGTGTCCACGATGGTGGTCATCACCGGCGCGGCAGGCTTCTACCTCGGCTCGCTGCGGAGCGGAATCTCTCCCTTCCACATCGGGCTGGTCGAAGCGTTGTTTGGCCTTGCCGTGGTAACCGCCGGATCCAGCGTACTAAACCAGGCGCTGGAGCGCACCACCGACCGGCTGATGCCGCGCACCGCCGACCGACCCATGGCGCAACGGCGCATCGGGCTGGCGCATGGACTCATCCTTGGCTTCCTGCTGGTCTTCGGCGGCTCGCTCTATCTCGCTTACGCCACAAACCTGATTACCGGCACGCTAACGCTGCTGACAGCCGTTGGCTACGTGGGCATCTACACACCGTTGAAGCGGATGACGACGCTCAACACATTCATCGGCGCCTTTCCCGGCGCGCTGCCGCCGCTCATCGGCTGGACAGCCGCGCGTGGCCGCATCGAGTGGCCCGCCGTCGCGTTGTTCGCGATCCTCTTCGTATGGCAGTTCCCGCACTTTATGGCCATCGGCTGGATGTATCGCGCGGACTACGCAGCCGGTGGAATCCGGGTTACAGCAACGCAGCAACCCGTGCGCTGGGCCGCGCGGTCGTCGGTGATCCAGGCGCTCTTTTACGCCGTGCTGATGATCCCCGTCAGCCTGTGGCCGACGTTTTTGCACACGACCGGCCTGCCCTATGCCATCGCAGCGACACTGCTGGGGCTCTGGTATCTGTATGCCACGATTCGATTTGCCCGCATCCTGCGCGATCCGGAAGCTCCGGAGAACCGCGCTGCGGCACGGAACCTGCTCAAGGTTTCCGTGATGTACCTGCCGCTGCTACTGGCAGCCATGATGCTCAACGCGCAGGGAAGGCTGTTCTTCTAAATCAAGACTTATGACCGCACTCACTAATGAAAACCCGAACTATCGCACGCCTCCTTCTGTCATCGCGACAATCATCGTCATCAGCGCTGTCGCGTCGCTCTTTCTCGCGTGGTTGGTGTACTACCATCCGCCGGTCGATGTCGCCGGGACGCACCTCGCGTTCCTTCCAGCGCTCGATGCGGTGCTGAATGCGCTCTGCGCGGTCTTCCTGCTGATCGGCTATCGGTACATCATGCGGCGCGAGATCACGAAGCACCGCAACAGCATGTTCGCGGCGTTTGTGGTCTCGTCGGTGTTCCTGGTGGCATACATCGCCAACCACGTGCTGCACGGCGATATTCTCTTCCCAACGACGCATCCGACCGCTCGATTCATCTACCTGTGGGTGCTGCTGACGCCGCATATTCTGCTCGCGGTCGTGGCGCTGCCGATGATCCTGATCACCTTCTTCCTCTCGCTGACCGGCCGCTTCCCGGCACACCGCAAGCTGGCCCGTTGGACCTATCCGATCTGGCTGTACGTCTCCGTCTCCGGCGTGGTGGTGTATGCGATGCTGGCGGCCTACCGCTAATGCAACAGGACACCCGCAAGCTGCTCAGGGCCGGCGCGATCATCTTCCTTACGGGAGCGGCCGCCGCAGCGCTGATGCTGACCGTGCTGGGCGGCGTAACCAAAGAGGGGCCGCACAGCACCGGCGGTTGGCTGACCCTGATGCTGGCGATGGGATGCCTGCCCACCGGCGCGCTTACGCTGCTGCTGGGATTGACAAAACTGCTGGGAGAGCGGCGGCGTTCGTAATACGCTCCCCTATTTCCTAACCTGATTCTGCTATCCTCAGTCCCTGAATGGAGAATTCCCATGGCTAAAGGCGTCAACAAAGTAATGCTGCTCGGCAACGTCGGCAAAGACCCCGAAATTCGCACCACGGCAGGCGGCATGACCGTCGCCAGCTTCTCGCTCGCTACCGCCGACCGCGCCAAAGATGCACAGGGCAACTGGGCGGATAAGACCGAGTGGCACAACCTGGTCTGCTTCCAGCGCACCGCCGAGATCGTCCGCGACTACGTCAAGAAGGGTTCGCAGATCTTCGTCGAAGGCAAGATCCAGACCCGTTCGTGGGACGACAAGACCTCCGGCGAGAAGAAGTACAAGACCGAGATCCTCGTCAACGAGCTCTCCTTGCTCGGCGGCCGCGGTGAAGGCGGCAGCAGCAGCGGTGGTGGAAGCTACGAGAAGTCCGGCAGCTCCAGCTACGCCGGCTCACGCGCCAGCGCGGCAGCTCCGGCCAACGATTACGCCGACCAGGGCATCACCGACGAAGATATCCCGTTTTAGACGTTTGTAACCCATGCGCAATAGCATCATCCTCTTCGCCGCGGCCCTGGTGGCCGCACCTCTCTGTGCGCAGCGTCACAGCGGCTCTCCACCTACGGCTCCGCCGCGCCCTGCACCCGTCGTACAGCCAGTGGTAGCAGCCAGCTCAGGCATGGGCGGCATCCAGTTCGCGACCGTCAACTATGCCGTTCCGGCGCCGCAGTCCCTGACGCGACAGCTCCGCACTGACGACGAGCGGACGCGTGCCGCCGCGCTATCGGCCATCGGCGCACCCAGCCAGTATCTGCAGCACGGACACACCGGCCTTCCCCACTCCATCCAACTGGAGTTCGCCGCTCTCGGGCCCGAGGATGAGCTTGACGCCATCCTCACCGCGGAGCTCGACCACCACATCGTCACCGCGATCCTCATCCCCGATGGCGATAACTGGCGGCGCATCGCCACACTCTTCGTCGCAGACCCCTTCTCCGATACCTCAACGACCCCATCCACCTTCGTTCGCACCTCGCGTTCCCTGCTGGAGCACGACCGCTATCGCGCCGTCTTCCAGGCAGAAACAGTGGATGCCCACGGCAACTACACCCAGAACGAAGCCCATCTGCGCATCATCAACAAGCAGGCTGTCATCACCACCAACTTCGTCTCCGCCTCACGCGACTGCACCATACCACCCCCAACAGGCAAACAAGCCAGCCCCAACGCCGGTTGCAACGTGCTGCGGCGCTGGTTGCAGGCTGACCCCGCCGCTCCCTACAAGGAGTTCATGCTGGTTACCGCAACCGGGCGGCTCTCCTACAAAGAGGCCACCAGCTCCATCGGCAACGCCGAGCCATTCGATGTCTCGCACCTGCACAACTTCGCCTGCCAGCCCTTTGCCTTCTCGGATGCCACCATGCACTTCGAGCCCACCGCCGCCTCCGCACCTTGCCCTGCGAAGTAGGCGGCTGCAAACGGCCTTTCCCGCGTCTAATCCCCTGGCCATGTCCCCACTTCTCTCACGCCTCGCATCCTGGTTCGTGCTGCTCGCACCGCTGCCTCTCGCAGCACAAACCGCTCATACGCTCAACTACGCGCCGGGCAAATCCATCACACTCTCGCTGCCGAACGCGCTGGACATCAACATCGCCGCCAGCGGCCTGCATCGCGTGCGCTTCTTCGCGCAGTCTCCCGATGGCCGCATCTTCGCCACCGGCATGTACAACCTCGCAGACAACACGCAGGGCTGCATCTACATGCTCGACGGCTGGAACGCGCGCACCCACACCTTCACGCACATCACCCGCTACCTCGACCACCTGCGCAACCCCAACAACCTCGCCTTCTGGACAGACCCGGCGACGCATCAGTCGTGGCTCTATCTCCCGCTCACCGACAGGCTCGTCCGCTACAAATACTCCGCCGGCGATACCGCACCCACCTCCCCGCCCGAAACACTCATCCGCTTCCCCGACTACGGTCTCAACTACAAGTACGGCGGCTGGCACCTTACCCGCACCGTCGCCATCGCCGCGCTGCACGGGCAAACACGCGTCTTCGTCTCCACGGGCTCCTCATGCAACTACTGCCAGGAGCGCGAAGTGCTCCGCGCCGCCGTCGTCAGCATGGACCCCGACGGCAAACACCAGACCCTCGCAGCACAGGGCCTCCGCAACGCCGTCGATCTGCGCTACATTCCCGGCCTCGATGGCGGCTCACTCTTCGCCACCAACATGGGCGACGACCACCTCGGCGACAAGCTACCCGAAGACACATTCTTCGAGCTCGCCTCCAACACCCACAACGATCACACAACCATGCCGCCAAACTACGGCTGGCCCACCTGCTACTTCGCCAACGGCAAACCCGTGCACGACACAACACCGCTGCCCTCGATCACCGATCCGCAAGCAGTCGCCCCGCTCCCGCCTTCGGTGGCAAAGCAGCACGCCGCCGACTCCGTTTACGGCCAGCAAACCGGCGTGGCCGCAGCCGGAACCAACCTCACCGCAGGCGGCGGCAACACCACCGCACCCGATCCCAACGCCTCTCTCGGCACACCACCCACGCCGCTAAAATCGTGCGAACAAGTCCCGGCTGCCTACA
>Ga0302308_10004828_pt1 | contig 10563 bp, 8 predicted proteins | sample III_Palsa_E3_3_FD_200531 | JGI IMG/M metagenome (GOLD analysis project Ga0302308, IMG submission 200531) | Peat permafrost microbial communities from Stordalen Mire near Abisko, Sweden - III_Palsa_E3_3 | ecosystem: Environmental > Terrestrial > Soil > Palsa > Peat permafrost | place: Sweden... | reverse complement strand
CCGGCGAGGCAGCCGGAGAAGGCGATGAGGCCATCGGTGTGCCTGGAGAGGAATTCTTTGGAGACGCGGGGCTTGCGATAGAAGCCGTGGAGAGCGGCCTCGCTGGTGATGCGGACGAGGTTGCGGTAGCCGGTTTCGTTTTCGGCGAGGACGAGGAAGTGCTTGTAGCCGCCGCTCATTTCGCGGTGGTCGGCGGTCTCGGAGAGGTAGAGCTCGCAGCCGAGGATGGGCTTGAGATCCTTCTTCTTCATGGCGTCGAAGAAGTGGACCGCGCCATAGATGTTGCCGTGGTCGGTCATGGCGGCGGAGGTCTGGCCGATGCTTTTGAGGTGCGCGGCGAGCTTGTCGACGTCGCAGGCGCCGTCGAGGAGAGAGTAGTCGGTGTGGAGGTGGAGATGGGTAAACTCTGCTGCTGCCATAGCTCTATGTTAAGCCCGTGGCGAGACGTGCGAGGATGAGGAAAATGAGGTACCGAACTGGAGTCGTATTAGAATTCATAGCCAATGGGCGGGATCTTCCTTGTCGATTCGGTTCGCTTGTGGCTTCGCCGAAGAAGCCGCGAGAAGAAGCTGCTTGTCGCGCAGGCGTGGCCGATCGCAACGGGTGAGGTCAACCACTGGCAGGTTCTGAACGCCGAAGACGAGGTGGCCACGACCGGGGCGACCTATCAGATCGAGGCAGGATTTCATTTCATCGTCAACGGAGACTACTTCGGCGGTTATCTTCGCAGTGTTGCGATGACGCATCACGAGGCTGAGACGAAGGCTAAGGGGAATCCGGCGGTTCGGGTTCGGTACGATCCTGCGAATCCGGATTCGGTTGCGGTGCTGGCGGAGGATAACAGGGAGAATCTTTCGTTTCGGGTGGTTTCGGGGTAGCAGGACAAACGGGATGGGTTTAAGCGGGGAGTGGCAGGAAGTGGTTTTTGGGAAAGCCGAAGATCTTCAGTCTCATGCAGTATTCTGCTTCGACGCAGTAGTGGGCGGCTCGCTCCGCAAACGTATATTCGGCCGGCCAGGGAGCGGCGTGGGTGCGCCAGAAGAACGAGTAATGCTCGAGGATGAGCGCGGTGCGCGGTAGGTGGCTGGGAGAGCTGACGACCTCGGCGCTGGTCCAGTGGTTGGCTGTCATGATGCGATCGCTGTAGAAGATGTTCTGGATGGTGTCCTTCGCCTGGTCTTCCTCAAAGATTGCGGAGGGAGGGACGCCCTGTGCGATGGCGAGGAGGTCCATGACGTGAGCTTCGACGAAGCTGTTATGCGCGGGGCCGCCAGTGAAGATGAGGTGAGGGGCGACGCCGGTTTTGAACTCGCGAATGCCTTCGAGGGTGCGCTCTCGTTGCTCGGGCGATGCGGTGCCGTCGGGGTTGGCGGGAGTGCCGAGGACGATGATGGCGTCGAAGTGGGTGAGGTTTGTGTTGTGCGTGGGGATGGAGCGATAGACGACTGCCGCGGCCACCACGAGGACGAGGAGGAGCACAACGGCAAGGGTCAGGAATTCGCGCAGACGATGCATTCGGTGCTCCGGCTTAGGCATTGCTGACGAGGCTGGTGGCGAGATCGACGTAGAGATCGACGGCTTCCAGCAGTTCCCTCTTTGCGATCTTTTCGTTGGGGGTGTGGGCTACGTGGATGGAGCCGGGGCCGAGCAGGAAGGGTTCACCCCAGTTGGTCAGTGAGGGGATGTCGGTGGTGAACTTGGCGACCATGGTGGGCAGGTTGCCGACCTTGCGCATACGAACGAAGGGGAGTTCGAGGCTGAACTGGACATCGGCGCGGTCGCCTACGGTGGCGACGATGGCTTTCTTTGTTTCGTCCGCGGGACCGACGAGGCGGATGAGGATGTGGGCTTCGGCCTTGTCGGCGATGACGTTGGGGGCGCGGCCACCTTCGATGAGGCCGATGTTGAGAGTGGATGGGCCGATCTCGGGTTCGACAGGAAGGGGCAGCGCCATGACGTCGTGAAGCGCGGAGATGAGCTTGTCGATGGCGGACTCGCCCAGCTCGGGATAGGCGGAGTGGGCCATGCGGCCTTTGGCGCGGAGTTCGACACGCAGTGCGCCCTTGGAGGCGAGGGCGAGGCGGTTGTCGGTGGGCTCGCCGTTGATGAGGAACTTCGATCCTTTGGCGTTCTGATTGGCTACGGCTGCTCCGGCGGAGTCGCGCTCTTCTCCGACGACGAAGAGGAGGCCGACTTTGACGCCGGCCTCGCGGAGACGGTCCGCGGCAGCGACCTGCGCGGCGATGATGCCCTTGGCGTCGCAGGAGCCGCGGCCATAGAGGAACTCGTCGTCCTCGGTTGAACCGAAGAAGGGCGGGACCGTGTCCATGTGGGTGGAGAGGACGACGTCGGGCGTGATGCCGGGAAGCGCGGCATAGACGTTGAAGCGCTCGCCGCTGCCTGCTCCCGGGGTGCAGGAGCGATCAGGCTGGGCGACCGCCGTGCGCTCGACGGCGTAGCGCTGCGCGGTGAGGTACTCGTGCAGAAAAGCCCCGGCCAGACCCTCGCAGTAGGTGGTGGACTCAATATCGACGAGCTGCTTTGTGAGTTGGATGGGGTCGATTGCCATGTGCTCCAGAATACGTCATCGCGTGTGAACGGCCGATGATCCGGCGAACCGATAAACTAAACGAGATGACGCAAACGACAGCTTCTCAGATTCGATCCATCGACGATCTTCATGGTCCGGCAGGCAGGCTTGAGGCTCTGCTGAATACCGGGCGAGACGACGCGCCCTATGCCGCACTGGTCTGCCATCCGCATCCCGCTGGCGGCGGCACGATGCACAACAAGGTCGTCTACCACGCGATGAAGGCGTTTTCTTCCTTCGGCCTGCCGGTGCTTCGGTTCAACTTTCGCAGCGTGGGGTTGAGCGAAGGGGCGTTCGACGACGGGCATGGCGAACAGGACGACGTCCGCGCCGCGTTGAACTGGATCGAGCACAATCTGAATCGGCCGATTCTGTTCGCGGGTTTTTCCTTTGGCTCAAGCGTGGGGCTGCGTGCCTGCTGCGGCGATCCTCGCGTGAAGGGGCTGGTTGGTCTTGGAGTGCCGGTGCACGCGGAAGGGCGGGACTACACCTACGGTTTTCTGTCGCAGTGTTTCCAGCCCAGGCTCTTTATCAGCGGCGACCACGACGAATATGGTCCACGCGAGGTGATGGAAGGCGTGCTTGCAAAGGCTCCGAAGCCGAAGCGGCTGCTGTGGGTTGCAGGAGCCGACCATTTTTTTCAGGGGACGGCAGAGTCGCCGGGGGCGAAGCTGAACGTGATGCAGCAGGAGATGCGTTCGTGGCTGCAGACGGAGTTTGGGTTGGTCTCTGTTTAAGCTGCGCCGCGAACCGCAGAGGCAACGCTGTGTTCGGCGGGCTGGGAGATGAAGGCCAGAGCCTCTTTGTGAGCGGATCGCGTGGAGGTGAGTGCGCCGGGCAGAGGGTTAAGGAGCCAGTCGCGCATGGCCTTGTTGCAGACATCGGGCATCTCCTCGAAGGGGATGTGCCCCACGCCGGGAATGACCATCAGGCTGGAGTGCGGAAGGGTGCGCTGCAGCTCGCGGCCCGAAGGAAGACCAACGGCGCGGTCGCGGTCGCCCCAGATTAACAGAGTTGGTTTGGCAGCCAGGCGGGTGAGCGCGGAGCGAAGCAGGCCCATATCGACGAACCAGCGCTGGACGATCTGCAGCACATGGTCGATGGTGCCGGGAATGTGCAGGCCTTCGATGTAGCCTTCGAGCGAATCCTCGGCGACACGCGACGGGTCACCGTACATGCGGCTGAGGGCTGTTGCCTTCAGCATCGCCGGCAGCGCAGGTATCTGTCGGGCCAGCCAGATGCCGAAACGTGTTTGATAGAACCGAATGAGCCGATGACCGAGGTCGCAGAACGGGTTTGCCGGCGCGAAGAGGATGAGGCTGCGAACGCGGTCGGGGTGACGCGCGGCAAACATCATGGCTATCGCACCGCCATGGGAGTGGCCGGCGATGTCGGCTTCGTCCAGTCCGACGGCGTCCATATAGGCAGCGAGCCGATCGGCGGTCGCTTCAAGCCCCGCATCGAGGCCCGGAACACGCTCGGACTCACCCATATTGAACAGATCGACGGCGTAGACGCTGGAGTCGCGCGATAGAAAGCTGATATTTTGCCGCCAGTTTTTTGCAGAACCCACCAGGCCGTGAAGAAGCAGAAGCGGGCGGCCGTTGCCGGCACGCTGATAATGCATCTGCACCCCGTCCACGAGGACGAAAGCCTGTTCAATAGCGGAATATCTCTGCGTCACTGCTGTTGCCTCTTTGGAAGGAGATACACGGGGATAATTCAGCCTATGCGCTCACGCCCTGTTCTTTTTATGTTACAGGAATGTTAAAAGAAACTCGGGAATACAGGTATAAAAAATTATTTTCTGCGTGCTATTTCCGAACCGGCATTGGGGTTACCGTCCGGAAAACTCGGATGGGATGGATTGGTCAGACCGAATTTAGACGGGTCCACGGGAACGCGATGCGATTTGGTTGCGTAAGACACATGAGACTCAGTTGATATCTATATTAGATAATGAGTTATGATTTTCTGTAGAAGTCCGATCAGGAATGGCTCTTTAACGATGGTTGTGCTGATTTTCCGGTTTGGCACTTGAGGTGCTGTCAAATTTACTGAGCTCTATGAAAAACGCCGCGCAAACCCGCATTTTGGCTATCGTCCTCGCCCTGGCGACGGTCGCTGCGTGCGTTTTGGCCGGTTTGAACTTTGAACGGGAAAATGGCTTCGACGTCCCGACGGACGGCATCTGGTGGGTCGAAGCGCCGGGCGGTTTGCGGGCGGAGCGGGTTCCGGTCGATTCGCCAGGGCATCGTGCGGGAATACGGACCGACGACATTCTGGTGAGTGTGGACGACCAGCCAACGCCAAGGCTGGCGCCGCTGGTCCGCGAGATGTTTCGCAGCGGCATCTGGGCCCATGCCACTTACTCGATTCTGCGGCCCGTTGCGCAGTCGATCGACCTGAACGGCGCGACCCGGCTGGACATTCAGGTCATTCTGGAGCCGAAGGACAGGTCCATCAATCAGGGGCTGCGATTCATCGCTCTGGTGTACCTGTGCATCGGCATCTATGTGCTCTTTCGGCGATGGACCGCGCCGAAGTCCATCCATTTTTACGTCTTCTGCCTGGCTTCGTTCGTTCTCTACAGCTTCCGGTCCACGGGAGAGCCGGGCACGTTCGACTGGTATATCTACTGGGGCAACCTGGCGGCGCAGGCGCTCCAGCCGGCACTTTTCCTGCACTTTGCCGTCAGCTTCTCCGATAATTTTGCGTCGGAGCAGCGCAATCGCCTAAGGCGGAGAATTCTTTGCGCGCTGCTCTACCTACCGGGAATCTTTCTGATCGGCCTGCAGTACAGAGCAATCAGTTACTGGTCCGCGACGGAGCTGCTGTTGCATCGCCTGGACCAGATTGCGCTGGGTTACGTCGCGCTTTATTACGTGATCGCCGCTATCGTCTTCCGGCTGCGTTACAGACGAGCTGAATCCGCGCTGGAGCGGCAGCAGCTGAAATGGCTGACTCGCGGCACACTGATTGCCGTAACACCGTTCACGCTGCTCAACGTCATTCCGTTTCTCGCGGACTGGTCGGTTCCGAGTCTGCTGATGAAGCTGGCGGGACTGTCCCTGGTCATCATTCCGCTTACCTTCAGCTGGGCCATCGTGCGCTACCGGCTGATGGACGTCGATCTGATCTTCAAACGTGGCGTGACATATACGCTGGCCACGGCGTCGCTGGTTGGGTTCTACTTCGTCATCGTTGCGTTCATTGGAGAGATCGTCCACACGCGCCTCTCCAGTCTTGGCATCTGGGGTCTGATGGCCGGCATCATCTTCGCCGCCATCATCTTCGATCCGTTGAAGCGGACGATCCAGGGCCGTGTGGATCGCGTCTTCGATCAGAAGCGCTTTGACTACCGGGAGACGCTGGTGGAGTTTGGCCGCGGAATCAACTCGCAGACGGACCTGCGCGCTTTGCTGGATTCCATCGTGGAGCGGTTGCCCCAGACACTGCTGGTGACCCGCGTCGCGGTCTTCCTTGCGTCGGAGGGCGACGGCAGATCTTCTGCGCGGCACTTCGATCTGGCGGCATCGCACGGTCTCACCAACCTTCACGCTGCCGATCTGGGGGCGCTCGATGTACGCTTTCTGGATTTTGACCGGCCAGGCGCGAATAATCACCTCTTCCTCGAGAATCCGCAGCAGATGCTTCGTCTGCCTGAGGCGCAGCGCCGCAGCGCGGGTCGGCTGGACCTGAACTACTACCTTCCCTGCCGCGTCGCCAATCGCGATGGAGGAGGCACGAGAACTGTTGCCGTGATCGGCCTGGGCCGCACCGACGATGGCGACTTTCTCTCCAGCGAAGATATGGAGCTGCTGGAATCTCTGGCTGGGTACATCGGCATCGCGATTCAGAACGCGCAGCTCTACAAGCGGCTGGAGCAGAAGATCACCGAGTTCGAGAGCCTGAAGGAGTTTCACGAAAATATCGTCGAGTCGATCAACATCGGCGTCTTCGCCGTCGACCTGGACGACCGCATCGAGAGCTGGAATGCCCAGATGGAGGGTATGTTCGCGAAGCCGCGAACGGAGGTGCTGCGTGAACTTCTCTCCAGTGTTTTTCCGCCTGACTTCGTTGCGCGATTCAACAGCGTGCGCGAAGGCCAGGGGACGCACACGCTCTATAAGTTTCGTCTCGTCCTGCCGAACGGTGAAGTACGCATCGCCAATATCGCTATCGCGCCGCTGGTGACGCGTAACTTCGTTGCAGTTGGGCGCATCATCCTGGTGGATGACATTACAGACCGTATGCAGCTCGAAGCTCAGCTGACACAGGCGGAGAAGCTCTCGTCGATCGGCCTGCTGGCAGCAGGTGTAGCCCATGAGGTGAATACGCCGCTGGCAGTCATCTCCAGCTACACCCAGATGCTGACCAAGCATATGCGCGACGACGAACGGCTCGCGCCGGTGCTGGAGAAGATCACGCAACAGACCTTCCGCGCGTCGGAGATCGTAAATGGCCTGCTGAACTTCTCGCGCACCAGCGGCACGGAGTTCACGAGCGTCGATCTGAACGCGCTTCTTCGCGATACGGTTACGCTTCTGGAACATCAGTTTAAGACCTCGCAGATTCGCGTCGTCACCAACCTCGATCCGCATCTTTCACTTATTCATGGAAATCAGGGCAAGCTGCAACAGGTCATTCTCAACCTTATGCTGAACGCAAAAGACGCGATGTTCGGAACGCCGAACGCAACGCTGAAGATCGCGACTTTCAACGGCTCCGGCCGCGTCATCGCACGTATTCAGGATTCAGGGGGCGGCATCGAACGGGAACATCTGCACCGCATCTACGATCCGTTCTTCACGACCAAGACCAAACCGCAGGAGGGTGAGCATAAGGGCACCGGCCTCGGTCTCGCGGTCAGCTACGGCATCATGCAGGAGCACGCCGGCAAGATCCACGTCGAGAGCGAGCTCGGCGTTGGCTCGGCGTTTCAGCTTGAATTCCCGACCTCGGGGACGCGGGCTGCCGCTTCTGCCGAGCCAGCACTGACCAGCACTGCCCGGGCGGTCGAGAGAAAGACGATTCATGTCTGAGACCACCGAACTCGCTGCTGAAACACTTCATCTCCAGCGCACCGCTCGTGTCGCCGGTAATCCTCGCATTCTCATCATCGATGACGAGGCGGCCATCCGCGAATCGCTCGACACACTGCTGACACTGGAAGGGTTCACCGTCAGCTCGGCCAACGACGGCCCATCCGGTCTGGAGCTGCTGGCGCGTAATGAATACGACCTGCTGTTGCTGGACCTTGCCCTGCCTGGCGAAAGTGGTATTGAGCTGCTGCCACGCATCGTTGAGATGCATCCCAATCTGCCGGTCATCATGATCACGGCGTTTGGCACCGTCGGCAACGTGGTGGATGCGATTCGCGCCGGAGCGGAGAACTTCGTCCAGAAGCCGTGGGACAACGAGAAGCTGCTCGCAGACATCCGTGCAGCCGTGGCGCGGCATCGAGCTGAAGAAGAGGTTGTCCAGCTTAAGCGAACACTGAAGCAGCGGTACAACTTTGAAAACATCGTCGGTAAGAGCGAACCGATGTTGCGACTCTTCGACCTGATTGCGCAGGTAGCGCCCAGCCGTTCGACTGTGCTGCTGCAGGGGGAGAGCGGCACCGGCAAAGAACTGATCGCGAAGGCGCTTCATGCCAACTCGCCGCGGCGCGACCGGCCATTCGTTCCTGTGAACACGGGCGCGGTGCCGTCGGAGCTGCTGGAGTCGACGCTCTTCGGTCACGTCAAGGGCGCGTTTACCTCCGCCATCACGGCCAAAAAAGGGCTGTTCGAGGTGGCCAACGGTGGCACGCTTTTTCTCGACGAGATCGGCACCATGACCATGGACATGCAGGCGAAGATTCTGCGCGTCCTGCAGGATCGCCGCTTCATGCATCTTGGTGGCGTGCAGGAGATTCAGGTCGACGTCCGCATCATCGCCGCAACCAACGTCAACCTGCAGGATGCGGTGCGCGAAGGCCGCTTTCGCGAAGATCTCTTCTACCGGCTAAACGTGATTTGCATGGAGTTGCCGCCGCTGCGCGCCCGCCGCGAAGACATTCCTCTGCTCGCGGCACACTTCCTGAAGTTCTACGCAGAGGAGAACGGCACGGAAGAGCCGTCGCTCTCACCTGAGGCGATGCGCATTCTGATGGACTACGAATGGCCGGGAAATGTGCGCGAGCTCGAGAACGCGATGGAGCGCGGAGTTGTTCTCGCGACCTCGCGGACGATAGGACCGTATCTGTTGCCGGCGCAGCTTACCGGAAGCACCTACTCCGCCAGTCTTCTGGATCATCAGCCGAACGCTTCCCTCTTCGACGTGATGGAGGAGATCGAGCGTCGCATCATCGCCGACCGGCTGGAGCGCTGCCACTGGAACCAGACCGAGGCCGCGGAGTACTTCAGAATTCCACTGTCTACGCTGAACCAGAAGATCAAGCGCCTCAACGTCGAGGTCAAAAAACGTTCGAAGGATTAAGATCCTGGCTGAATGACGATCTTCATCGAGTCGGCCTGAGGATTGGACGCCAGCTCGATCGCTGCAACGGCATCCTCTAAAGAAAAGCGGTGAGAGATCAGGTTTGTCAGATCGAAGCCGCTGCGATAGCCGTCGAGGACCAGCTTCGTGACGTCATCCTGAATCGCCACGGACGCGCTGTAGGAGCCCATCAGAGTCTTCTCGTCCATGCAGACATCAGCCGGGTCGAACGGTGCTTCTCCGTGCTGCGTCTGTGCGAATAGAACGACGCGCCCGCCGGGACGAATCGCATCCACCGCAACCCTGATCAAAGCATTGCCGCCGACGGCAAGCAGAGCGACATCGGCCCCGCGGCCTTCGGTGACGGCCTTTGCAGCGGCAGCGACGTCGCCTCGTGCATCGAGCGGATGATCGAGACCAAATTTTGCGGCGATTGCGTGGCGCTCGGCGTACAGATCGCTGGTCAGCACGGTCGCTCCGGTTTTGCGTGCAAGCGCTGCCAGCAGGATGCCGATCGATCCCTGACCGATGACAAGCACCGTCTCATCAGGCTGCAGCTTCAGCAGCTGAATCGCTTTGTAGCAGGTGTTGACCGGCTCGATGAACGCAGCCTGTTCGAATGGAATTTCGTCGGGAATCTTCACCAGACCGCGACGTACGATCCAGTCCATCACGCGGATATATTCGGCAAAGCCGCCGCCCGCCGGCGCAAAGCCCGCGGTGCAGCCAACCTTCTTGTAGACCTCGCACTGCGCGAAGGTCTGCTTGCGGCAGTAGTAGCATTCGCCGCATGGAATATGGTGGTACGCCATCACGCGGTCGCCAACGGCAAAGTTGCTGACGCCTTCTCCAACCCGAACGATGGTTCCCGACATCTCGTGTCCGAAGACGCGTGGCGCATCATGTGAGCCGGTGTGAATCTTCTTCAGGTCGGTCCCGCAGATTCCGCAGGTGTGGATCTTTACCAGTACCTCGCCGGTGCCGATCTCCGGCACTGGAATCGTCTCGACACGTACATCGTTCACTCCGCGATAGACGGCGGCGCGCATGGTTGATGGAACTATTTGTGACATACAGGTCCTTATTTATCTCTTTACCGTAGTGTAATCGCCATTGGCGATACGAATGGCGGCGCTCTCATCCAGCCAGTCGTAGAGCGCCTCCGCAAGATTCTTCGCAGCCGCTGCGCTGTGTTTGCCGAGCTTCGCCATGGCCGGCCATGAGCTCGGGCGCACGGCGACATGCGCCAGAAACGGCAGCATTTTGAGCTGACCGTTCGTTCCGATGAAGGGATTGATGTCGGGCAGCTGCGCTTCGGCATCATCCGATACAGCCTTGATGCAATGGAACGGGATGCTTTTTCGCAGAGCAAGCCGGGCGAGTGATGCTGCTTCCATATCTACCAGCCCCGCGCCATAGCTCGCGGCCAGTCTCTTCTTCTCGATGGCGTCTGCGACATGGGGCGTCGTCGCCAGGATGGGCGAATCCGA
>Ga0302308_10004826_pt1 | contig 10567 bp, 12 predicted proteins | sample III_Palsa_E3_3_FD_200531 | JGI IMG/M metagenome (GOLD analysis project Ga0302308, IMG submission 200531) | Peat permafrost microbial communities from Stordalen Mire near Abisko, Sweden - III_Palsa_E3_3 | ecosystem: Environmental > Terrestrial > Soil > Palsa > Peat permafrost | place: Sweden... | reverse complement strand
GTGGCCCGCGCGGCGGCGTCGGTGGCGTCGACCTCGCCGATCGGCACCGCGGGCGTGCTGACCGGCGCGGCACTGCGGTAGGAGACCGCCCGGATGCCTGCTCCGGAAGCCCGGGACGCCCGGGCCAGCCGGGGAACTCCCGCTTCCTCCACGGTGCCCCAGGCCTGGCATTCACCGCACCGCCCGCTCCACTTGGCCGACTGCCAGCCGCACTCGGTGCACCGGTAGCCGGCCGACCCCACCGTCGCCTTCGCCATGACCCGCACAGTAGCGGTCACCTCTGACAATCTCAGTAAGCTGAAGGGGAAGCTACGGAGGGAGTCCAGCGGTGAGCGGCGAGGCCGAGGCAACCAGTCCGCCCGTCGCCCTGTCTACCTCGTCCGTCTACCCCGAACGGACGCCGGCTGCCTTCGAGATCGCCGCGCGGCTCGGGTACGACGGGGTCGAGGTCATGGTCTACACGGATCTGGTGAGCCAGGACGCTGACGCACTGCTGGGGCTGCGTGACTACCACCAGCTCCCCATCTTGTCCGTGCACGCGCCGGGCCTGCTGCTCACCCAGCGGGTGTGGGGCCGGGACCCCTGGGAGAAGCTCAGGCGCGCTAAGGACCTCGCCGAGCGCGTCGGCGCCCGGGTCGTGGTGGTACACCCGCCGTTCCGCTGGCAGCGCGAGTACGTCCGCGGATTCGAGAAGGGCCTGGCCGCGATGGCGGAGGAAACCGACGTCGTCTTCGCGGTGGAGAATATGTACCCGCTGCGGGCCGGCGGCAGCGAGATGGTGGCGTACGCGCCGCACTGGGATCCGACGGCGCTCGACTGCCCGCACGTCACGCTGGACCTGTCGCACACCGCGGCCTCGGGCTCTGACGCCCTGGCCATGGCCGCCGAGCTCGGCGGCCGACTGGCCCACGTGCACCTGGCCGACGGCACCGGATCGCCCGCCGGGCCCTTCCCCGACGAGCACCTGGTGCCGGGCCGGGGCGGCCAGCCCTGCGCCGAACTACTCGGCCACCTGCTCACGACCGGGTACCAGGGCGCCGTGGTGGTCGAGGTGAAGACCACCCGGGCGCCAACTCTTGAGGCCAGGGTCGCCGACCTGGCGGAGTCGCTGGCGTTCGCCCGGCGGTACCTGGCCCTGCCGGCCGGCCAGGCCAGCCGCGGGTAAATTCCTGGCATGGCCCGTAGCGCAGAAACCCGAAACACCGGCACCCGAAACACCGGCACCCGAAACACCGGCACCGGCAGCACAAAGACCCGCAGCACTGGTCACCAGACCCTGATCACGGTGGCCCCGACGGGCGCCGAAGCGGACAAATCCGCGGTGCCCACCCTGCCGGTCACATTGGACGAACTCGTCGTCACGGCCAAGGAGTGTCAGGCGGCCGGGGCCGCGGTCATCCATGTGCACATCAGGGATGAGGCGGCGCGGCCCACGCTGGACCGGGACAGGCTCGGCGATACGGTCTCGGCGCTGCGGGAGAGCACGGATCTCATCGTCCAGCTTTCCACCGGCGGCGCGGTGACCGACAGCTTCGCCGCCCGGCTGGCAGTCCTCGAGGCCGATCCGGACGCCTGCTCGCTGACCTGCGGCACGGTGAATTTCGGCGATGACGTGTTCGCCAACCCCTGGTCGTTCATCAAGGAGTTGTACCAGCTGACCCAGGATCGCCGGATCGTGCCGGAATTCGAGCTGTTCGACCTCGGCCAGGCGGCGACGCTGCACCGGCTGCTTGGCGAATTCGGCCCGCCTGCCGGCGGCCATGTGCACTGCGACCTGGTGATGGGCGTGCCGGGCGGCATGCCGGGGGACGTGGCCACGCTGGCCGCCGCGGTGGCCGCGCTGCCCGCGGGGGTCACCTGGTCGGCGACCGGGATCGGCCGGACCACGCTGCCAGTGATGTTCGGGGCCCTCGGCGCCGGCGGTCACTTGCGGGTCGGGATGGAGGACACGCTGTCCTTGGCCAGGGGCCGCCCCGTAACGCGCAACGCCGAGCTGGTCGAGCGGGCCGCGGAGCTGGCCCGCATCGCCCAGCGCCCGCCCATGCCCGCCGCCGACGCCCGCGCCTTCCTCGGTGTCAGCGACCGGCATGCCTAACTAGCAGGGCCCGCCCGGCTGTCCAGGCCGGATTACGCTCAGCCTGCCCGCCAAGGACCACCGAGGTGCCACGACTGGGCTCCTGAAGCCACGCTGCTAGTCCCACCCACCCCATTAGTTCTATCGAGTGCCATTCTTCATATTCCAGCTCGAATCAGCTGAGTTTTTCGCGGTGGATACGGGCTTAGTGGTGGATTAGGGGGTCTATACTGCACCGGATCCACCACGGAGCCCGGATCCACCACAATCTTCAGGCAGGTTCCGGCATCCAGGGCTTGATGGCAAGATCCGAGCCTGAGCATGGCTGCTTGCTAGGCGTTTGCAATTGCAAGCAGTCAGTGGCAGACTGAGGACATGCGTAACGTGAATGTTAACTCGATCGGTGATTACATCCGGGAGCAGCGGGAGCAGGCGAAGATCTCGATGCGTCAGCTGGCCCAGTCGGCCGGGGTGTCCAACCCGTACCTGAGCCAGATCGAGCGCGGCCTGCGCAAGCCGAGCGCGGATATCCTGCAGCAGATCGCCAAGGGGCTGCGCATCTCGGCCGAAGCGCTCTACGTGCAGGCCGGCATCCTGGAAGACCGGCCCGCTGACTCCGGCGTTCGTTCCGCCCTGCTGACCGACCCCGAACTTTCGGAACGGCAGAAGCAGGTGCTCATCGAGATCTATGAGTCCTTCCGCAGGGAAAACCTGGCCGCCAGTGAGAGCGCCCAGGCCGAAGCCGTCGCGGCGGAACTGGTCGCCGGCGAATCAGGCCTCGGTGACGGCGCGCCCGGTGCCGAGGAGGCGTTCCTCGCGGCCGCAGCCGGGGCCGCCGCAGCCGGGGCCGCCGCAGCTGATGCGGAAGTAGCTGATGCGGAAGTAGCTGACGCGGAAGTAGCTGACGCGGAAGTAGCTGACGCGGAAGCAGCGCTCAGACCAAACAGTGCCTCCGATTAGGTAGCGTGATCTCGTGTTCGCGTCTGGTTCTGTTTATACCCCGCTGACTTACTTCTTCCTGGCCTTGAGCTTTGTGGCCTTCGGCGTCGAGGCCTTTGCCTTCATCGACGCCATCAGAAGGCCAAGCCAGGCCTTCCCCGCGACAGGCAAGCGGACTAAGCGGTTGTGGCTCATCATCCTCGGCGTGGCCGTGGTGGTCGGGCTGGCGGGGGCGGTGTACGGCGTGGGCCCGACGTCGATCCTGCCGGTCGCTGCGTTCGTCGCGGCCGCCGTCTACCTAGCCGACGTCCGGCCCAAGGTGAAGGAATTCCGCAATGGCGGCGGCACAAGCTCGGGTCCGTACGGCCCCTGGTAAAGACCAGCCACCTCAGCCGAACAGCGCCGTGATGGGCACCGTGACCAGTAGCGCGGCGGCCAGGCAGATCGCGACGATGGCGGCGGTGGGCAGTGGCCGTACCGGCTGGAGCAGGCGAGTGACCCTCGCGGCCACGTCGCCCTGCCCGACGGCCAGGGCGCCGGCGGGTGCCGGGCAGGGAGCCGCGGTGCCGAAGCGCACCAGGGCGGACACGAGTTCGCGCGCCGGACGGGCCCGCAACGCGCGATCATCGGCCAGCATCTCGACCAGCAGCGCCACCGCGCCAAAGGCGTCTGTGCAGGTGACAGACTTAGGAAAGGCGCGCCGCAGCGCGGTGAAGGGGAGCAGCACGAGGTCGTGCCGTTCCCGCAGGTGGGCCCGCTCGTGCGCGAGCACGGCGGCCAGTTCGCCCCGGCCGAGCAGTTCCAGGGTGCCGGCGCTGACGACGATCTGCGAACGCAGTCCCGGCAGGCAGTACGCGGCCGCGGTGGGGTAGTCGATCACCAGGGCGCCGGGGACCTTGGGGTCGCCGTGGGCCAGCAGCGTGAGCAGGACCCGCTGTCGACGCCTGGCGTGGAGCACGGCGACGGATGCGGCGACCAGCACCCAGCACAGCGACGCGAGCAGGACCAGTCCGGCGCCCAGGCAGGCCAGCCGCAGGCCGACCACGATCATCGGCATGGCGCCCACCGCGCCGAAGGCGCCGGGTACCCGGAACAGCCCCCCGGTCCGGAACAGCGTGCCGATGTGCAGAGCCGACCGCACCAGGCCGATATCGCTGTCCGGCAGCGCCAGGCCGAGCAGGGTGCCGACGGCGGCGAGACCCGAGGCCAGGCCGAGGGCCTGCCAGAGCAAGATGGCCGCGGCCGGCGACCGGCGCGGCCAGCTGGCTTGCACCAGTGCAGAGGCTCCGAACGCACTTCCGATGGCGACTACGGCGAGGAGCGCCGCGTCATCAAGTCCCGTCATCTTTCTCGCCGCTACCTTCGATAACTTCCAGGGCGTCGCGCAATACGTCGGCCTCGACGCCAGATACGGACTGTGCGAACCGTGTCAATGCCGCCGTGCGGTCTCCGGTCTGCTCGAGCGCGGTCAGCATGAGTTCGGTGACATAGGTCTCGCGAGTAGCGGCGGGGCGGTAACGCCAGGCGCGCCCATCGCGTTCCCGTCTGGCGAAGCCCTTTTTCGCGAGCCTATCGAGCACCGTCATGACGGTGGTGTGAGCTAGATCACGCGGGGTCAGCTTAGCACTGACCTCGCGGACGGTGAGAGACGTATCCGTTTCCCAGAGCACTTCCATGATGGCCCGCTCTAGATCACCCAACCGGTTCACGGTCGTCAATGTACCCGTATTGCGGGCAATCCAATAGGAGGGACAGCTGTGACCTTTCGCGTCGCCTGGTCCGCAGGCCGGCTCGCCTGGTCCTATCCGGATCGATGGAACATCGGACCGCATGGGACCGGCTCAGGGTTCCATCGATCCGGTCCGGTCGGGGTCGGCGAAACGGGCGAAGGCGCGCAGGTTGGCCAGGGATTCGCCGCGCTTGGCGCGCCACGCCCACTCCCGCCGGATGGCGGAGGCGAAGCCGAGCTCCAGGGCGGTGTCGAAGTTGTCGTCGGAGTAGCTGAGCACGCAGCCGAGCAGCCGGTCGATGTCGGCCACGGCGACCGCGCTGAGCGGAAGCCGCCCGGTCAGGTAGACGTCGCCCACCGGGTCGAGGGTGAAGTGGACGCCGAACATGCGCCCGTTGCGCTCGAGCAGGAAGCGGTAGAAGGCCTCGTGGTTCTCATCGGGCTGGCGGCAGAAGAACGACTCCACGCCGAGGCTGTGCTCGCCGACCACCAGCCATGTCATGGTGGCCAGCTTGTGCTGGCCCTCGAGCCGGATCAGGTATGCCCCCGGCCGGGGATTCTCGAAGGACAGCCCCAGCTCGATCAGGGCCGCCTCGATGGAGCCCGATGCCGCCTGCACGGATGGCTCGCTCACGCGCGCACGGTGGCGGCGGCAGCGTCCATAGCGTCCATAGCGGACCTATCGGACCTATCGGATCTAGCGGGCATAGCGTTGATAGCATCGGTATACACGCCGATCAGCTCGTCCGCCGTGGCGGGCCAGCCGAACGCGGAGGCGTGCTCGATCGCGCCGCGGGACAGCTCGGCCAGCAGGCCAGGCGAACCGATCAGCTTCTCAAGCTCGCGCGCCCAGACGCAGGGATCGTGCCCGTCCACCAGAACTCCTGAGGAGCCGTCCCTGACCGCGGTGCGGAGCCCGCCCACGGCGGCCGCGACCACCGGGGTCCCGCAGGCCTGAGCCTCGAGCGCGACGAGCCCGAACGATTCGGAGTGCGACGGCACCAGCACGATGGTCGCGGCCCGGTACCAGTCGGCCAGCTCGCGCTGCGGGCACGGTGGCTCCTGCCGGACGCAGCCGGAGATGCCCAGCGTGGCCGCGAGGCCGTCGAGCCTGCCGGGGGCGCCGACCTCGGAGCCGCTCGGGCCGCCGACGAAGACCACCACCAGCCGGTCCGCCAGCGCCGGGGAGGATCGCAGCAGTTCGGCCGCGGCGTGCAGCACGACGTCGGGGCCCTTCAGCGGCTGGATCCGGCCCGCGAAGACCAGCACTATCGCATCAAGAGGCAAACCGAGCCGGGCCCGCGCCGCCGAGACCGAACCGGGCGAGAACAGGGACAGGTCCACGCCCGGGCTGACCGTCTTGACCCGCCGCGGATCGGCGTCGTAGAGCTCGACCAGCTGGCGCGCTTCGGTGGCGGTGTTGGCCACGAGCCGGTCGGCGGCCGCGATGACCTCGCCCTCGCCCCGGATCCGGGCCTCCGGCTCGGCGTAGTCGCCGTTGGCCAGGGCCAGGTTCTTGACCTTGCCCAGTGTGTGCATGGACTGGATAAGCGGGACCCCCCAGCGCTCGGCCGCCACCGCGGCGACCTGGCCGGACAGCCAGTAGTGGGCGTGCAGCAGGTCGTAGCGGCCGGGCGCGAAGGCGGCTTCGGTGCGCAGCACCCCGAAGGTGAACGGGCAGATCTGGCCGGGCAGGGAATTCTTGTCCAGTTCCTCGAACGGCCCGGCCACCACGTTGCGGACGAGCACGCCGGGCACCAGCTCGACGGCGGGTGGCGTGTCTGGGCAGACCGCGCGGGTGAAGATCTCGACCTCGATACCGCGCCTGGCCAGCTGCTTGGCCACCTCGACCACGTAGACGTTGAGGCCGCCCGCGTCGCCGGTGCCCGGCTGGTCCAGTGGCGACGTGTGCAAGCTGACGGTCGCGATACGCCTGGGACTGGTCGCGATACGCCCGGGACTCCGTTGTCCGGCGCGGGGACGATGCACTTCGAGCACGTTGTAACCAACCCCGGCAAGCCGCCGCCTGTTCCCAGGCTAGGCTTGGCGAATATGAGGACCTTGGTGCTGCTTCGTCACGGCGAGAGCGAATGGAATTCGAAGGGCGTTTTCACCGGGTGGGTGGACGTCGGGCTGTCCGGGACCGGCGCGCAGGAGGCCGCGAACGGCGGCCGGCTGCTGGCCGGGTCGGGCCTTCACCCCGCGGTGGTGCACACCTCGGTGCTGACCCGCGCCATCCAGACCGCCAACATCGCGCTGGAGGAAGCGGGCTTGGCCTGGCTGCCGGTGCGCCGGTCCTGGCGGCTCAACGAGCGCCACTACGGCGCGCTGCAGGGCAAGGACAAGGCCCAGACCCGGCGGGAGTTCGGCGACGAGCAGTTCATGCTGTGGCGCCGCTCCTACGACGTGCCGCCGCCGCCGATCGCCGACGACGATCCCCTTTCCCAGGTCGATGACGCCAGGTACGCGGTCCTGCCGCCGGAGGCCAGGCCCCGCACCGAGTGCCTGAAGGACGTGCTGGAGCGCATGCTGCCCTACTGGTACGACGCCGTGGTACCAGACCTGGGCCACGACGGGACGGTGCTGATCGTGGCGCACGGCAACTCACTGCGCGCCCTGGTCAAGCACCTCGACGGAATCAGCGACGCCGCCATCGCCGAGCTGAACATCCCGACCGGCATCCCGCTCGTCTACACCCTTGACGACGACTTCCGGCCGGCCCAGGCCGGCGGGAAGTACCTGGACCCGGCCGCCGCCGCGGAAGCGGCCGAGGCGGTCAAGAACCAGGGCCGCTGACCGGACGGGGGCTGACCGGGCGGGGGTCGATTTCCGGTAAATCCGGCATGGCCGGAAGTTGTCCGTTAAGTGAACAACCCTCGAATATCGCCTTAAGTCCGGCATCGCGCTATTTTGTCTGCCGTCGGTCCGCATACCATGAGACACGTGAGCCTTCACCGCCTTGGCCTGCGCGTATGACGGAGATCGCGTGGCGATAAGAACCAGAGCGCCAGGAGCCAGCGCCACGGCGCGGGCTCGAGGTTCCGCCGCCAGCGCCGCCACCGCGCGCTCCGGCGGGTCCTCCGCCGCCAAGCGGGCTCGCGGGGGGACCCGGCTCCGGGCCGCTCAGCAGCCCACCCGGCTGCCGCCGGGCATCGCCTCGGTCCTGTCCGTGCTTTCCTCGTCCGCGGTGGTCGTCGACAGCAACGACCGAGTGCTGCGGGCGAGCGCCGCGGCCCGCGCGTTCGGACTGGTCAAGGGCGATCGCCTGATGGTCAGCGAACTGGCCGCGCTGGCCCGCCAGGTCCGCAGGGACGGGGAGATCCGGGAGGGCGAGTTCGAGGTCCCTGTGCCGCGGTTCGGCGGCCGGACGACGAGCTTCGCGGTCCGGGTGGCGCCGCTCGGCGGTACCGTCGGCGGCGGCGGGCTTGTGCTCGTGCTCGCCGAGGACCAGACCGAGAGCCGCCGGGTGGATGAGGTCAAGCGCGACTTCGTGGCCAACACCAGCCACGAGCTCAAGACCCCGGTGGGTGCCCTGGCGCTGCTGGCCGAGACGATCGAGGACGCCGCCGACGACGCCGAGGCGGTGCGCCGGTTCGCGGCCAAGATGCGCCAGGAGGCGCAGCGGCTGACCAACCTGGTGCAGGACCTGATCACGCTGTCCCGGATCCAGGCGGTCGAACCCGTTCCCGATCCGCATCCCGTCCCGCTCGACCTGGTTGTCGCCGAGGCGGTGGACCGCTGCCGGATGAAGGCCAACGCCCGTGGCATCGCGCTGACCTGGGTCCGCAGCCCCGGCCTGTCCGTCCTCGGGGACGAGGACCTGCTCATCACCGCGCTGCGCAACCTGCTGGAGAACGCGGTGGCCTACAGTCCCGAGCGGACCCGGGTGGTCATCACCACCAAACGGGGCAGCGACGGCCACGGCGAACTAAGCGTGGCCGATCAGGGCATCGGCATCCCCGAACGCGACCTTGAGCGGATCTTCGAACGCTTCTACCGAGTCGATCCGGCGCGCTCGCGGGCGACCGGCGGCACCGGCCTCGGGCTGGCCATCGTCAAGCACGTGATGGCAGCGCACAATGGCAGGGTCACGGTGCGTAGCGCCGAGGGGGCCGGATCTACCTTCACCCTGTTCGTCCCGCTGCGGAGCGAGCAGGTCGGCACTGGCGCCGCCTTAACCAGGGAACCCCCCGAGACCGCAGAACTCAACAGCACCGGTAACGCCCAGGAGGCACCCAAGTGACACGCGTGCTGGTCGTCGAGGACGAAGACTCGTTCAGCGACGCCATCTCATACCTGCTGCGCAAGGAGGGGTTCGAGGTCGCCGTCTGCGCGACCGGCCCGGACGCGCTCGACACGTTCGACCGGACCGGCGCCGACCTGATCCTGCTCGACCTGATGCTGCCGGGCCTGCCGGGCAGCGAAGTGTGCCGGTCGCTGCGGGAGAAGTCGAACGTGCCGGTGATCATGCTGACCGCCAAGGACAGCGAGATCGACAAGGTGGTCGGGCTCGAGCTCGGTGCCGACGACTACGTGACCAAGCCCTTCTCCTCCCGCGAGCTCGTCGCCCGGATGCGTGCGGTGCTCCGCCGCCGGGGCGAGCCCGAGGACGTCGCCGAGACGGCGCTTGAGTCCGGCCCGGTGCGGATGGACGTCGACCGGCACGTGGTCACCGTCCGCGGCGGGAACGTCGCGCTGCCGCTGAAGGAGTTCGAGCTACTCCAGGTGCTGCTGCGCAACGCGGACCGGGTGCTGACCAGGATGCAGCTCATCGACCGGGTGTGGGGCGCCGACTACGTGGGCGACACCAAGACCCTGGATGTGCACATCAAGCGGCTGCGGGCGAAAGTCGAAGCCGACCCGGCCCGTCCGCAGCACATCGTGACGGTCCGCGGCCTGGGCTACAAATTCGAGTCGGCGGCCTGAGTAACCAGGGTCCGTTCAGGAAATTAAATACTGAACGGGGCCTGGTATCTGCCCTTGACCCAGCTACGGCGTGGCCGACGGGCTGGCCGAGGCGGTGCCGGGCGCGCCCGCCGACCCCGAGGGCGTGGCCGACGCGTGAGCCTTGGCCGTGGTGCTTGGCGTAGGGGTGGGGACGGGCGGCGGTGAGTAGGTCGCGTAGGTGTAGGCGCGCGGCTCGACCGGCACGTTGACCGTGACCGCGCCCACGATGGCGAAGGTGAGCACCAGCTGGATCGTCTCGCCGCCGATGAGCGGCTTGGTCAGCCCGGTGAGCACGATCTGCGGCGCGGGGCCATCCAGGTTAACCAGGGACTGGGCCGGCAGGTTGACTGTCGTGCCGGTGATCTTCACCGAGCTCGCGGTGCCCGGTGCGCTGACCGACTCGAGCCGGTCGCCGCTGCGCGCCAGCAGGGCGACGAACACCCCGGCCCGCCCGCCCACGGGCAGGGTCGCGTTCAGCGCGGGCCCGAGCACGAACGCGTTGTCGATGGTGATGCCGTTGTGGATGACGCTAATCCCGTCGGAGGCCTGGTGGAACTCCAGCGTGGGCGCGTTAAAGCCGGCCTCGCAGCCAGCCAGCGCCGGGACCAGCACGGCTATGGCGCCGAAAAGCAGGCGGCGGTTCCAGCGCGTCACCTTAGCGGCCTCCTCGGTTTACTCCCGTCGGGACGGAAGAAATCGTAGCGGTCACGTGCTGACGCGTTGACGCGGGGTCTTTCGATTCGACCGGAGGCCGTCAGTCCCAGAGCACCGTCAGTCCCAGAGCACCGTCAGTCCCAGAGCACCGTCAGTCTCAGGGTGCACCGGAGCCCGGGCCGCGCTCAGCGGCTCACGGCGTGCCGGACGGGCTCAGCCGGGAC
>Ga0302308_10004825_pt1 | contig 10568 bp, 7 predicted proteins | sample III_Palsa_E3_3_FD_200531 | JGI IMG/M metagenome (GOLD analysis project Ga0302308, IMG submission 200531) | Peat permafrost microbial communities from Stordalen Mire near Abisko, Sweden - III_Palsa_E3_3 | ecosystem: Environmental > Terrestrial > Soil > Palsa > Peat permafrost | place: Sweden... | reverse complement strand
GCGGGAGAACGGCTGGCTCGGGGTCAAGAAGGGCTGCGACGCGGGCGACTGCGGGGCGTGCACGGTGCACGTCGACGGGGCGCCGGTGCACAGCTGCCTGTTCCCGGCCGTCCGGGCGGCCGGCTCGGCGGTGACGACGATCGAAGGGCTGACGCCGCACCCGCTGCAGGAGGCGTTCCTGGCCGCCCAGGGATTCCAGTGCGGCTTCTGCACCGCCGGAATGATCATGACGGCGGCGGCGCTCGGCCCGCGCCAGCGCGAGGACCTCCCCCGGGCGCTCAAGGGGAACATCTGCCGCTGCACCGGCTACGGGTCGATCCGCGACGCCCTCGAGCAAAAGCCAAGAACGATGATCCCGAACGGTCCGTGTCCGCCGCCTCCCCCGGCCACGTCTCCCCCGGCCGACGAGAGCCCGATCGGCCGGCCCGAGCCCGCCCCGGCCGGGCCGGACGTGGTCGCCGGCCGAGCCCGGTTCACCGCCGACCTGGCGGCCGCCGCCGCCGGCGACGGCGACGGCGACGGCGACGGCGAGGATCTGCCGCCCGAGCCGCCGCTGCACCTGAAGCTGCTGCGCTCGCCGCACGCGCACGCGTGGATCCGGTCGATCGACGCGTCGGCGGCGCTGAGCCTGGCCGGCGTGGTCGCGGTCCTCACCTACGCGGACTCCCCGGGGGTGCTGTTCTCCAGCGCCCGGCACCACAACCCGGACGACGACCCCTACGACACGCTGGTGCTCGACCGCACCGTCCGGTTCCACGGCCAGCGGGTGGCCGCCGTCGTGGCCGAGACCCTCGGCGCGGCCGAGGCCGCCTGCGACCTGATCTCGGTCGACTACGAGGTGCGGCCGGCCGTCACCGATCCCGCCGCGGCGCTGGCCGACGGCGCGCCGCTGCTCCACCCGGACTTGGCCCCTGGCAACGTCTGCGCCGAGGTGCACCGGGAGGCCGGCGACGCCGCGGCCGGGTTCGCCGCGGCCGACTCCGTCTACACCGGCACCTACCGAACGCAGCGGGTGCAGCACGTCGCGCTTGAGACGCATATGACGATCGGCTGGCTTGATCCGGGACCGCTGGGCGTCGGGCGGCTGGTGCTGCGGACCTCAACCCAGGTGCCGTTCCTCACCCGCGACGAAATCGGCCGGGTCTTCGGCCTGGCCAGGGACCAGGTGCGGGTGGTCGCCAAACGGGTCGGCGGCGGCTTCGGCGGAAAGCAGGAGATGCTGACCGAGGACATCGTCGCGCTGGCGGTGCTGCGCACCGGACGCCCGGTCCAGCTCGAGCTGACCCGCGAGGAGGAGTTCACCGCCGCCACCACCCGGCACCCGATGGCGGTCACGGTGACGCTCGGCGCGACCCGCGACGGGACGCTGACCGGGCTGGCGCTCGACATCACGGCCGACACCGGCGGATACGGCAACCACGGACCGGGCGTGCTGTTCCACGCGGTCGAGGAGGCGGTCACCGTCTACCGCTGCCCGAACAAGCGGGTCGACGCCCGCGCCGTCTACACCAACACGGTCCCGGCCGGGGCGTTCCGCGGTTACGGGCTCTCCCAGACCGTGTTCGCGGTCGAGTCCGCGATCGACGAGCTGGCCCGCTCGCTCGGCATCGACCCGGTCGAGCTGCGCCGCCGCAACCTCATCCGCGAGGGCGACGACCTGGTGAACGGCAGCGGCGAGGCGCAGGACGTGTCCACCGCCAGCATCGGCGTCTTCGACTGCCTCGACCTGGTGGAGAAGGCCCTGGCCAGCGGCCGCGGCCGGGCCGGGCCGGACGGGTGGTCGACCGGGGCGGGGATCGCGGTCGCGATGCTCGACAGCATCCCGCCCGGCGGGCACCCCGGCCGGTCCCGGGTGGCGGAGCGCGTGGACGGCGGCTACGCCGCGTTCGTGGGGACGGCCGAATTCGGGAACGGGACCACCACCGTGCACCGGCAGATCGTCGCCCACGTGCTCGGCTGCGAACCCGGCGACGTCCAGGTCCGCTCCTCCGACACCGACCGCAGTGGGCACGACACCGGCGCCTACGGGTCGACCGGGATCGCGGTGGCCGGCACGGCGACGATGCGGGCGGCCCGGGCCCTCGCCGACGCCATCGCGGCCCGCTCGGCCAGCGGCGAGGCCGACGACGGGAAGCCGCTCGAGGCCGAGGGCTACTGCGACGGGCGGTCCCGGTCGGTGTCGTTCACCGTCCAGGGGTTCCGGGTCGCGGTCTGCGCCGGCACCGGCGAGATCCGGGTCCTGCAATCGGTCCAGGCAGTCGACGCGGGCACCGTGCTCAACCCGGTCCAGCTGCGCGGGCAGGTCGAGGGCGGGGTCGGGCAGGCGCTCGGGGCGGCGCTGTTCGAAGAGGTGCGGCTTGACCCCGAGGGCCGGGTGACCACCCGGGCGCTGCGCGAGTACCACGTCCCGGTGCTGGCGGACGTACCGCCGACCGAGGTGCTGTTCGCCGCGACCTTCGACCCGTTCGGCCCGTACGGCGCCAAGCCGATGAGCGAGGCGCCGTTCAACCCGGTCGCGCCCGCGCTGGCCAACGCGGTGCGCGACGCGACCGGGGTCCGCCTGACCGCGCTGCCGCTGCGGCGGGACCGCGTCTACGAGCAGCTGAACCCCCAGCCGACGCATAACCAGAAGGAGTGACCATGGTCCAGGTCGGAGCCAACCGGTACGGCAAGGCCGAGATCCGGGTCGTCCGCATCGGCCGCGGCGCGGGCCCCGACGGCTCGGACGTGATCCGTGACTGGAACGTGTCGACGTCGCTCTCGGGTGATCTCGACGGCACGCACCTGACCGGCGACAACTCCAAGGTGCTGCCGACCGACTCGCAGAAGAACCGGGTGTACGCCCTGGCCAAGGAGCTTGGCGCGGTCGAGCCGGAGACGTTCGCGCTCAAGCTGGCGTCGTTCTTCGTCTCTTCCCAGGAGCCGATCACCCGGGCCACAATCTCGGTCGAGGAGTACGGCTGGACGCCGATCGGCGGAGGAGGGTACTCGTTCGCCCGCGCCGGTGACCTGGTGCGGACAACGACCGTGGTCCACGACGCCGACGCCGGGACGTCGGTGGTGTCGGGGATCAAGGACCTGATCGTCATGACCACCGCGTCGGAGTTCTGGGGGTTCCCGAAGGACGCGCACACCACGCTGGCCGAGACCGAGGACCGGGTCCTGGCGACGGCGGTGAACGCCTGCTGGCGATTCCGGCCGGAGGCCATGCCCACCGCCGACTGGGCGACGGTGGCCTCGATCACGAAGCAGACGATCCTCGGCACGTTCGCGGGCACGTACTCGTACTCGCTCCAGCAGATGCTCTACGCGCTCGGCTCGGCCCTGCTGTCGACGGTGCCGGAGATCTGCGAGGTCCGCCTGGCGCTGCCCAACAAGCACCACTTCATCGTCGACCTCGCCCCGTTCGGCCTGGAGAACGACCGCGAGGTCTATCACGCCGACGACCGCCCCTACGGCCTCATCGAGGGCAGCGTGCTAGCCGATGACGCCCCCGAGGCAGGCCTAGCCTGGGACTGATCCCGGATCGGGCTCACTCGACCATCCGGTCGTCTCGACCCGCCCGTCGGTGCAGCTGACGACCCGGCGGTTGGCGGTGCTGAATACGAAGATCGCGTCCTGCTTGAACTCGGCCCCGAGCGCGACCGCCTCCGCCTCGGCAACGCCGACGAGCGCGACGCCGGCCTCGACGTGCGTCCAGGCGGGATCTCCCCCGTCAGCCGGCCACCAGGTCAGCCCGCGCTGCCGCACGTCCGACTCCAGCCGCGCCTGGGCGGCGGCGTTGGCCGCGTCGGACGCCAGCCGGCCGGCCGGATTGTGCGCCGTGAGCACGCAGATCGGGCGGCCGTCGGGGTCCGGGTACCGGCCCTCGGTCCGGAAGATCCGGGCCGGCTTCAGCCAGCGCACGCCCTCCGGTGACTCAATCCTGACCACCGCCGCGACATAGGCGTCCCACCCGCCGAGCTCCTCGCTCATACACCGGACAATACCGCCGGTCCGGCGACCGCGACGCTGCATAGGCCCCGATGACTGCGAGCAGGAACCACGGTCCGTTCGAGATGAGGATTTGAATATGCCCTTGAACTGCAGGTCAGCCGACCCGTCGCGACGAGCGGGCAGCCGCGGTCGGTGGCGCTGCCTTACGCGTTGACGCGGGTGCGGAAGGTCCGCTGGTACGCGTGCGGGGTCACCTGATTGACCCGGGTGAAGTGAACGCGCAGCTGGTGGGCGGATCCGAAGCCGCACAGGGTTGCGATGCGCTCGATGGTGTCCTCGGTGCTCTCGAGCAGCTCCTGCGCGCGGCGGACCCGCTCGGCGCACAGCCATTGCAGCGGCGTGGTGCCGGTCGTCTCGCGGAAGCGGCGGGCGTAGGTGCGGGGGCTCATCATGGCGCGGCCGGCCAGATCCTCGACCGTCAGCGGCAGCTCGAGGTGGGCCTTGGCCCAGTCAAGCGATGGGCCGAGGCCCTCGGTGCCGCTGGCGGGCAGCGGCTGCTCGATGTACTGCGCCTGGCCGCCTTCTCGGTGCGGCGGGATGACGAGCCGCCGGGCGAGCGTGTTGGCGATCTTGGTGCCGTGGTCGTTGCTGACGATGTGCAGGCACAGGTCAAGCCCGGCGGCCGATCCGGCCGAGGTGAGGATCTGGCCGTCGTCAGTGTAGAGCACGTTGGGCTCGACCCGGACGGACGGCCATCGCCTGGTGAGCTCGGCGGCGTGCATCCAGTGGGTCGTCACGGTGCGCCCGTCGAGCAGCCCGGCCGCGGCCAGGGTGAAGGCGCCAGTGCAGATGGAAGCGATTCGCGCGCCGCGATCGTAGGCGGTGCGCAGGGCCCGCAGTAGCGCTTGCGGCGGGTCGCCCTGCCGGTCGGCGCAGCCGGGAATGATCACGGTGTCGGCCTCGGTCAGCTCGTCAAGGCCGAGCGGGCTATCGAAGAGCAGCCCCTCGGCGGTGCGGACCGGGCCGTCCTGGACCGCGCACAGCTGCAGCTCGTACCACCAGGGCACGGGAAAGTCCTGCCGACCGGGTTCGAAGACCTCGCACGGGATGGCCAGCTCGAACATCGGCAAGCCCGGAGTGACGGGGATTGCGATCCGATGCATGGCAGCATTCTACCCTTAGTTGTCGATTCTGCCACTCGCATCGTCAGCGGCGCCAAGCGACGATGGAGGCATGACCAATAGCGGCACCGCGCTCAACACCCGTACCCGAGTCAAGAGCTGGATCGCGCTGGGAATCGTCTACCTGGTGTGGGGGTCGACTTACCTGGCCATTCGCGTCGGGGTCGGGCATCTGCCGCCGTTGCTGATGGCCGGGACCCGGTACGTCATCGCGGGCGCGCTGCTGTACCCCATCGCGCGACGGGCCTCCGCCGACGCCCGGGGGACGGCCCAGGGCGGGGCCCGGCCGGGCGCCAAGGCCTGGCTGGCCTGCGCCGTCGTCGGCCTCCTGCTGCTCTTCGCGGGCAACGGCGGCGTGACCGTCGCCGAGACGCGGCTGCCCTCGGGCGTCGCCGCCTTGCTGGTGGCCACGGTGCCGCTGTGGATGATCGTCTTCGCCTGGCCGGTGCAGCGTCAGCGGGTGACCGTTCGCTCGGCGGCCGGCCTGGCGATCGGACTCGGCGGGGTGGCCATCCTGGTCGGCGCCGGCCTGAGCGGGGGCGGGATGTCGGGCGTGTTCATCGTGCTCGGCGCGTCGGCCGCCTGGGGCTTCGGGTCGGTGCTGAGCCACCGGCTCCCGGTGCCGGGCAACGCGCTGCTCGCCGCGGCCATCGAGATGCTGGCGGGAGGCGCGGTGCTGCTGGCGGTGGCCGCCGCCACCGGGGAGTTCGGCCGCGTGCACTGGTCCGCGGTCCCCGTCACCGCCTGGATCGCGCTCGCCTACCTGATCGGCCCGGGCTCGATTCTCGCCTTCACCGCCTACGGGTACGCGCTGGCGCACCTGCCCACCGCCACCGTCTCCACCTACGCCTACGTCAACCCGGTGGTCGCGGTGCTGGCCGGGATCGTGTTCCTGGGCGAGCAGTTCAGCTGGCGCGAGGGAGTAGGCGCCGCCCTGGTGCTCGCCTCGGTCGTCATCATCCTGCACCGTCCGCACCGCGCGTCGGCGGTGGCCGAGGATGCGGGTAAGCAGCTGAGCGAAGTCTCGGCGCAGTGACGGGATATCGCGGTAACCCGGATATCTTGCGCGAGCGCTGGGCCGACTGGCACCGCGCGCCCTACCCGGGCGACAGCGACAGCCACATCTCGGTCTGGCAGCGGGGCCGCTGAGGCGCGCTGCCGCGCACGGTGCGGCAACGCGCCACTGCGCAGAGTGCAGAAAGTAGTGGTACGGCACAATAAAATAATGGGACCACTCGCGACCGCCCCCCGCCTTGGCAGGAGACTGGCATGCGCAGACAGGACGTAGCCGTCCGGGTCAGCCCAAACTCGCTGGCCACCGCTGTTCCGTTCTGCGTCATGGCCGTGGTCACCTGCTTCGACCTGGTGGTGGGGACCCAGGTCGGGTTCATGTCGCTGCTGTCGCTCGGGCCGGCCCTGGCCCCGGTCTCCCTCGGCCCGGTCCGGACCGCGCTGACCGGCGGCGTGGCCGTGGTGCTGAGCTTCCTGCTCGCGGCCGTGGGCGGAATCGCATTCTCGACCCACGCGGTCGAGTCCTGCGCCACCATCGCGGGGGTCACGGTGGCGGCCGTGATCGCCAGCGCCGCCCGCCAGCGCAAGGAGCGGGAACTGGTCGATGTGCGGGCGGTGGCCGACGTCGCCCAGCGCGTCCTGCTGCACCGGGTGCCGCGCGAGGTCGGCCAGCTCCAGATCGCCGTGCGCTACATCTCGGCCGCCGCCGCCGCGCGGATCGGGGGCGACCTCTACGACGTCGTCGCGGTGGCGGGAAATGCCCGCCTGATCGTCGCCGACGTGCAGGGCAAGGGCCTGGCGGCGGTGCAGACGGCGGCGGTGGTGCTGGCGGCGTTCCGCGAGTCGGTCTACGACGAGCCGGATCTGGCCGCGATCGCGAGCCACATCGAGCGGAGCCTTGAGCACCAGGCTCCGGGCGACCGGTTCGTGACCGCGATCATGGCCGAGATACCCCGCGACGGCGCGGAAATCCGGCTGCTGAACTGCGGGCACCCGTCGCCGCTGCTGCTCAGCGGCGACGACGCGCAGTTCGCGGACCCGCTGGAAGCCAGCCTGCCGCTGGGGCTCGGCTATCTTGACCCCGGCGTGCGGAAAGAGCACACCGCCCCGTTCGGCCCGGCCGACCGGATCCTCTTCTACACCGACGGCATCAGCGAGGCGCGGGACACCTCGGGTGCCTTCTACCAAGTCGACCAGTGCGGACCGCTGCTTGACGGGCCCGATCCGGTGGCGTCGCTCGACCGGCTCTACGACGACGTCCTGCGGCACGTCGGCGGCCACCTGCAGGATGACTCCGCCGCGCTCTACATCGTCCGCCAGGGCTGAGCCGCGGTGAGCACGTTCTCGCTGCCCGTCCGGGGGCCGTTCTCGCTGGCGGCCAGCACGCGGTTCCTGGAGGGGTTCGCCCCGGCCGCGTTCGACGGGGGCGCGGGGCAGCCGCTGGAGCTGGCGTTCCCGGTGGAGGGGACCTGGCAGACGGTCGGGGTGCGGGTGCGCGAGCACGCCGACGGCGTGAAGGGCGAGATCGTGAGCCCCGAGACGCCCGGGCCGGAACTGCTCGGGACCGTCCGCGACCAGGTGACGCGGATCCTGTCGCTGGACGTGGACGGGGCCGGGTTCCCGGCCGTGGGCGAGCGCGATCCGGTCGTGGCCGGGCTGCAGCGGCGCTACCCGGGCCTGCGCCCGGTCGGCTTCTGGTCCCCGTACGAGGCCGCTGCCTGGGCCATCATCTGCGCTCGGATCACTATCAGGCAGGCGGCCGCGATCAAGACGCGGATGGCCGGCGAGCTCGGCGAGGCGGTTTCCTTCGGCGGCCGCGCGCTGTCGGCGTTCCCGGCGCCGCAGCGGCTGGCCTCCCTGGACGGGTTCCCCGGGCTGGCCGGCCGCAAGCCGGAGTGGCTCCGCTCGCTCGCCGTCGCCGCCCTCGACGGCCGCCTCGACGCCGCCCGGCTGCGCGCCCTGCCCGCCGAGGAGGCCCTCGCGCAGCTCAGGGAGCTGCCCGGCATCGGGGACTTCTCGGCCGAGCTGGTGCTGCTGCGCGGGGCCGGCGCCCCGGACGAGATCCCCCGCCATGAATCCCGGCTCGCCCGCGCGGTTGCCCTCGCCTACGACCTGCCGGAGCCGCCGACGGCGGCCGAGCTCGCGCGCATCAGCGGCAGCTGGCGGCCGTATCGCACCTGGACCACCCTGCTGCTGCGGACGTACCTGGAGGACGAGACGGGCGAGATCGCCGGCCGGCGGCCTTCCGGCGGCCGGCGGGCGGGCTTAGCCGGGCGCGTGGGCGCGCAGGAACGCGTCCAGGGCAGCGTTGAACTCGGTCTCCGCTTCCAGGTTGGGGAGGTGGCCGACGCCGTCGATGATGACCGTCTGCGGGCGCTTGAGCGAGGCCGTGATCTCGGCGGTGACGGCGTCGTCGGACCACGGGTCGGCCGAGCCCGCGCAGACGAGCGCCGGAATGTCGAGGTCGGCGAGGAGGGGCCGGTAGTCGGGCCGTTCGGCCCGGCCGCGCAGGGCCGCCGCCGCGCCCGCAGGCGGGGCCGCGCGCATCATCGCGTCGACCCGGGCGCGGACGGCCGGCGGGCAGGCCGGGCCGTAGAGGCCGGTGTGCATGTAGTCCACCAGGACGGCCATCCCGTCGCGCTCGACGGCGGCGGCCCGCTCGAGGCGGGCGGCCCGGTCCCGCGCCGTCGGCGGTTGCATGGTGGTGGCGATCAGGCCGATCGCCCAGTAGCGCTGCGGCCGGAAGGCGGCCAGTTCCATCGCCACCAGGCCGCCCATGCTCAGGCCGACGATCGCGGCTCGGTCGATCGCGAGGCGGTCGAGCAGCTCCTCGATGTCGGCCGCGTACTCGCGCATCGTCACCCGGTGCGGCGTGACCGGGCTGCGGCCGAAGCCGCGCAGGTCGGGCGCGATGACCCGGAAGCCGTCGGCCAGGGCCGCGAGTTGCGGCGCCCACAGCGTGCGGTCGAACGGGTGGCCGTGGATCAGCACCACGCAGTCGCCGCGGCCGACATCGTCGAAGGCAAGTTCCACCCCGGCGATGCTAGCCGCAGGACCGGCGCGCAGCGATCGGTTATTCGATCAGGACTTCAGGAAGGTCAGTAGGTCGGCGTTGATGGTCGGGGCCTCGGTGGTCGGCATGCCGTGCGGGAACCCGTGATAGGTCTTCAGCGTCCCGTGCTGCACGAGCTTGGCCGACAGCGGTCCGGAGTCGGCGTACGGAACGATCTGGTCGTCGTCGCCGTGCATGACCAGGACCGGCACCGAGATCTTCTTCAGGTCCTCGGTGAAGTCGGTCTGGGAGAAAGCGACGACGCCGTCGTAGCTCGCCTTCGCCCCGCCCATCATGCTCTGGCGCACCCAGTTGTCGATGATGGCTTCCGAGGGCTTCGCGCCGGGTCGGTTGTAGCCGTAGAACGGGCCGGTCGCCAGATCGCGGTAGAACCCCGCCCGGTTGGTGGCGACCTGCTCCTGGAACCCGTCGAAGACGCTCTTGTCCAGACCGCCCGGGTTGGCGGCGGTCTTCACCATGAGCGGCGGGACCGAGCTGATCAGGACCGCCTTCGCCACCCGGCTCTCGCCGTGCCTGCCGAGGTAACGGGTGACCTCGCCACCGCCGGTCGAGTGCCCGATGTGGACGGCATCGTGGAGGTCGAGATGCTCGACCACCGCCAGCAGGTCGTCGGCGTAATGGTCCATGTCATGCCCGTCGCTGACCTGTTCGGAGCGTCCGTGACCTCGACGGTCAGCCGCGATGACGCGGTAGCCGTGCAGCAGGAAGAACATCATCTGGGTGTCCCAGTCGTCGGCTGACAGCGGCCACCCGTGGCTGAAGACGAGCGGCTGGCCCGAGCCCCAGTCCTTGTAGAAGATCTCGACGCCGTCTGTAGTCGTGACCGTGCCCATGCGCTACCTCCGTTGATGTCGACCCTGATATCGAACCGTTACTTTCGACAGGCTAACCCAGCCGTATTTCTCCCGCCACGGGGGGTCACCAGGCGATTACCCAACCGCCCGGGTCTTCCGGCGGATGCGCCGGAATTAGTACAATTTCGGCGTCGGTCGCTGGCGCCCGCACCGCCGCCAATGGACGGCTGGGACAGACGGGGGAGACGGATGACCGAGTTCATCGCCGGCACTCATGAGTCCGACACGCATCAGAAGGCGCTGCGGATCAATCTCGATCCGCGCTGGTACGGCACGGTCGCCGAGATCGGCGCGGGCCAGGAGGTCGTCCGCTGGTTCTTCCGGGTGGGCGGCGCGGCCGGCACGGTCGCGAAGTCGATCTCCGCCTACGACATGGCGGTCAGCGACGCCGTCTACGGCAAGGTCGACCGGTACGTATCGGCCGGCCGGCTGCAGGGCATGCTCGACCATGAATTCCAGCTCAACGTCGACCGCCTCGACGACGAGCTCGGCGACGAGAACTGCTATTTCGCG
>Ga0302308_10004817_pt1 | contig 10573 bp, 10 predicted proteins | sample III_Palsa_E3_3_FD_200531 | JGI IMG/M metagenome (GOLD analysis project Ga0302308, IMG submission 200531) | Peat permafrost microbial communities from Stordalen Mire near Abisko, Sweden - III_Palsa_E3_3 | ecosystem: Environmental > Terrestrial > Soil > Palsa > Peat permafrost | place: Sweden... | reverse complement strand
AAGTGCGCCATGACTTATGGGCGCACCTACTAACGACAATTACTGGCGAGCGATGGTGCTGGTGCGCCGAATCTTCGCCTGCAACTGGATCACGCCATACACAAGCGCTTCAGCCGTCGGCGGGCAACCAGGCACATAGACGTCGACCGGTACGATCCGATCACATCCACGCACAACCGAATACGAATAGTGGTAGTAACCACCGCCGTTGGCGCACGAACCCATGGAGATCACCCAGCGCGGCTCGGCCATCTGGTCGTAGACCTTGCGCAGTGCCGGCGCCATCTTGTTGCATAGCGTACCGGCGACGATCATCACGTCCGACTGCCGCGGACTCGGACGAAACACGACGCCGAAACGGTCCAGATCGTAGCGAGCAGCGCCCGCATGCATCATCTCGACCGCACAACACGCCAAGCCGAACGTCATGGGCCACAGCGAACCCGTGCGCGTCCAGTTGATCAGCTTGTCAGCCGTGGTGGTGACAAACCCTTCCTTCAAGACCCCTTCGATACTCATTTGCTTTCACTCCAGATGAGCAGCCAGCCAAAGCTACCCAGCAATCCGGTGATCTTCAACCCGCCCGGTACACCGTTACTCCCAGTCCAGCCCACCCTTTCTCCAGATGTAGGCGAAACCAAGCAGAAACTCGAGCAGAAAAACCATCATTGACAGGAAACCAGGCCAGCCGATGTCGCGCAGGGCGACGCCCCACGGAAACAGGAACGCGGTTTCGAGGTCGAAAATAATGAACAGAATAGCGACGAGATAGTAACGCACATCGAACTTCATACGAGCGTCTTCGAATGCTTCGAAGCCGCACTCGTAAGGTGCGTTCTTTTCAGTGTCAGGCTTATTGGGACCGAGGATCTTACCGATGCTGACCAGCGCGATACCTAAACCGGTGCCTACGACAAGGAACAGCAAGACGGGATAATAGGCTGAGAGATTCACGACTATCCTCAAATCGGTTTGATCTGGTGTGCCGGCTGGGACGACTGCCCAACCGATTTTCAACTAAAGCCGAGAAACGTGCACAAGAGACCTTGAGCAAATTCACTCGCCAGAAGTGACAATGCCAGCCGAAGCAATGCATGCGGCTGGCATTGGATAACTTTTGGTGCCGACGGCGAGACTCGAACTCGCACAGCTTTCGCCACTACCCCCTCAAGATAGCGTGTCTACCAATTTCACCACGTCGGCACTGTCTTGCAATCCGGAAAAACAACTTCTTATTGCCGGGAATCGCTTCAAGAACAAAATTATAACCGGGTTAACCAGTTTGTTCAACGCACAAAAAGCTATCCAGGCGAAAAATTATTTCGGAACGTCAGAGCCAGGACCCGACGACGCAACGGGTGCTGAAGCCGGTGCCGAACCTGCCGCGCCAACGGCCGGATGAGCTGCGGGCGCAGTCACTGCCGCCCCGCCCAGCAAGCCTGCGGAGGCTGCCGGCTTGTAGCTGCCGAGGTACGTCAGTGTCAGTGTCGAGATAAAAAACACGGCTGCGAGTACGGCGGTTGTTCGCGACAGGAAGTTGGCCGAGCCAGTTGCCCCGAACAGGCTTCCCGACGCCCCACTACCGAACGCCGCGCCCATGTCAGCGCCTTTACCGTGCTGCAGCAATACCAGCCCGATAACACCAAACGCCGACAACAACTGGACGACGATAATCAAAGTCTTTAAATACAGCATTCCGTTCACCCGACTCTTTAATGTTCACGCGACACTGTTGCGCCACGCTTTTAATGCTTACATTTTCGAAAGCTTAAACTCGGCGTTTAAACCGAAACGTTTTGTGCCGCCTGACAAATCGCAAGAAAATCGTTCGACTTCAGCGATGCCCCGCCAATCAATCCGCCGTCGATGTCCTGTTGAGCGAATAACTCTTCCGCGTTCTCCGGCTTGACACTGCCGCCATACAACACCGGCACGTCCGCCACTGCCGCGCTCTTGCCCGCCAGTCGCGCGCGCAGGAATGCGTGAACCTGTTGTGCCTGCGCCGTCGTCGCGCTTTTCCCCGTGCCGATCGCCCAGACCGGCTCGTACGCCACGACAATCTTCGCCGCCTGGGCTTCGCTCAGCACCAGCAACACTGCTTCCAGTTGCGTGCCAACCACTTGTTCTGTCAAACCGTTGTCACGTTGTTCCAGCGTTTCGCCCACGCACACGATTGGCGTCAGCCCCGCTTCCAGGGCTCGCTGAGCCTTCACCGCGACCAGGTCCGAATGCTCGCCATGATAGGCGCGCCGCTCCGAGTGACCGACGATCGCGAATGTGGCATCAAAATCCGCCGCCATGCCTGCGGCGACTTCGCCGGTATAAGCGCCCTGCGTGTGCGCCGACACGTCCTGGACACCCCACGCAACCACCGATCCGCCCAGCAGCGCCTGCGCCTGTGCCAGATACGGCGCGGGCACGCAAACCGCTGTGCGCACGCCCCTCTGCAATGTCGCGGCGCCAGCGGCCACAGCTTGCATCAAGACCGCGTTCTCAGCCAGACGGCCGTGCATCTTCCAGTTACCGACCACCAGCTTCGCGCGTTTGGCTTGTTCTTTCGGCATTTGTCTCGTCGTAGCAGCGAGGCTGCCGATCATTGAAATAGAAAAAATGAAACTTTCGGACGCAACGCGCCAGCACAACATGCGATTTTACTGTGCCCGGCGGAAATCGGTCAAACGACGTGGTCAAACAACGAAACCCGATCCGCCACTCATTTCAACTCCGCTACCCTGAATCAGGCGACCTGACTCCAATCCAGCATGATCTTGCCAATGTGCGTACTGCCTTCCATCAACGCGTGAGCAGCGGCGGCCTGATCGGCGGGGAAAACCTGGTGAATGACAGGCTTGATCCGTCCCGCTTCGATTTCCGGCCACACCTGCGTCTTCAATTGCACCGCGACCCGGCCCTTGAACGCGACCGAGCGCGGCCGCAATGTGGAACCGGTGATCACCAGACGGCGGCGCAGCACTTCGTTAAGATTGATCTCGGCCTTCGAACCACCCAGCGTTGCGATCACTACCACCCGGCCACCGTCGGCCAGCGCCTTCAGCTCGCGCGGAAGATAGTCGCCCGCGACCATGTCGAGGATCACATCCACGCCGCGGTCGTTCGTCAGCGACTTCACCACGTCAACGAAATCTTCCGTGTTGTAGTTGATTGCGCGTTCCGCGCCCAGCTTTTCGCACGCCTGGCACTTCTCGTCGTTCCCAGCCGTCACGAACACGCGATGCCCCAACGCGTTTGCTATCTGGATAGCGGTCACACCGATTCCGCTCGACCCGCCCTGAATCAGCAGCGTTTCTTCGGCGCCGTTCTCGCCCTTGCCCAGATGCGCGCGTTCGAACACGTTGCTCCAGACCGTGAAGAACGTTTCCGGCAGCGACGCCGCCTCGATGTCCGTCAACCCCTTCGGCGCCGGCAGGCATTGCTCGAGCGGCGCACACGCGTATTCGGCGTAACCGCCGCCCGCGAGCAGCGCGCACACGCGATCCCCTGCTTTCAAACCGAACGGATTGTGCTTCGGATCGAAGTCACCGCGCACGATCTCACCGGCCACTTCCAGCCCCGGCAGATCCGACGCGCCCGGCGGCGGCGCATAACCGCCCTTGCGCTGGAACACGTCCGGACGATTCACGCCCGATGCCGCGACCTTGATCAGCACTTCGCCGGCCTTCGGCTCCGGCATCGGGCGCTCGCCCAGCTTCAATACCTCGGGCGAGCCGAACTCGGTGATTTCGATGGCTTTCATCTGCTTATTCCCCTCAAGTCACACTCGCGTATCACCGATGCATAACCCCATGGCATTGCGGGCTCACTCGGACGAAACTTCAACCGAAACCCGCAATAACATCGAATCACATTCGAACCATCACACTTAACCAGCGCATTCAAAACGGCCGGCGCGCGACCTTCACGCGCCGGCATTTCCGAACTTACCGCATTACTGCTGCGTCGGCTGGATCGGTTCGATAGGCGCGCCGCCTTCGTTCAACAAAGCCTTCGCCGACAAACGAACACGACCCTTTTCGTCTGTCTGGATGACCTTGACCTTCACGATCTGGCCTTCCTTCAGGTAGTCGTTGATGTCCTTGATGCGCTCGTTGACGATTTCCGAGATGTGCAACAGACCATCCTTACCCGGAAGAATATTCACGATCGCGCCGAAGTCCAGCAATTTGAGTACCGGGCCTTCGTAGACCTGACCCACTTCCACTTCAGCCGTGATGTTCTCAATGCGCTTCTTCGCTTCCGCCATGCCTTCGCTGCTCGTGCTAGCGATGGTCACCACGCCGTCATCGGAGATATCGATGGTCGTGTTGGTTTCTTCGGTCAACGCACGGATCACCGAACCGCCCTTGCCGATCACGTCGCGGATCTTCTCCGGATTGATCTTCATGGTGATCATGCGCGGCGCGTAGTCCGACAGGTTCGTGTTCGTACCCGGAACCGCCGTGGTCATCTTGCTCAGGATATGCATGCGGCCTTCCTTCGCCTGCGCGAGCGCGACCTGCATGATTTCCTTCGTGATGCCCTGGATCTTGATGTCCATCTGCAGTGCCGTCACGCCTTGCGCCGTGCCCGCCACCTTGAAGTCCATGTCGCCGAGGTGATCTTCGTCGCCCAGGATGTCCGTCAGCACCGCGAACTTGTTGCCTTCCAGAATCAGGCCCATCGCGATACCCGCGACATGCGCTTTCATGGGCACACCAGCGTCCATCAATGCGAGACAGCCGCCGCAGACCGAAGCCATCGACGAAGAGCCGTTCGATTCCGTGATTTCCGATACAACGCGGATGGAGTAGCCGAATTCATCGGCGCTCGGCAGCACTGCCACCAATGCGCGCTTGGCCAGACGGCCATGACCGATTTCACGGCGCTTCGGCGAACCGACGCGACCCGTTTCGCCGGTCGCGAACGGAGGCATGTTGTAGTGAAGCATGAAGCGTTCGCGATACTCGCCTTCGAGCGCGTCGATGTTCTGTTCGTCGCCCTTCGTGCCCAGCGTCGCGATCACGAGCGCTTGCGTTTCGCCGCGCGTGAACAGAGCCGAACCGTGCGTACGCGGCAGCACGCCGGTACGGATTTCGATCGGACGGACGGTGCGGGTGTCGCGGCCGTCAATACGCGGTTCGCCGTTCAGGATCTGCGTACGGACGATCTTCGCTTCGATGTCGAACATCACGTTGCCGATGGTCGCCTTGTCAGCCGGCGTCTGGCCTGCTGCCACTGCGTCTTCGGTCAGCTTCGCGGTCGTTGCTGCGTAGACTTCCTTCAGCTTCGCGGTGCGAGCCGATTTGTCGCGGATCTGATAGACGGCATTCAAATCGGCTTGTGCCAATTCCGCCACGCGTGCGATCAGCGGCTCGTTCTTCGGTGCCGGCGCCCAGTCCCACTCCGGCTTGCCGCCTTCAGCGACGAGTTCGTGGATCGCGTCGATCGCGACTTGCATCTGGTCGTGACCAAACACCACGGCGCCCAGCATGACTTCTTCAGTCAGTTGCTGCGCTTCCGATTCCACCATCAACACTGCGCGTTCCGTACCGGCGACGATCAAGTCGAGCGCCGATTCCTTCATTTGCGGACGGGTCGGATTCAGCACGTATTCATTGTTGATATACGCGACGCGGGCAGCGCCCACCGGGCCGTTGAACGGCAGGCCGGAGATAGCCAGCGCAGCCGACGCGCCGATCAGCGCGGGGATGTCGGCGGGCACGTCGGGATTCAGCGACAGCACGTGAATCACGACCTGGACTTCGTTGTAATAGCCTTCCGGGAACAGCGGGCGCAACGGACGGTCGATCAGGCGCGAGATCAGCGTTTCGCCTTCCGACGGACGGCCTTCGCGACGGAAGAAACCACCCGGGATCTTGCCGGCTGCGTAGGTCTTTTCCAGATAATCGACGGTCAACGGGAAGAAATCCTGGCCCGGCTTTGCCGTCTTCGCGCCGACAACCGTCGCGAGCACCACGGTATCTTCAATATCAACGATCACGGCGCCGCTTGCCTGGCGCGCGATTTCACCTGTTTCCAGGCGAACGTTGTGTTGTCCCCACTTGAATTCCTTAACGATCTTTTTAAACATTCTCACTCCTTCTTCGTTATGCCTCGCGCTTGTCCGAGCGTGTTGTCGTGGACTCCGGAGCATCCGGAGTCCGTGCACACGCTGAAAAAACTGCGAAGCCAAGCGATGACCGGAACCGCGCGACAAGAGGGGAATATGTCATTCCAACGCAACACGACACGCGATGCGCATGACGCGCTGGAATGACACAAAGCTCTGCCGCGAGGCCCGGTCCTGTAGTCGAATCGGCTTCCGATCCGGGGTTGGCTTTAATGCAAGCCTTCGATATTTCCCGCTACTTTCACTTCTGCGCCCATGAAGAGCGCGCCGTTCAAAAACAAAATGCCTGTATCAGCAGACTGACACAGGCATTTCGTTGTGAACGCTGGCCGCTTACTTGCGCAGGCCCAGCTTCTCGATCAGCGAGCGATAACGATCAGCGTCTTTGCCCTTGAGGTAATCGAGCAGCTTACGACGACGGCTCACCATGCGCAGCAGGCCGCGGCGGCTGTGGTGATCCTTCGTGTGAGCCTTGAAGTGAACGGTCAGTTCATTGATACGGGTGGTCAGCAGTGCAACTTGCACTTCTGGCGATCCGGTGTCATTAGCGGCGCGCGCATATTCTGCGACGACGTCGGACTTCTTTGCATGAGCAACTGCTGCTACGGTCGACATTTGATTTTCCTTTGAAACGGACAGGCGGTCACGGAAGAAGGGCCGTGCCGTGGGTTTTCTACATCATTCCTCAGCCGATAACTCGGCGTTGGACTTCCTTGCCGAATGGGTCCGAGGAACGTTTTAAGCAGGCTTTGCAACCTACAATTCCACCAACCCTGAGTACGGCAAGTCGCGGATTATAGCACAGCGGTTTTTGCCGTCGCCCCGGTTCGGAACGACGAGTGAAATGATGCAATAGGCCCGCGCCCAAGGTTTGTTATTTTCACGACGCCGGGCGCTTCATCTGGCACGAAGTCGGCATGGCGGTCTGGGCCGCCGGGATCTTGAGCAACGTCCGAAAGCCAAAACCGGAACCTTCGTTGTCGAAACGCACGCCGGACGAGCCGACCCTGTCCATTTCCATCACGTAAAGGGGCTGGATCAGTTGGTGATCGGCGGCGTGCATTTCTGTCGTCTGGAAACCCTTGTCCAGCTTCATGCCTTCCAGCGCGCGCGCGACCGCGGTCGGGTCCGCGCTGCGCGCCTTCTCCATGGCCTGCGCGAGCATCTCGATCATGAGCGGCATGCGCAGGAACAGGTAATCGTCGGCGGGAGCGGGGAAACGAGTGCGGAACGCTTCGTAATAAGCATCCGACGCCGCGCCGCCTGCATTCGGATGCCAGTCGGCCACCGCCACGACGTGTTTGACGCCGGCGTCGCCCAGAGCGGCGGGCGCGCCCAGGCTGTTGCCGTAGAACGTATAGAAATGCGTGTCGAGCCCTTGTTCGCGGGCAGCTTTGACGAGCAGCGTCAGGTCGTTGCCCCAGTTGCCGGTGATCACCGCGTCGGCGCCGCTTGCGCGGATCTTGGCAATGTACGGCGCGAAGTCCTTCACGCGGCCGGCGGGGATGAATTCATCGGCGACGATCGCAATGTCCGGGCGGCGCTCCTTCAGCGCACGCTGGGCTTCATGGCTGACGTCATGGCCGAAGCTGTAGTCCTGGTTGAACAAATAGACTTTCTTCACCGACTGATCGTGCTGGATGACATCGGCGAGCGCATTCATGCGCATCCCGGCGTGGGCATCGAAGCGGAAATGCCAGAAGCTGCAATCCGCGTTGGTGAGCGCGGGGTCGTCGGCGGAATAATTGAGGAACACCACCCGGTGTTCCGGATCGCGGGCATTTTGTTTGTTGATCGCGTCGATGAGCGCTGCGGCAACCGCCGAGCTATTACCCTGCATGACAAAGCCAATATTCTGGTCGATGGCCGCACGCAACTGCACGAGGCTGGCTTCGCTGCTGCCCTTGCCGTCGAGGACCACGAGTTGCAGCGGGTGTTTGCCATCGGGCAAGGTAACGCCGCCGTTCGCGTTCACGCGCTCGACACCGAAGCGCAAATTACGCTCGACGGCCGCGCCCGCATTCGCGAACGGACCGGACATGCCTTCGATCATCGCGATGCGAATGGGGGGCAAACCGGGAGCGGCGTCCGCCGCCCACGCGGGGGCAACCAACGCGCTGCCCAAACATGCAGCCACCAGCAACGAACCACCCAGGCGCTTGCCTGCATGCGATGCGCGGCCGAGCAGCCGGGACCACCGTGCCGGCAAACGCCGCTTACTGGCGTTGAGTGAAACCACGCGCGACAAACCAAGGCCGAGACCCATACAGTCCATTACAGTTCATCCATGGATAAATGACAGCGAAGATGACAGCAAAGCGAAAACGCGGATCATAGGGCGTTCGGCACGTTGCGTGCAACCGCCCGAGAAAATGCGAACGGAAATGGAATAGCCGCCCAAGCTTGCGCGTTCCATCTACACCGCAGCAAGCACGCTCTGCCCTGACCAACGGACGAACGGACGAACCGGCGACCGCGATCAAAACCGCCCGCCTACCCCGCATGTCAAAATAAGCAATGCGGCGCGGATCAGCAGAAAAACCCACATTCGATCGTGGATACAGCGCAGACATGAATACGAAGGAGGCTTAGATGTTGAGCAAGACAATACGAAAACCCGCGGCGGCGATGGCACTCGCCCTTTTGCTCACGGCGTGCGCGCAGCCGTGGCAGAACTACCAGGCAGGCGCCGATTCGTCCACGATCACGGCAAAGCTGGGGCCGCCGAGAGAGGTCTATGACCTGCCGAATGGCGGCAAGCGCCTGATGTGGCCAACGCAACCGCTGGGCGAGGTGACCACGGCGGCGGATATCGATGCATCGGGAAAGATCGTGAACGTGCGCCAGGTCCTCGATGAAAACGAGTTCTACAAAGCGCAGATCGGCACCTGGACGCGCAAGGACGTGCTGATCAATTTCGGCCGGCCGGTGGAGACGTCTTACTTCCCGTTGATGAAACGCGAAGTCTGGACGTACCGGTACATGGAGGCAAACGTCTGGTACATGATGTACAGCTTTTACTTCGACGATCAGGGCACGCTGCGCCTGACGCAAAAAACGCCCGACCCGCTTCACGATCCCGACCAACGGAATTTCTTCTGATTTTTCTGCTGAACACCGAAGAAATCTTTTGTCGATGAAAAAAAATGCCGCCCGGGGTCACGTCAACCTCAAGCGGCATTTTTTTATGCCTGGACTACCGGAATCTTTTCATAGAAAGTAATTCGTAAGGTTTCTGCGCAACGCAGCAATGACGCCGAAAACCCATTTCCGGGATAATTTCACCGTTGCAATGTTGTACCTCTCCTCACGCTTTTGGAGCTGATACCCATGAATCGACCCAAACGCATGCTGGTTGAAAACGTCGGCTGGGCGGCTGAAATTGCCGCCAGCGACCCGGATTTCTTCGAAACCCTGGCTCAGGGTCAAAGTCCGACCGTCCTGTGGCTAGGATGCTCCGACAGCCGCGTGCCGGCCGAAACCATCACGCACTCAAAGCCTGGTGATTTATTCGTCCATCGCAACATCGCGAACCTCTTTTCACCGGACGACGACAACACCATGAGCGTCCTCGAATACGCGGTGAACGTCCTGAAAGTGGACGACGTAATCGTGTGCGGACACTACGGCTGCGGGGGCGTGCGAGCGTCTTTGCTGCCGTTGTCCGACGCCCTGCCCCACGTCAACCGCCGCATTGCCCCGCTGTGCGCACTGGCGCGTGCGCATAGCAGCGAACTCGACGCGATCGGCACGATGGATTCACGCATCGACCGGCTGGCGGAACTGAGCGTGCTCGAACAAGTGAGCGCGCTGCGTGACACGCCCATCGTGCGCGACGCCGAACGTCCACCGCGCGTTCACGGCTGGATCTTCGGTCTGCGCGACGGCCGCATCAAGGTGCTTTCATCCGGAGATCCCGCCGATGCCGACACAGGAAACGAGCCTCCCGGCTCTTCAAATGCAGCGGCGAAAGCGGCAGAACCTGCACCTGCACCTAGCGCAGCTCAGCGCGTGACCGAACCCGTCAGCCGCTAGCCGCACTAGCCGCTCAATCCCGCGTTTAAAACCTTCACCGTGCGATGCCTTCCCGGCATCGCATGGCTCAACTCGCGCCTAAAAAAGCTCATGACCCTACGTGAAACCTTTGCAACTTTTCCGCGTGATCTGTTCGCCGGCACCGTCGTCTTTCTTGTCGCGATGCCGCTATGTCTCGGCATCGCCAACGCATCCGGCGTCGAGCCGTTTGCCGGTTTGCTGTCGGGCATTATCGGCGGGCTGATCGTTGCGCTGCTGAGTGGCTCGCATCTGAGCGTGAGCGGACCGGCGGCGGGACTGGTCGTCATCGTCGTCGATGGCATTGCCAAGCTCGGCAGTTTTTCGACCTTCCTGATGGCCGTGATGCTCGCGGGCGTGATCCAGTTCGGCTTCGGCATGCTGAAGGCCGGA
>Ga0302308_10004815_pt1 | contig 10576 bp, 8 predicted proteins | sample III_Palsa_E3_3_FD_200531 | JGI IMG/M metagenome (GOLD analysis project Ga0302308, IMG submission 200531) | Peat permafrost microbial communities from Stordalen Mire near Abisko, Sweden - III_Palsa_E3_3 | ecosystem: Environmental > Terrestrial > Soil > Palsa > Peat permafrost | place: Sweden... | reverse complement strand
GACTGCCGACGCCATCATTGTCTTGCGGGTGCAAACCGAACGGCTGCACGAACCGGCCATCGCCACCGAAGAATACATTCTGGGATACCAGCTCACCCCCGCGAGGCTGAAACTGGCTCAGCCCGACGCGCTGGTCCTGCATCCCGGGCCCATGATTCGCGGCCTCGAAATCGATGCCGCCGTCGCCGACGGTCCGCAATCCTGCGTCCTCGATCAGGTGACCAACGGTCTCGCCATTCGCATGGCGCTGCTTTATCACCTGGTCGGCGGCGCCGCGGTGGAAGCACCCCCGGCAAAAGAAAAACCAAAAGATTCGACCAAGGATTAACGAATGTTATTGATCAAAAACGGCCGCGTACTCGATCCCGCCTCCAAAACCGATTCGGTTCAGGATGTTCTGCTATCCGGCGATCGCATCGAGAAAATCGGCGCCGATATTTCCGCTCCCGACGCCGAAGTTTTCGACGCCAAGGGGAACATCGTCGCCCCGGGATTCATCGATCTGCATTGCCACCTGCGCGAGCCCGGCCAGGAAATGTCCGAAACCATCGAAACCGGCACGCGTTCTGCCGCGCGCGGTGGATTCACCGCCGTCTGCTGCATGCCGAACACGCAACCGGTAAACGACAACGCCTCCATCACTCGCGGAATTGTGGAACGCGCGGCTGCGGCAAACAGCGTCCGCGTATGGCCCATTGGCGCAGCATCGGTAGGAAGCAAAGGCGAAGCGCTTGCGGAAATCGCCGCCATGAAAGACGCCGGAATCGTTGCCGTCAGCGACGACGGCAAGCCGGTAGCCACGGCGCGCCTGATGCGCCAGGTCATGGACTATTGTTCAACTCTGAATCTGCCGGTTATCGATCACTGCGAAGATCCCTCGCTTTTTGCCGGCGGCGTCATGCGCGAAGGTCCACGATCGATTCGCCTGGGCTTGAAAGGAATTCCGGCCCAGTCGGAATCCATATGTGCCGGCCGCGACGTCGAAATTGCCGGCCTCACCGGCGCGCGCCTGCACATCGCGCACATGTCCACCACCGGCGCCCTCGAATATGTTCGCGCCGCCAAGATAAACGGGCTGAAAGTAACCTGTGAGGTCACGCCGCATCACTTCACGCTGACCGACGAAGACGTTCGCTACGATACAAACTACAAAATGAATCCGCCGCTGGCATCGCGGCAGGATCGTGATGCGCTGATCGCCGGCTTGATCGATGGAACCGTCGACGCTATCGCGACCGACCACGCGCCGCATCATCCGGCAAGCAAAGACGTCGAATTCGATCGCGCCCCCTTCGGCATCACCGGATTTGAAACGGCCCTCTCTCTAGGTCTCAGCGAACTGGTGCACACCGGCAAAATGAAACTGATGCGCCTGTTAGAACTGTTTACGACCGGTCCCGCTCGCGTGCTCGGCATGGAACGAAAAATCGCGTCCGGCCAGGTCGCCGACCTCACCATTTTCTCGCCGGACCAAGCCTGGACCTACCGCGTCGCCGATTCTCCCAGCAAATCCCGCAATTCTCCATTCGATGGTCGCACCTTCAAAGGCGCACCAGTCGCCACGATCGTCGCTGGCCGCGTTCTCTGGCGGCGATAGTTTAGAAATAGGTTCGCGTTACAGACTTCGGTAAGCCGCGGTTGCAGAATTTGCCAAAAAAGTAAACCGATGTCATCCCGAGCGGAGCGAGGGATCTGCTTTTTGCGCCCAGAATGCGACAACGATCCTTAGCGAGGTAAAAGCGGCCGGGTCTTAATGCGCGGCAGGTTCCGAAGCCGGATGCATCCCATGCTGCGGCACTTCATGAACCCCCCGCAGCGGCTGTTCCTGATAAAACCGGTAGAACTGATTCAGCGGCCCCGCGCCTTTTCCAATCGAATACGATTTTTCAATCGCCTTCGTCACGTAGGCCTTGGCCAAAATCACCGCCTGCCGCAACTGCAGCCCAGACGCCAGATGCGCCACGATCGCGGAAGAAAAAGTGCAGCCCGAGCCGTGCGTGTTTGGGCTCTTCACATGATCCCCGCCGAACGTCTCCACCTCGGTCCCAATGCACAGCACATCCGTTGGTTTTTCCAAGTGCCCGCCGGTCACCACTACTGCGCGCGCGCCCATTTCAATCAGCTTCAACCCCGCGGCCTTCATCGAAGCGACATCCTTCACCTCGATGCCCGTCAAAAATTCCGCCTCCGGAATATTCGGCGTGATCACACTGACCCGCTTCAATAACTCATCTTTCACGAATTTCAACCCGGAAGTATCCAACAATTCGGCATTCCCCGCCGTCGGCCGAAAAACGGGGTCCAGCACCACATGCGCGAACTTATTTTTATCCAGAAATTCCGTAACCACCGACGCGTTCCCGCGGTTCGCCAGCATTCCGATTTTCACACCCGCCAGCGCCACGTCTTCGGCGAGTGTTTCGATCTGCGCGCGCAGTGTTGCCGCGGGAGTCGCATGCACCGAAACTACGCCCTGCGTGGATTGCACGGTCAGCGCCGTAATCGCTGCCACTCCATAACAATTGTGCGCCGCGAAAGTTTTCAGGTCGGCCGCGATGCCCGCGCCACAGGAAGGATCGAACCCGGCGAGCGTCAGCAGAATCGGCGGAGCACTACCATTCGTCGGATTGCTCAATTGTTCTTGCCTCCGCAACTGGCCCAAAATAAAAATATGCCGCCACAGCCGGAAAAATCTCTCCGGTGGGTCGGCAAATAAAAATGTACGCGGATTGTTACCGCAGACGCAAGGTTATTTTTCGAATGTGGCGAAAAGGAATGAAAAAACTCTTATGTGCGCATCCGGCTACGGGAAAAGTCCGCGAACCAACGTGGCATCCGCCACTCGCCCCACAGCTAGCGCATACGCGCCAGTCCGCAAATGCGTGCGATGCTTGCGCGCCGATTCGTGTACTTCGTGGAACGCCCGGCGAATGATCATTTCCAGCTTGGCGTTCACTTCCGCTTCGGACCAGAAGAAACTTTGCAAATCCTGCACCCACTCGAAGTAACTCACGGTTACTCCGCCGGCGTTCGCCAGAATATCCGGGATCAGCATGATTCCTTTGCGCGCCAGCACTTCGTCCGCGTGCGGCGTGGTGGGTCCGTTCGCCGCTTCCGCAACAATCTTCGCCTTGATCTGATCTGCGTTGTTCAACGTAATCACATTCTCCAGCGCCGCCGGAATCAAGATGTCGCACTTCATCGCCAGCAAATCGTCATTCGAAATCCGGGAAGTCCCCGGCATGCCCACTACCGTCCCGGAACGTTCCTTATAGCGCATCGCTTTCAAGGGATCGATGCCCCGCGAATTGAATACGCCTCCGCGTGAATCGCTGATCGCGATCACCCGCGCTTTTTTCTCCGCGAAAAGCTTCGCCGAAATCGATCCGGCATTGCCGAATCCCTGAATCGCCACGCTCGCTCCGCGCAGTGACATTTTCTTCAGCTTGCACGCTTCTTCCACCGCGATCAGGCACCCGCGTGCGGTCGCTTCATTGCGCCCTTCCGAGCCGCCGATCGAAATCGGTTTCCCGGTAACCACGCCCAGCGACGAATAACCCTTGGTCATCGAGTACGTATCCATGATCCAGGCCATTGTCTGCGAATCGGTATAAACGTCCGGCGCCGGAATATCCTGTTCCGGCCCGATGATTGGCAGGATTTCCGACGCGAATCGGCGCGTCATCCGCTCCAGTTCCGATTTGCTCATCCGTTTCGGATCGCAAATCACTCCGCCCTTGCCGCCGCCATACGGAATATTTACCGTCGCGGTTTTCCAGGTCATCCACATCGCCAACGCTTTCACTTCGTCCAGCGTCACTGCGGGATGGTAGCGAATTCCGCCCTTGGCCGGCCCGCGTGCCACGTTGTGTTGCACCCGAAAGCCAGTAAAAACTTTGATCTGCCCGTTGTCCAGCTTGGTGGGCACCGACACTTCCAGCACGCGTTTCGGCGCGCGCAAGATCTGCCGCAACCCCTGGTCGAGCTTCAAATATTCCGCCGCAATGTCGAACTGGATTTGCGAGATTCGATAAGGATTCAGGTCCTCGCGCGGGGCAATACGCGGAATCGGTTGTGCGCTCACTGGCTTGGAGACAATGGCCATTCAATGGTCCTTTTCGGACGCGGCGAAGTGAGTGCCAGCCGTCGTCCAGGTCCCGCCCGGTTGTGTCCCTCCGGTGCTTGGCGAATCGAAGTTTAGTCAAGCTGCACAGGATGTCAATGGAAAGCACTGAAAAGGCGCGACATCCCGTCAATGTATGTTGAGAAACGCCTGCCTGATTCACTTCAATAAAATCGAGCTAAGTATCTTCAAAAACATGATGTTACGGGCATGGTCTAGCGAGAATGGTACGCTCTGGTCGCATCCGGTCTCTCCTGCTGAAATCGACCCAAAAGCCGTATTGACCTCGCCGCCGCGAACACGCTACGCTTCGCCCGCACCTTCGCCTTTACACCTATGACATCCCTCGACCGCAGCGCGCCGCCTCAGACCAACCAATCCGCGTGCAGCCCGCTCGCGTATTTATATCGGAGCCGCATTTCTTCGTGACTGGGAAGACAGGAACGGAGTTGACGGCGTCCGACGCCACACTGATCGCTCGTCTGGTCGAGCGTGATGAGTCGGCGCTGGCCGCGCTCTACGACCGCTATGCGGGGATGTTGTCGTCTGTCCTGAACCGCATTTTGCGCGACACCCAGGCCGCCGAAGAGATTCTGCAGGATATTTTTTATCAGCTTTGGCGCACCGCGGCACAATTTGATCCTGGGCGCGGTTCGTTGCCAGGATGGCTGCTCGTCATCGCCAGAAATCGCGCCATCTCGCGGTTGCGGCGGCATAATCCAGCGAGCGGCGAGGAGTTGCTGGAAAATACTGTCGTGCTCCCCACTAATCTGGAGAGCACCATTGCCCAGCGGCAATTGATCGGCAAAGTGAAAGGCGCGCTCGACAGTTTGCCAAAAGAACAGCGCGCTGCTATCGAGCTGGCGTATTTTGAAGGTTTGACTCACAGCGAAATCGCGGCGCGAACCGGCGATCCGCTGGGAACGGTAAAGACCCGGCTGCGGTCAGCATTGGAAACGCTAAAGCGGAATTTCAAACCATGAGCAACGAACATCCAACCCGGCCGGAAGACTTCGATCTCTACGCTCTCGGCGCGTTCGATGGCGACGAGAAAGTAGCGTTCGAGACGCATCTGGCGTCCTGCGCCAGCTGCCAGTCCAAGCTGGGCGAAGCTAGGGGCCGGATTGCTTCGCTCGCGCTGTCAGCGCCCAGCGTGTTGCCTGCGCCCGGAGTGAAAGAGCGGCTGATGCGGCAGGTGGCCGCGACCTCGCCCCGAGCTAGTGGCGCGTGGGTTCAGCCCGAGGTTGAGCGTGCCGAAGGTGTCTTTGCTCGCTGGTGGGGATTGCTGCTTCCGGTGGCTTCGGCGTTTGCGCTCGCGACGCTTTTGCTGTGGCTGCACAACGACCAACTCGAACGGCGAATCGCTGAACTGCGCGGCACGGTGAACGAACAGCAGAGCAAGCTAGTTCAGGCGCGCGACCTGGCCGATCTGATGAGCGCGCGCGACACTGTAGTGGTTTCGCTGGCGGTGCAAAAAAATCAGCCGGAAGGGACGGCGCGCGTTATTTACAATTCGCGCCGGGGCTTGTTGGTTTACAACGGGCACTTGCCGCCGGTTGCTGCCGACAAGAGCTACCAGTTGTGGCTGGTGCCGGCCAGCGGCGCGCCGATCAGCGCCGGCGTTTTCAATCCGGTTACCGACGATACCAATTCGATCGTGGCGAAAGTTCCGCCCGGAACCGCCGCGAAGGCCTTTGCGGTCACGCTCGAACCCGCCGGCGGAAAACCCGCTCCCACCGGACCGATGATTCTGGTTGGCCCCGTTTCGTAGTTCTCTAAAAAAACCAGATGCGGAACCGATTATTTTTTTAACGCTGGAATGGTGTCGACGCCCATGTACGGGCGCAGCGCTTCCGGAATCCGCACTGAGCCGTCCGGCTGCTGAAAGTTTTCCACCAGTGCGATCCAGGTTCGCCCGACGGCGAGACCCGACCCGTTCAGAGTGTGCACGAAATCGCTTTTGCCGATTTTCGGTTTGAAACGAATCCCGGAACGCCGCGCCTGAAACGCTTCGGTGTTCGAGCACGACGAAATTTCCATGAACTCATTGGCGGATGGCAGCCAGACTTCGATGTCGTAAGTTTTGGCCGCTGCAAATCCCATGTCCGCGGTGCATAACTGCATCACCCGATAGTGCAATCCCAGTTTCTGCAAAACCGCTTCGGCATTCTTGACCAGCAATTCGAGCTCGTCGTAGCTGGTGTCCGGCCGGGTGAATTTGAACATCTCGACTTTTTGGAATTGATGCTGGCGCTTCAGGCCTCGGGTGTCGCGGCCGGCCGCTCCCGCTTCGGAGCGGAAACAGGCGGTCCACGCGCACACTTTGATCGGCAGCAAAGCCTCGTCGATGGTTTCGTCGCGATGCAGGCTGGTCAGTTCCACCTCGGACGTCGGCGTGAGCCACAGGTCCGTGCCTTCCAGGTGGAACATGTCAGCCGCGAATTTCGGCAGCTGGCCGACTCCGGTGAGGGAAGTGGTGTTAACCAAAAACGGCGGCAGAATTTCGGTGTAGCCGTGCTCCCGGGTGTGCAGATCGAGAAAGAAATTGGCGAGGGCGCGTTCCAGCCGCGCGCCGAGTCCGATATACACCGCGAAACGCGAACCCGCGATTTTTATCGCCGACTCGAAATCCAGAATGCCCGCGCCTTCGCCAAGTTCGTAATGCGGCTTAGGCGCGAAATCGAACTTCGGCGGCGTGCCCCAGCGGCGCACTTCGATATTATCCGCCGCGGATTTTCCCACCGGCACGCTCGAGTGCGGAATATTCGGAACCATCAGCAGAAAATTCTTCAGCCGCTCGTCCAGCTCGCCGATACGCACGTCGTTGTTCTTGATGGTGTCGGAAACTTCTTTCATGTGCGCCAGCAGTGTAGTGGCGTCTTCGCCCGCCTTTTTCATTCGCCCAATTTCGTCGCTGGCCTTGTTGCGCTCCGCCTTCAGCTTTTCGGTGGAGAAAATGAGCTGGCGGCGTTCGGTATCAATCTCGCGGAATGGCGCCAGGTCCAGCGTCGCGCCACGGTCGCGCGCCATCTTCTCGACGGCATCCAGGTGGTCCCGCACGTATCCAAGATCAAGCATAGGTTCAGCAGAATACATGAAAGGCGTGTGGGGCGGAAAGCCGCGGTTGGAACTAACCGCAACACGGGGATTATTGTTGCGGTTAGAAATTGTCACGTGCTGCGTTTTCTTGGCGTTACGGCGATTTTTGAATGCGGATGCGTTGCGGTTAGAAACCACATAGGGCGCGAAACTTGAAACATGAAACTTGAAATTCGGAAGGGGAAGGCGAGGTGCGGGCGCGACGGATCCCCACCGCACTTCGTTCCTCAGGGCCAGAGAGCCGTGGGCGCCTGACGTCAGAGCGCGCTCCATACGCCCAAAAGACTGTCGATTAGAAAACACGGTCGGCCTTTGTTTTGTGGCAGTTGAAGGTGATTTCTAATTGCGCGAAGTGTCGATTAGAAAAGACGGAAAAGGGAAGAGCGAAAATTTGGCAGCGGCGCCGGTAGCTCTGAAAACACCTCTTAAAATGACGATTAGAAAGCATGGGCGGTCTTGGTTATGCGGGAGATACGTTGGTTTTTAATCGCAAGAGTGACGATTAGAAACGCTGGCGCGACGGCTGGCGAGGCGTGAAGGCCTCGAGGCGGCAGATCGTGTTGTCGTGCGCCGTGATGCACGGCGTCCTCCTGCGACGACTGGCGCGAAAAAAGGTGGGGCGGAAAAGTGCCCCGACTCACGCTAACAGAATCCAAGATCCGTTTCTATTCGCAAAAATACGGATGACGGTATCGCGATGAGCGGACGGGAGTTGGGCGGGTTGTGTACACACAGGCCAGGATACGAGGTGAGCCGCGGCGTCAACTGCGCAAGCCCCGGCGCCTAACACATTGCTTACCTTTAACGCGGCTAGTATCCTACTAAGGTAGCTACGCGCGGAGTATTTGGCGGCCGCGAGCTTCTAGGAGACTTTTGGATGTTAGCTGAAGGCGTATACCTGTCGCAGGTCTGGATGGGGAGCCAAATTTCGCAGAAATTCCTGCCCGCGAGGATCCGTCCGCTTACCGCGCACATCAAGTTTACGGAGAACTGCCAGGCCAAATGCATCAGCTGCGACTATTGGAAGTCGCGCTGGGAAGATTCGATGGACACCGCGCGCGCCATCCGGCTGGTCAATGAAGTGGGCGACGCCGGAATTCGCAACTTGCGGTTTACCGGTGGCGAGCCGTTCTTGCGTCGGGACTTTTTCGAGATTCTGAAGCAATCGAATACCGCCCCGTTCAAGAGGATCGTGGTCCAGACCAACGGATTACTGGTCAAAAAACTGCACAAAGAAATCAACGACTCGCCGATCACCAAAATTGCTTTGTCCCTCGACGGAATGAAAGAAACCAACGATCAAGTTCGCGGGATCAAGGGATATTTCGATCTGGGCATCGAAGGGTTAAAGCTGCTGCGGGGCAAAGAAATCGCGATTTCGGTGACGCCGAACCGCATGTCCGCGAAGGAACTCAATGCCTTGGGAGAAATGGCGGACAGCGTAGGCGCCAACATTGAAATCAATATTCTGTCGCGCAGCCTCTCCTTCTTCAAAAACGCCGATCTGGAAGCGCTGTGGCCGGGGCAGAGTGATGTGGCGGAAATTGCAAAATTCGTGCGGGACAAACTGAAACGCCCCGCCTACGAAACCGAATACATGACGCAGTATTTTAATAACGAGGCAATCGAAGAGCCGGCATGCGTGCTGGGGTATCTGCAGGTTTTCGTGCTGTCGAATGGCGACGTACTGACTGGCTGCTACCCGCTAAAACCAGTGGGGAACATTTTGAAGCATACGTTCGCGGAAGTTCTGGCGTCGGACGCGTATGTGCAGCAGGCGGAGGCGATGGTGCGCCGGGAATGTCCGGGATGCACCTGCGGAATCGAAAGTTCGCTGGCGATGAAGCACGCGGCGTCGAGCGCGATGTTCGAATTGAGCCGTTTGACCCAACGACAGCCGAGCGCAGAGAAGGCTGCGTTGGAAGCGACCGCGCAAGTTTAATCTCGTAGCGTCTTTTCGTATCAAAACCCGAGCTAGGCCTTGGGGCTCATTTGCGCGACGCTGGTTGCCGCCTTTACGCCCTTGCCGGTATGTTCCTTGAACCACTTCCAGGTGATGACCAGTCCCTGATGGAGTTCCGTTTTTGGATTGAATCCCAGCCGGCGCCGCGCCTTTTCAATATTCGCGTAATTGCGGGAAATCTCGCCGGCGCGTGCCGGGCGAAACTGCGCGTCGAGCGCGACTTCGGGCAGCGCTACTTTGATCGCGTCCAGTAAACTCAGAATCGAAGTCTCGATGCCCGAAGCGATTTGGAAAACTTCACCAGGAGTTTCGGCGCGGTCGGCGAGCACAATCGCTTCCACCAGGTCGTCCACGTAGACAAAGTCGCGGGTCTGGGTGCCGTCGCCATAAATGATCAGCGGCTCGCCCTGCATCAAGTTCCGCAAGAATTGAGCTACCACGCTGCCTTTGTGATACGAATACGGTCCGTATACATTGGAAAAACGCAGCGCCACAGTGTTGAGCCCGTAGGAGCCAAAGAACGCCGAGCAGTACGCTTCGCCGGCAAGCTTGCCCGCGCCATAGGCCGAAACCGGCCGTGGCACCATATCTTCATGTACGGGCGGTTCCTGTTCTCCCAGGATCGCGCCGCCGGTCGACGCAAAAATTACCTTCTTCACGCCGGCATCCCGGGCAGCCATTAAAACGTTCAAGGTTCCCAGCGCGTTAATTTCGAAATTCAGCGCCGGATCGGAAACGGATTCGATGACGCGGGTGTGCGCTGCGAGATGCACCACCACGTCGACGCCCTCACAGGCTTTTTGAATGGCGGCCTTATCCCGGATATCGCCGACCAGCAGATCCACGCCAAAAGGTTCGATATCGCTACGCTGGCCAAGCGAAAGATTGTCCAGCACGCGCACGCGCGCGCCGAGCCTGGTCAATCGTGACACGAGGTTCACGCCAATAAATCCGCAGCCGCCAGTCACTAGATAAGTTTTCATTTCTGTTTTTAGGGCTCCATTCGTTCCGATGAGTGGCAATTCGGTTAGTGCGATGAACTGTGCTCGGGGCTTTGGCCAGCGGGCACCAGCGTGCCCTCCTGCAAACGGTAGTTCACGCCGCGCCAGCGAATAATCTTCTGCCCAAAACTCACGATCCAAATGCCGAAGGCCATCGCGTCCCACACGGGAATCAGTGCCATTTTTTTCCAAACGCCGCGCTGCTGCATGCCCCAGCTGCCGATCAGCCAAGCCATGGCAAAACGAAAAGCCAGATAGCCACCGAGATAAGCGAGAGCGATTCCGGCGGTCGGATGCGTGGCTACGGCGATGAGGGCCCAGGGTAATCCCCAGGTGAAGATCAATCCGATGTGACCCCAGGGCCGCATGTGGCGCTGGACCGTGGCCCAG
>Ga0302308_10004812_pt1 | contig 10579 bp, 10 predicted proteins | sample III_Palsa_E3_3_FD_200531 | JGI IMG/M metagenome (GOLD analysis project Ga0302308, IMG submission 200531) | Peat permafrost microbial communities from Stordalen Mire near Abisko, Sweden - III_Palsa_E3_3 | ecosystem: Environmental > Terrestrial > Soil > Palsa > Peat permafrost | place: Sweden... | reverse complement strand
CGCGCCGTTGTTGCAGTAGCGCAGGCCGGTGGGCTGGGGGCCGTCGTTGAAGACGTGGCCCTGGTGGCCGAGGCATTGGGCGCAGTGGTACTCGGTGCGCTCCTCGACCAGCTGAAAGTCGTTCTTCTTGGCGAGCGCGCCGGGGATCTCGTCCCAATAGCTCGGCCAGCCGGTGTGGCTGTCGTACTTCCATTCCGACTTGAACAAAGCCAGGCCGCAACCGAGGCAGGCGAAGGTCCCGTGCCGGTGCTCGTTCAGCAGTGGGCTGGTGAACGGCTGCTCAGTGGCTTCCTGGCGCAGCACGGCGAAGGATTCAGCCGGCAGCTGCCCCTGCCACTGCGCCGGCGTCAGCTTGCGAAACGGCGAAGCGGCGAACCTGTCCGGCGCGGCCTTGGCGGCGGGGGCAGGCGCGCTGCAGGCGGTGAGCGCGGCGGCGGAAACGAGCAGGGAGCGGCGGTCGAGGATCATGGGGCGTCCGGCGAGGGGTTCGTGGACCAATTCGGCCCACCGGCTCGATACGTTACACCCCCCGGCTATGGTTCAGCGCGCCGCCAGCGATAGAGCACGTCCGGCAGCTTTTCCTCGTTGTCGTGGCCGTCGGTCTCCACCACCACGACGAAGCCGTGCTTCTCGTAGAAGCGCCGGGCGCGCAGGTTCTGCTGGAAGGTCCAGAGGCTGAGCTCGGCCGAGCCTTCCTTGGCCTTGTTCAGCAGCGCGAGGCCGACCCCCTGCCCTTGCGAGCGCGGATGGATGAACAGATGCTCGACGAAGTCGGGGCGGAAGGCGACGTAGCCGATCGCCTCGCCGGCTTCGTCCTCGGCCAGCCAGAACTCGGCCTTGGCGAAGAACGGGCCGCTGAAATAGCCCTCTACTTCGTGCGCCGGATGCACTTCCGGCACGAACGGCAGCGAGGTGCGGACGGTGTGGTAGTGCAAACGCCCCAGCGCCGGCATATCGGCCAGCAATGCGCGCCGCAGGATCAAAGACCGGCGCCTTCGGGCAGACCCAGCGCCAGGTTGAGGTTCTGCACCGCCGCGCCGGCCGCGCCCTTGCCGAGGTTGTCGAGGAGGGCGACCAGCTGCGCCTGGCCCGCGGCCGCATTGGCGAAGACATGCAGGCGCATGCGGTTGCCGCCGTTGAGACCCTCGGGGTCGAGGGTGGCGACGGCGGCGCTCGCCTCGAGCGAGGCGACCTCGACGAAGGGCTCGTCCGCATAGGCCGCGGCGAGGCAGGCATGGATATCGGCGGGCGACGGCGCGCCGGGCAGCGCCTCCAGCTGCAGCGGAACCTCGACCAGCATCCCCTTGCGATAGCGGCCGACGGCGGGGGTGAAGAGCGGGCGGCGCGCCAGATGGGCGTAAGCCTGCATCTCCGGGAGGTGCTTGTGGGCGAGGCCGAGGCCATAGAGGCGGAACGGGACCTCGGTGTGGTTCGCGGCCGAGGCGTCCTCGAACTCGGCGATCATCGACTTGCCGCCGCCCGAATAGCCGGAGACGCCGTGCACGGTGAACGGCCAGTCCGCCGGCGCGAGGCCGGCCTCCACCAGCGGCCGCACCAGGGCGATGAAGCCGGTGGGCCAGCAGCCGGGGTTGGCGATCCGGTGCGAGGCGCGGATCGCGGCGCGCTGGCCGCCCGACATCTCCGGGAAGCCGTAGGCCCAGTCCGGCGCGGTGCGGTGCGCCGTGGAGGCGTCGATCACCCGGACGCTGTTGCTCTCGACGAGCGCCACCGCCTCGCGCGCCGCGTCATCCGGCAGGCATAGGATCACCGCGTCGGCGGCGTTGAGCAGCTCGCGGCGCGCCTCGACGTCCTTGCGGTGCTCGGGGGCGATGGAGACGACCTCCAGGTCGCGCCGACCAGCCAGCCGCTCGCGGATCTCGATGCCGGTGGTCCCGGCCTCGCCATCGATGAACACCTTGGGCGGCATGAACGCCTCCATAGACCTCCGTCCCCTTCATGGGGAGGGAAAGACCGCGCGAGCGGCCGGGGGGGGATGTGTGGGGGCGGGCGCGGAGTCGGCAGGCGTGCGTTGACGCCTCTAACTCCCCCACCCTGCCGATGCTTCGGATCGGCGTTCGACGCCGGATCGCCAAGCAATTGGCGCTCCGACGCCTTACCTCCCCACGAGGGGAGGGATGAGCTTTATCGCTTCGAGAACTGGAAGCTGCGGCGGGCCTTGGCGCGGCCGTACTTCTTGCGCTCGACCACGCGGCTGTCGCGGGTGAGGAAGCCGTGCGGCTTCAGCGCGACGCGCAGGCCGGGCTCGTAATAGGTGAGCGCCTTGGCGATGCCGTGGCGCACCGCGCCGGCCTGGCCGGAGAGGCCCGACCCCTTGACCGTCACGTCGACGTCGAACTGGCCGACCCGATCGGCGACCTGCAGCGGCTGGGCGATCATCATGCGCAGCACCGGGCGGGCGAAATAGACCTCCTGGTCGCGGCCGTTGACCGTGATCACGCCCTTGCCGGGCTTGATCCAGACGCGGGCGACGGCGTTCTTGCGCTTGCCGGTGGCGTAGGAGCGGCCCTGCGCGTCGCGGATCGGCTCGAGATTGCCGTTTTCGGCGGAGGGGGTCGCCAGGCTCTGCAGAGCTTCGAGGCCGTGGGTGTCAGCCATGATTATTGGCTCCGGACGTTCTTGGAGTTGGCGGCCTTGAAGTCGATCACCTCAGGGCTTTGCGCCTCGTGTCTATGCTCGGGGGTCGTGTAGAGGTGCAGATGGGTCATCTGCCGGCGCGCCAGCGGGCTTTCCTTCGGCAGCATGCGCTCGACGGCCTTTTCCAGCACCCGCTCGGGGAACTTGCCGTCGAGGATCTTGCCGGCGGTGCGGCTCTTGATGCCGCCCGGATAGCCGGTGTGCCAGTGGTAGGTCTTCTGTTCGAGCTTGCGGCCGGTGAACTTCACCTTGTCGGCGTTGATCACCACCACGTGGTCGCCGCAGTCCATGTTCGGGGTGTAGTCCGGCCGGTGCTTGCCGCGCAGGCGCATGGCGATGAACGTCGCGAGACGTCCGACGACGGCGTCCTCCGCGTCGATCAGGATCCACTTCTTCTCGATCTCGGAGGGCTTCAGCGTCGCCGTCGTCTTGGTGTTCATCGGTCGGGCCTTGGAAACGAAGGCGGCGCTGGTAGCGGGGGGATCGGGGCGTGTCAACAGTGGATTGGCAAGATTGCCAAATAGCGTATTATTTCAATGTGTTCCGCCATACGGTATCATAATACCGTATCAAGGCCGCCGCACCCGCCACGCCATCGCCGTGGCGAGGCCCAGCAGGAGCGCCGCGCAGGCCTGGTGGAGGAGCGCCAGCGGCAGCGGAACACGCAGCATCAGGGTGGCGACGCCCAGGCACGCCTGCAGCGCGGCGATGACGCCCACCGCCAGGGTCAGGGCGCGGCTCTGGCCGGTGAGGATGCGCGAATTCAGCCCGGTGCCGGCGACGCCGACGGCGGCGATCACCACCGCATAGGCGACCATGCGGTGATTGAACTGCACCGCCGGCTGGCTGTGGGCCAGAGTCGCCCAGAGCGACGCCTTGGCGTAGCCGGCCGGGAACAGGTCGCCGTTCATCAGCGGCCAGTCATTGTCGATCAGGCCGGCCTGGTTGCCGGCCACCAGCGCGCCCAGCAGGCATTGGAAGAAGACCAGGCCGAGAAAGATCAGAGCCACCGTCGGCCAGGCGCCGGTGCGTGAGGCCCGCAGCCGCGCCTGCCCGCTCCAGGCCTCCATCGCGGTCCAGATGAGGGCGCAGAACAGCACCAGTGCGAGACCCAGGTGGGTCATCAGCCGCTCGGGGGCGACCGAGACCCGCGCCTCCAACCCGCTCTTCACCATCCACCAGCCCACCAGACCCTGCAGGCCGCCGAGCGCCAGCAGGATGACGCAGCGCCAGATCAACCGCGTCGGAATCTGGCGCAGGGCCAGCAGGATGAAGAACGGCAGGGCGAAGACGAGGCCGGCCAGCCGCCCCAGCAGCCGATGGCTCCACTCCCACCAGAAGATCGACCTGAACTCAGGCAGCGACATGCCGGCGTTGACCTGCCGGTATTGCGGCGTCGCCTGGTAGAGGGCGAAGTCCTTGGCCCAGTCGGCGTGGGAGAGCGGCGGGATGATCCCGGAGACCGGCTTCCATTCGGTGATCGAGAGGCCCGAGCCGGTGAGCCGCGTCGCGCCGCCCACCACCACCATGGTGAAGACGACGAGCATGACCCACATCAGCCACATCGCCACCGGACGCGATCGGCCATCCTTCAGGAACGACGTCATGCTAGCCGATGGCCTCCCGACTGTTGGGGCCTATACGCCGGCCGGCCCGCGCGCGGAATGGTCGGAGCGACAGGATTCGAACCTGCGACCCCTTGACCCCCAGTCAAGTGCGCTACCAGGCTGCGCTACGCTCCGTTCCCCGCGCGGGAGTGGGCCTTATAAGGACCGTGGCCGGGGCGAGCAATGGGCAGGCGGAGCCTTGGGTCGGCGATGACGACATTGCGGGCGCGGACGGTGAAATCGAACTTCGACGAGGGCCTGGCGCTGCACCGGGCCGGACGGCTCGACGAGGCGCGGCGGGCCTATGAGGCGGTGCTCGCCCAGGACCCGCGCCATTTCGACGCCCTGCACCTGTTGGGCGTCGCCTGCGTGCAGTCCGGCGAGGCCGAGCGTGGCGCGGCGCTGATCGCGCGGGCGATCGAGGTCAGTCCGAACGATGCGGCGGCGCACGTGAACCTCGCCATGGCGCTGACCGCGCTCGGCCAGCTCGAGGCGGCGCTCGGGAGCTGCGATGTGGCGCTCGGCCTCGACCCGAGTAGCGCCGGGGCGCACAGCAACCGCGGCGCCGCGCTGATGGCGCTGGGACGCTTCCAGGACGCGCTTGCCAGCTACGACCGGGTGATCCAGCTCCTGCCCGGCTATGCCGAGGGCCACTACAATCGCGGCAATGCGCTGCGGGAGCTGCGCCGGCTGGGGGCGGCGATCGCGAGCTATGAGACGGCGATCGCGCTGCGGCCAGCCTACGTCGAGGCGATGAACAATCGTGCCGGCGTGCTCGCCAGTCTCGGCCGCCCCGAGGACGCGCTGGCGGCCTATGACGCGGCGATCGCGGCGGGGCCGAGCAGCGCCGAGACGCACGCCAACCGCGCCAAGATCCTCAACGACCTCTGGCGCTCGGAGGAAGCGCTGGCGGCGAGCGAGCGGGCGATCGCGCTCGCCCCAGACCACGCCGAGGCCCTCAACCACCGCGCCATCGCCCTGCACGAGCTCGGCCGCACCGAGGAAGCGCTGGCGGTCTGGGAACGGGTGATCGCGTTGCGGCCGGACCACGCCAAGGCGCACAACAACATCGGCATGGCGCTGCAGACCCTGCGCCGGCCGGCCGCGGCGGTGGCCGCCTATGACCGCGCCCTGGCGCTGACGCCGGATTTCTCCGAGGCGCACCTCAACCGCGCCTCCAGCCTGCTGGCGCTGGGCGACCTGGCTCGCGGCTTCGACGAATACCGCTGGCGCTGGGTGGCGCCGGACGGGCCGCGGCTGAAGCGTCGCCTCCCCTGCCCGCTCTGGGAGGGCGAGAGCTTGGCCGGCAAGGCGATCCTGATCCACTGTGAGCAGGGCTATGGCGACACGCTGCAATTCGTCCGCTTCGCGCCATTGCTGGCGCGGGCAGCGGCGCGGGTCACGGTGCTGGCCGAGCCGCCGCTGGTCGGCCTGCTGCGCTCGATCCCCGGCATCGAGGTCACCGACCGGGTGATGGGCGAAGCCGCCTACGACTTCCAGACGCCGCTGCTCTGCGCGCCCCGGCTGCTCGGCACGACGCTGGCGACGATCCCGGCGCAGACGCCCTACCTCTCCGCCGACCCGGCCAAGGCCGCGCGGTGGGCCGAGCGGCTCGGCGACGACGGCCGCCTACGGGTCGGCCTCGTCTGGGCCGGCGGCACGCGGAACGACGCGCCCTCGCTGCACGCGATCGATCGCCGGCGCAGCGTGCGGCTGGAGCAGTACACGCCGCTGGGCCAGATCACCGGCGTGCGCTTCTTCAGCCTGCAGAAGGACGGACCGGCCGCGCAGGCGCGCCAGCCGCCGCCGGGCCTGGGCCTGACCGACTGGACCGCCGACCTGCACGATTTCAGCGACACCGCCGCCCTCGTTGCCGGCCTCGACCTGGTGATCACCGTCGATACGTCGGTCGCCCACCTCGCCGGCGCGCTCGGCAAGCCGGTCTGGGTGCTGTCGCGCTTCGACGGCTGCTGGCGCTGGCTGAACGGCCGCGAGGATAGTCCCTGGTATCCCACCGCCCACGTCTTCCATCAGCAAGCGCCCGGCGACTGGGATGAGGTGATGACGCGTGTCGTCGCCGAACTCGCGGCGCTGTCAGAGGCGCGAAAGCGCGCTATGTCCGAGGCCGGGCAGCCACGCGGAGATCGGGCATGAGCGGGACGTCGGGCGAGATCGTCATCCATGCCGGCAAGCTGCTGGCCGAACCGGGCCAGCCGGCGACGACGCGGCAGAGCATCCGGGTCGCGGACGGCAAGATCACCGCCATCGCGGACGGCTTCATCATCCCGCCGGTGGGGGCGAAGCTGATCGACCTGAAGGACCGGTTCGTGCTGCCGGGCCTGATCGACTGCCACGTGCACCTGACCATGCAGCTGGCGCCCAACATGCGGATGCGCTTCGTCGAGGATTCGGATCCCAAGATCGGCCTCGACGGCGCGCAGCGGGCGCGCCAGACGCTGGCCGCCGGCTTCACCACCGTGCGCGACCTCGGCGCGCACAAGCCGGAGGTGATCTACGCCCTGCGCGACGCGGTGGCCGAGGGCGTCGTGCCCGGCCCGCGCATCCTCTGCGTCGGCGCGATCCTGTCGCCCACCGGCGGCCACGGCCAGACCTACGGCTTCCGCCAGGATGTCTGCGCCTGCGTGCAGTCATCCGTCGGGGTCTGCGACGGGATCGACGCCTGCCGCCGCGCGGTGCGGCTGCAGGTGGCGCAGGGCGCCGACGCGATCAAGTTCGTCGCCACCGGCGGGGTGCTGTCGGACATCCGCGCTGGCGTCGACCAGCAATTCACCACCGACGAGCTTTCGACCATCATCGAGACCGCGCACCAGCTCGGCCGCCGCGTCTCGGCCCACGCCCACGGCCTGGCCGGGATCAACGCCGCGCTCAGGGCCGGCGTCGACTCGATCGAGCACGGCAGCTTCCTCGACGACGAGTCGATCCAGCTGTTCCTCGACCACGGCGCCTTCCACACCCCGACCCTGATCGCCGGGGCGACCGTGCTCGGCATGGCGCAGAGCGGCGGCGGGGGGCTGACCGGCGCCCAGCGCGAGAAGGCGCTGGTGGTGGGCGAACAGATCAAGGCGGCGCTGGCGCGTAGCTACAAGGCCGGGGTCAAGATCGCCTTCGGCACCGACATGGGCGTGGGGCCGCACGGCCAGAACGCGCGCGAGTTCGCCCTGATGGTCGACGCCGGGATGAGCAATGCCGACGCGATCAAGGCCGCCACCGTCACCGCCGCCGCGCTGCTCGACATCTCCGATCTCACCGGCACGATCGCGCCGGGCAAGTCCGCCGACATCATCGCGGTGGACGGCGACCCGCTGGCGGACATCCACGAGCTGGAACGGGTCTCGTTCGTGATGGCGGCCGGGAAGATGGCGGACGTGGCGGCCTGAGGGCGAGGATGGCCGATCCAGGTCGCCCTTCGCGCATCGTCGTTCTCGGCTGTTCGGGATCGGGCAAGTCCACCCTGGCCGCGGCGCTGGCGGAGCAGCTCGACCTGCCGTTCGTGCCCACCGACGACGTCTACTGGCGCCCCGACTGGACGCCCGTGCCCTCGTCCGAGGTGCGCACCTGGATCGCCGAGGCGGCGGCGCGCGCAGAATGGGTGATGGACGGCAATTTCGACGCCCAGCGCGACATCCTCTGGGGCCGTGCCGAGTTGGCCGTCTGGCTCGACCTGCCCTGGACGACGACCGTCCGGCGCGTGCTGGTTCGGAACCTGCGCTGGTGGGTCTTGCGCACGCCGATCTGGGGCGGCTTGCGCATGACGCTCCCGAAGGCCTGGAATGGCGTCAGCCACGCGGCGCGAAGTCATGCGCTCAAACGAGGGACGTATCCGGAGCTGCTGGCGGAGTATCCCAGGCTCGAGGTTATCCGCATTCGATCGGCGGGCGAGCTGAGTCGGTGGGCGGATAGCCACTAGCGCCTTATCCCCCATGTCGGTCATCGCCGGGCGAAAGTCCCGGCGACCCACGAACGCCAGCGCTTGCGGTAGTCGTGCCAGAGCACGACTACGACGGGCTGTCAGACAGGCATATTCGAGTGGCCGCGCTCTGGCGCGGCCACAGCGGACACCGTGTTCCTGGGTGGCCGACACAAAGGTCGGCCATGACCGATTCGGGGGAGCGGTGGCTGAAAACCCGGCCTATCCGCCCGTCAAATCCTTCACCAGCAGCAGGGTCGTCAGGCCGCTGTTCCATTCCTCGTCGGGGTAGCGGCCGGCTTCGCGATAGCCGCGGGTGCGGTAGAAGGCTTGGCTCGCCGTATTGAAGGTGTCGGTCTCCAGGCGGAGCGTGGTGAGGCCGGCGTCGGCGGCCTCGGCCTCGATCCGGTCCATCAGGCGCGCGCCGACGCCGCGGCGGGCGTGGGCGGAATGGACATGCAGGGCGTGGACGAAATCGCCCTCGCGGTGCGCCAGGCCGACGACCTCGCCGCCCCGCTCGGCCACCCAGAACTCCAGCCCGCGTTCGGCGACGTAAGCGGCCGGGCGACGCTCATCGAGGAACGCCTGGGCGGCGGCGGGGGTGATGTTCGGCCGCCAGGTGGTGGCGAAGGTTTCGTGGAGGATCGCCTCCAGCGCCGGCGCATCCGCCGGCCACGCGCGGCGGATCAAGACGGCTGGGTCGGGCGCCGTCAGGCCGGAACCCTGGCCGGCCCGACGGCGACACCCGCCGCATAGGGCGAGAGATCGAGGCCCGGATAGCGCAGGCCAACGTCGGCGAGGGTCTGGGCGTTCCAGTAGGGATCGCCGACCGGCGGCCAGCCGAAGAGGTCGCGCTGGCGCGGCGTCATCCGGACCACCGCATCCGCCCAGTCCGGGCTGCCGGCGCGGTCGGGCCACGCGTGCTTGCCCTGCCAGGTCCAGCCGCGCGGCTTGAAGTCTACCGGCATGACGAAGCGCGAGCGGCCAGGCGCGCCGAAGTTGGAGCCGCGATGGAAGACGTCGGTCTTGTAGATCAGGATCGAGCCGGCGGGGCCGGTGACCGCCACCTCGTCGTCGAAGTACTCGCCCATCTTGGTGCGGGCGACGCCGATCGGCAGATGCCGGGTCATTTGGGTCGGCACCGCCTTGGTGGGGCCGTCGAGATCGGTGACGTCCGAGAGCAGGATGAAGCAGGTCATCTGCGGCATCAGGCCGTCGGCGCGCGGCACCACCAGGGTGTGGTTGCCGTAGTCGCGATGGTGGGCCTGGTCGTAGTCGATCGCGCCGGAATATTTGGCCCACAGCTCGATCTTGTAGACGTCGATCGCCTTGGTCTGCAGGAATCGCTCCGCCGCGTCGATCAGGTCCGGATAGACCGGGACGCGATTCAGGGCCCAGGAATTGTAGGGATAGAGCCTCAGGCCGGCGAACTGGCTGGCGGCGAATTTCGCGTGAGCCTCGGGGTCGGCGAAATAGGCCTCTGGGCGCGGATAATAGCCCCACAGCGCCTCCTGCGCGGCGGCCAGCGTCTCGGGATCGAGGAAGTTCTCGACTACGGTGAAACCGCGATCCCAAACTTCCGCCAGCTTCGCGTCAGGTATCCGCATCAGGCGCCTCTCAACGATTTCGAGCCGCGCTCCTTATGATCGCCTACGTCGCATTTGTCAGCCGGGCGCGCCGGTCTTGCGAGCGCTGCGCCGCGTCGCCATGCTCCGAGGCCGAGTCGAGGGGCGCAATGTCTGACCGTAAATTGGACGCCTGGATCGAGGCGTTTCCGGCCCCGGCCGACATGCCGTTCCAGCCGCGGCCGCACGGCGAGGGCGTGGCGGGCGGCCTCTACACCGTGGCCTCGCTTTACGACCGCCTCGATCCCGGCGACCCCACGTCGTGGAGCCGCACCTACGACTACGCCGCCTATGAGTGGTTCGTCGATGCGACCACCGGCAAGCCTCGGCGCCTGCATCTGGCCGAAGCGATCGCGGCGCGCATCCATGACGCCCATATCAGCGCCGCGATCGATCGCCACCTGCGCGCGGACCAGACCAAGGTGGTCGGCTTCATGGGCGGCCACGGCAACAGCCGCAGCGACCCGGCCTATCGCCAGTTCGCGGCGATGGCCCGCACCTTGAGGCGCAAGGGGCTGCAGATCGTCACCGGCGGCGGTCCGGGGCTGATGGAGGCGGCCAACCTGGGCGCCTTCCTGGCGCCGTTCGCCGACGGGGAACTGGATCGCAGCCTCGAGACGCTGACCACAGCCGATCTCGACACTGATGTGCCGGGCTGGCTGCGCACCGCCTGCGAGACGCGGGCGCGGCTGCTGGGCGGCGACTGGCGGACCGCGGCGCCGGCCGGCAGCCGCAACCTCGGCATCCCGACCTGGCACTATGGC
>Ga0302308_10004810_pt1 | contig 10583 bp, 11 predicted proteins | sample III_Palsa_E3_3_FD_200531 | JGI IMG/M metagenome (GOLD analysis project Ga0302308, IMG submission 200531) | Peat permafrost microbial communities from Stordalen Mire near Abisko, Sweden - III_Palsa_E3_3 | ecosystem: Environmental > Terrestrial > Soil > Palsa > Peat permafrost | place: Sweden... | reverse complement strand
ATCGTTCGGCCCAAGGCGCAGAAGACCGACGCCAAGATGATGACGCGTGCGCTGTTGTTGTCCGATGAAGCCGAGGCCGACAACAAGCCGGAACTCGAGATTTTCGCCGACGACGTCACCTGCGGTCACGGCGCCACCACCGGCGCGCTCGACGAAAGCCTGCTGTTCTATCTGCGGGCGCGCGGCCTTTCGGAGAAAGAAGCGCAGGCGCTGCTGATCCAGGCCTTTGTCGGCGAGGCGATCGAACAGATTGCCAATGACCATCTGCGAGAAATGGCGATCGCGACCGCGCAACGCTGGCTGGAGGCGAGGGCATGACCATGCATCCTGCCGTCTCCAATGGTTCCTACGACGTCGCGCGGGTGCGGGAGGATTTTCCGGCGCTTTCGCTGAAAGTCTATGGCAAGCCGCTGGTCTATCTCGACAACGCGGCATCGGCGCAGAAGCCGAACGCGGTACTAGATCGCATGACCGAGGCCTACAAGAGCGAATACGCCAACGTCCATCGCGGCCTGCATTACCTCGCCAATGCGGCGACGGAGGCCTATGAGGGCGGCCGCGCCAAGGTCGCAAAGTTCCTCAATGCCGGGCGGCCCGAAGAGATCGTCTTCACCCGTAACGCCACCGAGGCGATCAACCTCGTGGCGTCGTCCTGGGGTGCGCCCAATATTGGCGAGGGCGACGAGATCGTCATCTCGATCATGGAACACCATTCCAACATCGTGCCGTGGCATTTCCTCAGGGAACGTCAGGGTGCCGTGATCAAATGGGCGCCGGTCGATGACGAAGGTAACTTCCTGATCGACGAGTTCGAGAAGCTTCTGACCCCGCGCACCAAGCTGGTTGCGATCACGCAAATGTCGAACGCGCTCGGCACGGTGGTCCCGGTCAAGGAGGTCGTGAAGCTCGCCCATAACAGAGGCATCCCGGTGCTGGTCGACGGCAGCCAGGCTGCTGTGCACATGACGATCGATGTCCGGGATATCGATTGCGATTTCTACGTCTTCACCGGCCACAAGCTTTATGGCCCGACCGGCATCGGCGCGCTCTATGCCAAGCATGAGCACCTGGTGGCGATGCGTCCCTATAATGGCGGCGGCGAGATGATCCGCGAGGTTTCCCGCGACGTCGTCACCTATGGCGATCCGCCGCATAAATTCGAGGCCGGCACGCCGGCGATCGTGGAATCGATCGGTCTTGGCGCCGCGATCGATTACGTCAATTCGATCGGCAAGGAGCGCATCGCAGCCCACGAGCACGATCTGATGGTCTATGCCCAGGAGCGCCTGCGCGAAATCAATTCGCTGCGCCTGATCGGCACCGCCCGCAACAAGGGCCCGGTGATCTCGTTCGAGATGAAGGGCGCGCATCCGCACGATGTCGCGACCGTGATCGACCGGCAGGGCATCGCGGTACGTGCCGGCACCCATTGCGTGATGCCGCTTTTAGAGCGGTTCAATGTGACGGCGACCTGTCGCGCGTCATTCGGGATGTATAATACCCGCGAAGAAGTCGACCATCTGGCCCAGGCGCTCATCAAGGCACGGGAACTGTTTTCATGACCGACACCGCCCAAATCGAAACTGGCGAAGCCAAAGCCGGCGAAGCCAAAACCGTCGAAGTCAAAACCGCCAACATGGAAACCCAGTCGGCGCTGCCGCCGGAAGAGACCGAGCGGCTGGGCGGCGAGATCGTGGCGGCGTTGAAGACGGTGTTCGATCCGGAAATTCCCGCCGATATCTACGAGCTGGGGCTGATCTACAAGGTCGACATCAAGGACGACCGCGCGGTCGACGTGATGATGACACTGACGACGCCGAATTGCCCGGCGGCCGGCGAACTCCCCACCATGGTGGAGAACGCGGTCGCCAGCGTGCCTGGCGTCGGCGTGGTCAATGTCAATCTGGTCTGGGATCCGGCCTGGACGCCGGACCGGATGAGCGACGAGGCGCGCCTCGTCCTCAATATGTGGTGAAGTGTTCGCAGGGTTTAACGGGTTCGAGGCAGGATAGCGCTGAGATAAATAGAGCTAGAGACAACCGGCATTGATTTGCCGCTGGGATAGACCACATGAACGACATGGCACCCGCTTCACCCACACCTGCTTCCAAGCCGAAGCCGCGGCCCCGCCCGCAGGTCATGAAATTGACCGACGCCGCGGCGCAGCGGATCGTCGAACTGACCAATCGCGCCGATTCGGAGATCGTGGGCCTGCGGGTTGGCCTCAAGAACGGCGGTTGTGCCGGGCAATCCTATACGGTCGAATACGCCCATGAGGTCAAGCCGACCGACGAGGTCGTCGAAGACAAGGGCGTCAAGATCCTGGTCGATCCCAAGGCCGTGCTGTTCCTGCTCGGCACCGAGATGGACTACAAGGCCGACAAGATGCAGGCCCAGTTCATCTTCAACAATCCGAACCAGATCAGCGCCTGTGGCTGCGGCGAATCGGTGCAGCTGACGCCTGCCAAAATCGACGGCTGATCGCGGGTCGTGGGCCTCCCATGGACCGCGATTTCCTGATCGAACTGTTTGCGGGCTTCGGGCCGGTCGCGATCCGCCGGATGTTTTCCGGCTTCGGCATTTCCGCTGATGGCATCAACTTCGCGCTCGCCTTGCGCGGCGGGCTGTATTTGCGTGCCGACGAGCAGACCATTGCGCGGTTCGAGGCGGAGGGATCGAAGCCGTTTTCGTACCAAACCCGGGCCAAGACCGTCACGGTTGCTTCCTATTGGACGCTGCCGGAGCGGCTGTACGACGATCCCGACGAGATGACGGATTGGGCGCGGGCGTCGCTGGCCGCCGCGCAACGCGCGGCCCTGCGCAAGCGCCCGAAGGCGAAGAAGGTGGCGGTGAAGAAGGCCGCGGTGAAAACAACTGCGAAGAAGAAGCCTGCGCCGAAGAAATCAGCCAAGAAAGCGCTAAAGAAAAAGAAGTCGTCATCCTGAGGAGCGCGTCTTCGCGCGTCTCGAAGGATGGCTGCAAAGCACTACGCTGAACAACATCCTTTGAGGCTCGCCGAAGACGGCGAGCACCTCAGGATGACGGCGCGCATTGGCTCTCACGCCACCTGGGTGTGAGCTTCCGCGACGTATTCCGGATCGACTTCGCAGATCACGCGGTTGCGGCCGTTGCGCTTGGCGGCATAGAGGCAGGCGTCGGCGCGTTCGATCAGCGAATCGGTATCGTCGCTGGGCTTGAGGATCGAGACGCCGACCGAGATGGTGACGCGGCCGAGAATTTCGCCGGTCGATTTCTTCTTCAGCTCTTTCGACATCACGGCGCGACGGATGTGATCGGCGACCGTCAGTGCCTGGCGCAGCGCGGTATTCGGCAGCACGACCGCGAATTCCTCGCCGCCATAGCGCGCGGTGATGTCCTGGCCCTTGATGGTTTGCTTCAGCGACATGCCGACCAGCCGCAGCACCTGGTCGCCGGTCAAATGGCCGTAGGAATCGTTGAATGACTTGAAATGATCGATGTCGAACATCAGCAGCGAGAGCGGCTGGCCGCTGGCGAGCGCGCTCTGTACGGCGTGCTCGATCGAACGATCGAAATATTTGCGGTTGCCGAGGCCGGTCAAGGGATCGGTCAGGCTCTCGGCCCGGATCGCCTCGAGGCTGTGCTGCAGATTGCTGATTTCCGTTTTCGACAGCGCCAGCCGCGTTTCCAGCGCCTTGTTGGTGTCGCGCATTTCGCGCGTGGCCTTCACCAGCGTTTGGATGACGGTCTTGACCTGGTCGTGATTATCGGCCGCTGCGAGGGTGTTCGCGGCACCCGACAGGCTGTCGTCGTAGCTCGCCGACATGCCGAGGGCGTCGGTGATCAGGGTCATCACGTCGTCGATTTCACCGATCACGCGGGCGCCGACCTTGTCGATGCGGTCGGTGGTCTTGATCTGGGAAAGGTAGGTTTCGTAAATCTGTTCGAGATCGGCCTCGGTCAGCTTGCCGTTGCGCGCCAGCGTCTCGTTGATGATCTTGTTGAGAGGAGAATTGTATCCGGTCGCATAGACGTACCAGATTTCATAATTGCGGGGGACGGCGGTTTGCCGGAGCGACTTGATCTGGCCAAGCGCCACTTCCGCGAAGGCCAATGTGCGTTCGTGTTCGTCGAGCACTTCATGTCCCCAAATAGCGAGCGTTCTGCCCGTCGTACCAAACGCAATATTCAGAAATAATGCGCTCAAGCTAACGGAGGAGAGTGAACGGCCGGTAAACGGGTTCCATCGGCCGATTGTGGCAGCCGGATACAGGATGAAAATTGGGATTCGATCTGCTCGGGCTTTGCCGGAGCAGATCTTGTCGGATCGACCTTGCCGGATCAAACCCGGGCGCGCACCGGCCGCAACAGGAAGGCCGGCAGATGCGAATGATCGGCGGGCTCCGATGCTGCATCGCGGGGGGCGCGTGCTGCCTCGGCGCGACCGATCGAGGGCGTGCGCGAAGCCGGGGGAGCGCTGGGCGGGGTAAAAGCCGCCGCGGGAGCCTGCTGCGGCTGCGGGGGGGCCGAACCGCGGTCACCACTGGAGCGCTGGCGCTCGCGGTCACCACGGCGAGGCTTGCGGCCACCGCGCGAGCCTTCGCGCGTGCGCGGCTCGCGGGGCTGTTCGGTATCGCGGCTGTGGGCTTCGCTCGCGCCCTCCGAGGGCTCGATCGCGGCGCCGCCATCGGCGTGGGGAATGGTTTGCCCGGTCAGCTTTTCGATCGCGACCATCGACTTCTGGTCGAGCGGCGTGACGATCGAGATCGCGGTACCGGCGCGGCCGGCACGGCCGGTGCGGCCGATGCGGTGGACGTAGTCGTCGGCATGATGGGGAACGTCGAAATTGAACACATGGCTCACCGCGGGAATATCGAGGCCACGGGCCGCGACGTCGGAGGCCACCAGCAACGGGATTTCACCGTTGCGGAATTGATTGAGGGCCGCGGTGCGTGCCGACTGATCCATGTCGCCGTGCAGGGCGCCGACGCTGAAGCCGTGCTTTTGCAGCGACTTGTAGAGCAACGCGACTTCGCGCTTGCGGTTGCAGAAGATGATGGCGTTCTGCAGATCCTTGGCATCGCGCAACAGGCGGCGGAGCACGTCGCGCTTCTCGTGCGGCTCGCGGCCGACCGCGACCTGAAACTGCGATACGCCCACGGCGGTGGTGGCGGGCCGCGAGACTTCGATCTTCTCGGGATTGTGCAGGAAGGTTTCGGTGATGCGGCGGATTTCGGCGGGCATGGTCGCCGTGAAGAACAGCGTCTGCCGGGTGAACGGGATCATCTTGCAGATGCGCTCGATGTCCGGAATGAAGCCCATGTCCAGCATACGGTCGGCTTCATCGATGACCAGCAGTTCGACGCCGGTCAGAAGCAGGCCGCCGCGCTCGGTGTGGTCGAGCAGCCGGCCGGGCGTTGCGATCAGCACGTCGACGCCGCGCGTCAATTTGGTGTCCTGGTCGCCGAACGAGACGCCGCCGATCAATAGCGCGACATTGAGTTTCTGGCCGGCGCCGTATTTGTCGAAATTCTCCTTCACCTGGGCGGCGAGTTCGCGCGTCGGTTCAAGGATCAGCGTGCGGGGCATTCGGGCGCGGGCGCGGCCCTTTTCCAGCATGGTGAGCATCGGAAGGACGAAGGCAGCGGTCTTGCCGGTGCCGGTCTGGGCAATGCCGAGAACGTCTCGGCGGGCCAGAACATGGGGAATCGCCTGTTCCTGAATGGGAGTAGGGGTGGTGTAACCGGTGGCCGCGACGGCGGCGAGCACCTTGTCGGACAAGCCAAGATGGGAAAAGGACATTGAGCCTCTGGTAGATACCGCCGCTTGGAATCTCAGAAAAAGCTGTCGCGCTCAACCCCGGAACGGCACGCAAATTTGCACGGGGTTTTTGGTTACGCAGACAGGCGGCTTAATCAAAGCATCGCGTTTCGATACCGGGCCGCGTCAAGCCGGAACATAGGGGCGAATTGGCCAAAGTCAATGGAGCTGGTCGGGAAGCATCGAAAAAGCTTAATGTTTCTGCACATTGGCGGCGTCTTGAGCGGTGTTTTAGGCCGGTTCCGAACCCGCTCGGCGTGTCACGAAAGCTTCGTTTTTGCTCCACCTGCCACGGCCGGTTCCGCTACGCTGATACGGCCGAATCGGCCCGCATTCGAAGGGGGCGGAGCGCGGCGCTGGCACACGGGCGAGGGCATGTTCCCAAAGGCGCGTCTCGATACGCTGAGCGACGGAATCTACAGCGTCGCCATGACGCTACTGGTGCTTGATGTCCGGCTGCCGGATGATTTCCATCCGCAGGACGGCAACGAATTGCTGCGCGGCCTGATCGCGCTGTGGCCGAAATTTCTGCCCTATGTGCTGAGCTTCGGCGTGCTCGGGCTGCGCTGGCTCGCCAATATCCAGATCAGGACACGCGCCGAATTCGTCAGCCGCGAATACACCAGTTGGTGGCTGTTCTACCTTCTGCTCATCACCTGCGTGCCGTTCACCACCATGGTGGTCGGCCGCTATGGGCATTTCGCGCCGGCGATCTGGCTTTACGCCGGCCATACCCTGCTGATTGCCGCGGTCGGGTTGCGCTTGATCCTGATCACGCCGCATCTGGAGCAGGGCGAGCATTTGCGCGAACGGCAATTGTCGGCAGTGCTGCTGATGGGCCTTTCAGTGCTGGCGATCGCGCTCAGTTTTGTTCACCCGCGGCTGGCGCTATGGGTTCTTGTCCTGAATTTCGCCGCGCCGCTCCTGCACAGATGGCGCCGTCCGGCCAGCGTGCCGGATTGAACCGGCAAGACCGGTTTGCCGACCAAGGCACGGGTGGTTTGTGCGCGCCGGGGACGGATTGGATCAAGCGGGAAGTGCGATGACGAATTGGCTGCCGTTTCGAGCCGCGCTGGTTGCAGGCCTGGCTGTATCCTTGCTGGCGTTGGCGCCGCCGGCGCACGCCGAAAAGCGCGTCGCGCTGGTGATCGGCAACAACGACTACAAGAACGTTCCCAAGCTGCAAAAGGCGGTCAACGACGCCCGCACCATGGGCGAGACGCTCAAGCAATTGGGTTTCAGCGTGATGGTCGCGGAGAACCAGACCCGGCAGGCGTTCAGCGAAAGCCTGCTGGCGTTCGACGCCGCGGTCGGGCCCGGCGATACCGCGTTCTTCTTTTACGCCGGCCACGGCTTTGAAATCGCCGGCCAGAATTTCCTGCTTCCGACCGACGTGCCGGCAGCCGGCGAAGGCCAGGAAGAGCTGGTGCGCGATGCCTCGGTGCTCGCCGATCGCATCATCGAGCGGCTGCAGAACAAGAACGTGCGCACCGCGATCCTGGTGTTCGATGCCTGCCGCAACAATCCGTTCGAGCGCGCGGGCACGCGGGCGTTGGCGGGCGGCGGCGGACTGGCGCCGATGACACAATTGCCGGAGGGGGTGTTCTCGGTGTTTTCGGCAGGGCCCCGCCAGACCGCGCTCGATCGTCTCTCGAACACCGACGACAATCCGAATTCGGTGTTTACGCGCACGTTCTCAAAGGAGCTGCTGCAACCCGGCGAGAATATGGTCCAGGTTGCCCAGCACACCCGCCGGCTGGTCAGCGAGATGGCCGAGACCGTGAACCATAAGCAGATCCCGGTTTATTTCGACCAGATGGTCGATGACGTCTTCCTCAACGGCCTGGCAAAGGGGCAACCGGACGCGGCCAAGGAAGTGACCAAGCCGCAACAGCCTGCCGCGCCGCAGCAGCAGGTCGCGGCGTTGCCGCCGGTGCCGGCGCCACGCACACCGCCATCGAACGAGGCCGTCAACGCGCCGATCGCGCTGTTCTCGCGCCACAATGGCGGCTGGACCGTGGTGTTCTCGATCCTCGATCCGACGCTCGGGATTTCCTGGCGGATGGGGGAGGCCGGTGACTTCCGCGAGACCGGCTTTCTGGACACACTCGATCCGCGAACCCGCAAGCGAATGCCCAATCCGTCGATCGAGCTGTCCGCCGATGCGCCGGCGGCCACGCTTCAGGTTCGCTATGTCGATCTGTCGGGCGAGATGCAGGGGCCTTTTCCGATCAAGTTCGATCCGGAAGCAGCGCTGATCCATGACCAGCGCAAAATCCTCGACATGACCGCGACGAGCTGGCTGTCGTTTCGCGAGTTCAACGGATTGCTGGTCTATTACACCCAGCTGATGTCGTATCGCTGCGCGATCCGCGAGGCGCGCGTCGGCATCGACACCGCGGTGCCCGACAAGGTTTTGAAGATGCCGCCGTGCGATCCGAGGGATCCCAGCGTTATTCCGGGCGACGCGGTGCCCTATCTCAAATTGCCGCCCGCAACCAAATCAGTATCGGTTGAGTTGACCTATCGCGATGGCAGCGTGTCCGAGATCAAAAGCTTCCGGCGTTAGATTAGAGTCTATCCCGAAACGGAAAAGCCGCCGTCGACCGGAATCGCGGTGCCGGTGACGAAATCCGACGCCGCTGAACTCAGGAACACCGCGATCCCGGCGAAGTCGGCGATATCGCCCCAGCGCGCCGCCGGTGTGCGCGCCAGCACCTTGTCGTGCAGCCCATCGATCTGTTGCCGCGCGCCCTTGGTCAGGTCAGTGTCGATCCAGCCCGGCAGGACGGCATTGGCCTGGATGTTGTCGGCGGCCCAGGCGCACGCGCAGGCGCGGGTGAACTGTACGATACCGCCTTTGCTCGCGGCGTAAGCCGGGGCGAAGCTCGCGCCGAAGATCGACATCATCGAACCGATATTGATGATCTTGCCGCCGCCGGCGGCCTTCATTGCCGGGTAAACCGCCTTCGAGCACAGGAAGGCGCTGGTCAGGTTGGTGTGGAGGACGCGGTCCCATTCCTCGATCTCGAGCGCCTGCGGCGGTTTGCGAATATTGATGCCGGCGTTGTTGACGAGAATATCGATGCGGCCGAGCTCACTCGTGACGCGCTCGACCATGGCTGTGACGGCGCCCTTGTCGGTGACGTCGGCAATGACCGAGATGGCCTTGGCGCCGTGCCGTCCCAACTCGGCGACCGCTTCGTTCGACTTCGCCTGATTACGTGCAACGATCGCAATCGCAGCACCAGCCTCGGCAAGCCCGCGCGCCATGCCAAGACCGATCCCGCCATTGCCGCCGGTTACGATCGCGACCTTGCCGCTGAGATCGAACAGTTTGGCCGTCATGAGCATTCCCCATTGTTGTTGGGCGGGCAGGCGACTTCGCCAGGCCCACCAGGTTGGTCATGGATTCAATATAAGGCTTTATCAGGCTTTGATGGCGCTCGCCTCAGCGCTTGCTCTGCCAGATCAGGATCAAGCCGAGCCCGCTCAAGCCGGCGCCATAGCCGGCCCAATGGAGCTGGCTGATCATGAAGCTCGATGCCGGCCAGCGGATCACGCCGGTGCCCTGGCCGATCCAGAGCAGTCCTATGGCGAGCGCAATAAGGCCGACGGTCAGAAGCAAGGTGCGCATGAATTGATCCTCATCGGCATCGGCCGCGCGGGTCCCGGCGCAACAGGCGTCAGAGTGGCGCATGGCCAACTACGGAGCAAGAGCGGATGAGGTTTTCGAATTTTCGCGCAGCGCCCTTCATCAGGGCACAAAAAAAGCCCCGGACGATGCCGGGGCTTTTTATCAGATCAACGATGTCGATATCAGTACTTGGCGACGACCGGGCCACCCCAGTTGAAGCGGTAGACCAGCGAGGTGCTGACGGTCTGAACCAGGGAGTCGTTGAAGTTGTTGGCAACACCGGTCGGGATATTGGTGCCGTCGACGAGCACGTTGAGGCTCTTGTTGCCGTAGTAGGCAGCGCGATATTCGGTCTTCATGAACCAGCCCGGCGAGGTGATGCCGAAGATGTTCAGGTTGTTTTCGACGCCGCCGCCGATGAACCAGCCTTCACCCGTGAAGCCACCGGTGTGGAAACCGGACGGGGCGACGGTGACCGGGTTGAGCAAGGTCGACCCAGACCAATCCGAACCGGTGTAACCCGCGTTGACATAGGACAGAACGTTCGGCGCTACCAGATAGCCGAGGCGAGCACCTGCCGCCCAGGTATCGCGGAGCTTCTCGTTACCGACGAGGCCACCATCCGAGATCGAACCCTTGATGCTGCCAAACTGACCGTCAGCGAGAATACCAAAGACCCAGCTGCTGTTGAACTGCCAGTCATAGCCCGCGCCGACCGTGCCAAACACGCCGTCGCCGCCCTGCTTGTTGTTGGCGCAGAGAACGCAATTGCCGGTCGCCGTGTTGGTAACACCGGTGTTGGCGTCCCAGATGCCGCCGCCAGCGCCACCGAAGATGTACAGGCCGGTCCAGCTCGGAGCGACCGCAATCGGCGCTGCCTTGGTGTAGGTACGAGCGGGAAGATCAGCCGCAAAAGCCGATCCGCTGAAGGCCGCAACCGCGGTCAGAGCAAGCAGAAATTTTTTCATTTTAATCCCTCAGCCAGTTGAGCGCCCGAATTCGACCGCTCGAGAATCTCGAATATCTTCTGTCCCTGTTATAGACGGTTTCGTTCCGAAAGCTGTTGCGCGGTAAGCACACCCGCCGGAAAACGGCCTGAAGACGGCTTTTGGGTGGTTTTGCTGGAATTCATCTAAGTATCTGTAAT
>Ga0302308_10004805_pt1 | contig 10588 bp, 10 predicted proteins | sample III_Palsa_E3_3_FD_200531 | JGI IMG/M metagenome (GOLD analysis project Ga0302308, IMG submission 200531) | Peat permafrost microbial communities from Stordalen Mire near Abisko, Sweden - III_Palsa_E3_3 | ecosystem: Environmental > Terrestrial > Soil > Palsa > Peat permafrost | place: Sweden... | reverse complement strand
GTATCCAATCCTTCTCAAGCACAAACGACGCCACTGCTCGTTCACCGAATATTAACGAAGTGAAGTGTGTTTTATGCGTGAATACCGCACAAATTATTTTTCCGTTCACACAGCTTTGTGAGCATGGAGCAAAGAGCAAAGGGAGAAAGTTGGAGAGGTCAACAAGGCCTCGCCTAGTTTCTTGATGTCCTTGTGCCTTTTCAAATTTCTGCGAGGTTCCATGACGAAGCAACTACGAGCGACTATGGCGGCGATATTGGTTATCAGTTCAATATCTCTCCAGGCGCAAACGAGCACTGCAACAACAAAGACGACCGGTAAGGCGACCGTTCACAAGAAGGCCCCTGTCGAGAGCCCGTTAGCACGCCAAATCCGCGAGCTGCGCGAGCAGATGCTGAGCCAGCAGGCCCAGATCGACGCCCTCAAACAGCAGAATGCCGATAAGGACGCGAAGCTTGCGGCCGCTCAGCAGTCTGCTCAGGACGCCCAGGCAGCCGCCGCCAGTGCATCGGCCAAGGCTGACAGCCTCACCACCACGGTCTCGACAAACACCGATGCGGTCTCCAGTCTGAACAGCACTGTGACCGACCTCAAGACCACCAACGTCGGCCTCGCACAGACCATCAGCGACACCAAGAAGACGATCTCCGACGAACTCGAGTCGCCTCTGGCCCTTCACTATAAGGGGGTGACCATCACACCGGTAGCCTTCTTCGCGGCTGAATCCGTTTACCGCCAGCGTTCGCTCAACGCCGATGTCAACACGCCCTTCAACTCGACCCCCTACCCTGGCGCAGCCCAATCCAATACTAGCGAATTCAACTTCTCTGGCCGTCAGAGCAGAATCGGTGCGCTCTTCCAGTCCAACCCTGGACCGTTCCACTTCGCAGGTTACGTAGAAGCTGACTTCCTTGGCGCAGGTGCCAGCAGTAACGAAAATCAGAGCAACAGCTACGTTCTTCGCCAGCGCCAAATCTTCGCTCAGGCCGGAACCAACAGCGGGTTTACGGTAACCGGCGGTCAGATGTGGTCACTCGTCACCGAAACCAAGAAGAGCACAGATAACCGCACTGAGAACCTGCCAGCTACCATCGACGCACAGTACAACGTCGGTTTCAGCTGGGAGCGTCAGCCAGGCGTTCGGTTCCAGCAGAAGCTCGGCGGCTTCACCGGTGCAGTATCGGTTGAGCAAGCTGAGATTATCTACTCGGCCACCAACGCGAATGCAAACTTCTTCATCGGAAACGCTGGTGCGGGTGGCGGTCTCTACAACCTCACGGCCAACTACTCCAACAACGTCGCTCCTGACGTTATCGTCAAGGGGACTTACGATATGGGCGCAGCCCACTTCGAGGCTGGCGGCTTGGTTCGCTGGTTCCGCGACCGTTACTACCCCAACCAGACTCTCACTACTCCCTCTGCTGCAGGTGGAACGAACAACACCAAGGTGGGCGGAGGCTTTTTTGCTAACGTCCGCGTTCCCGTCACCCACTTCGCTGACTTCGGCCTTCACGGCCTGGGCGGCACGGGCGTAGGCCGCTATGGCACCTCCACCCTGCCTGACGTCACCGCTCATCCCGACGGCACGCTTGCTCCTATCAAGAACTACCAGTTCCTGGGCTCGATCGAACTGCATCCGCAGAAGAAGCTTGATCTCGACATGTACTACGGTACTGAATACGCACAGCGCACGACGTACCTCAGCACCGTGGGTGCAGACGCCGGCAAGCTCGTCGGTTATGCTCCTATCACCAGCTCCAATGCAGGTTGTGGCATCGAAACACTACCCACAGCCCCAACCTCAGGTCTCGGCAGCATCGGCGTCTCGGGGAACCCCCCTTACAGCCCCGGTACGGCTGCGAACTGCTTGGGCGCAACCCGTGCGGTCTCCGAGCTCACCGGAGAGTTCGTCTACCGCTTCTACAACAACCCCAAATTCGGCCGTCTGCAGTACGCCATGCAGTACAGCTATCTACAGCGGGCTGCGTGGGACGGCGTAACCAGTGCCTCTGGCGCTGCTACCACCACCTACGGTGCACCGAAGGCCAACAACAACATGGTCTTTACCAGCCTCCGTTACTACCTCCCGTAGTAGCTTCCGCAGCACATAAAAAGGCACCCTTCGGGGTGCCTTTTTTATATTTCTACGCATAGCGGAGATGAAATCAGACTAGGCCTTCATAAACTTCATCGAAGCCGAGTTCATGCAGTACCGCAGTCCCGTCGGTGCCGGGCCGTCGTCGAAGACATGCCCTAAATGTCCCTCGCAACGCATGCACTTGACCTCAGTGCGCTCCATCCCCAGAGAAACATCCTTCACCTCGGCGACATTCTCCTTCGCGATCGGCGCCCAGAAGCTCGGCCATCCGGTGCCAGATTCAAACTTAGTCTGCGAGCTGAACAATGCCGTTTCGCAACAGATGCAGCGAAACACACCCGCACTGTGTTCATTCAGGCTAACGCCCGAGTACGGCATCTCTGTGTCAGCCTCACGAGCGATCTCAAACGAGTTCTTGCCCAACTGTTGAAACCACTCTCCGTCAGTCTTCACTACCTTTGCGACTGTCTGTTTACCAAGATTCTTCCCGCCGTTGCTGAAGTTGACGATCGTCACTTCACCCGGCGTTCCGTGGACCGCAACGCTGGCCTCAACACCGGGAGCCCTCCGCATCACAAGCACTGCATAGGTGGCTGCCACCGCCGCGCCACTGGCGACGAACACCCGCCGCGTCATCTTCTTGGACCGTTCATCCCGGTTCACATCTGAATCGAACATGTCTCAACCTCTGGACCGCTGATAATGCGACGGCTCCCCTTGAAAAAGGTTACAAGCACCCTTCCTTACCTTTTGTTCGAGGTACGGCCAAATCTTTGGTACGCTTCATGTGCCAACGTTTTCGAACGCGGGCGGACTTCAAGAGGTGCTGAAAGATGATTCTCGACCCAAACAGGCTCTTTCCTGCGGATAGCGAAGCACGGTCAATCGCCGCGAGACTGTACGAGACAGTCCGGAACCTGCCGATCATATCCCCACACGGACACACGGATCCTCGTTGGTTTGCCGAGAACGAAGCGTTCGCCAACCCCACAGCCCTGTTGATTCAACCCGACCACTACATCTTTCGCATGCTCTACTCGCAGGGAATTTCGCTGGAGTCGCTCGGCATTCCCCCACTCGATGGTAGCGCCGCCCCGGTTGACCCGAAAGCAGTCTGGCGCATCTTCGCGCAGAACTACTACCTCTTTCGCGGCACCCCAACGCGCCTATGGCTCGACTACTCCTTCGAGAACCAGTTTGGCCTCTCCAAACGCCTCGGCCCTGATAACGCTGACGAGTACTACGAAATCATCTCGAAGAAGCTGCAGACCCCCGAGTTCCAGCCCCGGGCACTCTACGAACAGTTCAACATCGAAGTCCTCTCCACTACAGACACTCCCATCGACACGCTTGAATACCACAAGGCCATCAAGGTGTCGGGCTGGAAGGGCCGTATCCTGCCCACGTTCCGGCCGGACTCGCTTATCGACGCCGATTACACTGGCTTCCTCGCCAACATTCAAAAACTCGGTGAGATCACTGGAGAAGACACTAACACCTGGAAGGGCTATCTCAACGCGCTGCGCAACCGTCGTGCTTTCTTCAAATCCATGGGAGCCACCGCGACCGATCACGGCCATCCCACTGCGCTGACCGCTGACCTCGATCCCGACACTGCCGCTTCTCTCTACGGCCGCATGATCTCCGGTCGCTCGACCGCTCAGGAGCAGGAGTACTTCCGTGCCCAGATGCTCACCGAGATGGCTGGCATGAGTGTTGAAGACGGTCTCACCATGCAGCTTCACCCCGGTTCGGTGCGAAATCACAACCGCCTGCTCTACGAAAAGTTCGGACGCGACAAGGGGGCTGATATCCCCTCCCAGACCGAATACGTCCGCGCCCTTCAGCCTCTGCTCACCCGCTACGGAAACGATCAGCGACTCACCTTCATCCTCTTCACCCTTGACGAGACCACCTTCTCGCGCGAACTCGCCCCCCTAGCTGGTCACTACCCCGCGCTCAAGCTCGGCCCTCCCTGGTGGTTTCACGACTCCGCCGAGGGCATGATGCGCTTCCGCGAGCAGGCCACCGAGACTGCCGGCTTCTACAACACGGTCGGATTCAACGACGACACTCGCGCTCTCCTCTCGATCCCGTCCCGACATGACGTGGCCCGGCGAATCGACTGCGCTTTCCTGGGCCGTCTCGTCGCCGAACACCGCCTTGACGAAGACGAAGCATTCGAAGTAATCCAGGACCTCACCGTAAACTTGGTCAGGAAAGCCTATAAACTCTGAGGCTTTAGCGGGAGGGAAGACGGAGGAAGGCGGGCGGCGACGAGGCGGCGAAAAATAGTTCAAGATCGTGGCGTATTATTCAAAGTCAAAATTAGCACTGTCAATGCTCCACGTTAGCCACACATTCACCACGATTCCACCACGATTTCACCATCACAAACTCACACATTTTCGGCGAACCCCCTTCAAAAACGCAGCAAAAACGCAGAAAAGCACCATCAAAGGCCACGGGATTTTTTTTGTGCAAGTCACATTTTCAATTCCGTCCACCCAACGCCTCAGCACCTGAACCGGGAGTGAGATCAAAGCCCATGAGCCTCTTTTTCGCCGCTGGCAGCGCGACAACGGAGATGTCGCCCACGGAAGTGCAGTCGAATCTGTTCCAAGCCCTGGAAAAGCTGGGCCAGCGCAACAAAGTCCTCGTAATTCCACCAGATTTCACACGAATGCACTCGCAAAGCGGCGTCCTCACTGAACTCGCCTGGCAGTACTACGGAGACAGACTCGTCGACATTCTCCCCGCCCTTGGCACTCACAAGCCAATGACCAATCAGGAGATCGCAACCATGTACGGCGCAACTCCAAGAAACCTCTTCCGTGTACATGACTGGCGCAACGATGTCGTCACATTGGGAGAAGTTCCGGGCGAATTCATGTACGAAGTAAGCGAAGGAAAGCTTGACTACACGTGGCCAGCGCAAGTGAACAAACTACTGCGCGACGGTGGTCACGATCTCATTCTCTCCATAGGTCAGGTAGTTCCCCACGAAGTTGTCGGGATGGCTAATTACAACAAGAACGTCTTCATCGGAACAGGCGGATCAATCGGCATTCACCGCAGCCACTTTCTTGGCGCAGTTTATGGCATGGAGCGCATGATGGGGCGCGCCGATACGCCAGTTCGACGCGTATTAAACTATGCTAGCGAACACTTTGCCAAAGAGATGCCAGTCGTCTATGTGCAGACGGTGGTAGGGAAGAACGTCGACGGGAAGCTCGTTATTCGGGGCCTCTACATTGGTGATGATTCCGAGTGCTTCGAACGCGCAGCAGCTCTCAGCTTGCAGGTCAATTTCAAAATGATGGACCGCGAGATTAAGAAGGCAGTCGTTTTTCTTGATCCCCACGAATTCAAAAGTACATGGCTGGGAAACAAGAGCATCTATCGTACTCGCATGGCGCTCGCAGACAACGCCGAACTCATCGTCCTTGCTCCGGGTGTTCATGAGTTCGGCGAAGACGCAGCCATTGATGTCTTGATCCGCAAATATGGATACTGCGGAACTCCGCGTACGCTCGAAGCGGTCAAGGAAGATCCTCAGTTGGCAGGGAACCTGAGTGCTGCAGCCCACCTTATTCATGGTTCAAGTGAGGGGCGCTTTACCATCCGATATTGCCCTGGCCATTTGACGCGGGCAGAGGTGGAAGGGGTTCACTTCGAGTACGGCGACCTTGCGGAGATGACCTCGAAGTACAACCCAGCTGTGCTTGCAGATGGTTGGAATACGGTTGATGGAGCAGAGATCTTCTATATCTCCAATCCTGGCCTTGGTCTTTGGGCCTATCGAGGTCGTTTCAGGAGTTAGTTGGATGATTGTTGTGTTGATGGGTGTGAGCGGATCGGGTAAGAGCACGATTGGGCAACTGCTTGCTGAACGGGCAGGCGCGGTGTTTGCTGATGGCGATGATTATCATCCAGCGGCGAACAAGCAGAAGCTGGCTTCTGGACTGCCACTCAATGATCAGGATCGCAAGCCATGGCTTGAGGTGTTGAACGGGCTGTTGCGGGGATGGTTTGCGGAAGGGAAGAGCGGTGTTCTGGCGTGCTCGGCGTTGAAAGCTAGTTATCGGGATACGCTCCAAGCTGGAATGCCGAAGGGTGCGGTAAGCTTCGTTGTGCTGGAGGCTTCGAAGGAGATGCTTGCGGCTCGTCTGGCGCAGCGGAAGCATGAGTTCATGAATCCTGGGCTTTTGGATAGTCAGCTTGCGACACTGGAGATGCCGAGCGAGGCTGTTCGGATTGTGAACGATCACTCGCCGGAAGAGGTTGCAAGTCAAATTTTGGAGAAGATTTCGTCGGGAAAGAACTGAAGTTTTAAGCGATCTTGAAAGAAGAAAGAGGCGTTTCGATGGGGCATCCGTTGTTTGATTTGAGTGGCAAGTCGGCGGTGGTGGTGGGGGGGACCTCGGGTATCGGGCTGGCGATGGCGGTTGGGCTGGCAGAGGCTGGTGCGGACGTGGTGGCAAGTTCTCGGCGGATGGAGCAGGTGGACGAGGCGGCGAAGGCGATCGAGGCGACGGGGAGGAGGTCGTTGCGGTTGACTTCAGACGTGGCGGACCGGCAGAGCCTTCAGGCGTTGCTCGATGGGACAGTGAAGGCGTTCGGCAAGGTCGATATCCTGATCAACTGCGCGGGGAAGATCAAGCGGGAGCCTACGCTGACGGTGTCGGAGGAGACCTGGGACGGCATTATGGATACGAACGTGACCGGAACGTTGCGAGCCTGCCAGATATTTGGCAAGCACATGCTGGAACGCGGCTACGGACGTATTGTCAACATCGCTTCGCTGAATACGTTCGTGAGCCTGAAGGAGGTCACGGCATACGCGGCGAGCAAGGCTGCGGTAGGAGCGTTGACCAAGTCTCTGGCCGTGGAGTGGAGCGCGCAGGGTGTGACCGTGAACGCGGTTGCTCCTGGCGTCTTTCGGACACCGTTGAACCAGAAGCTGTTGGATGAGAGCGATCGTGGCAAAGAGTTGCTGATGCGGACTCCCATGGGACGGTTTGGCAAGACGGTTGAACTGGTGGGTGCGGCGATCTTTCTTGCGAGTGATGCTTCTGCTTTTGTTACAGGTGAGATTCTCGTGGTCGATGGCGGCTTTCTCGCCAGTGGAGTGAATCAGTAAGTGCGTCCCGGCCGAAGAGCGGATCGACGCTCTTGAAGCGTTCTCTCGTTCTCTCGTTCTCTCGTTCTCTCTTTCTGACTTCTTGTTGTCTGACCCCCCTCCCCCCCCGGGGGGGGGGTATTTTGCACGGAAGTCCTTTTATTACATTGGTTTGCAGGGAGATACCCCTTGTAAAATATTCATTACAAAAGGTTTACGCCTAAAATGTTGGAAATGAATAAGTTAGCTGCAAAGTCCAGCCTTAAAGCGAGAAAGCCGCGGAGTTCTCCGCGGCTTTTTGATTGCCTTCTATTCAGTATATCGGTTTGGTTCTAACTCATGCGCAACGGCTATATCGCTGATTTAGAGAGAGTTGTTGAAGATGAGGGCTTGACAGCGTTTTTAGCTTTTCATCTGACAGTTGATTTGGTCGTTCCGTGGTTGTTGCTCGGTTGGTGCTGGGCAGGCAGTATCCAGGGATAGAGGACGGCGAGGTTGGGTGGGACGATGGTGAGGAAGAGAAGGAAGATGCCGACCATCTCGGGAATGTGAAGCATGTTGCGGCTCTCGAGAAAGAATGCCAGACCGATCAAAGCAACAATTGTTACGCAGATGACGGTTCGAGCGAGTGTCTTAGCCCAGGGTTTATCGTCATTGGGAAGCATGTGGGGCCGCCTTTCGTCACGCTTTGATTAGCGAATTTGCTAACAAAGCCCCGTTCCTTCAGCTACGACGGACGGAGGCACGTGCGATTAATACGGCAGTGTAGGCTGCGCCGAAGCCGTTGTCTATATTTACTACGGTAACGTTGGGGGAACAGGAGTTGAGCATGCCCAAAAGAGCAGCAGCGCCGTCAAAACTGGCTCCGTAGCCGACCGAGGTGGGGACGGCTATGACGGGAACACCGACCAATCCGCCGACGACCGAGGGGAGCGCGCCCTCCATTCCAGCACAGACGATGACGGCGTCGGCTTGAGTGAGCTGGTCGCGGACGGAGAGGAGGCGGTGGAGTCCAGCTACGCCTACGTCGTAGAGGCGGGTGACCTTTGTGTTGAAGAGTTCAGCGGTGATGGCGGCCTCTTCGGCGATGGGCTGGTCGCTGGTTCCTGCGCTGAGGATGGCAATGTGGCCTTTGGGGTCTTCTGATGGTGATTGTTTGAGGGTGATGGCTCTGGCCGAAGGGTGGTGAACTGCGACGGGGAACGCGGCAAGAATCATCGCGGCGGTGGCAGCATCTGCGCGGGTTGCCAGGACATCTGTTCCGGCGGCGGCCATGCGGGTAAAGATTTCGGTGGTTTGCTGGGGGGATTTTCCCTGGGCGTAGATGACCTCGGGAAGGCCAATGCGGAGGGTGCGGTGGTGGTCGATGCGGGCGTGGCCGATGTCCTCGTAGGGCATGTCGGCAAGGCGCTGTGTGGCGGCTGCTGGAGTGATGGTTCCGGATTGGACGGCGGCGAGGAGTTCGAGGAGGGTGGTTTTATTCATCTGCTTTTATTTAGTTTAGTGGTTCTAAGACGCAGCTGATTAGTTCCTCTCCCGGCGAATAGTAGGCTCCCGCTGCGTTTACGTGGGGACGAGCAACAGTTGATTGCTCCACCTTGTCGTAAACAAGGTGCCGGCTTTCGTCTAGGTCAGTGGTGATGCTGAAAAGCGTCGCAACGATTTCTTCGCCATCAGCAAAGGTCATGCGAACCCGCTGATCCTGGAATCTCTTCAAACTCTTAAATTCATCAAGTGTCATTTGGTGTTTATGTAAGCACTGCGTTTTATCGCTAGATAGTTGCTCGTCATCCTAACCACTTTGGATTTGCTGCGGTGCCGTCGAAGTGGTTGGTGGTTTTGAAGAGTTCGAATTTGCCTTCGCTTGCGGCGGTGGCGGTGCGGGCTAGCAGGGAGCTGATCTGGGCCTGGTCGAGGGGTTTGAAGGTGCGTGCGGCTTCGAAGGCCTGGTCGAGTGTCTGGGTGTTGTCGATGCCGGTGATGACGACGGAGACGGGTTGGGTGAGACCGTAGTGAAGGGCTTCGATGGGCTGGACGGTGTTGCTGGCGAGGATGAAGTGGTCGCCGAAGGTCTTCATGGCGAGGATGCCGATGCCTTGTTTGAGCGCGACGGGCATGACCTCTTTGGTGAAGGAACGGAAGTGCGCGTCCATAACGTTGATGGGCATCTGAACGGTGTCGAAGTGGAAGTTGTGCTTTTGCGCGGTCTCGAGCATGCGCAGGTGGACGGCGGGATCTTTGTGCCCGGTGAAGCCGATGTAGCGGATCTTTCCCGCGTTGCGGGCGGCGACGGCGGCTTCGATGGCTCCGCCGGATGCGAAGATGCGGTCGGGGTCTTCCATGCGAATGATCTCGTGAAATTGGACGAGGTCGATCATGTCGGTTTGGAGGCGGCCGAGGGATTGTTCGAGTTGCTTGTTGTATTCGTCGGCGGTGCGGCCGTCCATTTTGGTCATAAGGAAGACTTTTTGACGGTAGCCGTTGCGGAGGGCCTGGCCCATGCGAACTTCGGAGATGCCGTCGTTGTAGTCCCAACAGTTGTCGAGGAAGGTGATGCCGCGGTCGACGCCGGCGTGGAGGAGTTGGATACTTTCGGCGGAGTCTTTTTGTTTGCCGAGATGGTAGCCGCCCATGCCGATGGCGGAGACGCGCTCGCCGGTGGTGCCTAGTTCGCGGTAGATCATGTTGGGTGATTCGGGGCGTTTGACGGTCTGAGGTGTTTGCGGGTTTAACGGGATCGCTGCGCTCATGCTGGCGGCAGTTGCCGTCTTGAGAAAATCTCTTCGCTCCATTGCCTTGTACTCCTGTGCCTGAATTGCCTTGTCGATTAGATGCAGGTTGTGAACGGAGGCTGGCGGTGAGTTTATTTCAGGTAGGCTGCGATGGCTGATTGTTGAACGAGCTTCAAAGGCACGTTGTGTTTTGTGGCGGCAGCACGGCAGTCTTCAAACTCTGGAGCGATATTGCACTCTTGTCCGTTGAGGGTGCCGATCTTTACGCGGATGTCTCCGTAGGGTGTGATGACGTGGGCGTGGTGGCGGTCGACGCAGACGCGGCTGTCCTGGCGGATGCGAAGGCCTAGGGTGCTGGTTTCACGAAGAATTAATTGTTGGAGAGCGGCGCTGTCGGAGGGATTGCAAAGGACTGTGAGTAGTGTGCCCGGGCGCCCTTTTTTCATGATGACGGGGGTGAGCATGACGTCGAGTGCGCCTTGTGCCAGTGCGGTCTCGGAGACGTAGGCGAGGATCTGTGGGGAAAGATCGTCCAGTGCGGTTTCGAGGACGGTGACTGTTTGTGATTCGTGCGAATGGTGTCTGTTGGGTGAGTGATTGGTGGCGGGGATGGAGTGTGGGGAGTCGTCGGCGTCG
>Ga0302308_10004802_pt1 | contig 10589 bp, 6 predicted proteins | sample III_Palsa_E3_3_FD_200531 | JGI IMG/M metagenome (GOLD analysis project Ga0302308, IMG submission 200531) | Peat permafrost microbial communities from Stordalen Mire near Abisko, Sweden - III_Palsa_E3_3 | ecosystem: Environmental > Terrestrial > Soil > Palsa > Peat permafrost | place: Sweden... | reverse complement strand
GCAGCACGGTGACATCGACGTCGTGGCTGGGATTGAAAGTAATCTGATGGACGTTCGTGCCATCGGGGTTCATCACATGCAGATCGAAGGCCGATTCCTTCAAATCCTCTTCCTGGTTCGGAAACTGCTCCTTGCCCTCGTTCACCAGCACGCCGCCGGCGTCGAACTGCAGCGTGCTCGCAAACAGGATCGTCCCATCGGGCAGGATATGCGGCGAGATGTACTGTGCGGCGACACCGGTCGGATCAATGGTCGGGTTGATAGCCTGCAGCGAGTCGGTCGCAACGGTGTAGGCGTAGATATTCCAGAACGGCGGATCAAAGTTCTTCTGCACGGTCGGCTGCAGCACCGTGCGCATCGAGAAGACGATCATCGTGCCATCGCTTGAGACATCGACATCCTTCACATCGTGCACGCCGGCGACGCGCGAAGTGATGTTGACCTCGACGCCACCCTGGCTCGCCGGCTTGAGCAGGTACAAGTCAGAAGGGAAGAAGAAGGTGGTGCGCTGACGCAGATCATCCAGATCTCCCTTCTGAATCTGCTTCGCCGTTGGCATGGTGCGCTTGACGTAAGCAATGCCGTAGTCGGCAGTCTGGCTGTCGACGGGCTGATCGAAGGCGATGTTGACGTTGCTGCCTGAGCTGCAGGCGCTCAGCAGCGCGAGCGCGAACAATCCGCCGAGCAGCGCCCGGGCGCCGACCATCACGCGATGGTGGGATTTCACTTCGTTGGGCTGCATAAGAATTTGACAATACATCCTGCATTACTCCCGGCGCCAGCACGTCTGTTCAGCGCCGTTAACCACGTCACGTCACGTCGAGCCGTTTTGGGTTGATCTGAGCGCATTGATCTGCCACCCAAGCGTTCGCCGTTGCCGGCGCAGCGCGCGGGCGGCGTAGCAGACTCTAAGGAAGCTGCCGGAATTGAGGCTCGCACGTTTCATGCCGCCCCAGCATAGCTTGGCGACGTAATACGGGAGAGTGTCGGTACTAAGCGACGTCCGGCCTTGGAGACATTACAGAGCGGTTGTGGAGCTGGCTAGTATGAGCCTGCACAGATTGCGCGAGAGCCTTTTAGGGAGCAGAAGAATGGCCGACCGTACTCGAAAACTGGTTGCATACGCATTGCCGGGCATGGCGCTGGCCCTGTGGGCGGCCGCGCAAACCCCGGCTTTTGCCGGTCCCAATGAACAGGCCGAGCGTTTGTTTGGCCGTCTCACCGGCTCGCAGCCGAGTGCCGCGGTGCTGGCGCAGATGTCCGCGGATATTGCGGGCGGTTCAACGGGCGCGATCTCTGCGGCGAACCTCGCGATGCAGGATCCGGCCTTCTACAACGTCACGATCCGCAACTTTGCCGCGCCGATGACCAACAAGGCCCAAAGCGTGTTCGTGCCACTCAATGATTACACCGCGACCGTCATCGGCATGGTGCGCGACAACGTACCGTTCAACACGGTGCTGTCAGCCGACCTGCTTTATGTTGGCAGCCCGAACACGGGCGCACCGGCTTATTCACCTGCCAACAACAACAACTACCAGTACCTGGATGACAACGCGGTTGATCTGTCGAACCCGGCGAACCTGCAGGCCTCAACACAGTCCTCGCTCCTGGGTCTGCCGACTGCGGCGACTGCCGGTGTCATGACCACTGCGGCCGGTGCCGGTGCCTTCTTCTATAACGGCACGAACCGGGCGATGGTGCGCTTCACGATGATGAACTACCTGTGCGATGACCTGCAGTACATCGCTGATACGACCCGGCCCTCCGATCGCATCCGCCAGGATCCCGCGCGCTCCCCCGGTGGCGACAGCCGCGTGTTCCTCAACCAGTGCATCGGCTGCCACTCGGGCATGGATGCGCTGGCCGGTGCCTTCGCCTACTACGACTTCAACAACGCGACCAACATGGAGACCTACACCCCTGGGCAGGTCGTGCCGAAGTACAGCATCAATACGACGAACTTCCAGTACGGCTACGTGACCGTCGATGACAGCTGGAAGAATTACTGGCGCAGTGGTCCGAATGCGCTGCTCGGCTGGAGCGCCGCGCTCCCGGGCACCGGCAACGGCGCCAAGGCTTTTGGTCAGGAACTGGAGAGCTCGCAGCAGTTCACGACCTGCCAGGTACAGAAGGTGTTCCAGGCGATGTGCCTGCGACCACCCGGTAACAGTGCCGATTACGCACAGGTCTCGCAGATTTCGGCGGATTTTGCGGCCAACAACTACAGCATGAAGACCATATTTGCTGAAACCGCTGTTTATTGCATGGGCCAGTAGGGAAATAACCAACGTGAAAACACTCTTCACCGTCCCGCACCGGCTGCTGATCGTCGCCGCCACCCTGCTGCTCGGCGCTTGCGCTGGCGGCGGCGCGTCGACGACGCAGAACCCGAACCTGAGCTCAAGTGCCCAGGCCACAACCTATACCGGCCCGGCTCCGGCAAGCGCTGACGTCGAGGCCTTCGAGACCAACCTGTGGGTCAACATCGCCAACCCGAGCCCGCCAGCCGGCACGCCGCCCTGCGGCAGCTGCCACAAGGCTGGCGGCCAGGTGCCGGAGTTTGCCCGCACCGATGACATCAACCAGGCTTACGCTGCAGCACTCACGGTGGTGACGCTTTCGGCACCCGGTCAGTCAACGATGGTGCAGAAGGTGCTGGGCGGCCATAACTGCTGGCTCTCGAGCACGCAGGCCTGCGCTGACATTCTGACCACCTGGATCACCAACTGGGCCGGCGGTGGCGCCGCCGCCGGCGGCACGCAGATCGCGCTCACGCCGCCGCCGCTGCAGACCGTGGTCTCCTCGAAGATTTTCCCCGCGGACCCGACACTCTTTAGTCAGACGGTCTATCCGGTGGTTACGGCCTGGTGCGCCCGCTGTCACTCGGACACGGCCGCCAGCCCACAGCAGCCGTTCTTCGCCAGCTCCAATCTGGCCATGGCCTACCAGTACGCGCAGGCCGAGATCAACCTGAACACGACCAACCAGTCGATGTTCTACATCCGGCTCGCGCAGCAGTCGCACAACTGCTGGGGTAACCCGGTCAGCTGCCCGAGCAGTGCCGCGACCATGTTGGCGGCGATCAATGCTTTTGCCGCCGGTGTGCCGATCACGCCAGTTGACCCGACGCTGATCACCTCAGGCGCGCTCACGCTCAACCAAGGCGTTGTGGCCTCTGGCGCGAACCGCTATGACGCGCACGACATTGCCAAGTGGACCTTTAAAGAGGGCAGCGGCCTGACCGCCTTTGATACCAGCGGTATCGACCCCGCGATGGATCTGACGCTGCAGGGCCAAGTCTCCTGGGACAGCAACTGGGGTATCACGATCGTCTCGGGCGGCAGCGCCCAGGCGACGACGCAGACCAGCACCAAGCTGCTCAATCGCATCAGCGTCAGCGGCCAGTACAGCGTGGAGATGTGGGTCAATCCGAATAACGTCACGCAGACCAAGGCGTACGTGGCGAGCTACTCGGGTAGCGACACGACCCGCAACTTCACGGTGGCCCAGGATGCCATGCAGTATGAGGGTTTCAATCGCAGCACGAACACGAGCCTGAATGGCCAGCCGACATTGATGACCAACGCCAACGGCATGTTTGCGCAGGCGGCCCTTACGCACCTTGTAATGACCTACGACCCGGTCAATGGCCGACGCTTCTATGTCAACGGTAACTTTACCGGTGACACCGATACCCTCACGGGTGGTGCACTCAACAACTGGGACAGCACCTTTGCCTTCCTGATCGGCAATGAAGTCTCCGGTGATCATCCCTGGGCCGGTGACGTGCGCTTCGTGGCAGTCCACGACGCCGCGCTCACCCAGCAGCAGGTCCAGCAGAACTACGCGGCCGGCGTGGGCGCCTCCTACTTCCTGCTGTTTGATGTCAGTGCCCTGACCGGCACATCGCAGTCCTATGTGATGTTCACGGCCAGCCAGTACGACAACTACAGCTACCTGTTTTACCGGCCGACCTTCATCAACCTGAATTCGGCGTTCACGCCCAGCACCATACCGATCCAGGGTATCCGCATCGGCGTCAACGGCACGGAAGTCAATGTGGACCAGGCCTACATTCCGGTGAACGTGAGCATCAGCTCGAGCACCTACAGCGCGACTAACGGCCAGCTGATCTCGCCGATCGGTACGGTGATCCCGCTGCAGAATGGCCCGACTTCGGACCAGTTCTTCCTCACCTTTGCGCAGATCGGTAGCAATACGCACACCTATACGACGCCTGCACCGACGGCCCCGGCGCCGGTGACGCTGGCTCCGGTCTCGGACATCGGCCTGCGTGTCTTCAACGAGATCAACGCGACGATGTCGGAGCAGACCGGTGTGTCGATGCTCAATACCGGTGTGAACACGACCTATCAGAACGTGCTGCTGTCGCTGCCGCCGGTCTACAACATCCTGTCGGCCAATTCGGCCGGGAATATCGCGACCACGCAGCTGGCGATGCAGTATTGCCAGGCGCTGGTTAACGATCCGCAGCTCGGGCCAGCGTTCTTCCCGGGCATGAACTTCAGCAGCCCGCCGAGCCAGGCCTTCAGCACTGATGCCGGAATGGATCTGGTGATCACGCCGCTGATCGACAACCTGATCGATGCGAATCTGGCCAGCATGCCGAGCGACGCCCAGGTGCGCACGGAGCTGTACAGCCTGATCTCGACGCTGAAATCGTCGAACAGCGCCAACACCACCCCCGTCATCACGATGGCCGCGTGTACTGCGATCCTGAGCAGCGCCACGTTGTCCCTCAAATAGTTTCGCTAGCAAGAGGCTGAAGCCATGAAGATCCGACGCAACCGGCCCCAGACTCGCCAGCCCAATCCGCATGAGCTGCGCAACCTGAACCATTCCGCGCCCGTGTCGCGCCGGGATTTTCTGGCGCGCGGCATGATTGGCACAACGGCGACCGTGGTGGGTGCGAGTTCGATATTCGGCATGTTTGCCAGTCCTCGAAAGGCCTATGCACAGCTGGCCGGCGACATCGCGGCGCTGGCCAACTCGCCGTGTAACATCCGACCCGGTGCCGGCAAGGTGCCATTCATCGTGTTCGACCTGGCGGGTGGCGGCAATATTGCTGGCTCCAACGCGCTGGTGGGTGGCCCGGGCGGGCAGCTGGACTTTCTCAGCACCGCCGGCTACAGCCTCCTCGGGCTGCCGGGCAACATGATTCCGAACTCCTCGGTCGGCACTGGCAACTTCATCGATACTTCTCTGGGTATCGCGATGCACAGCAAGAGCTCCTACCTGGCTGGCATTACGCAGATGACCGCTACGACGACTCGCGCCAACATGAATGGCGCGGTGATTCCGGCGGTCAGCCTGACTGATACGATGAACAATCCGCACAATCCGATGTACGGCATCAACACCGCCGGCGCCGCTGGCGACCTGCTGGTGCTGATCGGCACCGAGAGCACCGTCTCGGGTGGCAACTCGGCCGCGCCCAGCTACATGATTAATCCCGAGGTGGCGCCAGTGACCGTGACGCAGCCTGCGGATGTCACCGGACTGGTCAATACCGGCGCGCTGGTCGGCCTGCTCGACCAGGCCGATGCGGTCTCGGTGCTTGAGTCTGTGGAGCGGATCAGCGCGGCGAAACTCGGCAACGTCAGTACGCTGCTGCCGAGCACGCAGGATACCGCCGCCAAACAGCTGGTGCAGTGCAGCTACGTCAAGTCAGCGTTCCTCGTGAACGAGTTCGGCGATGCTGTGACCACCCTGGATCCAACGCAGGATCAAAACATCGTGGGCGGCTCCAACAGCATCTTCACCGCGGCGCAGATGCAGGATCGAGAATTCCTGGCGACCGCTTCAGTGATGAAGATGGTTGTGAACGGTCATGCCGGCGCCGGCACGATCGAAATGGGCGGCTTTGACTACCACACCGGCGATCGCATGACCGGTGAAGCCCGCGATTTGAAGGCAGGCCAGTGCATCGGCGCCTGCATCGAATACGCCGCCCGCGTGGGCGTGCCGATCATGATCTACGTGTGCAGCGACGGCTCGCTGTTCTCCAATGGCATGGTCGACAATTCAGTCGGTGGCGGCGGCAAAGGTGTCTGGACGGCTGACAGCAGCACCACGGCCGCCTCGCTGATGCTGGTGTACGACCCGAAGGCGCAGCCGGTGGCGCTGATGAACCAGATCGGTAGTTTCAACAAGAGCGGCTCGGTCAACACGACCAGCAGCCCGGCTTCGCAGGCGGTCAACCTGCTGGCCGAGACCGTCGTGCTCAACTATATGGCACTGCATGGTCAGGCCGGAGCGTTCCAGAGCATGACCTGGGCCAACGGCCTAAACACGGGTCTTGGCAGCACCGCTGCCTACGACAGTCTAATTGCCTTCCCGCAGCTCGCCTCGGTCTCCAACGGCGTCATAACCTGACTTTCCGGCACACTCAGGGCGCCCTCAGTGGCGCCCTGAGCCTGTTGCTGTCGCGCCCTACAGACGCTCCAGGCTATTCCCGTGCGGCAGTTCTTGCCGCACACTCCGTCGGGTCCTTCCCGAAAAATGTGAGTGACCTCATGTATTTGCGCAATCACGGTCGCCGCGGCTACCTCAATAATGTTAAATGCGATGAGTCGGTCGGCGCAGCAGCCGTGGCCGGATCGCTGGGGCGTCGCAAGCCGGCCCGCAGGATCCGGGTAGGGCTGTTGCGCGCACTGGCTGGAAGCGTGTTGTGCACGCTGTTGTGGGGCGCGAGTGCAGTCGCCGCGGATCGGGATGCTCCCGATTTCGTGCTGCCTGCGGCGAACGGCAGCAACGTGCGCTTGTCGGAGCATCGTGGGGATGTGGTGCTGCTGCTGTTCTGGAGCAGTCACTGCAGTACCTGCGCGGCGCAGCTCAGTGCGCTCGATGCGCTCGATGGCACCTACCAGTCGGCCGGTCTGACGACCCTCGCGGTCAGCGTGGATGACGAGCCCGCGCGTGCTCTGGCCTATGCCCAGGAGCACCGGACGCATTTTCCGCTGCTGCTGGATCGTTCGAAGCAGGTCGGGCGTGCGTTTGGCGTGGTGCAGTTGCCGACGCTGGTACTGATCGATCGTAGCGGTACGGTTCGCTACGTGAACAGCGATCCGAGTCGCGACAAGGGCAGTCTGGTGCGAGAAGTGCGGACGCTGCTCGATGATCAGGTCGGACCGGTGGATGGGGTCGGAAGCTGACATTTTTTTGGTGGGCGCAATCTCTATGAATTCAAAAACACTGTGTAGTCGGTGGCTGATCGGCGCGCTGCTGCTCATCCTCGCGGGCGCAACGATGGCTGCCGATACACCGGCAGCGGCCAGCGACACGCCGGCTGCCACTGCTGCACCGGCAGATGCCAGTGCAAGCGCCGCCGACAGCGCCGCCGCCGCCCCGGGCACGGCCGCGACGACGCCCGAAGGCACACGCAGCCTCGATGAGGATCTGCAGGGCCTGAAGAAAGACGTCGTTGATCTGAACCGCGATCTGTTCGTGCTCGAGGAAGAACTGCTCTATCCGGCCAACACCCAGGTGGCGGTGTTCGTCTCAATGGATGTGGGCGATTTCTTTGCCCTTGATTCCCTGACACTCAAGATCGACAACAAGGAAGTTCAGAACTATCTCTATACGCCGCGCGAGACCGCGGCGCTGATCAAGGGCGGCGTGCAGCGCCTGTTTGTCGGCAACCTCAAGTCGGGCCAGCATGAACTGGTCGCTTTCTTCAGCGGCAAGGGTCCCAATGACCGCGACTACAAGCGTGGTGCAACGATCAAGTTTGAAAAAGGCGTCGGCGCTAAGTACCTGGAACTAAAGATCACTGATCGAGCCCGGCGCCAGCAGCCGGAATTTGAGATCCGAGACTGGGAGTAGGGCGCAGCATGCGTCGGCTCCGCGCCCTTGGCCTTGCTCTGCTTGCCAGCACTTGCGTGCTGCCGCTGGCGCATGCGGCCAAGCCACCCTCTGACAAGCTCGCGCCAATCCATGTCCAGGATCTGTACTACGGCGATGTGCTGTGGCGCCTGTTCGCCGGTAAATCCGATTTCGAGACGCTGACGGCACTGGAGGCCTACCAGTACTGGCAGCTGATGCCGCACCATGCTGATGATGCAGCGCTGCTCGCCGGGAGCCTGTATCTCTCGCTGGGCATGCACAATGAGGCCGGGCGTCGCTTCGAGGCGCTGCTGACCGACAAGGTGCCACCCGGGGTCCGCAACCGGGCCTGGTTTTACCTGGCCAAGGTCTGGTACGCCCGCGGCTATTACGATCGCAGCCTCGATGCGCTGCACCGGATCAGCGGCAAGTTACTGGGCGAGCTCGAGTCTGAGCGCCAGAACCTCACCGTCAACGTGCTGATGCGCCAGGGACGCTTTGACGAGGCCGTGGCGCAGTTGGCCAACTGGCACGGCACACCCGACTGGATGGCCTACGCGCAGCTGAACCTGGGCGTGGCACTGGTGCGCCAGAACCGCATGGATGAGGCCGACAAAGTGCTGGCAGCGGTCGGCACGCTCGATGTTGCCGGTACCGAGATGCTGGCGCTGCGCGATAAGGCCAATCTGGCGCTCGGCTACGCGTGGCTGCAGGCCAAGAATCCGCAGGCGGCCCTCGTTGCGCTCAACCGCGTGCGTTTGACCGGGCCTTACGCGGCGCGGGCACTCCTCGGCGCGGGCTGGGCCAATGCGGGGCTTAAGGATTACCAGCAGGCGCTCGTGCCCTGGCTCGAGCTGCATGATCGCAACCTGCTCGATGCCGCCGTACAGGAATCTTATCTTGCCGTGCCGTGGGCCTACGGGCAGCTTGGCGCAGGCGCCCAGGCGGCCCAGTACTACGAGTCGGCGATCCAGTCCTTTGAGGAAGAGTCGGGTCGGCTCGATACGGCAATCGAGCAGATCGGCAATGGCCATCTGCTCGATCAGCTGCTCAGCGCCGACAAGCACGGCCAGCAGGGCTGGTTCTGGCAGCTGATACAACTGCCCGATGCGCCACAGTCGCGCTATCTGTATGCGCTGTTGGCCGACAACGATTTTCAGGAAGGCCTAAAGAATTACCGCGACTTGGGCTACCTCGGTTCGACGCTCGATACCTGGCAGGAGAACATGGACGCCTTCGGCGCCATGATCGAAACCCGCCAGAAGGCCTACGACGAGGAACTGCCCAAGACCGACGCGCTGCTGGCAACCGATGCCCCCACGCGACTGCGCGCCGAGCGCGGCTCGATCGACTCGGAACTCACCGCCATTGAAACCGGCAGCGATGTCGCGGCCCTGGGCACGAAGGAGGAGCGTGCGCAGTGGGAGCGTGTGCGACGGCTCGAGGAGGCGCTCGCAACCGCCGGGAGCGGTGAGGATCTGGATGAGGCGCGCGCCAAGCTCAAGCTGATCAAGGGCGTGCTCTACTGGCGGCTCGATGCGGCCTTCAAGGCTCGCGTCTATGCCAAGCGGCGCGAACTGCGGGCACTGGATGCCTCGCTCAACGAGGCACAAAACCGCTGGGTGCGTGTGCAGAGCGCGCGCCAGAGTGTGCCCAATGATACCGGCGAATTCGCCGCGCGCATCGCGGCGCTCGCACAGCGCATCAGCGCGCTCAAAGGGGCGCTGGCCACGGCCGGGGAGCGCCAGAGCGGCTACCTCGTGCAACTCGGGCAGGATGAACTTGCCGCCCAGAAGGGGCGGCTTGCGGCCTATGAAGTCGAGGCCCGGTTTGCGCTCGCTGACATCTACGATCGCGCCTCGGCACCGAAAACGCCGGCGCCTGCGCCACCGGCCGCGGGCGATGATGCGACGCCCGAGTCCCCGAGCACCGTGCCACCGGCTGATCCGGGTGCGATGCCGGCGCCTGCGCCGCCGCCGGGTGCGACACCATGAGCGTGCAGCTGTCTGCGGCACTGAGTCTGCTGCTGCTCGCGGCCGGCAGCGCTGTGGCAGCTGACAACAGCAGCACGACGACGCCGGCCACGGTCGGCAGTCTTTCCAATCGCAAGATCGAAGTGCACGCCGATGGCCCGAGTGTTGGGACGCAGGGCAAGGCGATGGAAAACTATCAGGCGTTCCTAAAACTGCAGAATGCCGATCCCCGCATGCGTGCCGAGGCACTGCGCCGCCTGGGCGATAATAATCTCGAGTCCGGAGAGCTTGATCGGCTCTCCACCGAAGTTACCCAGATCGACCAGCAGGGTGCCGAGGCGATCCGCCTGTACTCGACGCTGCTCAAGGCCTATCCCGACTACCCGCGCAACGATCAGGTGCTCTACCAGCTCGCGCGCGCCTATGAAACAACTGGCCAGAGCCCGCTGGCACTGACAACGCTCGATCGCGTCGTCAAGCAGTACCCCAACAACGCGCTGATTCCCGAAGTGCAGTTCCGCCGCGGCGAGCTGCTGTTCTCCGCCAAGCGCTACCCGGAGGCCGAGACCGCGTACGCGGCTGTCATCGCCGCCGGCCCGAATGGCTCTACCTTCTATCCGCAGAGCCTCTACAAGCACGGCTGGTCGCTGTTCAAGCAGTCCCAGAACGAGGAGTGCCTCGAGTCCTTCGCCAAGGTGCTCGATCTGCTGCTGATCGACCGGCGCCATCCCGGCGCCAGCCGCGATATCGAGAGGCTGCCGCGCACCG
>Ga0302308_10004801_pt1 | contig 10590 bp, 10 predicted proteins | sample III_Palsa_E3_3_FD_200531 | JGI IMG/M metagenome (GOLD analysis project Ga0302308, IMG submission 200531) | Peat permafrost microbial communities from Stordalen Mire near Abisko, Sweden - III_Palsa_E3_3 | ecosystem: Environmental > Terrestrial > Soil > Palsa > Peat permafrost | place: Sweden... | reverse complement strand
AGCGCGATGGCGCGGCCGATACCTCGCCCGGACCCGGTGATCAGTGCGGTCTTGCCAGCCAAGTCAGCTGTCACTGCGGTCTCCTCAACGGTTGACGGTGCGAGCGGGGCGGAAGTGAGTCAGCCGGACCGTTCCGCTGAATGCTCTTGAGCTTTTCGCTCTAGCCGTTAGCGGCCGCACCGCGGCGGTGTCTTACCGGGGCACGCCCGCGTGAGATTCATCAGTAAGACCTTTGGCGGAGGCGACGCCTACATATTCGGCAGGGATGCGCCATCCGGGCCTGGAGAATCAGTTACGCGCCGTCACCACCGGCCCTGTGGCCGGGGCGCGGAGCCGCTGTTCGGCGCCACGGCCTCGCCTCCCGAGGAGCACGATCTTGTGATCGCCGGCCTGCTGCGGCGCCTCTGGATAAAGCCCCCTCCCGGCCACCGCTTCAGGCCTCTTTCGGATATGTGCGACTACTGGGCCAACCGGTACGAGGAGCGGAGCCCATCCGAGCGGAGCTGCCTTAAGGCGCCGCTAGCGAAGGAAGGCACCCGCCTGCTCTGCGCGCTGCCGCGCAGCGGCGGCGATGCCCTGCTCGCCCCGGCGGGTCTGGCCCGGTAGCGCCGCCGCGGCGGCACACGGCCGGCACCGAGGGCAGAGACCTGTGCCGGCGCAGGCGAAGCTGTAACGCTTGCGGGGCAGGCAGCCGTCAGCCCGGCCGGGGCGAGCCCCGGGAGTGTCTAGGTGGCAGGCTTGCGGCTGCCGGCGTGCCAGTCCTCCTCCGTCCCGGCCGCGCCCGGGTTCACCGCGAAGCTGCGCAGCTGGGGCCGTTCGCGCAGGCTGCGCTTGAGCTCGGCGAAGCCGGGGAAGCCCGCCAGGGCGGTCACGTGGTCCCAGAGCCGGACGGCGTCCTCCGGGGCCGGGAGCCGGCTGATCACCGGGCCGAAGAGGGCCGTGCCTGCCGGGGGGCTGAACTGGATGATCGGCGTGCCGACGTCCCGGCCGGTCAGCGACAGCGCCTCCTCGCCCTCGGCGCGGATCTCCTCGTCCCACCGCGCGTCGTCGAGCGCGTCCGCCAGGTCGGCGGGCAGGCCGGCCTGGGCGAGCAGCGGCTCGGTGAAGGCCCGGCTGCCGCGGACTGCGGGTGTGAGGCCGGCCGCGCCCGGGGAGTCGAAGATCTCGCTGCTGACGGCCTCGTAGAACGGGCCGACGGCGGCTCTGCCGTGCTCGGCCCGGGCGCGGGCCGCGACCCGCAGCAGGCGCAGCCCGGAGGTGTGCCCTTCCTCGTAGCCGGCGGGAAAGTGGGCGTCGTAGTCGACCTGGGAGTTGATCATCCGCAGCGAGATGAACCGCCAGTCGACGGCGTAGTCCCGCTGGTCAGCGACCATGCGGACCCATTTGCTGGTGATCCAGGCGAACGGGCACACCGGGTCGAAGTAGAAGCGGATGTCGGCGTCGGTCATGCTGTCTCCCTGTCAGGTCAGGCCGTCGCGGCGGGGGAGTGCTCGCGCAGGTAGCGGACGAGGCCGATGACGTCGTCGGGGACGAGCCGCCCGATGGCGCCGCTGGAGTACACGCCGACCACGACGGTGCCCGCGGGGTCGAGCACGAAGCCGGTGGACTGCAGGAACACCGGGTCCGGGTTGACGAAGGCGCCGGTCAGGGCGGCGACGGCGCGCGCGTTGGCCCCGTAGCCGACGGGGAAGGTCAGGCCGTGCCTGGCGGCCAGCCCGGCCGTGGTCGCCTCGTCGTCGACCGACAGGGCAGCGACCTTGATGCCCGCGTCCGCCAGTGCCTGGCGGGCTCGCTGGAAGGCCGCCAGTTGCGCGTTGCAGTACGGGCACCAGGCGCCGCGGTAGAACAGCACGACGGCGAAGTCGCCGGCGAACGCGTCCGGGACGGTCAGCGTCTCGCCGCCGGGCATGTTCATCGTCAGCCGCGGGAACGGGTCGCCGGGGTTGAGCAGGGGCATGATGGTTCTCCTTCTCGGTCACCAGGGGACGTCCAGGGCGAGGACCGTCTGCTGGGTATGCGTCGCCCCGCTCCCCGGTCTTACCTGAGTCCGCGAAACCCGCCCGCGGGCCGCCCGGTTTCGGGCGCGTCTTGGCGGTCTTCGGTGACCGCGGCGAGCAGTCCGCGGAAGTCCTCGCCCCGCGGGCCACGGCCCCGCGAACTAGCCCGGAGGACCTTAAAACCGAGTTGAACCCCCATGACGCAGTCCCCCGTCGGCTGGCCGCGTCAGAATAGATCAAGCGGGCTTTCCGGCGATCTCTAGCGCTTCCTGATCGATCTCGATGGGAGGTCTTGATCATGGTCATCTGAATCATCTCCGCAGCCATCTGGATATCCGGAGTAATTTGCGGAGATATCTCAGGTCGATAGGTTCGTCTGGCCAGGTCGCGTTCGCCTTCGCCTCGAGAGGAGATCCGGCGGCAGGTAGAGCACCCTGATGCCGGTATGACTTGCGGAGTTGCCGCTATGGACCGGCCGGGCAGCCGCCGTTCCAAGTCGATCAGCCGCGACGCGGACAGCGCCACCTCGGCCCGGGACAGCTCGGCGGCATCGGTGATGCCCGGAGATGTGGAAGCGCGAGCCCGGCCAGGCGAGGTTCGCGCGGCAGTTGACCAGTCAAGCTCATCCAGGCGACAGCTTAGGGAAGGGTTCTCGGTAGCCCGAAGCCGGCCAGCACGCTGGCGTCGAACCGGACGATCTCGCTGATCTGGTTCCCGGACAACGCCAGGACGAGGAGCCCGTTGGCATGCCAGACCCTGGCCACCGGGTCCTGGCCGTAGATCGCCAAGGCGGGCTGGCCGTTGGCCCGGGTAGGCATGAACCGCCAGGCGCGCTTGCCTCGGGCGGCGATGGCGGCGAAGAAGCCAGCGGCCGCCTCGCGGCCCTGGTACTCGAACGGCATCGGCGGCATCTTGACCCAGGCATCCTCGGTGAGCAGCCTGACGATGGTGTCGACGTCGTGGCCTGCGAAGGCGTCGGCGAAGCGCTGCACCAGGCGCTTCTCGGCGAGGGAGTCCGGCGGTGGCGGCGGCTGGCGGCCGGTGCCGAGCTGTTCCCGTACGGTGGCGCGGGCGCGCTTGAGTGCGCTGGTCACCGACTCCTGCGTGGCGTCCACCATCTCCGCGACCTCGCTGGCACGAAAGCCGAGGACGTCGCGCAGGATCAGGGCAGCCCGCTGCCGCGGCGGCAGCAGCTGCAGCGCGGTGACGAACGCCAGCGATATGGCTTCCCTGGCCTCCACCTGGGCCTCCGGACCCTTCTCCGGGCCGGCCAGGTTGTCCAGCAGGACGTCCGGGTAGGGTTCCAGCCAGGTCACCTCGGCGAACTGCGTCGGCTCCGGCGGCTCGACCGCTGGCGGGGTCCAGCTCCGGTCCTGCCGTCGGCCGGCGGAGCGCAGAGCGTTCAGGCACCGGCTGGTCGCGATCCGGTACAGCCAGGTGCGCACCGACGCGCGGCTCTCAAACCCGGCGAACCCCACCCAGGCAGCCAGCATCGTCTCCTGGACCGCGTCCTCGGCATCGTGCACCGAGCCCAGCATCCGGTAGCAGTGCGCCCGCAGCTCGCCCCGGTGCGGGTCGACCGGGTCGCTGAAGGCCTCTTTGTCCCCGGCCCGAGCCCGTGCGATCAGCTCGTTGCTCATCGGCCACCACCTCGCTTTCGTCACGCCGCTGCTGCACAGGTGTAGACACCGCCGTCGCTGGAAACTGGGCGCCGCAGCGCCGCCGGAGTCACCGCCGCCCAACTCTGCGGCTGGCCGGTGTCTACCCGTTCGAAGGCAAAGCCGGCAACGGGCCGGCCGAACGGAGGAGCACACGATGGCCGAGTTCATCTTCACCTACCGGACCCCGGCGGATTACACGCTGGGCACCCCTGACGGGATCGCCGCCTGGAACGCCTGGTTCCAGGGCATGGGGTCTCAGCTGCGCGATCTGGGCAAACCGGTGTCCGGCCGGGCCGCGGTGGGCGACAGCGGAGACGACACGCGGCTCGGCGGCTATTCGCTGGTGACCGCGGAGAACCTCGACGAGGCGCTCACGCTGGCCAAGGGCTGCCCGATCGTGGCCGCCGGCGGCGGGGTCGAGGTCGGCGAGCTCGCCGACCTGCCCGGCTGACGGCTAGCACGACGCCTGCGGCAAGCAACCACGCCAGCGGCAGCCGCGATGCCGTGGGCCGGGCTGTCCCGCCCGGCTCCATGGTGGCCCATGGAGCATTCCGGAGATTCAGAGCCCCGGGTGACCGGTGGCATCCGGGGCTCTGAGCGGATTCGGGCGAGCAGTCGTACCGCGGCGGTACCGTCGCGGTACTGAATTAGGAGTACAACCAGTGACCAGCAAAACCGATTTGACCCAGCGAGGCACCAGGCTGATCGAGGCGATTCACGCCACCGGTCCGGCGGCCGAGCACGCCGACAAGCTCCTGCTCTTCGGGCGTTTCGTCGGCTCATGGTGTCTCGAATGGACCGGGCGTGATACCGGTGGGCAGCCCGCCACGATGATCGGCGAGCTGCATTTCGGCTGCGTACTAGGCGGTCGCGCAGTACAGGACATCTGGATCGTTCCTGGTCGCGGAGAGCCTGACGAGGGCCAGCCGCCTCTGGCGCGTTCCACGGCTCGACCATCCGGTTCTACGACTCCGCGATCGATGCTTTCCTTCTGTGCGGTTGGCGGCGATCGGTCCGCCCGCAGTTCGCCGGCCTCTCCGCCCGCCCACGCCTGTGCCACGATGGCTGCGTGGCGTACGACGATGGGCTGGCCGCCCGGCTGCTCGAGATCCTCGGTGAACAGGCCGGGCTGGCCGAGAAGAAGATGTTCGGCGGCCTGGCCACGATGCTCAACGGAAACATGGCCGTCGGCGTGTACGGGGATGATCTGCTGGTCCGCACCGATCCCGGGCAGCAGGACCTGCTGCTGGCAGAGCCGGGCACGCGCCCGTTCGACATGGCCGGCCGGCCGATGAAAGGCTGGATTGTGGTGGCCGCCAGCCTGTGCAGCGAAGACGAGGACCTGCGCCGCTGGGTATCTCGGGGCGTCGCGTACGCCAGCAGCCTGCCGCCGAAATAGCTAGCGCGTCTAGTTCACGCGCAGCGAGCGGCAGCCGCGGGATATGCCCGCGGGCCGAGCGTGCTGGCAAGTCGTCTGTCATTTAGGCTCTTGACAGCCCGGCTGACTGGACCGGGTCGTCGGCCGGAGCCTGTTCTGCCGACGTCGGTAGCCGCACCTCGAAGCGGCAGCCCTCCGTGGTGTTGACCACGCTCACCTGCCCTTGGTGTGCCTCGACGATGCTGCGCACAATCGCCAGGCCCAGGCCCGCGCCGCTGCCCGTATCCGGGCCGCGCTCGCGGGTGCCGCGCCAGGCCGCATCGAACACGTACGACAGGTCCGCTTCGGGTATGCCGCCGCAGCCGTCGGTGACGGCCAGCAGCGCGCCCCCAGTTTCAGGCGTGGCCACGACGTGCACGCTGCCGTCTTCCGGGGTGTGACGGATGGCGTTGACCAGCAGGTTGCTGAGCACGCGTGACATCTCGTGAGCATCGGCACTGACCGTGAGCGGAGTGTCGGCCATACTGGTCAGCCGTATCCCGCGCGCCCGCGCGAGGGCCTCCGTGCTGGCCATGGTGTCGCTGATCAGGTCTTCGAGAGCGATCTGGCCGGGGGATGGGCGAAGGGTTCCCGCCTGGACACAGGAGAGCTCGAACAGGTCGTCCACCATCTTGGCGAGCCGGCCAACCTCGGCGCGGATCCGCCGGTGGTAGCGGGCGGGCTCGGCGGCTATGCCGTCCTCCAGCGCCTCGGCCATCGCGTGCAGGCCGGCCAGCGGAGTGCGCAGGTCGTGCGAGACCCAGGCCACGAGCTGGCGCCGGGATTGATCCAGGGCGTGCTCCCGTGCGCGGGATTCCTGCAGCTTCTCGCTGATCTCGCCGAGTTCGCGTGAGAGCGCCGCGAGCTCGGCCGTCAACGGTCCGGCCGGCGAGCGGTAGCCGCCGTCCTGGTCGCCCAGCGAACGGACGGCCTGGCGCAGCGCCAGACTGCCGGCCTGCAGCTGCTGCCCGATCAGGCAGCCGAACCCGACCGCCACCACGGCGGCCACCATGCACACCATGACCACGACCCTCAGGTCGTGTGGGGACAAGAACATCGCCTCGGCGGTGCCGAGCGTGCCGGCCACCACGGCGAGCACCACGATGGCCCCGCTGACCTGGAGTGACAGCCGGAGCGAAGCCCGGCGCAGCAGCCGGATGACGCCCAGGCCCATCAGGCCCACCGCGCTAGTGCAGCCCGCAGCGATCAGGACCACCTCGAGCTGTGCGTTCACGAAAGCCTGCCTCCCAGCTGTAGCCGAAGCCTGCCGTGAAGCCACCGGGCCGCCGGCCTCGGGGAACACGCCTCCGGTATCCCCGGAGCGGCGCCGAGGCTCAGGCGAACCGAATCGCTCGCTATCTATTCGTAGCTGTCCCGCGCGTGGATTGGTTATTGGGCTTCATCGGCCGGCCCAGCTTCGTCCTGCTGGGCGGCAGGCTGGTGATGGTCTTGGTCGGGCGGCCCTTGATCTTCCCCGGCGGCCTCCTGCTGCGGGCCCGGGCGGGATTCGCGCTGGACTTGACCGGCAACGGCGCCGTCTGCCGCGGCTTCGCCCGCATCCAGGGCATGGTCCTGGTCTTCCTGGACAGTTGGCTGGTCTCCCTCTCTAGGATCGGCCGGGGGGCGCACCGTATCGGCCGGCGGCCCGGCCTCGAGGTCCGGGCCGGCTTCCTCCTGGGCCGCGGCCGGCCGTTCTGGCGGCGGGGCGGGCCGCGGCTGGCGGCGCAGCCGCACCGCGAACGCGACGGCGGACAGCAGGAACAGCGTGCCCGTCACCGCGAGCCAGTGCCAGACGTACGGGTCCGCGGACAGCGTGGTCGACGCGTGGTACGGCGACTGCAGCCGCAGGATCAGCGGGAACCACACCAGGAACAGCAGGCCGGACAGCGCGGCGGGCACCCGTACGTAGTTGATCCACGGTGTGGCGGGCAGCTGCGGCTCGCGGTGCCGGAGCGCGGCCATGACCGACCGGTCGGCGAGCGAGTACAGCGGCATCAGCAGCAGGTCGTGGCCGATGACCGCGCCCAGGAACCAGACCGCCACCGCCACCGGATGGGAGGACACCAGCCGGGTGGCCGCGTAACCGGCCAGGCCGAAACAGGCCAGCAGGGCGAGCAGGTGCAGGGGGCTGGCGCCGTACCAGCGCAACTGGCGTCTCATGAGCTCGCGAAGCTCAGGCGGGCGACCCATTTGGTGTTGTGCACGCCGGGGTTGGCCGGCACGATCACGCGTGCGGGATAGCCGTGGTCGAGGGACAGGTCCGCGCCGTTGACCCGCAGCGCGAGCAGCGAGTCCGGGTCCATGATCTGCCCGGCCGACAGGACACCGTGCCGGAAGGTGCCGCCCCGCTGCAGCGACTCCGCCAGCAGGCTGGCCGGCTGGCTGACTCCGGCCATCCGGGCCAGGTCACGCAGCCGCACTCCGGTCCAGGCCTGGTTGCCGCTGGACCAGCCCTCGACGCAGGCGATCGGCAGGGACGCGGTGTGCTGCTCCATCGCGAGAAGCTCGGCCCGGCTCAGGCGCAGCGGCGGGGGACCGGTCCCACCGCTCTGGCCAAGGGTGAGGCGCCAGCTTCCGCCGGTCTCGGCCGCGCTGACGCCCACCTCGGCCGCGGTCTGGTTAATCTGGAAGTCGTTGGGGCCGGTGCCGAGGTCCTGCCCGTGCGGGGCCAGCAGCGCGGTGCGGCGCAGCGGGCCGCCCAGCGACTGCCCGACGGACAGGACCAGCACCAGCAGCGAGCCGGCCCCGGCAAAAGCCAGGACGCCGCGCCGGGAGATCGTCGGGGCGGCGGGCGCCGGGCTGACCAGCTCGGAGGCGTCCGGCGACTCCGGCTGCGTGGCGGCGGTGCCGGTCCGCAGCTCGGCGATCAGGCCGCGGCTGCGGAGCGTCCTGATCACGGTCCGGCCCTTCAGGACTACGTGGACCACCAGACCGGCTATGAACACCCACCCGCCGTAGAAGTGCAGGGTGTAGAACGAGCCGGGGAACTTGTACCACTGCTGGATGTTGAGGACCCCGGTGACGAACTCGAACACCGCCCCGCCCACGAGCAGCAGCAGCGACAGCCGCTCCAGCGCATGCGCGGGACTGCGCAGCGGCGGCCACTCGAACAGCTTCGGCAGCACCGACCACAGCTTGGCCAGCAGGATCGGGATGAGCACCAGCCCCAGGGTGACGTGCAGGCCCTGGTTGACCCGGTACAGCCAGACCGGATGGGTGGGCCAGGAGAACAGGTAGAAGCCGAGCAGCCCCTTGCCGGGGGTGGTGTCGTTGATCCGGGCCAGGTCGGGGTTATAGGCCGCGTAGGACAGCAGGCCGGTGACGAACACCACCGGGACCCCGGCCAGCAGGACCAGGCCGAGGACCGAGGTCAGCCAGGGGCCGCGGATCGGGCTTCGCCAGAACGAACGGCCGAACGGGCCGGGCATCTCGCCCCGGTACCGGCGTCTTGCCTCCGCGGCGAGCCGGGCGAGCGCGGGCCGGTGCGTGCGGGGCTTCTCATCCTCCGTCACGTTCAACCTCCATTAAGGACGCGGACCCCCGCCGCGCACGACGCGCCGTCCGGGAGCCACAGGTAAGCCGGCCGTCCGGGCGGACCGGCGACCGGCTGGAACACCGCCTGCGGCACGCCGGGCAGCAGCGCCTGCGGGCAGCGGCGGTAGTAGCGCCCCAGATCGGCGGGGAAGCCGTCCGGCGGTGCCGCGTTTTCCGTCACGATCGCGCTGAACCGCCGCGCCGCCACGGCGCGGGCGGCGCTGCGCCGGAAGCTCGCGATGATCGCCGGGTCCGAGGCGCGCAGGATGTCGTCCGTCGCGCCCTGGTGGGCCACGGCCGGCCGCCCGGCCAGCAGGCCGAGACCGGGATCGGAGGGGATCGCGACCGTGCCGCCGAGCGCGCGTATCCCGGCCGCCAGCCGCTGTCCGGCGGCGCGGTCCGCGCCCGTCGGTATCGCCTGGGCCGGACGGAAGCCGTTCATCAGCACGGCCAGCTGCGCGATGACCAGAGCGGCGGCCGCGGTGGCGGCCCACCGGCCGGCCAGCCCCGGCCGCCAGTACGCGAGCCGGCCGCGGGCCAGCCGGTCCGCGGCAGAACCCGCCAGGCCACCGGGGCGGCCGTCCATGGCCAGCCCCGCGAACAGCGCCACCGCGAGGTAGGCGGGCAGCAGGTCGTTGACCCTGCCGCCGCTGTGGACCAGGGAGGTGTAGGCCTCGGCCACCAGCGCGGCACCGCCGGCGACCAGCACTAGCGGTACCCGCCGCACCCCGAGGACCAGGGCGCAGCACGCCAGGCCGAGCACGGGCAGCAGCGATACCGTCCAGAACTGCCCGAACGCGGCGTCCTTCAGCGGGTGCTCGCTCAGCAGCTCCAAGACGTAGAACACGTACCAGCCGCGGCTGGTGAGGCCGAGCGCGAGCGTGCTGATCCCGAGAACCGCGCCGTAGGTCAGGGCGGCGGGCCAGGCGAGCCGCCGTCGCGGGCCGAACGCCAGCGCGGTGAGGACCGCGACCCCTTCAGCGAGCCCGTTCTGCTTGGTCAGGAACACGGCCGCGAGCAGCAGCCCGGTCACGACCGCGCCGCGGGTGCGGCGCATCCACCGCGCCGTGTACAGGGCGGCGACGCTGAGCGCGATGAACAGCGAGTCCACCCGGGCGACGTCGAACCAGGTGTCCGCGGCGAAGTAGGTGGCGGCCAGCACGCCCGCCGCCGCGATCCCGGCGGCGGCGCTCGCGGTCTCGCGCTGCACTAGCCGGGCCAGTATCGCGAAGCAAACCAGCGAGGACACCAGCGACACGAGCCGCAGCGGCAGGTAGGACAGGCCGAGCACGCTGGCCGCCGCGGCCGAGGTCGCGAAGTACAGCGGCGGGTACCCGTCCGGCACGTAGCCGGCCGTGGGCGCCGCGTAGAGCGCATGGCCGGTGAGTATCCGCTGCACTTCCACCAGGGAGTTGCTCTCGAGGTACTCCAGGGGGAAGGGGTAGCCGAGCCGGAACAGGGCGATGACCAGGTAGGTGACGATCGCGGCCAGCCCGCCCACGGCCGCGGCCAGCCGCGCGGCGCGCGGCGCGTCCCAGCGGCGGGGCGACGGGATGCGCGGCAGCCCGGCCTCGCCGCCTAGGCCCGAGGCAACCTGCGGCCTGGTCACTGGCGTGGCCGCAGGCCCGGCACGGGCAGCGCCCGCCGGGACAGAATTTGTCACGCTGTGTATTAGATGCAGGCGCGCCGCACGAAGCAAGCGGCGTTTTGTCCATTATATGGCGTATTATCCCGCACTCTGGGAGGCGGGACAAAGCACGCCGGGAGGCTGCCCGCGTGACCGCCGCGGTACGGCTTACCGCTGCTGACCAGGGTGTCCGCCGTCACAGGCGGAGTCCGGCCGGATGGCCGGCCGCAGGACGCGGTGGCGCGAGGCCGCCGGATGGAGGCCAACCTTACGGGTTGGAGATATCTGCCTCGCAGTCATCTTGCGCGGGCTCGGCGTCCCAGCAGTAGCCGATACCGCGGACGGTCCGGAGCA